>Ga0179587_10001617_pt1 | contig 10374 bp, 17 predicted proteins | sample CZODoug2_1_08_16_FD_185932 | JGI IMG/M metagenome (GOLD analysis project Ga0179587, IMG submission 185932) | Vadose zone soil fungal communities from Angelo Coast Range Reserve, California, USA - CZODoug2_1_08_16fungal | ecosystem: Environmental > Terrestrial > Soil > Vadose zone | place: USA...
TGTTTGCAGCGCCGGAGAGGTGGCCGAGCGGTTTAAGGCGCACGCTTGGAAAGCGTGTGTAGGTTAACCCCTACCGTGGGTTCGAATCCCACCCTCTCCGCCATAACATAAATCCCTTGAAGTCTCTTTCTTTATAGCGTGCCAAATGGTAATTCGCTTACTGTTCCTTTCACTCGTGTTTCCCTGCCGGACCTAGACACAAAGCAGCTCTTCCGACTTATTCTCGGTGCTTTGGCGAGGACTTCGAGTTGTCCTTCATCAAGAATTTGAGCGGCACCATGTCATGCGCCGTGAAGCTGTCGGTCTTGGTAACATTCCCGCCCGAATCACGTTGCAGTATCACGACTGTATATTCGTAATGAATCATCCCCTGACTGTCCGGCTTGATTTGTCGGAGCACATCATCAGGCGGAGAGGTGCGCACGACCTCGGGGCCATTCCATTTCCAATCCTCGACCTCGACTGCATTATGAACATCGTAGTGCTCGCCGCACATCAGGGTGACGTTTCTTTGCAGCACAAGCTCGGCACCATTCAAGTTATGGTCTTTTCCCGTAAGCAAATAGGTCTGCCAGATATACCGGGCGTCCATGATTGCGTCCCGGCAATAGCACGAAGTTGGACTGTCCTTATCGCTGCGTATTTCCGGGCCAGTGAGACAATGACTTTCGTCTGCGTAAATCTTGTCCAACGACGAACCCTGTGCGCCCGCCGTGGTCGGCAGAACGAAAAAGACGAGGGTGACAAGGCCCGTCGAGATCAAGATGCTTCTCTTCAATGGACACCTCCTCCGTCCTCGCTTTTCTCAATGCCCAATCCCCCACATCCATAGCCACACACAATCTTCGGCGGTAAGCAGCAAATCGCTTGGATCGTCGCCCGGAACTGTGCGTCCCTCGGGATCACGGTCGAAAACTTTCTCGATATCCCTGTAATCCACGTCATACAACTGACCGTCCGAAGTTTGAAACCGCACGGGGCATAGCGGCTCGATTTTTGATTCGGCCATCATTCCTCCTGATGGCGGGAGGACTTCCGCGTTTCTACAGTTCGCCTTTGTTCTCATTCAGATGCTGCGCGTAATTTTCCATCTCACTCTTAGGCCCAAACGCACACGGTTGGCCCTTGTTCGGCCCGTCGAGCATGACAGCGGCCCACACCTCCCGGCTTGTTTCACCGCAAACTGTCCATAATTCCGCCTGGAATTGCGTTGCGTTCTCCTAGTTAGGTGCTGCGGTTAGGTCCCGTCGAGTGCTGATAACACTTGGCGGGGCCGTACTTTTCCTCCTTGCCTACTTTTTCCTGCCTACCTCTCTTTCAATGAATTGACCAATCGCCCTGCGGATAACTTGCGCCACTTTTAGGCCCTCGGGCTTTCCGATCTTCTTCAAAAGTTTCAACTGCGCGGGGTCCAGATAAATGTTTGTGCGCTTCATCATTCTCACCAGCATACATCTGACATACACGTGTCAAGACGCCCCGTGCAGCGAAGAAAGTCATGCAAGCAGGCCCGGTTTGCGGCATCTTCGGGCTGGCGCGGTGCCAAGGCACCTGCCTGTTAAATCAACTTGGAGAAAAACATGAAACGCTTACTCGTTGTAACTCTGCTGGTAGCAGGTCTGGCCGCAGTCGCCGGATCAATATCAGTAAATCGACACAGGATGGTTGCGGACGGAAATCCACCGCCGCCATTCCCGCCTAAACCGCCAGCGTTGTGCCTCCCGGCATAGCACTGCAGGACCCGCGCACCGTGGCAGGAATTCACCCGCTGCGGTGCGCGTTTCTTTTGCTGGTAATGGCAGTTGCAGGACTGTGATGCTGTGGCCCCTAGAAGGATTTACTTCACCGTTGTGCATCCCACGTGTTATAAGCAAGACAGTCTTATTCTAGTGACGTACCCGGAGCGGCTATGGCATCCATTCTTCTCGTGGTCCTTCTCGCCATTGCATTGATCCAATTCCTGCGGATTCAAAGAGACATCGAGCGCCGCATAGCGGCACAGCGAAATACTCCCCGACACCAGCTTGTCCCTCGGCACTACAAGTCCTTCACCGAGGTCGAGAAGGCACTTTGGGAGATCGTGCAACAGCAGAAGCGTTCAACTGTTTGGGAGGACGTGCGATTCAAGGGGCGGGAGCCTGAATTTCAAATCGTGCAGGACTACCTTCGTCGCGTACGTGAAGATTTCCGAAGAGGGCACCGGATTTATGGTCAGGTCATTATTCACTCGCCGCAACTCAGGATATTCGCAGAACTTGAGTGGTACCGCATGAAAATAGAGTTTGCATACTATCGCTGGTGCGCCTTGGCGTGGTTACGGCTGAGAACGGTTGGAATTTCCATTCACGACCTTCGCCAGTTGACGGAAATCGTGGCGACCCTTGCGTACCGCGTTCGATCAATGCTCCAAACGTTCGAGAATTCTGGCAATGTGGAATTTGTGGACTCCATCTTGAAACAGTCGTAAGGACCCGTGATAACATCCGTCCCACATGCATTTGACCCTCTCAGAAAACCTACTTTGGTGGCTAGGTATAGGGTTGAAGTTCTTGCTGTGCGCCCTAGTTTTCTACCGACGCCTCTTTAGGCGGCTCCCCTTTTTCAGTCTTTACGTTGTGTTTCTCGTTGTGGAAGTCACTGTCGTATGGTGGGTATATCGAGAATGGGGCTACAGGTCCTTCCCGGCCTGGTACACATATTGGTATGCATCAGGGATTGTCCTGCTCGCCCGCGCTCTCGTGGTTGCGGAACTGTGCTGGACTAGCTTGGGGACTTATCCCGCGATCTGGCCGCTAGTCCGCAAAATACTCATTATCATTGCCGTGGTTGCTTTTGGTTACGCCACAGTCACAGCATTCAGGACCAGCTCTTCGCCCCTCGCCACTTTTGTCCTGTCATCTGAGCAAGCGCTGGAAATATCGTTTACGTTCATCCTTGTTGCACTCGTCGGGTTCGGTGCAAGGTATATGGCAGTGTTGGGTCCCGTGGAACGAAACATCGTGATTGGCCTCGGGGCCTATTCCTGCTTTCAGGTCATCAACAATACGTTCATGCAGCAATGGATGAGCAGGTACTTCCATTGGTGGGTCTCCATGCGCGTGGTCGCCTTTGATATTGCCATGCTCATTTGGATCGTACCGCTGACGAAGGCTTTGCCGCAGGCCGCGCCTAGGCGCACGTTGATTAGTGCGGATGCTGCGACCCGCCTACTACGCGAATTGCTCGCCCAAATGCGGGAGATCACCGAGGAGTTGAAACGCATTGCGCGGTCGAAGTGGAAATGACGTTCTAGCTCTCCCTGTATTTCGCAAGCTCTCGTTTCCACTTTATCCAATCTCTTAGAAGGAGCACGGAGCTTACAACTCCGACAGACAGAAGCGTGGCACCGGCAATAATCTCAATTTGCAAGTGCAAAGGGTCTCTTGCTGAAACTCCATCGTGGAGGAGCCATGCGCCAGCTAAGAAAACGGCGAGCGCGGAAATGATACTGATACTGAGAAGTCTTGGCACGGGGCCTTCCATTTCCGGTCGGGCTATCGAGTTAAATTTCGATCTGTTCAAGGCGGCTGACAAGTTCATCATCAGGATTGAGCATTCGGAGGACTGGCGGGCTGTAGGGTTTCTTCATGTTCGAGCCGCAGAAGCATCTAGGGTTAGCCCTGGTTTCGACTGAAGTTTTGGTCACTATGATTTCACAACCACAAGCACGATTCTGGCAGCGATAGATTTGGCGTTGGGACATGGACATGGCCTCTCCGGGGACCCAGAGTCTTTGGTGGGCGAGTTGAGTTTAGCAGTCGCTGTAGTGACTGGCAAGTGGCCTACTACGCGGTTCAGTCCACGAAGAGATACGATGAATTACGGACGTAATTTCCTGTATCGAGGAAGCGGGGGTTACAAACCGTGGGTAAATGAGCCTTTCGCGGCAGCCGTCGCCGCCCCCGACTGCGCTAGGCACTGGAATGCTCGCGCCATTTAACAGTGCGATCCGGGAATTCAACGCCCAGGCTAAAGCGATCCCCCGCAGTTGGCAAACAATAAATCACTCTTCCGACTTGCCGAAATTCTCCCGTTAAAGGCGTAATAAGCGACTCTTCGCCAGACCGCCAGAACCGCTGGCTGATTACGCGCGCACCGTGGGGACTGACATTTTCCGTAAGTGTTCGCTCCCGAGAGCGGGGTTCTTCTAAGCTTGCGAGATAGACGGGAACTAAAGTAGGAAGGCGTTTCTCAATCCTGCCGTTGAAATGCCTAGCACCGTGCATCGCTGGTTGCCTCGCGGGGAAGAGGGGCCCACAGCGGGTCCTTTAAGCTATCAAGAGCTTCTCACTGCACATTGAGCCGTCAATCAGCAAGAGACTGTAATCGCTGCACAGGTAATTCCCTGTACCAGTAAGAAGCCCTTGGCAGCTACGAATTCCTCAACGACGACTTAGAGCTTTTCCCATCCCCAAATTGCATTATTCACCCGCTTGTTGGGCAATTGCGCTAACGCTATCCCGAGGTGTACCGCGCGGCGTCGCCAATAGGAACACGGGCGTCGTAGACAGCGGAGGGTTTTTTGAAATGATTGACAGTTGGATGAAGCAATCGCCGAGCGGCAAAACCGTGACCTTCAAGATTGAGGGGGACAGGAAGTCCGGTTTTGTGTACTCCGCGAAGATGGACGGGCGGGACATCAAGGAAATCAAAGGTTTTCGGGAGGAGCTTACACGCGAAGGTGTGGAGGTCATGTTCGCTAAATACGTCGCTGGAAAGTAGCCCACGCTCCATTACCGCACGCCGTAAACCGGAGCAAGAGGCAAATCAATGCCCAGCTCTACTATCCACGGACGCCGCCGATCCAACCGGATCGTTACGAAGAAGCGCGCCAGCCTTGTCATCACTCTCAGTGGAGTCCAGAAAATGTTTCCCTGTCTTATTGTCGATAGGTCCCAAGAGGGGTTTAGATTGCGTGGTAACTTCAGGCTGAGGCGGGGACAACTCGTTGAACTCGTTTTGGATGACGCCGTGGATTCGCTGCGATGCGAAGTTATATGGGTCGGCCAACCAGAGTCACAGCAGGTAGGAGAAGTTGGGTTGCAGACCGTGGGCAAATGATTCTTAGGCTTGGTTCATCGCATCATTGGACTGGCAGCATGGAGGTGACAGGGTGCAATTCGTTCCATCCGTGATCCGCGTCGTGGACATAGGCACCCGAAACTAGATAGCGCTGTCCGATCTCCGGCTCAAAAAAAGGACCGTTGTATGCGCCACAGGCTTCCACTGCGTCGGCCTGCCGTACTTTGCCCTGACATATCGGTTCGAGAATTAGATCACCATGCTGCCTTGAGATGTTCTTCTCGTTCAGGAGCGATTCGAACTGTTGATCCAAGCGAAACAAGATGTGGATATCGCTGTCGGCTTCTTTGCGAATCTCTTCGACGGTGCCAGTTACAGAAATGCATGGGTCCAAGACTTGGAGCCGACCGGGATTGTACACGTGTTGCCAGAGACTCTGATTACATTGGATCGCAGTTGTTTGCGGAGACGCTTGGGGTCCGAGCGTTTGAGGAGGGTACAACAGCCTATAAGCAACGAACAAAGACCAACCTCCAACAAGTAGAAATAATGCGATGGCTCTTACTTGTTTCATGCTTGGGACAAACGAGTCTAGAATGCCTGTCGCTTAATCGTGGAGGAGCTTTAGCTTGGCAATTACTTTTTGGGCCTCTCCGGCGTCTACTTGCAGGAGCCTTCCGCCTCCACGCCAGTTCCCCGTTAGAATCACCATCTGCACGTATGTCGTTTGGCCTGCCACTGTTTCGATCACCGTCGCCGGTTCGTTTTTGGCGCTGGACTGAAGTTCGTGTTTACCAGGCTCGGCGTGGACTGAAAACCAGTGACCATTAGTCAGTCGGTCTGTTTCTTTGCCGTCCAAATATATGGAAGGCTTCAGGGCAGACCCGGTAAAGTGATGCTCCCGGAAAAAGACAATCGTCGAGTCTTTACCGTCCGCTGGTGCCGAATTTGGGGACGGTTTGGCCACATCAGTCGGGGCTTGGGCCGCAGGATTAGTCTGCGGTTGCTGCGAACTGGCAGGAATTACTGCGAAGAGTCCGATCACAAGAGTTGCCACTATGAAGGTTCGCATGGATTCTCCAATCTATTTTTTGACTTCATTTAACGATCATAATTCGGAGCAGCAAGTGGGAGCAGACCTTTTGCGACTAGTGGTGCCCAACTAAGCAAGAAACTCACGATAAATGACCTTGGCGTTTTCAACGTTTGCAGGAGAATCGGCTAGTGGGCACCTATCGTGACTTTTTGTTCTGCTTGCTGGACCTGCCTTCTAAGCTCTTGCGGGAGGGCGACGTTCTTGAAACGTTCCGGTGTGCCTCCTGTGCCCTTAACAACGGCCAAACCATAGCCAAGCCAGCGGCCAATCAAGTCTTCTTCGACACTGATGCTTTCTACCTTTGAGAACAGCATTTCGAAGGTTTTCCGATTCAGGAGGCCAGTCTTTATGACGATGCGTTTGTTCGTCACTGCAATTTCCGTGGCCTTCCAGCGCAGATAGCCGAACAAAACGAACACACCCGCCACAACGAGCCAGATCAAGCCCGCTATTGCCGCTCCCCCGGCGTCCTTATCCTTCGTGAAGATGGACCCTAGGAGGATGAATAGACCGGGTAAAGCGAACAGAGCCGCGAAGAACAGGGGCCAAAAGAGCACAATCCAATGCAATCCCGTCTTGTAGACAACCTGTTCGCCGGGCGTAAGATTCTCTTCAACGTAGCCCAAGGGGATTCCTCCTTGCTATTTGGGAGAACTTGCAGACTGGAACACAAGATAGCATCAAGAGTTTCCGAAATTGGAAATCGAATTGAAGTGTAGTAGCCTTCTAGTAAAGGGACGCAACGTGAATGCAAATTGGAAACCTGAAACTACTCTCGATCTCATCAGAACGATTATTCAGGGTGCTGTGGTATTGGTCGGGGCAGTGTGGGGCTACTACACGTTCGTTAGGAGCAGAACTTTCAAGCTACGGCTGGAGCCAACGGTTTCTGGCATTGTACGAAATGCGAAGAATTCGTCATACGTAAAAATCACCAGCAAACTGAAGAACGTCGGCCAGTGCAAAGTAGACGTTTCGCAAACGGGTTCGGCGGTGAGAATTTTGTCTCACATTCCAAAAGAAACCGATGGCAGCGACGTTGTTACTTGGAAACACTTCGACACCTTGCCCGTGTTTGAGAAACACGCAATCCTCGAACCGGGGGAGACTATCGGTGATGAGGTTCTAGTTGCGGTGCCCATCGCTGTTGGACAGGTATTCCGATTAGAGCTTCGATTGATTTCGAACGGTATTGCATGGAACGCAGTGTCGATAGTCGATCCGACACAAACTGACAATCCAAAAGGAGGTTGAATTTTCCATGAATGAAGAAGGCGTCTACCTCGTTACAGAACAAATGGCAGAGGATGCTGCAACCACAAAAAGAATCGAGGATGACAAGCTCGAACGGCAGATGAAGGAGGATAAAAAGGAGACACAGCGTATAGAGGAGGAAAAGAACAAGCAGCCGCTAAAAAAAGACGAATAAGATATTAGGCTAAACGCCCGCGAACCAAAATCTGTGGTTGCATCGTGGGCTATAATCTTGAGCCAGAGGTTGGCGAACATGACCAACGAACTGGACCCTGAGTTGAAGCGAATATTTCTGGCTTGTCTCGACTACGGGAAGACGCAGGATGCGCCACAACCCGTAATTTGCTATTCGTGGGTAGCTCGACGCCACGAAGCTATGTTCGGTGGAACATTTCATCCATCGAGACTTCGCCAGCTTGAGCGGTTAGGGGTGCTCGCCAAAGATGGCGACACGTCGCGTGGCGGGCGTCGGCGTTATTATCGAATCATTGCTCCCAACCGAGCCGATGAACATAAGCGGTGAACCGATGGCAGTCGTGGTGAAGCGATTCTAGCAGGTTGCGGAAAAACCCGATTGTGGATTGGATTGCACCGAGAGGCTCAACTTCACAATCTTGGCGTGAGATAGAGCTGGGTCTTTCTAGTCTCTAGATTCCACTGTCCGCCTCTCGTAGAGCACAAAACGCTGCGAGACGGTCCCCCTTGGGTCCAGCTGGACGAGTTCCGACTTGCTGTGCCATTCCCAACCTTCTTTGACTTTTCGACCGGAGAGGTTGCGGAGAAGCTGGTACTCGTGCTCGGGGTCGAGCGATTCAAGTGGGAGTGGAGCGATGCGAGGCCCAAAGATGCCCAGGCTGGCGGGTGCCGGTCCATCTTTTGCTGCCTCCGACTGTTGCCGTCCCGGATACTCGGTGGGGCCAACGCTTCTTAGCTCCCCTGATTTCGCAATCTCAATCACGTACTTCGTGAACACATTCCGCCATCCAGATATCTCGATGAGGTCCTCGCTACAACTCAAGTGGTACACCTGAAAGTCCAGTAACGTCACTTCGCCCCCAAGGTAGATGCCACGCTTGGGTTCGAATCTCACGACCCTCAACACATGACCAACAGCGCCAGGCGTAACGCCCTTGCGCGTTTCGTAAGCTAAATACCCTTTAGAAGCGCAGAAGAATGCATCACTGTCTGCGCGGGACTCTTTCGCGAATGCAAGGGATACTAAAAGCAAAGTAAGAACGAGGAATGTTTGGTGTTTCATGCAGTTAAGCTAACGTGGAAGGCTTTTCCATTCAAGGTTAGGCATATGTCGGATTTCCAGTAGGCTGCTGAAAGAGTGGGCCGGGAATTGGCAAGTATATGTCCGATTTTGATTGGGGATTCTTACAGGGGAAGATGTCGGCGATCCGATGGGTGCTCGGGGACGAATGGGATTTTCTGGACACCTGAATCGGGCCGGGCGAAGTAAGTTTCTGGGACTTGCTCAGTATCGGTCTATCTGCAAGCGTAGACGCTTCTTTTCATTGTCGAAATTAACGTCCACTTGATCGAGCGGAAATGAATACTGCTGTCCAGTGGCATCTTTCAGTGTAATAAATAGGGAAGTGCAGTCAGCAACGATAGTCTCGTGTGGCCAATAGCTATCAAGGCCCTGGTATCGCCCGCTCTTTGGATGGTTCATAACTGTCACGGGCTTCCCTCTGTACGAAAGAATCGCAGCGACTTTCTCATCGGCAATGCTTGGTGATGCTTTCGGGTTTTGTCGGATCGGGCGTGCTTGGTCTTGCTGCTCGCAATACCGGGTAAAGTCCCGATTTAATTCTTCAACCTCCATTCCCAAGTCGTGGGAGAACAAATCGGTTACGATTCCCGCTCTTCGCAATTTTCGCTGTCCTTTTCCGCTGATTCTGTCATCCGGGTCTAGCATTCCGATGACCACACGTGCCACTTTGCGTTCGATAAGTCTGTCCGCACACGGAATTTTCGGATGGTTTCGAGTTGTGCATGGCTCTAAAGTGGTGTACACAGTGGCCCCAGCAACCGCTTCATCTGTCAGCTTCTTTTCTAAGGCGATGTACTCGGCATGATTTTCTGATCGTTCACCGCGATACGCGGTACTGAGCAATTTGCCATTCTTAACGACGACTGCGCCGACCTTAGGATGCGGTCTCCCATCAGGTTCCGGGACACTCTTCCGCGCCTCGTCAATCGCTAGGCGAGCAAACTTGCGGTCAGCATCACCACTACCGTGTTCTTGCACACTTGGCGCTTGCGACCTTCGTTTGGGAGTGGATTTTTGGAAAGCCATGTACCCTTTTTCCGTCAGATATACGAACTCCCGTTTACTGAAGACGCCAATGATCCTAACGTGCGAACCCGGTGGGTTGTTATGCGCCTCCATTGGGCCAGTGTTTACAAATTTGCTTTCTTCAAGTTGTTTGAGAGCAAGATCGAAATCCACTTTAGGGTATTGCCCATCGACGCAGTATTTCATCCCGAGCGCTGCGATAGACGGGCCAACATATTCATTGTTGAGGGCACTCGTTCCGAGGTTCTTGGCACGGAAATCGGTAACAACATCCGCAAGGATTCGCTTCGAGAGGTCATCGACCGTGCTCATCCCTTGCTGCCTACGGCGGAATTCTCAAAGGTTTTGAAATTCGAGCGAACTAAGCCGCCGTGATACAAAAATTTTACCACGAAGGCTGGACCCCTTGACCTCGGATTGAAAAAGCGCAAACTAGAAGAAGGAAGTGGGTTTTCCCCGAAGGGAGTTGGACAATGGCATTGCCTAGAATTGGTGTTGGATTGGGCCACATCTCCGAATTACAACCAAAGGAATGGGGCGGTCATACTGCCGCTCAAACTATTTCGGCCATCGTGATGGCCTCGGCAGCGGTGTTCGCCGTAGTCTTTCAATCAAAAGGCGATCCCAAGTTTGCGTGGTCACTGGTTGCACTCATCGC
>Ga0179587_10001619_pt1 | contig 10373 bp, 10 predicted proteins | sample CZODoug2_1_08_16_FD_185932 | JGI IMG/M metagenome (GOLD analysis project Ga0179587, IMG submission 185932) | Vadose zone soil fungal communities from Angelo Coast Range Reserve, California, USA - CZODoug2_1_08_16fungal | ecosystem: Environmental > Terrestrial > Soil > Vadose zone | place: USA...
GATCTTTCGATCGACCCAGGAAGGCGTCCTGGCGTTTGCGGCGGATCAAGATCAATCGCTCCTTCTTCGTGCGCGATCTTGCCGAGCGCACCGACTGCATTGCGATCATCCGGACGGTGGCGGGGCTGGGTGCGAGCCTCGGCATCTCTACCACGGCCGCGGGCGTGGAGACACTGCACCGAAGCGCACGGCCTTCTGTTCAGCCCGTCGCGTCCATCGGCGGACATCATGTCGCATCTTGCGATCGAGAAGGATTGAGTCAAGGTTGCGTGAAGGGCAGGAAAAGTTGCCGCCCCTATGCGATTCCTTCGCATGCTCGAAGGCGGGGATCGCAGATGCGACCGTCTGATATGAGTGCTTGGAACGGAATCGCTGCCCGATTTAGCTCTGGGTTCGCGGCCGCGTCCAGACAACGCTCAACGGCGCGATCCGAGACGACAGCGATGCGACGTCCAACTCCTCAACCGGCGCCGCCCAGGCGCATGACAGGCGCTGGGACGCGGGATCGAGTGTCCAGCTGCAGATAAGATGCGGGCGGAACACTCTCCGGCCCATGCCGGCCAAAACGGTTCCCGTGATGTCGGAAGCGACCCGATAGGTCATGGCTTGCGATCCTTGTCTGCAATGTGGCTCGAGCAACTCTGCCTCGCGCGCCGATGCCGCAATGTAATGCTGCATGCTTGACGATGCGTTTTCGTTCCCGGCCCGTTCGTTCTTTTGCCCAAATAAGGTTTCCGATCTATTATGCCACCAAGGCAACTCGGATCCGCCCGGACAATCCACGCGGCTGTCAAAATCCTGCTACAAAATTCGGATTAGGGTCCCGAGTATCGATGCGAATCAGGGACTGCCGCATGTTTCAAATCGTTCGCTTGGAGCTCGATCGTGACGGCGATGTGGTGGCACGCTGGCCGCTGCAGCCGCTCTACGACCTCCGGGACGACGCCATGGCGTTGGCGGAGTTCGACGCATCGCGATGCGCGGGCGCCTACGGCTATGACGAGCGATATGACGGCTGGTGGGCGCGCGAGCGTGGCCGGCACTATCGCTTCGTAATCGAGCAGGTTGAACCGGCACGGCTGGCGTCCTGATCAATCCTTTGCGGCGCGGCGCGCAGGCTTGCCGAGCGCGGCGATGTCGGCGGCGAGATGGGACAGGCTGGGGGCCGGCATCAGCGTCAGACCGGGCTCGGTGTTTCCTTCACCGGCCGCGCTCTGCGGAACGACGGCGCGGGCAAAGCCGAGCTTGGCCGCCTCTTTGAGTCGCGCTGCCGCCTGGGCGACCGGCCGTACCGCCCCCGACAGCGATACTTCGCCGAAATAGACCGCGTCAGCGGGGAGCGGCGCATTGACGAGCGAGGAGACGAGTGCGGCCGCGGCGGCGAGGTCGGCCGCCGGCTCCTGGATGCGCAATCCGCCCGCGACATTGAGATAGACGTCGTGACCGGACAGCTTGATGCCGCAATGAGCTTCCAGCACCGCCAACACCATGGCGAGCCGGCTCGGATCCCAACCCACCACCGCCCGGCGTGGGGTGCCGAGCGAGGTGGGGGCGACCAGCGCCTGGATTTCGACCAGCAGGGGCCGGCTGCCCTCAATACCGGCGAAAACCGCGGTGCCGGGGCTGCCCAGGTCGCGTTCGGACAGGAACAGCTCCGACGGGTTGGCGATTTCCTGCAATCCGAGCCCGGTCATCTCGAACACGCCGATCTCGTCGGTGGGTCCGAAACGGTTCTTCACCGCCCGCAGGATGCGGAACTGGTGCGAGCCTTCGCCCTCGAAGGAGAGCACCGCGTCGACCATGTGCTCGACCACGCGCGGCCCCGCGATCTGGCCGTCTTTGGTGACATGGCCGACCAGAATCACGGCGGCGCCCGAACGTTTGGCGAAGCGGATCAAGGCCTGCGCGGCGCCGCGCACCTGCGTCACGGTGCCGGGCGCGGATTCCACGGCGTCGGTCCACATGGTCTGGATCGAATCGATGACGACCAGCCGCGGCGTATCGCGATCGGAGAGGGTGGCGATGATGTCCTCCACCGAGGTTTCGGCGGCGAGCTCGATCTGCGCGTCCGTGAGCTTCAGCCGCTCCGCGCGCATCCGCACCTGCGCCACCGCCTCCTCGCCGGAAATGTAGACCGCGCGGTGACCGGCGCGCGCCAGCGCGGCCGTGACCTCGAGCAGGAGCGTCGATTTTCCGATGCCCGGATCGCCGCCCAGCAACAGCACCGATCCACGCACGAAGCCGCCACCGGTGACGCGATCAAACTCGGCAAGCCCGGAGGCGAGCCGCGGCGCATCAGGGGTTCGTCCGATTTCGCCGGTCAGGGGTTCGAGCGCGAACTTGCGGCCCTTGCGCGGCGCCCGCCCCGGCATGGCGGGTCGCGCCAGCGCCGCGCCCTCCTCGGTGATGGTGTTCCAGTCACCGCAGGCGTCGCATTTGCCTTGCCAGCGGCCGTAGGTGGCGCCGCAATTCTGGCAGATGAAGGTGAGCTCGCGCCGGGCCATACGGGCAGTGTATCAGAGTCGCGGTGTCGGGCCGTAGCGTCGTAAGCTGTAGCCTGCATGAAGCGTTAGCGAAATGCGGGAGCGGCGTTCCTGGATTGCGCGGAGCCTATCATCGGGCGGCGCTCTTGCGCCGACCCGTTGGCTCCATCCAGGCTACGAGCAGCCTCAAGTCCCCTTATAGACCCGGTGCAGGCGCCGGCCCAGGCGCGTGAGCACTTCATAGCTGATGGTGCCGAGCGCTGTCGCCAGCTCGTCGACGCCGAGGTCGCTGCCGATCAGCGTGACGACGTCGCCTCGGCGCGCGCGGCCGTCGGCAACGTCGGTTACGTCGACGCTGATCAGATCCATGGAAACCCGTCCGACGAGCGGACAGCGTTTGCCCGCCACGATCACTTGCGCTGCCGACTTGTTGCGGTCGGCTGCGGCCGAGCGCAGGATGCCATCCGCATAGCCCACCGCCACGGTGGCGAGGCGCGATGCCCGCTGGGCCGTGAAGGTCGCCCCATATCCGACCGTGTCGCCGCGCTTGACTTCGCGCACCTGGACGATCCGGCCTTTCAACTCGACGACCGGGCGCATCGGATTGGCTTTTCCGGGCGTTGGATTGCATCCGTACAAGGCCATTCCGGGGCGCACCAGATCGCAATGAACCGTGCTGCCGCCGAGAAAGATGCCCGACGAATTGGCGAGCGAGGAGGCGACGCCGCGAAACAGGATGCGAAGCTCGCGAAACAGGCGGATTTGCCGGTCGTTCATCGCGTGGCTCGGGGTTTCGGCGCAGGCCAGGTGGCTCATCAACAGAGTGAAGCCGTGATTTTCCAGCTGCACGCGTGCGGAAACCGCCACCGCTTCATCGGGGCTGAGGCCGAGCCGGTTCATGCCGGTATCGACATGCAGCGCCGCGCCGCCGTGCCAATTGGTGCCGGTCACGAAGGCGTCCCACTCGGCGAGCTCGGCCGGCCCGTTGATGACGGGCCGTAAATTGGCGTCCGCGAAGGCCTGCGCGGTATTCGGCAGGAGCCCATTGAGCACGTAGATGACGGCATCGCGCGCGATCGCCCGCGCCTGCCGGCCTTCCGCGATGTCGGCGACGAAAAAAGTCCTGCAGCCCGCCTTGGCAAGCCGGGTGGTGACGGCTTCGAGGCCGCACCCATAGGCGTCGGCCTTGACCACGGCGGCGGATTCGACCGGCAGGGTGCGGCTGGAGAGCGCGCGCCAATTGGCTTCGATGGCGGAGATGTCGATGGTTAGATGACCGCCGACCGCCGCCGGATCGGTTCCGGCCGGCCCGCCCCCGAGAGGCATCGCCTGGCCGGGTGCCGACGCGGCCGCCTTGCCGGGCTCAAGGGGGACTTCCTGAATGGACATCAGGGGGTTATGGCCGGCCTTGCGGCTGCCGTCCAGCGCGGCGAAAGCCCTACTCCTGCTCCGGGGACCCGTGCTTGAGATCAAGATCAGCAAAGCGAGTGAATGCGCCGTCAAACTGCAGGTTGACCGCGCCGGTGGGGCCATGACGCTGCTTGCCGATGATGATCTCGGCCTTGCCGTGGGCCGCATCCATCTCGGTCTGCCACTTGATGTGCTCGTCGGTGCCCGGCCGCGGCTCCTTGTTGCTGAGGTAGTACTCCTCGCGGAACACGAACATGACCACGTCGGCATCCTGCTCGATCGAGCCTGATTCGCGCAGGTCCGAGAGCTGCGGGCGCTTGTCGTCGCGGTTCTCCACCTGGCGCGACAATTGCGAGAGCGCCACGATCGGGATGTTGAGCTCCTTGGCCAGCGCCTTCAGGCTGGTGGTGATCTCGGTGACCTCCTGCACGCGGTTCTCCTGGCCGCGCCGGCTCGATCCCTGCAGCAGCTGGATGTAGTCGATGACCAACAGGTCCAAGCCCTTTTGTCGCTTGAGACGCCGGGCGCGGGCGGCGAGCTGAGCGATGCTGAGTCCGCCGGTCTCATCGAGAAACAACGGCACGTGCTGCAATTCGACCGTCACGTCCTTGAGCTTGTCAAAGTCCCGCTGGTCGATGCCGCCGCGCCGGATCGTGCTGGAGGGAATGCCGGTCTGCTCGGAGATGATGCGGGTGGCGAGCTGCTCGGCCGACATTTCGAGGGAGAAGAAGCCAACGATGCCGCCATTGGCAGTTTCGATGTGCCCGTCAGGTCGGACCTCGCCGCGCCAGCGGCGGGCGATGTTGTAGGCGATATTGGTGGCAAGCGCGCTCTTACCCATGCCGGGACGGCCCGCAATGATGATCAGATCGGACTTCTGCAGGCCGCCCAGCTTGGAATCGAGGTCCTTGAGCCCGGTCGCCAGGCCCGACAGCTTACCGTCGCGCTGATAGGCGTGGGCCGCCATCTCGAGCGCAGTGGTCAGTGCCGATTCGAATCGCTGGAACCCGCCGCCGTAGCGTCCGATCTCCGCCAGCTCGTACAGCCGCCGCTCAGCTTCCTCGATCTGATCGCGCGGCGCGAAATCGACCGGTGCGTCGAAGGCCACATTGACCATATCCTCCCCGATCCCGATGAGGTCGCGCCGGATCGCGAGATCGTAGATGGCGCGCCCGTAATCCGCGGCATTGATGATGGTGGTGGCTTCGGCGGCGAGGCGGGCCAGATACTGGGGGACCGTCAGCCCCGCAATATCGATATCGGCAGGCAGAAACGTCTTCAAGGTGATCGGGGAGGCGAGCTTGCCGGTGCGGATCAGGCTGCGCGCGTGGTCGTAAATCTGCTGATGAATCGGCTCGAAGAAATGGAACGGCTCCAGGAAGTCGGAGACCCGATAGAGCGCCTCGTTGTTCACCAGGACGGCGCCCAGCAAGGCCTGCTCCGCCTCGATATTGTGCGGAGCCATGCGAAAGGCGGGTGCAGGTTCGGGCGCCTGCTTGCGCGCGGTCGAATCGAGCGGTGACATGATTTCCCAGCGATGCCGATGCAATCGGACGAAAGAGTGGCGCGCTACGCACGGGAGGTAAAACTAGGCGCAAAACGTGAAAAAACGCACGATTTACAAAAATGCGTCAAACCGAAAAGCTTGGGCGCTTCCCGATTCGACTTGGATAGCGATCTAGCACCGAGCGCCGATTCGGAAAAAAGCTCGTTGCCGATGTCCCCGATACTCACCGCTTGCACAAGGATCAATCTCGAAGGACTTGACGACAAGGGCTGGTACCAGCGGCCGCCGGCCGCCACGAATACGATGACGTGCATGAACGCCCGCGTCCGCGGCGCTTTGCGCTGCACCGCGTCCGCGGCTCCGTCCGGATTTTTATGGGAGACATTTGTCCGCGACTTGTTAGTTCACTCGCCGGCGAGCCGCAAGGGCAGACGCTGTCCGGTTTCGAGCGCGCGCAGCCTCGCGGTTTCACGTTCGATATAGTCGCGGGTCATGGGTACGATGCCCTGTCGTTTCGTCAGCTGCAGCTGGAACACCATCAGGGCTTGCTCGCGGAAGGCCATTTCCGAGGCGGCGAGGTAGAACTCCCACATCCGCACGAAGCGCTGGTCGTAGATCCGCTCGACCTCCTCGCGGTGCGCGAGGAACCGCTGGCGCCAGGCCCGCAGCGTCTCGGCGTAGTGCAGACGCAGGATTTCGATGTCAGTGATCAAGAGCCCGGCGCGCTCGACGGCGGGCAGCACCTCGGACAGCGCCGGAATGTAGCCGCCCGGGAAAATATATTTGGCAATCCACGGATTCGTGACGCTCGGCCCTTCGGGGCGGCCGATCGAATGCAGCAGCATGATGCCGTCGCGGTCGAGGGCCGCGCTGCACTTACGGAAGAATTCGTCGTAAAAACCGACCCCGACATGCTCGAACATGCCGACCGAAACGATGCGATCGAACTTCTCGGTCACTTCGCGGTAGTCCTGTAAGCGGAAATCGGCGCTGGCGCCCATGCTTTTTGCGCCGATGTCTTTTGCGCCCAGTCCCTTCTCCGCCGCCCGCGCCCGCGCCACCGCCAGCTGTTGCTGCGAAAGGGTGATGCCGGTGACATGGCTTGCGCAATTCTCCGCCACATAGAGGGCAAGCCCGCCCCAGCCGCAGCCGATGTCCAGCACGCGCTGGCCGGGTCCGATCAGCAGCTTGGCGGCCAAGTGGCGCCGCTTTGCGAGTTGCGCCTCGTCGAGCGATTGACCGGGCGTCTCGAAATAGGCGCAGCTGTATTGGCGATCGGCATCGAGGAACAGCGAATAAAGCCGGTCGTCGAGATCGTAATGATGCGCAACATTGCGTCGCGCGCGCCCTCGCCAATTGAGTTGCTTCAACCGGCGGCGGAGATAGCGCAGCAAGCGCAACGGCCTTGCCCAGAAGGGCGGCTCCGCCGCCGGGCCCAGCAGAACCGCCAGCACGTCGGCGATCGAGCCCTGCTCGAGGATGAGCGTGCGATCCATGTAGGATTCGCCGAGCTTGAGCTCGGGGTCGAGAATGACACCGCGCTCCGCCGCTCGCGCGGTGAACCGCAGCGCGACCGGATTGCCGGTCCCGTCACCCAGGGAGTAAACACCTCCGCGCGCGGTTGTGATCCGAAGATTCCCCGCACGAATGAATTTCTTCAACGCCACCCTAAATAACCAGTCCATCGCACGCGCAAGTTCCGGCAACAGCGGTTCTGCCACGTCCCCGACACATTTGGTGTGCACCGGCGTCGCTACGAACTACTCCTTTTGTTTGGTACCCGACAAAAGCCGTGTTCTTTCCACACCTTGGTACATAGTCGTGGCGTAGAAATGCGCTAGAGGCAGAGTTGGTTGCCGATGTCGGAAATCAGGGGCAGAGTGCGGCGGGGGCGCGCCGGACCGACAGGACTTTCGACCGTGGAATTCTCGACCCAGGAATTTTCGACCCAGAAATTCGCCAGACAATCGGCTAGGCAATTGGATCACCAGCCGGCAGAGCAACGGGAGATCATCGTGTCGCGGGTTCGGCGATTTTCACCGTGGATTCTCGGTCTATTGGCCGCCACCCCCCTGGTTCCGGCTGCGGGCCAGAATCTCGACGCCGGCAAGCCGGCCTCGCAGATATTCGCTGAGGTCTGCGCAAACTGCCATCGCAGCCCGCGCGAGCTCAAGTCCAATCCGGGCGCCAGCTTCCTGCGCGAGCACTATACGACCGGCCCGGATATGGCTGCGACCATGGCGGCCTATCTGTCCGCCGGCAGCGATCCCCGGGCGGGCGCCAACGCTGGGGCCGGCGGCCCCTCGCCCAGGCGGCTGCCTCCGGCAGGCGTTCCTACCGCCAACCCGTCAGGCGGCACCGCAACCACCCGCGAATCGCCGGCTGCGGAACCCCCCTTGCGGGAGCCGCCCTCGCGGGAGCCGCCCTCGCGGGAGCCGCCCTCGCGGGAGCCGCCCTCGCGGGAGCCGCGCCGCGGGGCGGAACCCAAGTCATTGCCGTCGGCGGCGACCAGAGGCCATCCGGTTTCGGCGCGCGCGGAGGCCGTCAAGCCCGAAGCCACCGCCAAGCCTGACAACACCACCGAGACGAAGCCGCCTGGCGCGACCACCCCGCCTCGGCCTGGGCTCGAGTAATTAGAAGAATAGCGGCGCGAAGGCGCTAGAGCGGTTTTTTCACATCGGCTGGAAACAGAAACCGTACTAGCATTTTCGCGTTGTCGCATTTTCGGACGGAAACCTGATTCCACCGCCGATGGAGCCGGAGGCAGGCTTTTCCTGAAAATACTTTAGTCCGCCGGTTTGGCATTCCCTTCGGATTCTTCTCCCGATTCGGCCTCCTGCGAACGGAGCGCCTCGATCGCCTCCGGCTCGAAAAAGGCTTCTGCCACGGCGGCCGCCTCCTCCGGCTGTTCGGCCGCGTCGTCGCGGGCCACGGTGACGTCTTCGCCGCGCTTGAGCCTTTCGGCCTCGTCCGCGCTGCGGGCGACCGTAAGGCTGACCGTCACCTCGACTTCGGGGTGCAACGATACCGGGACCTTGTACACGCCGATCATCTTGATCGGCATGTGAAGCACGATCTGCGAGCGTTCGACCGTGAAGCCCCTCTCGGTTATCAGCACGACGATGTCGCGCGGCGAGACCGAGCCGTAAAGCTGGCCGCCCTCGGCCGCCTGTCGGAGCACGGTGAAGCTTTGGCCATTGAGCCGTTCGGCGACCTTTTCGGCTTCGCCACGCTGCTGCAGATTGCGCGCCTCGAGGTCGATCTTCATGGTTTCGAAGCGGGAGCGGTTTGTTTCGCTGGCGCGCAGAGCCTTGCCCTTGGGCAAGAGGTAGTTGCGTGCGAAGCCGTCCTTCACGCGCACCACGTCGCCCATCTGGCCGAGCTTGGCGATCCGTTCAAGCAAGATAACTTCCATCTGTCTCTCCTTCGTGCATCAGTGGAACCGAGCCCTCCCTAACCCTCCCCGGCTTGCGGGGGAGGGTGGGGAGGGGGTGTCGCCGGTGGTCCGCGCCAGCGCGCGACCAGTCCGCGAAGGTCGAAAAGCGCATCGCTCATTCCGAGCAAACCGATGACCAGCAGCGGCCAGCGGACCGGCCAGCTGAAGAGCAAGATGGCCGCGTAGACGGATCCCAGCATGAAGCCGCGTCCGCTCAATCCGATGGTCAGAGCGTGAATGACCGCGAGCCCAAGCAGCACATGGGCGATCATCAGGCTGGCAGCCAAAGCACTCAACGACAGGCCGATCAGATCCGGCAGAAACGAGCCGGCAACCGCCGCACCCAGCAGGGCGGGCGCAAAGGCCGGAAACCTGATGTCGGAAAGGCGCGGCCAGGGCCGCTGCAGGCGGCCCGAGATTTTCACGATCCGGCCGGCGAGCCAGAGATTGAGCACGGTGGAGAGCGTAAAGGTTGCGGCGGCCGCGCCCGGAATGAACATCAGCATGAAGTCGACGAGCCGCGCGGCGTCTGCGGGATTTTCGAGCTGCTCGGCAACGACCTCGTCGAGGCGGTTGTCGAGGACAGTGCGCAAGGCGTTCTGCAGGCCCGGCAGGTCGGTGCCCAGGCTCATGAGCGCCGCGCCGACCATGACGGCGTTGATGCAAGCGGCCCACAGAACCAGGCGACCGACCGGGTACCATTCGTGGCCGTCGGGTGTCGGGACCGGGCGAGCGAGCAGCGTGAGATAACCGAGCCACCAGGCCGGAAGCCCGATGCCGAACAGGAATGCGGCGAGGAAGTCCACGCCCAGCACCGCAAGGCAGGCGGCGGCGGTGGCGACCGCGATTAGACCCGCCCAATGGCTCCATCCGAGTGTCACGATCAGGATCGGCAACGCGGCCAGCAACAGCAGCAGCGTGGCGAACGCCGAGCCGGATACCACCGACGCGAACAGCAATGCCGCCGCCGCTCCGGCCCCAAGCCCCATAAGAACGATCTGGATGAGAACGATCTGCATCATCCCAAGCTGTCCCGCTTCCTCAGCGGTTAGAGACGGATTGACGTCCGTCCCAACCCTGCAGACGACCGAGGACATGTGGCAGAAGAGCTCTGCAATGTGTCGGTCGCCTGAATTCCGGTGCGCGTGCTGCGCCGTTCGTCAGCGAATGACGTAGGTCAACAGGCCAAGAAAGCGCGCGCGCTTGATGGCCCGCGCGAGCTCGCGCTGCTTTTTGGCCGAAACCGCGGTGATGCGGCTCGGCACGATCTTGCCGCGCTCGGAAACGTAGCGCTGCAACAGCTTCACGTCCTTGTAGTCGATCTTCGGGGCATTGGCGCCCGAAAACGGGCAGGTCTTGCGCCGGCGGAAGAACGGTCGACGGGTCTGCATGGGTGAAAATGCCATTTCCGTTACTCCTCGGTATCCGCGGCTTCTTCAGCAACCGGCTCCTCGCGCGGGGGGCGGGTGTCGCGGTCGCGATCGCGGGGACGGCGGTCGCCCCGGTCACCGCGATCTCGATCGCGGTCCCGAAACCC
>Ga0179587_10001620_pt1 | contig 10373 bp, 14 predicted proteins | sample CZODoug2_1_08_16_FD_185932 | JGI IMG/M metagenome (GOLD analysis project Ga0179587, IMG submission 185932) | Vadose zone soil fungal communities from Angelo Coast Range Reserve, California, USA - CZODoug2_1_08_16fungal | ecosystem: Environmental > Terrestrial > Soil > Vadose zone | place: USA...
ATCCATCCACGACCATAAATGACGCCCGCGGGGTTACCGTAGCTCCCATTGCTCACAGTACCCGTCAAGTTCAAGGCCGCGGCTTGATCGGAGAGGAGGACGTACAAAACACCCGTGCCATCATTCGACGTCGGCGCCGCGTGTGTGACCGCCGGGAACGATTTACTACTGGCGGTGAAATCGTTCACGACGGTCGTAGCGACGGGAATTTCGACCAACCCGGTCGCGGTCGGAATCCGATACCAATTCGCATTATCGTTCGAGGCTTCCAGCTCCCAATGGGTTTCCCCTTCGCCAATGCTCGCAGGTTTCGTGATCTGTACGGCGTTGTTCACGCCGCTCGGGGCAAAGGTGACCGCTGTCGAGGGCTCCGACCGTCGAAGCACGGTGGACCCGGATACCACGGTGTACCGGACACGAAAGTACCGAGTCGACGTGTAGTTGCCCGCCGCTCCAGTGTTGATGACAATCGGCGGCGCCGGTTGCGCCAATCCCGCCCGACGCCACACCCCGCCATTATCGAGAATGTGCATCCGATCGACACCCGAATGGTAGCCAATAAAGAAATTGGCATCCAAGGGCTGCGAGACGATGTGGAAAATGTCCGGTGCCAACGTACTGACCGCATCATTCGGTGAGAGCACGTGCCACGTGCCGGTCGTGTCCCGGCGGGCTGCTTTTACCGCACTCCCCGGGGTGGCCGATAGCGCAACAATCTCTGGGAGGAGCGGATCATTCGTCGGATACCATTGCGCCAGGAACGCCATCGTCGCTTCCGTGGTGAGGCCCGAGCTGGTCAAGTCGAGAGGCGTACAGCCTTTACGCCGCTCCCCCAATTGGGACTGGAAGAATTCGACGTTCTCTGCCTGCGTACACTGATCATCCGCAATCGCAATCGAGGGATCAGTGTTGTTTAGACCCCCACGAAGGCTCTTGAGTGGCAGGTCAGCTTGGACGCCCATTAGCTTGACACCAGCGGGACCGAGAGATTGCCTAGGCCCGTCCGATTCTGATAAATGTTCAGGTAGGCGGACTTGGCGATGAACAACCGAAGTTCAGCGACCCGCTCTTCCCATTTCTTCTCGTACTTCGTCTCCGCCGTATCCTTCTCTAGCTTGCCGTACTCCGTCGCGAGGGCACCATAGTACAGACAGTTATGATAATTCTCACTGAACGCCGGTTCATCCGAATCCTGAAGCGTCGGAACAGAGGCGAGCACGTCCGCGGTAATTGCATACACGGATCCGGGAGTCGTGGCGAGGATGAGTTTGACGCTCTTGGCGCCCATTTCCGCAATCGCGTACTGCTGCACGGGATCCGTTCCGGGGACTTGGTTCCGCAGTTGATCGAAGGTGATCTCGCCCAGAATGAATGGTGGCGTGAACATCGGCGCGGTGATGTAGACGCTAAGCACTTTCTGCACGCCGAGAATTCCAGGCTGGGGTCCGAACGTGAGGTAGCAATCGCCCTTGATCGTATTCACCGACACCACGCGCCGGGCAATCGTGTTGAACCCGATACTCGTGGCCAGCCATTTGTACCGCTCGTTCACGTCTTCACCGATGCGCGCGATCGCCGTGGCTGACGTGAGATTCAACCGTTTGGCGACCGTGGCTACGATCTCATCAAAGGTCATGATCTACTCCGGGTCCCCGTTCGAATCGCGCGTATCTTCACTCGGCTCATGCATCCGCATTTTCTGAATCTGCAGCGTCATACTACGCTTCTTGCCTCCGTCGACCGAGCTAGACTCTTCGGCGCGCGTGACTTTGGCGTGGGCGGTGAACGTGTGCATCGCTCCAGCCTTTGGCAACTTATTGATCCGGAGTTTATGCAAGTCGTCATGCTCCAGATGCACCTTGAGCCCGTACGGATACTCCTCGCCCTTGGATGGCGAGGGCATCATATCCCTCTTCGCCGTCTTCTTGCTCTGCTTCATGCTGGTCAGCACAGCATCACGTTCGCTCAAGCCTTTGTTCCGTGCCTCACGCACGTTCTCGCTGACGACGCCTTTCGCGCTACCTGGGAGCATAATCTTCGTCCTTCTCGTCAGCTTCCTCAGCCGACACGTCATTGCCTTCGTACTCGGACACCAAGGGGGCACCGTTCAAGCCACAGCACGCATTACGGGGCACGCGAAAGTCGCCTTTCCCGCAATAGAGATCCCGCCCGACGCTATCGGGCGCCCCTGCAGGAGACGAGTAGGGACACCGATGACAGCCGAAGCCTTTCCCGTTCTGTGCGATGCCGTACATCGCATCTTCCGCTGTTACACCCATCATGCTGATGTCAGTTTCCCGATCACTCGCACAATGGATCTCCCAGTGCTCACAGGATCCGGCAATCGGATCGACCGTGATCGGAATAAGGAGGCACTTATCCGCCCCATCCAGTTTGTTACACGCGCCGCAGTTGTAGTTCCCTTTCGTGTCATACGTGGAAGATGGAGCGATGCGCGCCCACGGATCCTCGTAATGGAAATGGCTAACGAAGTTCAACCGATTGATCCGTTCCACCATCTCCCGCTGTGCCTGAGCCTTATTTCCCTGCGCGATTGGTGGCTCGGTGAAGAGGCCATCCGATCCTACCGGAGGACGCAGCACGATCCGTAACGGATGAACCTTGACGCTCTCCTCGGATGCGGAGGGTTTCAGAGACGCGAGAACCGCATCCCGCTCATTCAGGCCCTTCCGCTTCCCGTCCCGAACCGTCTCACCCAACATGATTCTACGCCTGCTTCCGTTTGTGCTTCCGGCCTTTGCCTGCAGTATGCAGGGCGATAGCGACCGCTTGATCCTGTTTCCGCCCAGTCCGCATCAGCTCTTTGATATTCTCCGATATGACGCCTTTACTAGAGCCCTTGAGGAGTGGCATGGCTATTCCCGGGGCATTCCGGCGTCCACGCGGATGCCGGGGTAGCGCGCCTTCACCTTCGAACGCACAATCGCTTGCTCCGCCGGAGTGCCATTCTGCGCCACGCGTGAGAGGGCGTTGCGCGCATGGACCGCATTGTGAATGGGGTACCGACGACCAGGAAGCGCAAACTCCTCCGTGGGGATCGCCTGACGTGTCTTGGCCGTGAGTACCGCCATGCTGCTACCGCTCCTTACGCATTCGCCACAGCGGCTTCCCGTGCCGCCTGTGACGTCTTGTTGCTACCGAAGGTCCGACTACGTGCCCTACCCTCTTCACGCTGCGCCTGGGTCTTATCTTCCGCTTCCTGCGCGGTCACGATTTGCTGGAGCATGTCGAGGAAGTTCCGCGCCTTCCCCTTCATCTCGAACCGCTGATCCAGTTCCGCATTGTGCCACCGGATGTCGACCGTTTCCTCCGCCGAGTCTGTGTTCACGATGACTTCGACCATCCGATCGATGTAGCGACCCGAGTGCGTGATCCGGTTGTAGAGCCGAAGTTCATCATCGTGCGTTAACTCCAGTGGGATCATCACCCCGTTCTGGTAGTACTGCCGCGCAGCCTTCGGAATGGCGGCCCGCCCATCCGGGTGGAATGGACTATGTGCCGTGCGGATGTACTCGCCAAACGTCATCTTCTTGATCGGCGCGTTCGCCGCCATGCCTTCGGAGACGCCCTTGGCAATCGCCGCACCCATGGCTGCAGCGAATTCGGCTTGAGTCATGCTCACTGAGGCGGAGGGATCCACCGCAGCCACAGGGGCCACGATCTCTTCGCCGGTTTCCAGGTCTGTGACCGGTTCTACGTACTTTGACGGATCTCCCATTGTGTACTTTCTCTCGCAGGAGCGAGTGGCGGCGCTGGGTTAGTTGGACTCCAGCCCACCGAAGACGCGAGACGGTATGCCTCGCGGTATTGGAGCGGTTAACTCCAAATCAACCGAACACCATTCACAATCGCGGCGGCATTCAGCACCAACGTCGTGACCGAACTATCGAGGGCCACGCTTGTCGGGTCAGTTTTGTGGATCGGAACGCCTGTATCTCCAGCCACACCTTTCAACGTGATGAGCTGCGTATTGCCTGAGGGCGGCTGGATCGTGAGCCGGGTGGGTGCCGCCGCCACTGGCGCCGTAATCGTATTCGCGCCCATCGCGAGATTCACGAACTGGTCTGTGGCTGGACTGTTGACGTTTGTCGCGGCATTGAATGGCTTGACGGACGGGTCATCCCCGATCGTCGTCAGCGTGGCGGTCCAGTTAGAAATTGAAGACATATGCGATCCTTAGTACGCGAAACACGTGACGCCTACGGCATCACCGTTCACGAACGCTTGAGCCGTGCCTGTCGTGACCAACTCGTTCTCCAAGGTCGCGCCACTCGTCGACGTGACTGTTTGCAGTACCCGCTCATTCACCCGATTGGCCGCGTTCGCCGTGAGATTGGTAGCAAAGCAGTTCCATCCCGCATTCACTGTCGCGAGAGTAAACGAAATCGTCGTGGGCGTCCCGGAGACGGTAAAGAGGAATGAGGCCGTCCCGCCACTTAAGGCCGCGGGGGTAATCGCGCCCCCAACCGGCGAGGAGGGTACGGGAGAGGGGCCTAGCCAGGACCACGCCCCGAGGCCGTTCACGAACTGGGGAGGCACGCCTCCACCCGCCCAGATCCCCGTATTTGCCGCGGGCCGCGTGCCAAGGAATTCGAGCGACGATCCGGCACCTGTACCAGTCTTGACGAACAGACGCCCTGCCGCGGGCTGCAGCACCGGATTCGTCGTCCCTGCGGCTCCCAATGTCAACGACGTCAACGTGGTCGCCGAGGCGTCGGTCATCGTGATCGCACCGCTCGACGTGTCCGTGATGATCGATCCATTCGGTAAGGTGACCGCGCCGGGTGCTCCCGCTACCGTCGCCCACGTACCGTCGCCACGCCAAAACGTTGAACTGGTAGCACTCGTACCACCATTCAGGTGGGAGACGCCGAGATTACCCGTGACCGCGGCAGTCGCGAGATTGATCGCATTCCACGTCCCGTTACCGGTCCAGAACGTGGTGGCGGAGGCTCCTGTCCCACTATTCAAATTCGCGACAGGCAAATTGCCCACCGCCAGGGCCACGTTCGGTTTGGTGCTGCCGCCCCCACCGGACTGCTGTGCGGACGTCAGCATCGTGACTCCGCACGCGAGTGCAAGAGCCATCACGAGAGCCGTGAAAGTACGCCGGATCATTGGAACACTCCCAGCGGATTATCCGTGTAGCAGTTGACGATCAGATTCGCCGTGCCCGCGTCCGTGAGTACCTCCACACAGGCGGTCGAGCCGCGCCGGTCAGTGGTGCGGAACTGGAGGAACGATCCTTCAGTCATTTCCACATACGCCGTCGAGCGATTCAACGAGAAGATCGTGTTGGGCTTTACCGTTGCGGATAGCGCGGCGCTCACTGATACGCGCAACCAATATTGCGCTTTGTCGTTGTACGGCAGGATCTGCGCCACTTGCGTCGGCGTGACTGGCGGATTGCTCGGCGGCGGATTCTGCGTCTGGGAGAGCTGCACCTTGGTCCAATCGGTCGGAACCGTGTAGACCACGTTACCGCTCACGGCGAACGTGGCGCCTGCTGAAGCCGTGCCGTCAGTGAAACCCGTGACAGCCGTCCACGCCGTGCCATTCCAATACTCGACCTTCATGACCGAGGCGTTGGCGTTGACTGAGCCGCTCATCACGACTGCGAAGCCACGGAATTGCACGTGTGAACCGATATAGAGCGCCCCACCGTTCGCCAGCGTGGCCATCGCGCCGAGCGCCATCCCCGTGGTCGCGGGGTTGACCTGGAGCGCCGCCGAGAAGTCCGTGACCGTCTGGCCGCCATCGGCCGACTTGAGCACGAGGAGATAGGGATTCAGCAGCACCTTGGCGACGACCGCGGTGGCGAAGTTCCGCGCATTCAAGCCGACGTGACTAGTGCCCTGGATGAAGCCGATGATCGCCGCGGTCGTGGTCAACGCGGTGCCGCCGCCCGCGGTCGACGCGGCACGCATTTCGTTGAGTAGACCGGGGAAGGAATCTGAGGCGAGACGAGAATTCTGCATGACTGGCTCCGGAATTCAGAAAAAGCAGGGAGCGGCGACTTGCGGCACCGTTCCCCGCCACGACTTACTCTGTTACGCCGAGACGCCCTTGATAATGACGAAGTTGAGCACGATGGCTTCCGCCAGCGCACCCGCCGAGAGGTTGCTCACCGTGACGCTGAACGACGTGGCTGCCACGATAGCATTCGCTACGACGTCATACGCGCCCGCGGTGCCTGCCGATGCGTGGTTGAGCAGCACGACGTCGCCCGCGGCGATGAGCGTGTTCGTCACGACGAAGGAGGCTTCCGCGCCTGCCGCCAGTGAGGCCGCATTCATAGTGATCTGCCCGGACAGCTTACTCAACGTGACGCCGGTTGACTTGTCGGTCGCCTGCACGACTGCGCCGCCTGCGCCGGTCGCGTAGCCGATCTTGCCGCCCGAGCTGGTGATCGCGCCGGTCACCGCGAGGGACGTGCCCGTCGCGGCGCCGATGGATCCCGAGCTAACAAGCTGGGTCCATGTCGGACTCGCCTTACTGCCCGTGTTGATGTAGAAGTTGCCGAGGATACGGTCGATGTAGATCGAGCCGACGCCCGCAACGTTCGCGCCCGTAGTCCCGTTTACCGGCGCGACGAGGCCGAGAATGGGAATGAAGACTGCACCCGGAAACCGGAGGCCTGGCTTGAAGAAGGGCACTCCGCCGACGTAGATAGGTCCGCCTGCCATGTGATTACTCCGCTGGAAGTTGGGCTGAGAGGTTTCGAGGCTCCCAGCCCGTCTTCAGAAAGGGCTCTTAACCCTGATGGTTCATGAACGGATCGCAGAGAAACGCTGCGCCCAAGCCCGCTCCGGCAACCGTGGCCGCGACGATGGCCCCGTCGATCTGATCGCCCGAGACCACTGCGTCATCGACTTTACCGGTCGACGCCGAGTAGAGCAGCGCACCCGCCACCGCCGCGCCGTTGAAGTTCGCCTGCGCGACACCTTTGACCTGGTACCACCCGAACTGGCCCGCCAGCGTCGCGGCCATCGCGATGGCGACCGGACCCTTGGCGCCCGTCACCGAGAGCGCCGTCTGATATGCCGTGACGGCGGAAAGCCCGAAAGTAACGCAGGAGCCCACGACCGTGGACGCCACGCCTTCGAGGTAGATGTACTCATTCCCCTGATCATCGAACTGCCGAAGCCCGAGGACGTTACGCGCCGAGGCGTCGATGTCCGTCAGGAGCCCTTCTGACGCGAGGGGATAACCGACTTTGTTAGCTGCCATGATGCTATGACCCTTTCCTTTGCTACGGCCCGAATTACAGGTGCGCCACGCCGAGACGCGACTTGTTGTTGGTGACGGTCTGCAGTGCCGAGTAGATCTTGGTCACGTAGCCGTTGGCGTTCGGAATCTCCTGCGTGTCGCCACGATCCCGGAACATCTCCTTCGACGCCACGACCGAGAAGTTCTTCGGGTTCAGGAAGTACACGTTCGTGTCGCCGTACTGGCTAAACACGTAACGGCAGGTCTTGAAGCCGAGGGTCTTGAACCCGGCCTTGAGATCCTGACTGTCGACCCAACGCTGCAGCGCCTGCTGGGTGCCCTCGAAGAGTGCCTGCGTGGCGCCGTCGCTAACCATCAGGGTCGGGATCAGCTTCGCGCCGCTGCCCTTGGCCGCCTGATTGTACGTGACGGTGAATGCCGCCTCGATGTTGGTGTCATCGACGTAGACGTTCGACGGGTTGCGCCAGAACAGGTTGGTCGATGCGTCGATCCCGCCGTCCGTGCCCTGACCGCTCTGCGGCACGTGGGTCTGGAGGCCGAGGAAGCCGTTGAGCGACACCGAGAACAGGTTCTGCTCGATGATGTCGTCGTGTGACTCGATGCCGTTCTCCAGGAGCGACTTGACGAGGGCGATCTTCTGGTTCTCGGACGGGTTCTGAACTTCGTCCTTCTTCGACCAGACCACCGGAACGCTGACTTCGGCGATGCCGTAGCTCGCGGCGGTGATGACTTCCGTCTTCGACAGCGAGGTGGGGCTCATGTCGGTGACGAGGATCTGGGTACCGGGATTGCGCTGGTAGTCCAGCGGCGCTTCAATGGTCGCGCCCAGGGACTTGCGGATGATCGCACCCTGCTTTTCCAGCTCACGCAGGAAGGCGTTCTCCGACCACTGGTTGGCGGCTTTGCGCATCTCGGCAAGCACTGCCGGATACGACACAGCCACGATCTGACTGATGCTGAGGGCCATGATGACTCCGTAAAAAACGTTTGGAACGACTCGATTTCGTTGCGGCCGATGTTCGGCTGCCGTCCTTGACGGGGGCGAGGCGGGACGAAATTCCTATACGGGAATCACTCGATAGTTCGTAGACATGGTATCGAAGGAGGACAATCCTGTCAAGAACTGTCCTCCTTGAAGGACTAGCGACCGCCTGCCGCCGCGATGGCTTCCCGGATGACATCCTCCGTATCGCGTGGGCGACCATCCGCATTGGGCACCTGTTTGACTGAAGCGGCGACCTTGGTCTTGGCAGCCGCCGGGCGCTTCGCCTGTTCTTGGAGCAGCTCCGCGCGTATCTGCGCCCGCGTCTCCTGCACCTTCGGTAGCAGCACCTGACTGAGTGCCAATTCAAAGGATACGCCCTTGTCCACGAGTGCCGACACCGCAAGCTGCTCCGGTGTCCCGTCGACAGGGAACCGGTCGCCCCACACGACTTTGGCTGCCGCAATACGCTCACGTACTTTTGGGAGCCGAGCCGCGGTTGCGGCTTCTGAATCCCACTTCTGTTTGATCGGACCAAATTGCTTCTCGAAATCCGCTTTGGCGCGGGTATAGCCTTTCTCCGCGGCCTGCGCGATGATCCAATCTTCGCGCTTCTGCGCCTGCTCCGGGGAATAGCCAACTGACCCGTCGTCGAACTTCATGTCCGGGCCGGGCGCCTTTTCACCAACGGGAGCCGCGATCACGGGCTCCGCCACACCGGGCGTCAGGAACTTTTTGTAGGCGGGGTTGATCGTCGCTAAGATCTGCATGTAGCGGTCGGGATCCGAATCCGCCAGTTTGTCCGCCGCTTCGAACGTCTTCACGCGCGCCTCAGCCGCGGTTAACTTACCCGTCGACTCCGTGACAAACGCGGCGTGCGTGTCCGCCTGCTTCTTCAACGCGTTGCCGACGATCTTGACCGTGCGTGTGTAGGGGATCTTGTTGTCCTTCTGCCCGGGCTTTGGCGCCGTGATACCCGCTTCCGCCAGGATCTTCTCAACCTCGGTTAGCTCTTTCTCTTTGACCGGCTCTTTGATCACGGCAGCGGGTTCATCATCGCCTTCCGTAACTTCCGCACCCTCGGCATTCGGGTCCACGACTTCCGCGCCTTCATCACCATCACCTTCGGCCACGACTTCCGCATTGCCGTCGCCATCCAGCGTCTCAACGACCAGCGCCTCGTCAACGATGCCGCCCTCATGCGCGTCCGCAACCGCCGCTTCGATAATTCCCGTCAATTCATCAGGCATGTGTGTCTCCTACTAACGTAAGGAGGGAACGATTCCCCCGATGTCCGAAGTTTATGTCCTACTTCGGACTAATCTTGCTCGACGATGCGCCCTTCACCCCAGAACACGAGAGGCGGAAAGCGGCGCGACGGCCGTTTCACGCGGAGAGGATGAAACTCCCAGATCGTGTCGAGATCCGGGCTCCATTGAAAGTGTAACCACCAGCCCCAGCGGGATTTGCTTGCGATGAGGTAGCCGCCCTCACGCCAATAGCATCCCAACGCGAAGAGGAAGCAGTTAGAGAGGTACTTACCGTGAAGACTGGACCAGTTCGACTTCATGTTCGTACCAGCGTTTCAACCGGTCATCTTCCTTCACTGGACTTAGCGTATCCCAACGCACGGTGTTGGGCGATTTATCCGAGCCCTTGCCGCCAATGTGGACAACGTGATTCTCGACGCCCTTTTCGGCCGCCACTTTGTTCAGATCTTTCTGTGAGCGGAAGTGACGCGGCGAACCATCCTCGTGGCAGAGCGTATTATGCACCCAGACGTCGATTTCGTCGCCAACGATGTGGTGCGACTTGCCCTGGAGCCACACACGCTCGTAGGTGCCGGGGCAGAAGGCACCACACGGCTCTTGCGTATGATGCAGAGGTTGTAGGACGTCTAGTTTGACCGTTCCACACGTGTTGCAGCGGAGATCGTAATTTGGCATCAGGTTTCCTCCCCGAGTGGTTTACGTACTCATGTCCTGTGAACGCTTGGCGACCTTTGACGCGATTTGGAAGTGCGGATGTGCGTCCGGATTGCCATTTACGCCAGGAGCGCCCCCAGGCGGGATTGACGCAGGCGGCTGACTGGCTCCAGGAGGCCCGCCAGCACCGGGAGGAACGGCGCCAGCGGGACCGG
>Ga0179587_10001621_pt1 | contig 10371 bp, 12 predicted proteins | sample CZODoug2_1_08_16_FD_185932 | JGI IMG/M metagenome (GOLD analysis project Ga0179587, IMG submission 185932) | Vadose zone soil fungal communities from Angelo Coast Range Reserve, California, USA - CZODoug2_1_08_16fungal | ecosystem: Environmental > Terrestrial > Soil > Vadose zone | place: USA...
AACTCTTCCAAGTTATGGTGCAGCATCACCAGATTGCTGTACTGACCCTGCAATTCCTTCTCATCCGCTTTGATCTGCACTTGCCCCGGTACTGGCCGCTGCTCTTCCATCGTGTTCTCCCTTAGTTATCCTGCTCATTTCACGGCTGGTTCGAAGGTATCACAGGCTTCGCTCCGGCGCTCGCCCGCAAGACCAATTTCGGAAGTGTTTTGAGCGAATCTGGAACAATTCGCCCGCAGTCCTATTGACAATTTTCTCTGTTAAGGCTAGTTTAGTATGGATATTTACCGTAGTTAACAAAAAAACTGTTACTGAGTATCAGTTAAAAAGAGACATGTCACCTTCGTTCCCTCCCCAACTCGAAACCGAACCCGCGGGCGGCGCGGTTTCCGCTCCGGCCGCCCCATCGTCATCGGGCAAGTCCGGTTTGGCGAGCATGCCTTCTTTGCCAGAGGCGCATCGCACGATTCCCATTTCCCACGCCGCATCCTGGATTCGCAAGGTGCTCGCGTTTGCAGGCCCCGGCTACCTGGTTGCTGTCGGCTACATGGACCCGGGCAACTGGGCCACCGACATCGGCGGCGGTTCGAAATTCGGCTATACGCTTCTCAGCGTGATTCTTATCAGCAATCTGATGGCGATGTTTCTTCAGGCGCTTTCGGCGAAGCTGGGCATCGCTACGGGGCGCGATTTGGCGCAGGCATGCCGAGAGCATTACTCGCGCCGCACTTCCATTGCGTTGTGGGTCGTGTGCGAAATTGCCATCGCTGCCTGCGACCTGGCGGAAGTGCTAGGTTCCGCGGTAGCTCTCAAACTGCTTTTCGGACTGCCGCTGCTGGCAGGCGTGATTATCACGGGGCTCGACGTCCTGATCGTGCTCGCTTTGCAGGGGCGCGGCTTCCGCCTCATTGAGGCGTTCGTTGTCACGCTTATCGCGACGATCGCCGGGTGCTTTGCTTACGAAATCTTTTTTTCGCATCCCATCTGGCGCGAGGCTGTTGTGGGGCTCATTCCGCGCGCGGAAATTCTGCACAATCGCGAAATGCTGTACATCGCCATCGGCATCCTGGGCGCCACGGTGATGCCACACAATCTCTATCTGCATTCGAGCATCGTGCAGACGCGTGCGTTTGGAGCTTCCATCCGCGACCGCCGCGAAGCAATGCGCTATGCGATTCTTGACTCGACTGTAGCCCTGGGCTTAGCTTTGTTCATCAATGCGGCGATCCTCATTCTCGGCGCTGCCGCGTTTCACACGCGAGGCCTACACGACGTCGCGGAAATCGCTGACGCTTATAAACTTCTCAGTCCCGTCCTCGGCGTGAGCCTTGCCAGCACGCTGTTCGCGTGTGCGCTGCTGGCTTCCGGTCAGAACTCTACTCTCACCGGCACTCTCGCCGGCCAGATCGTAATGGAAGGGTTTCTTCAGATTCGGCTCAAGCCGTGGCTGCGCCGCCTCATTACGCGCTCGATCGCCATTCTTCCTGCCGTCCTGGTCATCGGGATTGCCGGCGAAGGTAAAGTGACATCGCTGCTCATCCTCAGCCAAGTCGTGCTCAGTTTTCAGTTGCCCTTTGCGGTGATACCACTAATTCAATTCACGGGTGACCGCAACAAAATGGGTGAATTCACTAACTCGCGCGTGACGGTAGTGATCGCCTGGATCGTGGCCGCGGCCATCCTCTTTTTCAACGCTGAACTTCTCTGGCTAATCTTCCGCGGTCAGTAGTCCTCCTCTATTGGACCTGAACACTGAGTTTTCATCTCTCGACGTTCTCCGTGATTTCTGAGACCTCTGTGTTTCTCTTCTTTTTCTTCTATCTTCCAACTGCGTATGCGAAAATTTCTCCTTGCCCTCGACGACCAAAGCGCAAAGCGGGTTCCGCCTGCGCAAACTGCTGTTCGCTGCGTTACTCGCCTTGATTCTTATGTGTATTTCGGTGGCGCTCTATCAAAACAGGGAATGGAAGATCCCGGAGGAAGCCAAGTCGCGGAAGAACCCCATCGAGTCTTCATCAGCAGCCCTGACCGCTGCTCGCACGATTTATCTCGACAAATGCGTTCAATGCCACGGAGAAACCGGGAAAGGCGACGGAACCGATGCAGCCATGTATTACCCAGCGCCGGCGAGCCTGACCGACGCCAAGAGGATGAACACCGCCACTGACGGCGAACTTTTCTACGAAATCAGCGAAGGAAGAAAACCGATGCCCTCCTTTAGGAAAAGACTGACGGAAGAGCAGCGCTGGCAGTTGGTGCTCCTGGTGCGTTCCTTTGCCGCTTCTGACTCGCCCAATCGCTGAACTTACTGTATGCGTGATTTTTTTTCTATTGCTAGGCTGTAGCTGCTTTGACCTGAGACAGCGCGGCTGCTACTTCTTTTAGGTCTGGCACCACGGGAATGTCGTAGTCCTTCGACCATGCCACTTTGCCCACCTTGTTGATGATCACGATCGACCGTCCGGTGATCCCTTTATCGGCGAGATAGACACCGTATTTCTCGCTCATTGCACCGCGGGGATGAAAATCTGCCAGAAGCGAATACTTGATGCCCATTTTTTCGGCGTAGGCCTTGTGCGACCACACGCTGTCGACGCTGACGCCCAGGACCTCCGCGTCGAGCGTGTCGAACGACCGCATATCGTTCACGAAGCAGGCATGCTCGTTGGTGCAAGTCGGGCTCCAGTCCAGGGGATAGAACACTAGCACGACGTTCTTTTTACCCGCGAAATCCGACAGCTTCACTTCTTTTTTTTCCTGATTCATCAACGTAAAGTCCGGCGCCGTTTGTCCCACCGCAATACTCATCGTTTTGTCCTCGCTTTCGTTTCAAATCCCGCTAAGCATCTTACCTAATCCGCGGCAGAGGCGACAATCTTGCAGGCCGGCAGCACCTGCTTCCTTTCGCGGTTCCGCGGCGATACACTACGCTTTATCCGGCAGATTGCTCCATGTCTATTGAAGCTACTCGTCGTGCGCCGATGATGCAATTGCGAGAACTGGTGGAACTCTATCGTGCCCGGGCCGGTGAGTTCGGCAAACCCGCCGCGCTCTTCTCTTTCGGGCTTTCTATTGCAGAGACCGAACGCCTGTTTTCCTCCTACGACGAGGACTACCACATCAGCCGCTTTTTCCATTTTTCGGAAGCGGACGGAGCCAAATTTTCCATCAACGGCGTCCCGGTTACCCATGTTTCCCTTGACGCGGAAATTGAGACGCTTCTATAAATTCTCTCGATTAGCCGTTCCGGCGTGTCTTCGATATAATCCGTCTGCAATTATTTAGAGTTCGACTAGTTCACTGCCAACCTGGAGGTCCCTAGATGGCTGGCTCGCCAACCCACTTGCCCGAATCGCGGCTCGGAAGCACTTTGCGCCGCGACGCGTGGTGGGTCGAAATCATTCCGATCATCGTGCTGATGGGCGGCTTCAGTATTTACGCCACGCTGCGCGCGTTTGAAGGGAAGTTTTACGAATGGGGGCCGTACCTTTCGCCATTCTATTCGCCGCTCATCGATCCCCTGCATCACTGGTGGAAATTTTCACCTGCGCTGCTGATTCTTGCTGGGCCTCTCGGCTTTCGCGCTACTTGCTACTACTACCGAAAAGCTTTGTACCGGGCTTTTCTGTGGGATCCGCCGGCTTGCGCGGTTGGTGAGCCATCGCGGCGCAAATATACCGGCGAGACCGCGTTTCCTCTCATTTTGCAAAATATCCACCGTTATTTTTTCTATCTTGCGTTCGTGTTCATCCTGTTTCTTTGGCACGACGCCGTGAAAGCTTTCTTTTTCGACGGCCATTTCGGCATCGGCGTTGGGACGCTTGTCCTTACTGTCAATGTCACGCTGCTTTCGCTTTATACATGCTCTTGCCATTCGTTGCGCCACCTTGCCGGAGGCAAGCTCGATTGCTTTTCTTGCGCGACGTTTGGACGCTCGCGCTACTCCGCCTGGCGCGGCGTGAGCTTTTTGAATGAACGGCACATGCTGTTCGCCTGGTGCAGCCTTATCTCCGTGGGCTTCACCGATTTTTACGTGCGCATGGTGGCTTGCGGCGCGTTCCATGACCTGAGGATCCTGTGACGACAACCTACGAGACCCGCGAGCACGACGTTCTGATCATAGGCGCCGGCGGCGCGGGATTGCGCGCGGCGATCGAAGCGCTCGCAAAAGGGTGCTCCGTCGGCGTTGTTTGCAAATCGCTGCTTGGAAAAGCGCACACAGTGATGGCCGAAGGCGGCATCGCCGCCGCCATGTGTAACGTCGACACCGCCGACGGCTGGCAGCCGCATTTCCGCGACACGATGCGCGGCGGAAAATATTTGAACAACTGGCGCATGGCGCAGCTTCACGCGCAAGAAGCTCCCGACCGTGTCAGCGAACTTGAACAGTGGGGGGCGCTTTTCGACCGGACAGGGAAGGGCGCGATTCTGCAGCGTGCTTTTGGCGGGCATACCTACAAACGCCTTTGCCACGTTGGGGACCGCACTGGCCTCGAAATGATACGCACGCTGCAGGATCGCGGCGTGCAGTTGGGCTTCGACGTTTATATGGAGTGCACCATCACGCGCCTGCTCACCGACGGCGGCCGAGTTGCCGGAGCTTTCGGCTATTGGCGCGAAAATGGGCGCCTCATCGTCTTCAAAGCCAAGTCCGTCGTCATTGCTACAGGCGGCATTGGAAAAGCGTGGCCGGTCACTTCCAATTCGTGGGAGTACACCGGCGATGGGATGACGCTCGCGTATGAAGCAGGCGCCGAGTTGATGGATATGGAGTTTGTGCAGTTTCATCCCACGGGAATGGTGTGGCCGCCGGGAGTGCAAGGACTCCTGGTTACGGAAGCGGTTCGCGGCGAGGGCGGCATCCTTCGCAACAAACTGGGCGAGCGCTTCATGGAGAAGTACGACCCGAAGCGTATGGAACTTTCGACTCGTGACGTTGTCGCTCGCTCCATCTACACCGAGGTGAAAGAAGGGCGCGGCACGGAGCACGGCGGCGCTTATCTCGACATTTCGCACAAGCCCGCCGAGTACGTGAAGAAAAAACTTCCCAGTATGTATCACCAATTCAAAGAGCTTGCCGATGTGGACATTACGAAAGGTCCCATGGAAGTGGGACCGACGTGCCACTACGTAATGGGCGGCATTCGCGTCGAAGCAGAGACCGCGCAATCTACTCTGCCGGGATTGTTTGCGGCAGGGGAAGCGGCGGCCGGTCTCCACGGCGCGAATCGTTTGGGTGGAAATTCGCTGTCGGATTTACTGGTGTTTGGGCGCCGCGCCGGTATGGCGGCCGCGGATCACGCCAAGCGTGTCTCTGGTTCCAACATTGGCTCGGTGCAAATCGAAGAAGCAGAGAAAGAGCTTCTGGCGCCGTTTTCAAACACAGCGGCGGAGAGCCCTTACGCGGTTCACCGCGATCTGCAAAAAGTAATGCAAAGCCTCGTCGGCATTTTCCGCACCGAAGAAGATTTGAAGAGGGCATTCGCCGAGCTGGAAGAGTTGAAAGATCGCGCGGCCAAGGCAAGCGTGGAAGGCTCGCGTTTGTTCAACCCCGGCTGGCACTTGGCGCGGGATCTGAAATCCATGCTGACTGTCTCCGAAGCAGTGGCGCTCAGCGCGCTGGCGCGGACGGAAAGCCGCGGCGCGCACAGCCGCATTGACTACCCGAACTACGATCCCGTGTGGGAGAAAAAGCACAACATCATTGTGCGCGAAGGCGGAGAGATGAAGCGCCGCGAATCTCCCGTCGAGGAAATGCCGGAAGATTTGAAGCAGTTTGTAATGGCGGAGTAGATTTTGCAGCAGCCGGGCTTTGGCTCGGCGGCGCGATTCGAATGAAAACTCGGGCAACTGCTCGAGCGCAGTTTGGAGAACGCATCGATGCCAGACGCAACGTTACGAATCTTCCGCGGCGAAGGCGCCATCGGCGGCCAAGCCGTCGACTACAGCGTGCCTATCGCTCCCGGCATGGTGGTTCTTGACGCGCTTCATTACATTCAGGGCCATCAGGCGCCCGATCTGGCCGTGCGCTGGAATTGCAAGGCGGCGAAGTGCGGTTCGTGCTCGGCGGAAGTCAACGGTCGGCCGCGGCTAACTTGCAAAACGCGCGTGGACTCTTTGCCGATGGATCAGCCGATCGTTGTGATGCCGATGAAATCCTTTCCGCGGATCAAGGATCTCGTCACCGACGTTTCCTGGAACTACACCGTCAACAAAAAAATCCCCGCCTTCCGCCCTTACCAGAACACGGACTGGAAAATCTCGCAGCTCGACGTAGACCGCGTCCAGGAATTCCGCAAATGTATCGAGTGTTTTCTTTGCCAGGACGTCTGCCACGTCCTTCGCGAGCACGGCGCCAAAGCCAAGTTCGGTGGTCCGCGTTTTTTCGTACGCGTCGCCGGCCTCGAGCTTCATCCGCTGGATTCGCTCAATCGCGCAGGCCTGCTCAAGGACGACCTCGGGATCGGACTCTGCAACATCACGAAATGTTGCACCGAAGTCTGCCCCGAAGATATTCACATTACGGACAACGCCATCATTCCGCTGAAAGAGCGTGTCGTCGATCAATTCTACGATCCGCTGACCATGCTGTTCCGCAAAATCACCGGCAAGTAAGTAGCACAGACTTCAGTCTGTGCTCTTTTGCAGCGCAGCCAGCACCGCAGACTTCAGCCTGTGCTCTGTGCTCTTTGCTCTGTGAAACTCGGCGGATGCGGAAGCGCGAACTTGGCTGATAATGAGTAGGCCCCGGGTTTCTGAATCGTGGAACACGGGCCACGGGACACGAATCAAGCCTCACGCAAACAGGAGCACTCATGCCGCACCAACTCAAATCCATTTCCAAGGCGGGCATCCCCGAAGCCATCGCCAAAGTCGAGCTCTATCGCTATCTCAACGAACCCGAAGAAGCCGAATCCATCTGCCGCGACATTCTTGTCGTTGATGCCGATCATCAGCTCGCACGACGCATGCTCGGTCTCTCCATCACCGATCAGTTCACGGGCGCCGCCGCCGACCGATACGCCGAAGCCCAATCCGTTTTTCAATCCCTCCGCGATCCTTACGACCGCAACTACTACACTGGCCTTCTCCTCGAGCGCCGCGCCAAGGCCCAGCTACACTCCGGCTGCTCCCCCCATATTTTGTTGCCGCTCATCGAAGAAGCCTTGCGCTGTTTCGCCGAAGCCGAAAAAATCCGTCCCGCCGGCAATGACGACAGCATCCTTCGCTGGAACCGCTGCGTCCGCCTCCTCGAATCCCGCCCCGAATTTCACGCCGAACATCCCGGCCCCGCCGCCTTCGACAGCGAAGACGCTCCCCCCGTCAACGTTTCCGTCCGCCGCACCATCGCTCCCCGCTAACGCCACCGTACCGTCATTCACATCTCGCTAACCCACTCCACGCAACCGTTATTTCGAACGGAGCAGGCCGGCGCGCGAGGGATCCACTTTTCCTCTCGCGCCACCCACCCCACCGTCATTCCGAGCGAAGTGGGCCGACTCTTTTTCTTTCATCATCGCTCCTGCGATGATGTCGGCCCACGCAGCGAGGAATCTCTCTTCCTCCGAAATCCCGCCTACGCAGCGAGAACCGCCGCCCACCGCGCACCCTTGCAAAGGAAATCGGACAATGGAGAAACTCGACCGCATCACCATGGACGTGGCTTGCATGAACGGCGAGCCCTGCATCCGCGACCTCCGTCTCACCGTCCGCCGCGTCCTCGAGGCCCTCGCCCTCTATCCCGACCGCGCCGAACTCAAGCGCGAGTACCCCGAACTCCAAGACGAAGACATTCGCCAAGCGCTGGCCTTCGCCGTCGCCCTTGTCGACGACAAGGCCTTGCCCCTGCCGCAACGCTGACGAAGTTGCTCCTCGGTCAGCCCCTTCCGCGCTCCATGTTGCGCCCCAAACGCCCAGCCCGCGCTCCCACCACAATGTCATTCCGAGCGTAGCGAGGAACCTGCTTCCGTGTTGCGTGACTTCATGGACATTTACTCGGGTCAAACCCAATGTCGACCCGAGGCACGTCTTGGTGAAGTGCAAAGGTCCCGGTCTGCCCATTCGATGTCACTGTGTAGTGTCCTGTTATGACGTGTCCGACCCGAGTTCCTCCGAATCGTATCGGTACGTTTGGCGAGGTAAGGTCGAGCACAAAGTCCCTGTCATTCAGAGTCCCGTTAACAGGTCCGGTGCCCATAAGTGGCATTTCGACTTGCATGCAGCCTTTAACACCGTTCGTGGTTTTGACCAACTGAACTTCGAAGAGCGCGTCCAAATTGACAGAATTGTTGTGAACGGTCCCGCTATAGTTTCCCGTGATGTCTGGAGAAGACTGGAAGAGGCAGCCTCTAGTCACAAGTGTGGAGCCAGTCTGAACGTCTCGAAAGTGAACGGCGGGGAGCAAGAACGAAGGAACCTGATGGCACCAAATGTCTGAAATTGCCGCAGCGAATTCCTCCCGGTCAGGGTAAGGCACGGATTCGAAGGCCGCACGATTGACGAATATATCCAGACTGCCATCGAATTTTGCGAAGAGAATCGTATCTTCGGCATTTCGATGACGACCCAACTCGTAGGTTATTTGATACATCGCATCGCGGTGTTCTAGCACTTCCTGATTGGTTGTGTTCATGTGGGGCAATCCGAGAACTGCCGCTATCCACGCCAACACAGCCAGCAGCAAGACAATTCCGATGACGCTGCCAGCATCGCTGCTTCCTTTTTCGCTCATGCTGGTTACCGTTCTCTAATCAAATAGTGTTGAACCGCCGCTGCTATAAGGCTTCGGCGGCAACGGCAGGTCTGCGACGCTTTTTATTTTGATTCCCACGAACGCCACAAGCTTCTTAATGTCCGCGTCTTCTGAATAGATCGTCGAGACGTTTTGGGCTTTGGAAATTGCGACGATCTGCCAATCGAACTTGGCCTTCGCCCATGTGCCGCCCGAATCGCCCTTCTTTCTTCCGGCATGTTTACGAACGGCTTCAGCCAACAACGCCAGCTCAAGAGCTGCCACAGTGTCGAAAGGTGCAATCAGGAATTTCGGGCTGTGGGTCAGTTCTTGGAGAATCGGACTGCGGGAATGCCCGACACCGATCAGCAGTTCCGCCAACGCCGGACTCGGGATGACGATTCGCTCACCGGAACCTTGCAGGCTTCCGATCAGATAGTCGATACGCTCTTTGGCACGTTCGGTCCGGCATGGTGCGCTTGGGATGAAGAGGAATGTTAGGAACGTCGAATCAAAGGCGACCATCGGACCTCTAGCCGTGCCGGAGTTTGAGTACGTCTCCCAAGGGGTCCTTAGAATTCATCAGATCGTTGTGCGGTATAGCACGCAACCTACCGACAACATCGAGCAGACTGGCGTCGTTCAGTTCTTCGAAGTCCCGAATATCAAACCATCGCAGTTCCCACTTGCCTTCACTGTTCCGATACCACTTCCCGCGGCCATGTACACGAATCGTCTTGCCGAAAATATAAGGCGCAAGCCTCTTCGCCAGTTCTCTAGTCGTGTTGCAAGTGTGGTGCACACCCTCATACAGCAAGTGAACGGGCACAGTCTCGTCCATGCCGCCGATCTTTATTAGCATGCCATCGAGGGAACCATCCTCCCAAAACGGCCCGAAGGTCTCTTCGGCCCCTTGGGACTTGCGTGCGAACTCAATCAGGACTTCGCCTTTATCCCACTCTATGAAGGCCGAAGTGTCGTCCTCATCGAGGTAAAGACGAATTGCCTTGAACGCTTTCACTGCTTCCTTTGGCCCGAGACCATTCTTTGCTTGCCGTACCCGTTCGGAGATCGTTGGTTCGATTTCAGTGTCAATTTCTATTGCGCAATTCGCGCTGCCGTCATCAACTCGCAGGAAGTGAACGTTTTCTTCGTTGCCGAGCAGCGTCGCTAGTTCCCGCAGGTAGTCGGCTAGCCGAGCCATCGGGAATTTGTGCGGAGTCGTCCCCTCGATGCTGAAATATAGCTCTTTCTTTTGCATGGCAGCTTTCCCGGTCACGCTTGCGTCCCTGACTATATCGTACCTGCGGATAAAAGTAAGTGACGCTTGTTTGATGGCTGGGGATGCTCATTCAGCTACATGTCGTAGACGCTGCGGGTGGCGCATCCCTTCATCCCCGGGCGTCACCCCACGGGTGACGGGACGCGATCAACACCAACCTACCTGCTCGCCACAGACCCTTACTGAGACTCCGCGCTCTCCTTCTACCCGCTACTCACGATCCCGTCCCCCAACTCCCACCAAACAAACGACTTACCATTTTATCCTGTTGAACCTCACTGATAATGTCCCCTACTAACCTCATTAAAAATGTCCCCTAAACTGCGCTCTCCGGTAGGAGGGCGCGGTGAAAAGGACA
>Ga0179587_10001622_pt1 | contig 10366 bp, 9 predicted proteins | sample CZODoug2_1_08_16_FD_185932 | JGI IMG/M metagenome (GOLD analysis project Ga0179587, IMG submission 185932) | Vadose zone soil fungal communities from Angelo Coast Range Reserve, California, USA - CZODoug2_1_08_16fungal | ecosystem: Environmental > Terrestrial > Soil > Vadose zone | place: USA...
TTGGGGCCGCCGCCGCCGGGAGCTGGCGTGAGCGCTCCGGCAGTATTGACGGCCCCGGGATGGACGTCACCGACGAGAGCGCTCCCTTTGGCGCGGAATTTTTCGAGACGGTCCGGAAAATTGTGAAAAAGCCTCTGCGCTTCTTGGGGATCCGTAACACGATTGGTGCCAACATCGATGACTGCAGCTTCGGGCTTGATCCAGTCCGGTTCCACATAGCCGGCTTTGCCCATGGCGGCGACGATGATGTCGGCGCGGCCGAGGAGATCGGGCAAATCGCGCGTCTTGGAATGACAGATCGTAACGGTGGCGTTGGCGTGCATGAGGAGAAGAGCCATGGGCTTGCCGACGATGTCGCTGCGGCCGAGGACAACGGCGTTGGCGCCTTCGATCTTGATATCGGTGCGGCGCAGAATTTCCATGCAGCCGGTGGGCGTGCAGGCAACTAGTCCGGGGCGTCCACTGACGAGGCGGCCAAGATTGACGGGATGGAAGCCGTCCACGTCTTTGGCGGGATCGACGGCTTCCAGGATACGCTTGGTATCTACCTGAGAGGGAAGAGGAAGCTGAATGAGAATGCCATCCACATTGTTGTCGCGATTCAAGTCCTCGACGACGGCAAGCAGGTCGAGAGTGGTCACCGTGGCCGATGGCGTGAGGAGCGCGCTCGCGAGCCCTAGCTCTTCGCACGCGGCGATCTTGCTCTTGACATAGAGCTGCGAGGCGGGATTTTCACCGACAAGAACTGCAGCAAGGCCCGGCCGCACACCTGCGGAGGTAAGCAGGCGAACTTCGTCTTTCAGCTCGGCGAAAATCTGGTCACGAATCTTAGTGCCGTCGAGGATGCGTGCGGTCATGCGGTGCTCGCTTTCGCCCCGCGCGTGCGGTGCAAAAGAAAATCATAGCACACGCAAAAAACGAGGAAGCGCATTTAGAGCTTTGGGCAGCAGGCCCATTCTGCTAGCATCCCACCAATTTGCCAGAGGAGGCACACATGGCGACCCTAAAGCGAATCGCGCCGGGATCCGCGTTCAAGGTCGGACTTGTCGTATACGCGATCCTTGGGTTAATCGTCGGGATTTGCATGGCACTGTTTTCCATGATGGCGGGATCCCTGGGAAGTTTGGCAGGAGGCGGAGTACCCGGCGCGCGTGCGTTGGGATTTGGGTTTGGCCTCGGCGCCATTATTCTTTTCCCGATTCTGTACGGCATTGTGGGGGGCGTCGCCGGGGCCGTGGGAGCGGCGGTGTACAACCTCGCAGCCGGCTGGGTGGGCGGGCTCGAAGTCGATATCAGCTAGGTTGCTTGGCGTTCGAATCCCTGTTTGACCGCCCCGGCCGGTCTGAATCTTCTATTTCTCCGCGACATCCAAACAAGAAGTAATTTCGATGAGTGGAAGTGCGCCTGCCTAGCAGCTACGAACGGAAAAAAGAAGATGACACTGTTTGGGGATTTGGGCAACCGGAGAGAGCTGGAGAAAAAGGCAAGAGCGGAAGGCCGGCTGCCGCCTGGACAGTCGCTGACGCTGAAGTGGCCGGTGCTGCACTACGGCAGTGTGCCGACGTTCGATCCGGCGAAGTGGGACTTCAAGATTTCGGGGCTGGTGGAAGAACCGGTGCGGCTGACGTGGACGGAGTTTCGCGAGCTGCCACGGACGGAGGTGACCGCGGATTTTCATTGCGTGACACGCTGGAGCCGGCTGGATAACCGGTGGAAAGGCGTGCTGTTCACGGACGTGATGAACCTGGTCAAGTCGAAATCGGACGCCCAGTTCGCGCTGGTGCTCGCGGAAGAAGGCTACACAGCAAATGTGCCGCTGGCGGATTTGATGCGTCCGGAGGTGCTGTTTGCGTTCCAACACGACGGTGAGCCATTGGCGGCGGAGCATGGCGGGCCCTTGCGGCTGATCGTGCCACACCTGTATGCGTGGAAAAGCGTGAAGTGGGTACGCGGGTTCATGTTGTTCGATCATGACCGGCTGGGTTTCTGGGAGCGGAACGGGTATCACGCGTATGGTGATCCTTGGAAAGAGGAAAGGTATTCGGGGCGCTGATAAAGCCTGGATTTGACCATGAGCAGAGGAGTCGACTTGCTGAAGAGCGCGGACCGGAGCGGCTTCAGTCGGCAAATCCGTTCAGGAACATCACGACCTTGCGCAGGCGCGGAACATACACGGCCCATCGAATGTCCTCGCGCTGACTACCGCGATAGACGAAGATTCTTGACGATTTGTTGCCCAGTATCTCAACCTTAAGCTCCGCGGGCATAATACCTTCGATCTTGAGGCGTTTTATTTCACTTCCCAGCACCTCCTCATGTATTACGCGACCTTCCAATTGCCGCACCTCGAATGAGTTTAGGTTCAGGTCCTGGTTAAGCCCTCCGTGGAATTTCCACGTGAACCACTTCGGAAAGAATTCGTCGGCAGTTCCGAAATTTACAATCTCTTGAAACGAGACTAGATCGGACTCCCGGACAGACCATTCGTCTTCCCACAGCGTCGACTGGTCGAAGCCGGAATCAACAACCAGCCAGCAGTGATAGGACCAGTGTTGATTTCTTGCGGGCGTCTGTTCTAGGCCTTCTACCAGGGGCGCCACTTCTTTCTGGACGCGCAGCCTGAAGTGGTCCGGCGTTCCGTCGCCGTTCCAATCGTATTGGGCCTCAACGTGATATGGCTCAGCGTTTCCCAGTTTGGTCGGGGCGAGTACATGGTGAGGTTCGAACCTGGCGGGCGGGCAAAAAACAAAAAGGGCCTCAAGGCAAAGCAGCATGAATAGGGAGCAGTACATGCGACGCCACCACTCACAACGGCGATTTCAATATTCTGGACCGGTGGCGAAGGAAAATCCAGCTCATAAATTAGGAACGCCGAGGAACCAAGCGATGACACGATGACAAGCCTGGAGTGACACACGCGGCATCTGAGGCGTATGATTTCAGCACTAGTCAGGTTCCCCACCTCTTGGGAGTCAGGCATGCTGGTCCACAAAATGAAATCAGCTGTTTTTGTTCTGGCCATTGTCTGCCCGGCCATATTACCGGGCCAGCTGTTGGCTCAAGGCAACGGATCGGGGATGGTCGTGAACACCCCGCTGTCGGGAGGACTGACCAGGTCTATTGCGATCATTGATTTGGATCTGCAGATTACGGGACCAAATGGTGCGCCCATTGAGGGCATGGCAGTGGTTACCATGACCAAGCTTAATGGCCAGATCTATAGACAGTCGACGGCCAAAGCAGGCTACCTCAGAATGAACGAAGTGCCGCAATCCGAGTACAACGTCTTGGTGGTCGCACCCGGGTTCGGCAGAATTACCAAGCTCATCGATACACACGCCCAGGGCACGACACTGATGAAGGTCACCCTCGAGTTGCAACCGGCGCCGGAGGGAGAGGACGCCTTCACGGATACGGAGCTGGCTGCACTCGCTCCGAGAGCGCAGAAGGCAATTGGCAAGGCAATAGAATCGCTGCGGATCAATAAAATGCCCGAGGCGCGGAGCCACCTGGAGACCGCCTACCGGGTCGCGCCGACGAGCGCAGAGGTCAATTATCTTTTTGGCGTTTACTCGCTGCGGATGAGCGATCGAGTGCAGGCCAAGTCCTATTGGACAAGGACGCTCGAACTCTATCCAAGACACTTTCGCGCGCTGCTTTCCCTGAGCCAGGCTCTCTTGGACGAAAACAAGCCCGGCGAGGCCTTGCCGTATTTGGGCAGAGCGGTTCGAGCCGAGCCATACTCCTGGCGCGCTCACGCGATCTACGCGGATGCGTACTTGCGCCAAGGTTCGCCAGACGAAGCCGTCAAACAAGCCGACCGCGCACTGGAACTGGGCCACGGGCAGGCCGCCGTTGTTCAGCGGTTCCTGGCAGCAGCTTTGGCCAAACGCGGAGAAAGGGACAAAGCGGTAAGTGTTCTTCAAAACTACGTGCAGGAGCATCCCGCGGACAGTTCCGCGAAGGAACAACTGGAGAATCTGCAGTTCCCGGAGGTGCAGAATGCGCAGAGTGCCGCTGGCGCGGCAAGCGCGGAGTTGCTGCAGCCAGGGTTGCTTGCCGAGGCCACTGCGCTTCCTCTTCCCTCCAGTTGGTTGCCTCCTGACATTGATGAGAAAGTTCCTCCGGTCGAACCTAATACTAGCTGTGCCCTCAACGAAGTCATTAAGAAGGCCGGCGAGCGGATTGAGGAATTTGTCGGCAACGTCGATCGCTTCGTGGCGACCGAATCCCTGAAACACGAAACGATCAACAAATGGGGTTTGGCCTCGTCTCCGGAAACGCGCAAGTTTGACTACATGGTTTCCATCCAGGAAGTAAAAGCGGGATTTTTCGATGTTGAAGAGATTCGGACAGTTGGAAATTCTTTTGGCGAATTTCCGGACGGCGTGGAGTCGAACGGTCTGCCTGCATTGGTTCTCATTTTTCATCCTTACAACGTGGGGAGTTTCGACCTGACTTGCGAGGGGCTGGCGCGATCGAATGGCGGCCTCGCGTGGCAACTACATTTTCGTCAAAGGGCCGATCGGCCGAATAACATCCGCTCCTACAAGGTCGGAATCAACGGAATTACCTACCCGGTCTTGCTGAAGGGGCGCGCTTGGATTGAAGCAGACAGTTATCATATCGTGAGACTGGAAACGGATTTGGTCAGGCCGGTCCCGGAAATCCGTCTTGCCGCCGACCACACCGCTATCGAATATGGCCCAGTACATTTTCGCGAGCGTAATTTGGACATGTGGCTGCCGCAGAGTGCTGAGGTGTATTCCGACTGGAGAGGACGGCGCTTTCATCGGCGCCACAGCTTCAGCAAGTACTTGCTATTCTCCGTGGACGACAAACAAGTTATCTCCGCACCGAAATCGGCCGCCGAGATGCACCCGAAGTCTTCCTCTGAAACGGTGAAACAGAATCCCTGAGTTTGAGGCCGCTCGGACCACCAACCTGCAACACCGGCAGCCACACTAGGACAGCCAGCGCGAAATCCATCTGATTTCCACTAAATCGCGTATCTGTCCGGGGGTCGGATGGAGAAGAAGAGAAGAGACACTCGCATCATTTCCTTCGTACTGGTCTGGCCATCGGCCCATTTCTGCTGATACGCCTAGTCGAAGGTTTTTCTTGCCGTTTTCTTCTCGGCTGCGGACTAGCCGGATTCGTCTGTGTGCCATGCGGCCGAGCGACGGGAGTGTCCGGCTCCCGTTTCAGTCGGACCGCCGCCGATCAAGTCTTGGCGTACAAAGCGGCGCCCTCGACAGGAGCCGGGGTTGTCCCGGCCCAGACCAGGTCAATCGGCGGCGGCTTGAGACTTGGACGGGTCGATCTCAATGCGGCCCTTGAAGTGGGCACCATCCTCGATGCTGATCCGTGCCGTGGAAATGTCACCGACGACCGAGCCGTCCGTCTTGACGTCGACGCGGTCGCGCGCATGGACATTGCCGACCACTTTGCCGTAAACGACCACTTCGCCGGCGTGAATCTCGGAATTGAGCAGGGCGGCGGAACCTACGGTTAATTGATGGCCGCGCAGGGTGATCGAACCCTCCACCTTCCCGTCGATCTGCAAGTCTTCGGTGCCGGTGATATGACCTTTGATTTGCAAGCTTGAGCCGAGGCGCGCAGAACTGCCTGGCGTGGAGCTGTTCGAGCGAGGGCTAGAGGGCATGCCAATAGATGCTATTGAAGGTGCGGCTCCTGTCGCCGGCGGTGCGGCGTGTGGTTCGGTTTGCGTTTGTTGCTTGGTCCACATACTTCCTCCCATATTCGATCCAGAAGAGCGGATTCGGCTCCGGGTTGGAGGAGCAGCGTGGATTCTAGTCGGCTCTGGCAACAGGAGCAACCAGGAAAAGGTACTTGGTTGCGCAGATCAAACACTGTCCGTGTGGACAGGTCAGGCGCTCCCAGCCTCAAGCGATCCCTTGAACTCGATTGCACAGGCCGACAAGGTATTTCCAGGCGAAGTAGTAGACCAGCAGCCCAAGTGGTGCGGCGATCGGAAAGGCGTGCGCGGCGAAGCTGGGGATGGGGAAGTTCAGAAGACTGGTGACCACGATACCAAGCGGCGCGAGCAAAATGGGCAACAGCGCGCCGTGGAGGCCGATGGGGAGTTGCAGGCGAGAGCGCAGCGCCACGAAGAGGACATTCCAAAGGCCCCAGGCGTTGGGCACAACGGCCATGGGGAACACGATGACGCGCTCCATAGGAACGGGGATGTTGTAGACGTAGCGGGCGATGGTAAAGACGGTGACCACCACGAGGAGAAAAATCGTGGGCACAACGATGCCCGCCATGTACGCGCGAAGATAAATGTGCTGATTCATAAGGCCTCCAGCTTCACAGGTGATACAGCAACGCCGGGATAGAACCGGGAAAGAAAACGAGGACCGCGCTCAAAATCGCAGCGAGCGCCCAATCGAACCAGGGGACGCCGACCACCGGGGTCGGTTGTTCTACGAGCATGTGGAGCATTTGCGGCCAGAGGTCGCGGCGGAGTTCAGTGTCCTTTACGCGCGCGATCGCCTCCCTGAGGAGCGCGCGCATCTCTTGGTCATTTACTTCGTTGCTCATTTCGCGTTGACCTCCACTCCCAAGGAATTGAGTTTCTTGCGTAGCATGCGAACGGCCCGGAACACGCGGACTTTGACCAGCGCAACGGACATGCCTGCGGCTTCAGCGATGTTGTTGTACGGTTCCTCTTCAATCAAGGCCAGCGTGGCTACTAGGCGATATTTTGGCGGAAGCGTCTGGAAGGCTTTTCTGATCCGCGCGCGGGCTTCGCGGCGGACTGCGGGATCTGCAGCCGCTGGGCCGGCCAGGTCTTCTGGGAGTTCGGTTTCGCGGCGCGAATGCCGGAGATGGTCGAGGGCGGCATTGGTCGCGATCCTTCGCGCCCACGCGCGAAAGTTGCCGGCCGTGTCGAACCGCGATCGAGACCGGTAAATACGCCAGAACGTTTCCACCGTTAGATCCTCTGTAATTCCGTGGTCACGGACGATGCGGACGATCCACGCGTAGACTTCCTTCTGGTGCAGCCGAAACAGCGCCTCGAAGGCTTCCAGGTCGCCCGCCGCGAACCGTTCCAGCAATTCCATCTGCCACTCTCTATACCTAATTACTGGTTTTTGGTGCTCATAGTTACAGTTTTTTTGGTCCCGGCCCTTTGCGTTCGTAGGAGGAAATTCAAGCGGCGGAGGCACAAAGAACTACAAGAGAGAAAGGCCCGGAGGTTCAACGCCCCTGGGCCAATTGGTTTTCAGCTAAACCGAGACTAGATGTCGTACGACTGGCCGGATTGCAAACACGCAACTTACACAGACGGCAAGCTGACAAACCGACAAAAACGGTACAGTGCCCCGTTTACATGCCAAATTCATGCCAAAACACCGGTGCCAACACAGTTAGCGCTCTGGTGGCGGAACGGTGGCGGAACGCTGAGAAATCGACGAAGCTGGCCGGAGGAGCAGCCCACCGAAGCCCCCTTTCGAGGGGCCGCTTTTGTTTTTGGTCCTAACAAGTCCCACTGGTGGACACTTTGGCAAACGGGGAAAACGGTCAGTCCTTCAGCAGCTCAGGATGGTTCTTCTCGAGCCAGGCAGCAACTTGGCGGTGCAGTTCGGCCGCGGTTTTAATTGCGAGTTCCAGCTCCTGCTTCGATACGTTGCCCGCAGAGGCATCTTTCACTCGATTTTCGTAAGTCCCAGCTACATCAGGGCGCACAGGTAGTTACCTATGAGTGGACTTCAAGAGGACGAACCTGACCCTTGACCTTAGCTCCCTTTTGATTCCGCACGACTCGCAAATCAAACTCCGATTGAAGATTGAGCCAAGAATCGGGAGTTGTTCCGAACACATATCAGCCGAAGAGCCATCTCAGGCGAGATACCGCGCTCCTCCTTGACGATATCGTAGATGCTTGGAGCAGGAACGTGCAGAGCCAATGCCAGCTTATTAGCGTTCACGTGAAGCGGCACCATAAACTCTTCTCGAAGAATCTCGCCCGGATGAATTGGTTTCAGTCGAGCCATGTTTCCTCCCTCAGTGATAATCCGTAATCTCGACGTCGTAGGCGTCTCCGTCGCGCCACACAAAACAGATGCGCCACTGGTCGTTGATGTGCGCCACATTCGAGCATTGGCCAATGGGCGTAAAGGTAAAAATTGGCCGAATCAGACTACGCGAGATATCCTAGAGCCGCCATGGGACAGGTCTTCACGAATCTCATCCACGATCTGCGCTTCGCTTTTCGGCAGGTTCGGAAACAGCCGGGGTTCGCCCTTACTGCCGTGATCGTTCTAGGGCTTGGGATCGGCGGTTCGACGGCGGCCTTCAGCGTGCTTTATCAGGCTCTACTCAAGCCTCTCCCGTACCGAGATGCGCAACAGCTCTTATTCGTCCACAACGTCTTTCCCAAAAACCAGGTTTCGGTGGGAGGCGTCTCCGCGTTTGACTACGCCGAAATCAGGCGACACACAGATGTGTTTGGGAGCGCCGGCATCTTCTACTGGAACGATCTAACGCTGACCGGTCTGGAAGATGCGCGGCATATCAACGTCGTCAACGCGTCCGCGACGCTCTTTGATGTTCTCGCCGTGAACCCGCAGTTGGGCCGAACATTCTCCGAAGCAGAAGATCAATATGGGGCAGTTGGGACCACACTCCTCAGCGACGGTTTGTGGCGCAGTGCTTTCGGCGCCGATCCTAATGTGCTCGGCCGCATCATCCATTTGAATGGAGCGCCCTTCACGGTGATCGGCGTCATGCCGCGTAGCTTCCATTTCCCGTCGCACGAAACTCAGCTCTGGATTCCCGTTGCTCAGCGGCAGGGTGAGTTTACGATACAGGGAGGACGACTGGAGAAGTGGCTGCATATGGTCGTGCGGCTTTCTCCGGATGCGACTCCGCTAAAAACGAAATCGGCACTGAAAGCGATCGGCGACGAATTGGCATCCGCCTTCCCATCGTTCTATCCGAAAAGCGACGGCTGGCATTTCACCACGCGGCCGCTTCGCGAAGAGCAAACTGAAGCGATCCGGCGCTGGCTCTACCTGGCATTTGGCGCTGTGTTTTCGGTCTTGCTGATTGCGTGCATCAATGTCAGCGGTTTGCTGTTAATTCGAGCGACCGCACGGAATAGCGAAGTCGCTGTGAGAATGGCAATCGGGGCTACGAAATATCGGATTGTTCGGCAAATGCTAACCGAAACAAGCGTTCTGGTTTTTTCGGGTTGCATCTTGGGCTTTCTTTTCGCGATGTGGGCAGTTCACATCGTCAATCTCTACGGACCCCTGGCGCAGCCCATACCGGTTCAGAGTTGGACTCTGCTTTTTGCACTGGCACTGGCGCTGATGAGCACGATCTGCGCGGGACTGCTCCCGGCGCTGCTCACCGCAAAACTGCCCGTTGAACAAGCATTGAAAGGCGGAGCAACGCGCATGTCAACAAGGGGCGGCGGCTGGCGGAACGGAATTGTGGCTGCTCAGATCTCCTTGGCAGTCGCTCTGATTTTTACGGCCACGGAGTTGAGCCGCAGCTTCTTGAATTTGACGCGCGCACCGGCGGGGTTCGAGCAGCTTCACATTTGGACCGGAGCGATTGATCTGCCAAGCCGGAGCTACGTCGCTGATCAGAGTTGGAACACGAGGTTCTTCGAGCCACTGCTAGAAGAGTTGGCATCTTTACCCGGAGTCGAGGCAGCCTCGGGCGCTAACGCGATTCCATTCAATCCGAGCGGGGTCTGGACCGAAGAATTGCAATTGCCGGGGCGGCCGAAGAGGAATCCGCCTCCGGAAGCGCAGATCAGCATCACCTTTCCCGGCTATTTCGAAACGATAGGGATTCCGCTGTTGCGAGGTCGTACGTTTACCAGTCGCGACCGGGCCGGGTCGCCGCTAGTTGCCGTGATCGATGAAGAATTGGCGAACCGCTATTTTCCAGGAGAGGAACCGGTCGGAAAACTCATCGGAAGCGCAGGAGCGAGCACCCCGGCCCGCATCATCGGTGTTGTTGGCAGCGTGCGTAATAGTGACTTGGGCGGACCTCACGAACCGGAAGTCTACTATCCTGAGATGCAAGAGCGGACCGAATCAACGTACCTGGTGCTGCGTACGAAGGGCGACATGGACCCCACAGTGGCCGTCCGCAGGGCCGTCGCCAAATTCGATCCTGGCGTCGCGTTGTACGACGTGCGGCCCATGGATGAGCGGGTCGCCGCGTCTTTGAAGCTGCGACGTTTTGTCGCATTCTTGCTGAATGGCTTGGCAATCGCGGGCATGCTGCTTGCGGTCGTCGGCTTGTATGCTTCGCTCGCTCATCTAGTTGAGCTTCGCCGCCGCGAGATCGGCATACGGCTTGCACTCGGCGCGATGCA
>Ga0179587_10001624_pt1 | contig 10358 bp, 12 predicted proteins | sample CZODoug2_1_08_16_FD_185932 | JGI IMG/M metagenome (GOLD analysis project Ga0179587, IMG submission 185932) | Vadose zone soil fungal communities from Angelo Coast Range Reserve, California, USA - CZODoug2_1_08_16fungal | ecosystem: Environmental > Terrestrial > Soil > Vadose zone | place: USA...
ATCTCCCAACCTACTCGATCATTACCCTCTGGAAGTGAACTGAAATTGAAGTTGGGATCTGGTGTAGTTCGACTTATGGCTTTTGCTTCGAGCTCATGGCTCCAAGGACGTGCAGGCCTAGATTTGTATGCCAGTCGGTGCTTGGCGAATTGGGGATCATAGACCTTGACAATCCAGGTAGGCCCATCATCATGTAGACAAGCCAGAAGCACCTGAGACATTGTGAATGGAGTAAACAAGTGCATGATGGTTGCTGATGCAATGTCAGTAGCAAGCTGAAGGGAGAGTAGAACCCGGGTGATGATCTCGGCCATCTTCCTAGTTAGTGTTGTGTGAAGGGTAGTTATGCCTTTGTTTACCGCTTACACGTACAACCGACACACCTAATTGAACTCTCTTTTATGTAAAAAACTGAAAGGAGCGGTCCGCGTTGGGTATCGTTATCAATGCCAGGGTGGTAGAACTTGTGAACACAGACTCTGGTGTGACTATGGTCTGGAATGAGTGGATACTCTTGGCGTTAAAGGAAGTTGAGCGGAACATTCCTGCTGGCCTGGCATATCATCCAAGAGTACCAATTTAGGTCTTAGAGTCTAATCGCAAATTCGTCCAGCAATATATATTACTGTAACCCCTGCTTGCGCATTCAGTAAGTACAGAAGCTGATGTTGAAAAGAGAAATATCTCGCTTCCATTTTTCTTTTGGGTAACTGATGAGAGTCACATTTTCGTACCGCGTAAATGATAGCAAGTCTGCCGCGTGGGCTAAAACCAGAAAAGCAGGCTGAAGTTCAGCCCGGTTCACGTAGATCATGTCCGATGGGCTATAATAAATTAGTGTAATATCAGTATATTCCGAATGAAAAACACCCACTCTTCGTGACGCAACGCAATGATGAATACAATACACACGTAAAACGTGATTAGAAGTCCGGCGGGTCGGTCGTACCAGAGGGCGCCAGCTGCGAAGCACATTGTGCTGCCAACATACATAGGATCGCGAAGAACATTGAATGGAAATTTATGCCGCCAAAAACAGATAGGTTGGGACGATGGAGACAAAAAGGTGCGCTGGTCCATAAGGATGCCGAAATAGATAGTCCCCAAGAAACATCCGTGTGGTTCCTAGCCCACGTCGATGTAATGACGAAGGTCTGTCCCACTAAGAATAATACCGCCGGAACAAGAGATGCATATGGTTCTGAAAGCATGGGTATCCGTGGCTGGTCCGCTAGTGCACGTTGATAACTATCTTAGCTCATGAGAATCACGCAACGGCGTCAATTATACAATGGATGACGTACAGGTGGTCACGAAAGATGCCAAACGAGAGAGTCAAGACTGGGGAAATAGCAGCCATAGTATGGGTTGCCTCCAAAGATACGTGCTATCTGTATTCTTCGGGCCTCGTAAGTGCCAGCCGGCAGTGATTTTTGCATGACCTGTACTCACTGTTTTGAGCCGTGCCAGGGGATTGAATGCGATGGAGAGCAGGGAAATGGTCAGGGAGGTCTTTGAAGTTTGGAACATCGACAAGTGAATAGAAGTCAAATGAGGAGGCCAACATTCTTGTGAACCAGGGTGACCATAATGCATAAGTTGCCCATATATAAGAAGTGGTTACGAGTCTAATACCCCACTACAACGAGCTCGAAGAGACTCTAGGTCTTACATGTCATAGAACACAATGTGGTTTGGCTCCATCCGTGGAGAGAGATTGTATGATGGGTTGCCTGAAGTTTGGAACGTTAACGGTTGTAAAAGCTTGGCTGAAACCAGCAACAATCCAAGTGGTCTTGAAACAGGGAGTTCCTCCACAAGCGATTGCTGTCTGTGTCACCAGCAATTATGTATTGTTGTACAGTACATAAGAACTTTTGAAATTGATCATGTGTGGAAGGACCAAGTTTTAGAAACAACCATCCAGTACCCAGTCCTCTGCTTTCTTCTCACTTCTCTTCGCTGTCCGTCTCGAATGTGGTCATAGTGCATAACGGGCAAGGAATTTCATATGTGGTCTTCGTTCGCCCTTCATTTCACCATTTTCATTTTCATTGCTTCTGTGGAGACACGGGTCCTGCCTGTACCTTACTCTGGATCTACCTCCCTTCCTCTACAGTTAATACAGTCTTTCGCGCCTCGGGATGTTGGGAATGATACAGCCCACTCAGGTTTAACACCCGTGACGGCGTCCAGTAATAGACAGCAGTACGTCCCCGTTGTGGTATAAGGATGTTTCAAAGTTTAGCTTGGGTCAGGTCGTACTTTGCAGTGATACAGCTTGGACAAATCAGTTTCCGCGTAGCCCTTGACACTGCATCATCGGACCTGTGGATAATATCGTCGGACTGTACCACCGACGCATGCACCAAGGTACCTCGGTATCCTCTTGCCTACCAAAGTCCTACATTTGTAGCGGTCAACGACAACTCTACGTCTTTTACGGCTAAGTATGCAGATGGGACTGGTATGTGTTTTGACGCGTAGAATATTAAATTTCTCACAAGCTCCGCAATCCAAAGTTGCATCTGGTTTCGTTGCTAGAGAAAGCGTGCAGCTATCCAATTTGACTGTTCCAAGCCAGGCCTTTGGTCTGTACCGTATTTCCCCTTCGCTTCATACGCTTGTTCTTATTGGTAGCATAAACTAGGTATGGTCAAAGATTGCGATGTTGCGTTGTCGGATGAGACCAGCGGGATCATGGGGCTTGGGTTTTCGAGACTTTCCTCAATGGACCCTTCAGTGGCAAATTGTAGGTTCTCAGAATTGTACTTATCTTTTTGAGGTCCTTAGCTACCAAACAGCGACACCCTTCTTTGTGACCTTGGCGCAGCAAGGCCTCCTGGATTACCCTCTCTTCGGTCTTAGTCTGACTAGGAATGCATCAGGAACGCTCTCCATAGGTATAATCCAATGACTTCCTGATCCCAGCTCGTTTTCATGCTCTCATTTACAGGCGCCATCGATTCATCCGTGGTGACGAATGCTAGCCTCATTAATTGGAACAACGTAGCTCAATTTTCGCCCTTTGGGGCGGAAAGTAATGTCTCCAGTTACCTTCAATGGGCTATTGCCATATCTAGTTTTGGGGTGGGTGCTCTCTTTGTTTCCATGGCCTGTGCTCATCTCTTTGTAGGTAAATGGAACTCAGATTACGCCCACACCAACCTACGCTAACTTCACGCACAATACTTCATTGGTATTATTTGACATGTCTGTAAATTCCGCCCTCTCGCGTGGGATACGCTCATATCTGTTCGTGGTAGCGGGGCCTCCGGTTTGTATGGTCCATTTCAGGATGTTAGTGTAATTTTCCTCGCTTGTTGCTCGTCCCTCATCATTGTGCAGGTATCCCGTTTATTTTCCTTGATCGAGGGCGCTCGCCTTGTCGATACAGGTGCGACTTTCCTCGAGGCCCATGTACTATCACTTAAAATCAGCTAGATGGACAGTGGGCAATTCCCTGTGATACTGTGGTTCCGATGACTTTTACTTTTGGGTGAGTTCACTATTCCACTCAAAGCTGCCTCCTCCCTTAGGGGTGTGCATCCAGGCAGCAGAGCTATACCCTCCAACCTTTTGACTACCTCATCGGACCTGCTCTGGGCAATCCCAACCTTTGCCTTTCGTGGCCTATGGCTACTTCTCCAAGTGCAGACGGGATCGACTGGCAACTAGGTGGGGTCTTGGATATCTCGTAGGTATCGATTATACCTGACATAGTTCTACAATTCTACTAGGCGCGGCTTTCCTACGAACAGTTTACTCAATCTACAGGTAGATGCTGCAAGGCCCTTCTTTACATCTACTCATTGCTACCATCAGTTTCGGCATCAATAGAAAGGAACCTCCGCTAATTGGACTTTACCCTCTTCAGAACGCAACTGACGTGCTAGAAACTCCTAGCGCAGTTTCATCGCACCTCTCATTACTCTCTGCCACTGTCGCTACAACATTCCCCAACTTCCCCCTTCCTACGCCAGTATACACAACACCTCCCTACGCCTTTAACACATCTGTTCCTGCCCAGGCAGGCAAGGTTGTCTCGTCCGGATTAGCTACTAGCACGTATAGCCCTATCGTGGGGCATAGCGTATTTAATGTCTCGGCGCTACCCACTGTGTCGCCGTCACCAACCCTCTTCACGTTCTTCTTGACGGACGCATCCGGTATGACTCACACCTCGACATCTACTCTTTCAGTACCGTCCGTCACGCTTGGTGTTCCTCCGGGATGGAATGCAGGGTCTACCCCGCGGACGTCGTTCTTTACAGCTGCAGCTCCAGGCGTGCTCATCTGGATTTTAATTCATATAACAGACGTTTTTACATAGATATCCCACAGATAGCTGGATAATTAGGTGGACTGATCTGATTTTAAAAGTTTCATGTTGTAGGCTTGGATGTCGGTATATTCACTGGGTTAAGATCCAAATGATAAGTCCTCGTTTCTTTGGTATGAATTTGAGTAGACAAACTCAAGACTATGGTAAGTACTCAGGTGCAACCGTGCTATAATGTGGACAAAATCTCTCGACCGCACGATGTCAGAAGCGTAAACTGAGAGTGCAGATCTACTTCAAGCACCTCCCGACATTTCCTTCCAATTCTTCCACCAGCTCGGCAACGAGTTCGCTCGTTTTGTTTCCAAGCCTTCAATTGCGCCCTCCATAAGCTTCCCTGAGTCAGCGGTTTTTGTGCCGATCGAGACGACGTGAGATGTGGAATTGGCCATGGTCTGCAAAGATGAAACGAGAAACCACAGAAAGGCTAGCGTATGACTTACCTCGGCAATGATCTTGACCGACGCGATCTCTGCACCTAGCTTCATCCATGCAAGATTCACGTGCCGTTCCTGGAGGGTATATTCCCTTATCCGTGGATCTTCGTCCGAGGTCAGCACGCCGCTCTCCGATGCCAGTTTCTTCGCAGTGCCAGGTGAGCTCAGAAGGTCGTCGAGCCATGCAAGAGCTTTGCTTGCAAGGTCCCGCCGATCTGGGGTCAGGAGGCCTTCTATTTGGACAAACGGCGCGGGGGTCCCACGCAGGTATGCAACGTGGATGCCGTCCAATAGGTGGGTAAAGTTGATGAACGTTGATGGTGCGCCAGGGACCAAATCACGAAGCTGTCTTGCTGTATCCGCAGCGAACCTATCTGCCATGATGTTGCCCTACTCGAGGGTGAGATATTACTCATACGAGTGAGCGAGGGTATACTTTAGGTGTGGATGCTTCGATAAACATCGTGAAGGAGCGAGCAATGTCTAGACCAGGTATTGTGTATTCGTACTGTGCTAGATAGAGAGGAACCAAGACGGGATATGCTGCAAACTTGGAGCAACGGTTTGTTGGGGGTATACGGAAATATAAAGAAACGTACTAAATTCGGTATGATAGAGGTTGGTGTAAAGTGAACATCGTCATCGACTTTGGAATCTCTGGGGGACAGAGAACTCGCAATGTCGAGTACCGTGAAAGGTGAAATAGTGTAGGGCAAACACGAGACCTCGGTGCCATATTGATGTCGAAGTTCTTCACTGAAGGGAACAGCTTCGGTCACCTTGATTGAGCGGGAGAGCAGGGGGACCAAGGAAAGGACTGTGAAATCTGAACCTGAGCCAGTCATGAGCACATGTGAGGACTGAAAGTGGCGACATAGTCACCTGGCAAATATCTGGTTGCGGCTTAATGATGAGGGTGTAGAATCGATGTGAATGAGTGTATCACATACGAATCGTAAATATAGGCAGTGGATGTTCGCTATGAGCTGTCAGAAGAGTACGAGCTGGTGGGGTTGACTGCGAACCTGGGTATTGTTATATGAAATGTCGACTTGTACTTCTGCGTCGATGATCCAGGCTGGAAAGTAGACGGGTACTATGCGCGTTGGCTGGAAGGGTTGAAAACCAAATCCAGGGAGAAATCTCGCGCCCAAGGAGCGAATGAAGCCTTTGAAAACAGCTATGGCAGATGCATGGGGACCCAATTGGACGATGGCATCTGCGGGAGAAAGTTTGAAAGGAAAGGCTAGTTTGGAATATTGTAAGATTGAATACAGAACAGCAGAAGTTGTTACCTCTGAGTTTAGTAAAGGAGGAATTGGTGGAGAAAGTCCTGAATCTGCGAATCCGAGGTATTCGACTGACTTGCATTTCGAAGAATTGAACGATTATTTATTGATCACGTTTTTGTCACGAATGATCACGGGACTTCAGTGAACACGTAGGTCCTCAAGTTGGCCCAATTTTCTCTCTCCCTTCTCGTCATGTTCTTTCCTTGCTTTCTTACGGTGCTCCTTCTCACCACACTCGTTTCCGCCGCCGATCTGTACAAAATCCTTGACCGTGCGTGCTCAGAGCCTTCAACCTGTCCTTCGTTAAAAACTTAGCTTCAGTGCACAAGGAGTCCAGCCAGAAGGACATTAGACATGCATACAAGAAACTAAGCAAAAAGTTTCATCCGGATAAAAACAAGGATCCATCCGCCAAAGACAAGTTTGTAGATATCGCACGTGGTGAGCAATGCAGTTATGTCTTCATCGTTGTTGTTATATTCCAACCAAAGTGCACTCTATCCAGCTTACGAAATTTTGTCGGATCCCACTGTACGTTTTCCTGCCAATTTTCTCAAAGCATTGGTTCCTCATGCGTGGTCTAGAAACGCGAGATTTATGATCTACATGGGGAGGTCAGGCATACCATCTTGTCATTGGGGGTTTCCCTTGTTTAATATCCACACAGGAAGGTCTCGAGGCCCACGAAGGAGGCCAACATGCGCAGAACCCCTTTGACATGTTCCAGGACTTCTTTGAGGGTGGTTGTCAGTATCCAAACTACCGCACAGTTGTCACATCTTTCTGAATTCTGAATTCTAGTTCACTCGCAACAAACCCGTAAAGGTCCTTCCACACTTACAGAGTTTGAAGTCCAGCTTGCAGATGTGTGCGTCATCTGCGACCCATTGACATTAACCTACATTTCCTAATCTTGTCGTAGGTATGCGGGCGCGAGCATTGACGTATGATCTCGTCCTAGCATCAAGTCCATGCCACTCACACGTTCTTCTAGTTTAACATGAAGAAGAATATCCTTTGCGATCATTGTCGAGGTTCTGGAGCAGCATCTGATGGCGATATCCACACATGTTCAACATGTGGGGGTGCAGGTGTACGCCTTGTTAAGCAGCAGGTATTTTTAACTAACAGAACCTCTTTTTCGTAATGCCAACGCCGGGTGTGTTCAGATTTTCCCTGGCATGTTTGCGCAAAGTCAAGTGACCTGCAACGACTGTGGCGGTCGTGGGACTATCATCAAAACAAAATGTCCCCATTGTGGAGGTAACATGGTTGTTGACCATCTCGCGCGTTACACTCTAGAAGTCACACCTGGGATGCCTGAAGGATATGAGGTGGTATTCGAGGGCGAATCAGACGAGAGCCCTGATTGGGATGCTGGAGACGTTATCATGCGCGTGAGGAGTAGGAAGGACAAGGGCGGGTGGCGGAGAAAGGAGAGCAGTCTCTACTGGAAAGAGACTATTGGAATCGATGAGGTATGGTTGGTTCACCTGGATTGGTTACACGCACCTGACCATGTTTTCAGGCTCTTCTTGGATTCGAGCGCAACCTGACTCATCTTGATGGGCATATAGTGCAGCTGGTACGAACGGGAGTGACACAACCCGGTGCGTTTCTATATACCGTGCGTGGGAGTATGCTGAATGTGTCGATTGCATGAACAGGATTCGTACAAACAGTTGTGGGCGAGGGTATGCCGATATTTGAGAGTTCGAGACATGGAGATCTGTTTGTGGAGTATAATGTCGTTTTGCCAACGGAAATGTCACAAAAGACGCGTCGCAGTAAGTTCCTTGATCCCTCGTCGTTGATAGTTTTACAGATATATTTGATTCTAGAGCTGGTCGACGCCTTCCTGGAAGGAACTAGTCACGATGAGCTGTAATAGGAGACATAGTACATTATTTATTTATTTATGACTTTTTACATAAATAAGAGAAATTGAAAGAAAAAAAAGACTTATGGATCTAGAGAGAGTCAGTGTCACCCGGGAATTTCTTGCTGTCGTTCTTGCAGGATTTGGAAACGAGTACGGACCAGTCTGACCATCTGTTGTTACAAAACTCACTCATTTTCGTTGCCAGGCTTGTTCCACTGACCAGCGATCACGGTGATCAGCCTTGTCCAAAAGCTCTGCTCCCTGTTATCAACAGACCTATCATCGACTATGTCTTGACCTGGCTCGAACAGTCCGGTATCAAAGGTACTTCAAGTTGCCCACGCACACACGACCGCTGATTCTCCTCTTACTTTCAGACGTACTGCTAATATGTCCTGCAATCCATCGTCCCGCGATATATCATCACATACATTCCGACGCTTCTTCCTCCCTTCATGTTGATCTACAAACCTACGACGAGTCTCAAGATTCCAGTGTCGGGACATGCGCCATCCTCCGACACTTCGCAAGCAGAGTAACAGAAGATTTTATTCTTGTTCCCTGTGATTTCATCCCTCCCCCTTCTCTCCCACTAAGCTTGCTACTTAATAAATTTCGCGTTGATGCCATCTCCGATGGTGCGATCGCCACCACCTGCTGGTTTGAGACACATAAGCCAGCAAAGGACACCTTTCCAGAGGAGTGGGGACCACATATACCCCCTACTTCCATCGTATGGGACGAACCCTCTGGCACCCTTTTGTATGTCGACACACCAGACGACCAGGAGCGAAATGCGGACGAGATCGTGCTACGGATGTCCTTGTTATCCCAGTCCGTCCCCTTACACTCGGCATCTTTTAATCCGCTGACGGCTCCTATTCTTTTACTCTAGGTACCCTCGAACGAAGCTATCTTGTAATTTACGGGATTCACATGTCTATGTCTGTAGACGATCTGTTTTGGATGCGCTACGCGAGAAGCAGCATTTCGATTCCTTCCGAGAGGAATTCCTACCATGGCTATGCAAAGTCCAGTATCAACGCACAAGGAGGGAAAAGTATGCTCGAGGTTCGCTTTTTATCCCTATTCCTACCATCATAATCTTTTTTTCTCAAGTTCCATCTTGCAGTCTTAAACCCCATTGTGAATACTTCTTCACAGAATCTCGCACTCAAGCACTCGACCACACTTTCCAAGCAAAGCAAACACTCCGACCATGCCAATTCATTCGTTAGGCACTCGACCAGAGACAATGCCGTCTCCGTCCCGACATCACCAACAGACTCGGACGAAGATCGTAATCTGTCGAATAGCTTCAGAGTCGGAGTAATTATCCATCGCGCTGGAGCGGGATTCACGACTCGCGTTAACACGATCCCGACCTTCCTAGAGATTAATCGACGCGTAAGCATCTATGCCCACCCAGTAGCTATCATATTCTAAATTGCAATAGTTGCTCTCCAACGTAACATACTCCCTGCCCACAGACCCCAAAAACAGATCACTGATCGACCAGAAGGCCCAAATATCATCAGACACCATCATCGGCGATTCCACACAGATTTCTGAACGCGCAACAATCAAGAGGTCTGTCATAGGCCGTCACTGCATCATCGGTAAAATGGCCAAGGTCGTGGGGTGTGTGATATTAGATCACTGCGTCGTCGAAGATGGGCAAGTATCATCATTTCCTCTTGGTTAAGTGTTGAATGACAAATGGACCGCCAGAGCAAAATTAGAGGGATGTATTTTAGGGAAAAATACAAAAGTCGGATCAAAGGCTGATGTGGTGCGGTGTGTCACTCAAGCTGGTTATGAGATCAGTGCAGGAGGCAAGTGAACTCTGTTTTAACCCTATGGCCACAGCTGATGTCGATTTTCCTATGCAGAAAGTGTCAAAGGCGAAAGGTTGGATGTGTCAGATTGGATGGCCGCGCTGGATAAAACGGAGGATGATGAGAGTGATGAAGATGATGAAAGTGACGATGAGGAAGAGGAGGATAGTGATGAGTAAGGGACCACCAGACTATCTCTTGGCGTAGCAATAGGTGGGTGAGAAGCAAAACAAATTGACTTTAATGTCTACAGTACACAATTAATATAATGTGTGATGGAGTCAGCGAGGTATACTGCGAGCTCGACTACGTTCTGACTGTTTGACGAGACATTTGATTACCGAGGCCTTGAGAGAATCGAGCACCACGTCCTCCACGGGTACCTCCTATGAACGCAGAAGTTAACACTGAATAACAATGCACGAGGCAAACAAACTCGCCTCTTGTACCTCTCGTCCTCTCACCACGGCCTCTGTCATGGCCCTGCGCCTGCTCCCCACGTTTATCACCCTTCGCGCCATCAGCTCTCTCCCCCCACCCACTAATGTTCCCCATTTTGTTATCTAG
>Ga0179587_10001625_pt1 | contig 10357 bp, 25 predicted proteins | sample CZODoug2_1_08_16_FD_185932 | JGI IMG/M metagenome (GOLD analysis project Ga0179587, IMG submission 185932) | Vadose zone soil fungal communities from Angelo Coast Range Reserve, California, USA - CZODoug2_1_08_16fungal | ecosystem: Environmental > Terrestrial > Soil > Vadose zone | place: USA...
ATGCGGACCGCATCGAGTCAAACGATCAATCCGGTCAAGGCGATCTACGGCCCGGAGAGTAAGTGGAACGAAACGCCACTAGCTCCGAACAGATTCGTAGGTACGCGGAACGTAGGTCCGAGCGATATGGACCGAAACGGATTCAGTCCGGCCAAGTCGACCGTCAGTACGAACGGCGGCGGATATCCGAAGAATCGGCAAAGCCGAGGCCGCGGAACAACAGGAACCGGTCGGAGAACGGCCGCCGATTGGGACAAGCTCGCAGATCAGTACGACATCTGAACGGAGCCAGACGATGAAGACCGGGTACGACATCGGCGGAGCTGAATGGCCTGTCGATCCGGAGAAGATGACCGTTATAGATACCGACGATCCGGCCAAGTTCGCCGAAAACCATGAGATGACCGACGTCGACTGGATTCGTCGAGACATCGACGATCCGAACTGGATGTCGAACCTAGAGGCGCGACCGAATATCTACATTGGTCGCGTACTACGATACGCAGAGCGGCCAATTCGGGATCTAGCCGACGAGGTCTACAAGCTCTGGACCTACGGACAGATACAGGTCTTCGACAGCCAAAGCATCGTCGAGCAGTTCGAGTACGAGCTGCTAACGCATACCGACGTAATCCTCTACGCAGCCGAGATGATCAATCCGGCCGGCGCAGACGGCGAAGCCGAGTGGAAGATCGTCCTGAAGAGGGCACGCTTCGGCGCTCTGTAAGGAGAACAACGTGTGTGACTGCGCAGACTGCGAAGTCATCCGACAGAGGTACGACAGCATAGAGGCGTACCTCGAAGACGAGGAGAACGAGTGAACAGACGGGACAAGATCCTGATCGCCACCGCTACGGTGGTCATGGTCGCCCTGATGATCGTCCTGATGCGGTTGGGAATCCTGACCGTGCACGGCTGGGACTGGTCAATCGGGACACGCACGCACTACTGCGGCGTTTACCTGCCGCATCACGACTTCTACTGCGAAGTCAGCAAGTAACCACCTGCTCTACCGGAACGGAGCAAAACAATGGACATCCGCGAACGCATCGAGCTCAGGATCGCACACGACCTGAAAGTCTCGATCGAAATCGTCAGAACCGAGCCGCTCTGCCAACAGCTCGTCGACGAGTGCATGGACGAGCTCAACCCACTGCCTCACCTGCACAACGTTAACTGAGAGGACAATCCGATGCAAGCCTGGCACTTCTTCGTGTTCATGTGGACACATCACCTCCACTTGAGCGACCTAATCGGGTGGCTCAGGCACGAGTACCCGGGAATGCCGAGTAAGTGGTACGGTCAGTACGCACACTGGCTGACTACGCACTACACCGGCCACGACCTGTTGGTGGCCGTCGAACCGTAACTCCAGTGCGGGGACGGGCTCAACCCTGCTGAGCCCGGTCCGGAAAGGAGGTTACGAAATGAACGCGGTTGCGTGGATGTACGCCATCGGGCTAGGACTAGCCGTTGCGGTCTTCGTCTTGTTCGTCGTCTTCGCTAAGTCAACCAACCCTAACTAGTAGGAGGTGCACGTGGCACGGTACGAGCTCAGCGAGGAAGAGGTCCACATCGTCGGCGCGGCTCTTCGCGAGACCCGAGACCGGTTCCGAAGCTTCGAGCACTGGAACGTCGAAGACGAGATGATCGACATTGCCTACGCAGGCAAAATACAGGTCGTTCTCGAACGCCTCGGCGAGGAGAACGAGCCGATGATCGGCCTCAAGAACCCGCCCGAAGACCCACCTAACTAGTCCAACGACCAAAATCTGACCCTAGATTTTTACCTAAAGTGCCAGATAAAATTAAATGAACGAAAAAAGTTTCGTCGTTTAGAAATTCGAAGACGTCGGAACACAACCGAATAGGAGACGGAACATGGTCGACTCCCACGCGCATCGCGGAGACAATCTCAGGACACCGAACGCGATCGAGTATCTCGAAGACAACGATCATCCGATCGATGACTCCGCGTTGTGTCCGTGGTGCGGCAACTACAAGTGCTGCATGACCGCAGCAAAAACGATCGCAACGTCAAGAGGAACGTACTGCGACGAGACGTGCCTCGAGAACGACAAGCAGTTCGTCGCTGAGCTGCCAACAACAGAATAGAAGGAGACCAACGTGGACGAGACGGTAATCAGGATCTATATCGGCGACAAGGAATACGTCGTTACTATGGACTACGTCCAGCGAGTCTGGGAAGAGGCGGGCCAACCGATCCTAGACAGCAAGGAAGCCGTTGGCGCCTTCATGGAGACGGTACTAAGCCGGATCCAGCAGGAAGAGAACGCCGAACACAACTGAACTTCCGTACGTGGTGCCGATCTTAGCAGGGGCGAGATCGGCACTGCTACGGACGCTCAGACGAGTTGTTCCGAACACAATCGAATAGGAGTAGCTAATGCCGCTACGAATCCTGATCTACTGCGGCGTCCACGACGACGCTCCGGTCGAGCCGGCGGGAGACCAGTACCACTTCCTGCCGACGATCGAGAAGCTCCAGCACGGAACGCACGAGAACGTGGTCTACGAGCTGGACGCAGCCGACCTGTACTGCACGGGAGGTACGGGGGACCACCAGTTCATCGCGTCCGTGTTCTCGGACACCAAGGAGAACTTTGCGGGCCAGCACGTCGACGGCCTGGGAATCGACATCATCGCCTGATTGACCGGCGTGGTACCGATCTAGTATCGGTACCGCTACGGATGCTCAGACGAGTACTCCGAACACAACTAAATGGAGGCTAACATGCCAGAAATGGCAAGTCTCGAGAAGTGGAAGGCGGCTGTTCGCCGTTCGTATCTCGCCTCGGTTACCGAGGAGGAGTACGACGCGAAGGCCACCGACGACGCGATTGCGCGGGTCGCTCAGTACCTCCGGGAACACGGGTACGAGTTCGAAGGCGCTCCGCTGATCGAGGCTGAGTGGGAAAACGAAGTCGCGCGGCAGATTCAGTTCCTGATGGACTTCCTCGCCTTTACGGGCAGCACGGGAGTTCCGTCCGCGCAGGGCTACGTGTCCGAGATCGACCTGGACCAGGGCGTAAGCCTAAAGGTCCGTAACAACGAAGACGAGGTCGTCCTCGTCTTCGTCAATGCAGAGGTAGCCTCGATCCTCGAGGTCACTCCGGTCGTGAACGACGTGACGATCGACCCGTACGTCAGTATGACGCTGAACATCATTCCCAACCGACGGCACTACGTCAGCAGCGCTGAGTAACCTCCGCTGCGGAGCGAGACTCTCGTAGAGAGTCTCCTTCGGAAGGGAGGTAACCATGCAAATGCGTGTAACACGAGAATACGTAGTAACCATTCCCGACGATACCAGGCACCACGAGATCGTCAAGCAGATGGAACAGGACGCCAAAGATGCGGGCCAGCCGTACACGGCAGAAGACTACGAGCCTCAGGTACTCCGCGCCAACATGGCGATGTATCTGATTCGCAGCACAGAAGTCGGCGAATGCACCGATCTCGTCGAAGAGATCGACTACACCGTCAGAGAGGCGTAACCAAAATGCCTACAATGAAGTACGTCACGCGGAACTACCAAGTGGCGATCCCGGACGATAGGGATATGGTCCGGAAGCATGTCCGAGAACACGTTGGCAACGACGAGGACACGGACATCATCATGAGGTCAGACGACGCGATCGCCGTCTGGCTATCATATCAGTACGACATCGGCAACTACACGAGCGCTGTCGACATTCTCGATGTCGACGTCTCCGACGAGGCACCAGTCCTCGAGGAGTTCGAGATCAAGGAAGAATCATGAGTGACAGCTACGGCGAGATCCGTCGCGAGATGGACGACGCGGCTGAGCACACGCAGGCCTGGAACGACCTGTTCAAAGCCGCACGCAAGTGCCGCGACCTGCTCCTCACGGACAACGGGGGCACCAGGGCGGTAGACCCCGACGACGAGTGGCTGGCGAAGAAGATCTGGGAAATGGACGAGCTCATCGGCCACAACGACCCGAACGCCACGCCCGAGGAAGTCGCGCTCGCCACCGACGCGGACCTCGAAGCTGCCAAGTCAGAAGCGCTGCGCAACCCGCCAGCGTGGCAGAAGCAGTACTACGGCTCCACCAGGCACACCCGCCCCGAGTAACCAACACCAGGCGAAAGCCCAAAAGCTAGACCTCGAAAACCAAATACTGGCCCTAGCTTTTTACCCTGAGTGCCAGTTAAAATTAAAGTAGACGGAAAAAGTTTTCAGTGTCTTAGAGTCGGTTTGTACGTAATGTCCAACATTACGTACATTCCGATCCGCAGGCACAAGGTCTCGGATTCCAGCCGACGCAGTGTCGGCAATCCCGCAGGGTGCGGGAACAACTACAGAAGGAGCCATCATGGCGAACACCACCAAGGCCACCGCGCGCAACGCCGGACAGGCCGAGGACACGGGCAGCCAGGAGCTGGTCGAGGCGCAGCCGAAGACCAACCCTGACCTCACCCCGTACGCGGCCGCCAAGGTCGTCACCGCGGCGGTTCGCAAGCGGACCGGGAACGTCGACTTCACGATGCAGCCCCAGACCATGTACGGCCTGGCCAAGCGCGACGTGATCGACACGATCGAGGTCCCCGGCAGCAAGCCCGGCGGCAAGTCCAAGATCTACTTCAAGGGCACGAGCTTCGAGCTGGCTGAAGAGCTACCTGGGCAGCGGCAGCGTCGGCCAGGTCAACCGCAACACCGACTACGAGGCGCTGGCCGAGCAGTACATCGACGGCATCCTGGACGAGGCGGTCGCCCGCGGCGTGCAGGACGAGCGGCCCGAGGACACCGCGCCCAAGTCGTTCGACGAGATCGTCTCGGAGAACGACAAGATCACGGCTGAGGCGCTCGGCGGCGAGGCCGAGTAACACCGGCACCGTTTGGTCGAGAACGACTTCTGCAGGGGAGGTCGTTCTCGGCCATGCGAGTTTCGGGCATTAGCTCGCGAGCAAAAGTAGTAAAGCTATAGACTCCGTTGTTAGACGTAAATAGAGCGATATAGACGCGAGGACGTATAGCTTTGCGCAGGTTAGCTTACAGCTCAACATTGTACGGTCTAATTAAGTCTAATTAAGGAGGCTTATGCGCGAAGTCGATAAGGCCTACGCAGCAGGATTCTTCGACGGCGAAGGGAACGTGAGTACATACCTCGAGAAAGGCCGCTACAGGCACCTCCAAGCAAGGGTTACACAAAACGATAGGCAACCACTCAAGTGGTTGCAGCATCTTTTCGGAGGTCACATATACAGACACGCAAACAGGCACGGCGGATCTAACTTCTGGGTAGTAGAGACCAAGGAAGCCGAACGCTTCCTTGAAGCGATACAGCCTTACCTTATGGTTAAGGGGGCAGATGCCAAGGAGGCACTCGAGAAGTACAGGGAGTATAAGGAGAGTAAGGAGTAACCGGTGTACACGTCCGCACAATGGGATGCGATCGGGGAATGGGCAGCGATACTGATTTCGCTGGCGATAATCCTGATCGCGTCCCGTATTCGTATGCCTAAAGCCAGAGACGGCAAGGAGACCGTCAAGCCAACCTATCGTCGACTCAAGTGACCTCCAGTGCGGAAGAGGCTCTCAAGAGTCTCGACCGGAAGGGAGGTACAGCTATGCGGATATCGCTTAAGAGAGCGAACGCGAAGGCAAAAGCCGCGTGGAACGATCCGAAATGGCAGAGACAAGAAGCGCCACAACCTACGGTTAGCGAGCGAGTAGAGGAAGAGGTGAGACGGATAGTAGACGAGGCACTTGCGCCGATCGTCGACCAGGACGGTACAGTTTGGCGGAGAACGCTAAACCGGCCACCAGACTGGAGAAGGTAACAACTACAGAAAGAAGCTATACGTGCCGTTCTATGACAGGTACGTGTTGACTGAAGCAGAGTGGCTGCTCGAGCCATACATCCTGAAGAACGAGGTGTCAGGCATTGTCGGTGAGCCAGGTGTCGGAAAGGACATTTGGCTCGCAGACCTCGCTGCACGGCTAACGAGAGGCTGGCCGGACCCGCCTTGGGTTCCAACAGACGCTCTCGCACCGGAAGGCGACGTGCCAGGCTACGTGATCCTCGCTACGCCAGAAGACAAGCCAACTGATACGACAGGTTGGCGACTTCAGTCGGCAGGCGCGGACATGAGTCTCGTGTACGACATGTCGAAGGTGCGCCGCAGGAAGGCCGTAGCAGGCATCCAGCGGAGCTCGTTCTCAATTCCAGGAGACCTCGGCTTCCTGAAGCGCGTCATCACACAGATCAACAGCGGCCTCGACCCGGACACGGGCGAGGAGCTGAAGGTCAAGGCACCGGTTCATGCTATTGTCATCGGGCCGCTCGCGAGTGTCGCAACAGAGACAATCTCGCACAACCAGGGCGTTCGGCAGAAGATCATCGAGCCGATGCAGGAAATCGCAGAGGAGTGCGGCGTCGCCATCATCTTGGTGATGCACTTCAACCGTGGCACGCACTCGAAGAGCGTGCCACTAATCGAACGAATCAACGGCAGCATGGCAGGCATCGTAGGATCACTCCGAGCCATCAGCGCGATCCAGCGCGATGACATCAATCCGGACCTACGGCGCATCGGGTCGTTGAAGAACAATCTGGCCACGGGCGACGAAGGCGAGCCGCTAGAGTACATCATCTACGGCGACAAGCAAGACCCGCACGTCAGATACCGAATGCCCGTGCCTGACCCCAAGACAACGTCTTACGACAGGCTCGAGGCACGAATTCTCGCCGAGCTGCAAGCGGCTCAGCGCCCAGTGTCAAGCCAGGAGCTAGCTGCATACATGCAGCTGCCTCACGGCACCGTCAAGCAATTCCTAACCAAGGCGGTCAACGAAGGTGTGATCGTCAAAACTAGAGGAGCCTTCGAGATGAAGGGACCATGAGCGTAAACACGCTACCCGTGGTCTTCGCGGGACTAGTCGTCCTTGGCGGAATCACGACTACCGTCGACCACTTTGAACACCACCCGCCGGAGCCCCCGAGCTCCGCAAGCGGAAGTCCACAGGCTGCTGTGGTGTCCAGTCCGCCTTGTAGATCTGGTGCAGCCACCGTTTGCGTGCCCGCTACCATGCACAACGGTACCAAGGTACACATTCACCTCAGATCACCGATAGGTCATGTGCCTGGGCTCCGGCCCTACGGCGTCCTGCACCCGATTAGGGCGCTCAACCCGTTCAGAGGATGGGGGTTCGGAGGCTGGTGAGTACGCCCCACTGGAAGCTAACCGAAGAGGAGGAAGCGTTCTACGACCAGAACGAGGACGCCTACCTAGCTCTTCCCGACCCGGACACAGAGGCGGAACTCGACTACCTCAACCCAGACCCGAGGACGGACGAAGAGCTCGAGGTCCACGAGATGTACGAGGCCTAGGAGAACCATGCCACTTAACACGTCTATAACCCGTAACGGTGAGCTGCTCCGGCTTCACTGGGGCAACTTCCACATCGCGGCGATGGCCCTGGCGGCCAGCTTCGACGACGACACCTGCACGAACAGCATCAGCGACCCTGCCGGGATCTACCTGAAGGACCCGAGAATGTTCGAGTGCTACCCGGACGCACCGTTTCCGGTCACGCGGAACCTGGCATTCACACTTACCAACTATGGCGCCCTCAGCAAGACGCCGCTCAACATGGGTTCGTACACGCTGAAGCGGAAGCACAAGTTCATGGACCTCGAAGACGGCGAAGTCCTCGAGCTCCTGCCCGGGGACATCCTCACAGCAATCAGGAGCTCCCGATGAGGTACCTGGCCGTCGAGCTCGCCGACTGTGACGAGAGGCCGTTCAAGGACGCGATGCGTGACCTCATCTACGAGCTGAGGCGCAACCACCCTATCGTCGCCAGCATCAGGACCGTCGTACTCGACAACGTACCGTTCGAAGAAGTGGAAAAGCTGTCATGACGGCACTTAACAAGGAGCAGGTCAGAACGTGGCTACTACAGTACGCCTGGATGCCTGACACGTCCGAGCAGAAGGCTGCAGAGGTGGAGTGCATCCTAGCTCAAGATGGCTGGCAGTACATCGACGCGGTCGCAGACCAGTACGCTGGAGCGCAGAACGAGCCAGGGCCAGCAGCATTCGACGAAGGAACCCAGTATGCGCTATCGGCTTTGTACGAATGCCACTCGAGTCCGCACACGGACAAATGCCCAAGACGGCGCTAACCAGCGTAGTATGCAATTTCCAATCCTAGTACCCGATCGCTACGCTCTGGCTACGCCAGAAGATCCTGGGTATTTCGCGCTGCGTGCGTGGATCACTCGTCATTGTGGCAGTGCCTCGTCCTACCTGTGTGAAGGTGGATGCCAAGGCAAAGCTGAGGAGTGGACAAACATACCCGGAACGTGTAAGTACGTTCCGCTGTGCAGGCGCTGCCGCAACGAGTGGCAGCCTCGACCGCTCATATGCAAACACGGTCACGACATTTCCCGTTGGGGACGAGGAAAGTCGGGAGACTGTTCCGTATGCGGTCGTCTGCGTCATCACCAGAATGGCGCCTGTGCTAACTGTGGCTACGTGAAGTGCAGGTGCGTGTGGGTACCGTCCTTCTAGAGGCTGGCACCAGCCGGCTGTCATAGCCTGAACTGACAGGTTAGACAGCCGAATAGACGACAACTTGACCTCTATTTTCGTACAATATGAGGGCAGTCCTCTGCCTACTTCGGGTGCGTTGTGTTACCGTATAACACCCTAACCTAAATTGTGTGCGGTTTGAGTCCCGAGAACCAGCTTAACGGTTAGCACAAATTAGCGTTTTGAGTATTCAAGTGGTGGGATATGTTAAGGCAATGTCGGATTGTTCTGCATACAGAGGACCTAGCTAGAGCTCGTCTAACTCGTCTATACAGTACTTTCTTAACAAACCTACAGTACTGTACACAATTATGATACTCTGTGCTCAGATAACAACAATAAACCTTTTGGACCGAAGTTTTCGGGATAGGGGTCCTCGACTCCGTCACTGTAGCCCTGGACAGGACATTACGCTTGTTACAATTATATACCACATATTAGTCTTTTAAGGCATCAAAGTTGGAATGACGGTTCTGCGCAGTTCTGGCCGGACACCTAAATCTACCTGCGGTTTTACCAGATCGGTTGTTTTTTAACAGACAAAATAAACAGGCAGGAACTCTCTTGACTTAGTAAGAATAACCCCATATAATAGATAATAGTAACCGAGCGAGCCCACGAGAGGGAGGACCTTAAGCTACCATGGTAACAAGCGACGCCCAGCCAGAAGTTAAGCTTTGTCTGGACTGTGTCCGCGAAAAGGCAAAAACCCCCCACGCGCGTAACAGAAACAGCAGCTACTGTAACAGTCACTTGCATAAGCGGTCGATGCTGTCCAAGGATCGAGGCATCGTACGTGGGATTGCTGACCAGTTGCGGAGTGCTATACGCGAGGCGCCAAGAGTATTCCGCGGCCTCATCCCCGGAGCCGGCGTCCCCATTGACGCACTAGTGCGTACGAACAGACAGAGCCAGTACAAGCTACCACTCGAGCTCCTAGAGGAGTTTGCCACGTACCAGGAAGAGGAAGCCGAACGGTACCGTTCGATCATCCTCGAACGCCGGCCAGGGAGGGCAGAACACAACATCTACACAAAGCAGATCGTCGAGTGCCTGTGGACCGCTTGGGTGCTCCGGCACAGGCGGCAACCTGACACCGAAACGTACACCAGGCTGCTAAGGGAGGCCGACCCAGATGCCGACAGCGCGCGGGCGCCCACATCGGATCTGGAAGAGGAAGAAAGGAGGCGGAAGCTCGAAGAGACGATGAGGCTACTAGAAGAGCAGGCGGCATACGAACAGCAAGGAGAGACTAAAGAGCCTGTCGCCTTTGACGGCGAGGAGTACGGAACTGATCCCGTGACGCCTGAGCAGGCGCTCGGCAGGGACCCAAACACATCCTTTGGTCCTGCATAATGGACACCGTCTTCAAGCTAGTCAACGGATTCGTCATATCACACGCGGATTGTCCTCGCTGCAACCAGGGCCGCTATTATCCTTGTAGAATGCCAAACGGAAATAAGTACAAGTCCTTTTTGTCTGGCGATAGGCCTCACGAAGAGCGGATAGCGGCCGCTCTCGGCTTGGGTCGACACGTCTGGCAGCAAAACACACTGGGCGGACTCTATGAGGCGGTATTCAACAGGTACAGCCCTGTACCTCCTGCCTACACTGAGATCGCACCCCAGCTCCGAGACATACGACTGCGCCACAACGTAGAGGGGAGCGACTTATGGAGGCCAACGACGTCGTTTGTCCCTTCTGCGATGCGGGCGTAGGACTACCTTGCAGGAATCCGCAGGGCGGCGCGCTGGGCTATTCCGGATCTAGGCA
>Ga0179587_10001626_pt1 | contig 10356 bp, 7 predicted proteins | sample CZODoug2_1_08_16_FD_185932 | JGI IMG/M metagenome (GOLD analysis project Ga0179587, IMG submission 185932) | Vadose zone soil fungal communities from Angelo Coast Range Reserve, California, USA - CZODoug2_1_08_16fungal | ecosystem: Environmental > Terrestrial > Soil > Vadose zone | place: USA...
TTCGGCTTCGTCGAGCGGCGTGCGCTCGATGCCGCGGAAGGCGAGAATCTTGGTGATGCGTCCCTGCTCGATCAGCTTGCCCTCGGCATTCAACGCCTTGATCGCCTGGTTGGGCTTGATGGTGCCGGAGGTGATGCGGCCGGTGATGATGCGCCCGAGATAGGGATTGGCTTCGAGAATGGTGCCGATCATGCGGAACGGCCCTTCCTCGACGTTCGGTGGCGCGACGTGACGCAGGATCAGGTCGAACAGGGGCTGCATGCCGGCATCGTGCGAACCGTCCGGAGTTTCCGCCATCCAGCCCTGCTTGGCCGATCCGTAGAGAATCGGAAAATCGAGCTGCTCCTCGCTGGCATCGAGTGCCGCGAACAGGTCGAACACCTCGTTGATGACTTCGGTCGGTCGCGCGTCGGGGCGGTCAACCTTGTTGATGACGACGATCGGCTTCAGGCCGACCTTGAGCGCCTTCGAGACCACGAATTTGGTCTGCGGCAGCGGGCCCTCGGCGGCGTCCACCAGCACCAGCGCGCCATCCACCATGTTGAGGATGCGCTCGACCTCGCCGCCGAAATCGGCGTGACCCGGCGTATCGACGATGTTGATGCGGGTGTCTTTCCACTGCACCGAGGCGGCCTTGGCGAGAATGGTGATGCCGCGCTCGCGCTCCAGGTCGTTGGAATCCATCGCGCGCTCAACCACGCGCTGGTTGTCGCGGTAGGTGCCGGATTGCTGCAGCAGGCGATCGACCAGCGTGGTCTTGCCGTGGTCGACGTGGGCGATAATGGCGACGTTGCGAAGTTTCATAGCTCTTCTTCTGGGTCAGGCAATGGCTGGAGCACGATCTCGCCGGAAAACCGGGACCCACTTTTCCGGATCACGCTCAAAACCTGGAATTCGGAGGGCGCATGACGCCCAAAAAGGAAGCCCGGCCAAAGGACCGGGCATACCTTTACTCGTTGCGGCGCAATATAGTCATAAATCGCCGAAAAACAACGGGAAACCTCATCGCATCAGGCAAAATTCATAGGCATTTCCGGCACTTCAGGCGTTTCGCCGGGCGCTTCTGCGCAGAAACAGTTAACGTCGCTGTCCGCGGGGCGCGAGCCTGATCAGGACAGCGCTATTGCGCCGCGTGACCTGGTCGTCACTTGGGCAGGCGGCGCCGGCGCCATTACTTGGATGCGCCATGGACCTCATCGCTCGGATATACCCCGCGCAGCACTTCCTCAAAATGGTTCTTGACGGCTTCGTTGCAGAGGCAGGCCCGGATCCGCAGGGCCTCGCGGTCGTGCACCAGGATCGAGCCGCGGCGTGTCTCCAAAACCCCTTCCGCCTTGAACGTCTGGATGACGCGGCTGACATAGCTGCGGCCAACCCCCAGCATGGTGGCAAGTTGTTCATGGGTCAGCGGCACGGCGTCGGCATTATCGGTACGCTCCATCGCCGAGATGATCCATTTCGCCGTGCGCTGCTCGATCGAATGGATGGCGTTGCAGGCCGTCGACTGGAAGATCTGGGCCAGCATGCAGTCGGCATAGCGCGCGAACACGTTGCGCAACGTGGCCGACTTTGTCTTCGCCATATCCAGCTTTTCGACGTGCAGGCGTACGAACGGCCCGCCGAACCGGACCATGATTCGGGTATAGGCCGGCAGATATCCCTGGCTGACAATTCCGCCGACGGCGCCTTCGCGGCCGACCAGAATGGTTTCGACGTCGCGGCCGTCTTCGTTGGAGACGAGATATGTCGCAAGACTCGGTCCGCACGGAAAGTGGACGATCTCGACATCGTCGCCGGGATTATAGAGCAGGTCGTTTGCCGCAGCCTCTTCGTGCGCGAGATGCGGCCCAATCAGCGCAAAGTCGCTGGCGCTGAGCCGCCGCAACAGGTTGTTGAAGGGCCGTTCTGGGTCGTCCGGAACGTTTCCGCGTCGTGCAGCCATCCCGAATTGCCCCTTGCCCCGCGGGGTCGACAATAACTCACTATATCGGATTCTTGTGTGTACAAGTGCACAGACAGGCGGAGCCGCGATGTGTTGGTTTCGCAGTGGGAACCGGTTGATACGCTTGGAAGGTGGCCAGCGGTGGCCCGATCCGAATTCTGCCCGGATTTCGAGTTTGGACGTCTTGCCAGCGAGATGATGGAACCCGCCTCTCCCGACTCCCTGCCCGGCGACGTGTTGATTGTCGAGGATGATCCGATCATCGCGCTCGACTTCGAGGACACGATTCTTGGATTCGGGGTGAAGACGGTGCGGACCGCGGGCAACGTGGCCAGGGCGCTCGAGATGATTGCCGAACGCGCCCCGGATTTTGCCCTGCTCGATGTCGGGCTGGTTCGGGAAAAGAGTTTTGCCATTGCCGAGCGGCTGGATGCGCTGAAAATTCCTTTTGTGTTCGTCACCGGGTACGGCGCCGCCGGCACGTTTCCGGCGGCGTTCGCGCGCCGGCCAAGGCTGCCGAAACCCTATTCGTCCGAAGAGCTGAAGGCGCTGTTGTACGGCCGGTCAGGCGGCGCAGCGAAGGGCTGACCGGCGACGTTTGCCCGCGCGTGCTGCGAGCGAAATCGACGGCCGCCTCGCTACCCGAGCTTGGGATCGAGCGTCGTCGACCACAGCGCAACGTCGGCGCGATCCCGCAAGGTCACCGTCATCTGTCCGGTTGCACCCTCGATCTTGACGTGACCGAAGAACTGCATGCCGGCCGATGGCGGCAGGTTCTGCTTGTCGAGGCCCGGCGCCTTGATGAACTTCACCTCGGGCCCAAAGGTGTTGTCGAGTTCGTTCGGCCCAAAAGTTCCGGCATGCAACGGCCCGGAGACGAATTCCCAGAACGGCTCGAAGTCCTGAAATTGCGCCTTGTCGGGATTGTAGTAGTGCGCGGCGGCGTAATGCACATCCGCCGTCAGCCATACCGTGTTGGTGACGCCCGACGTCTTGATGAAGCGCAGGATCTCGGCGATTTCGAGCTCGCGGCCGCGCGGCGGGCCGTCGCCCTGCGCGAACGCTTCCGAACCCTTTTTGTTGGTCGCGTCGTCATAGACGACGAGGCTGAGCGGCATGTCGGACGCGATCACCTTCCAGGTCGCGCGTGAGTTCAGCAATGCGCGCTTCAGCCACAACAGCTGGTCCGGGCCGATAAAGTAACTGTCGGGACCGTAGGCTACTTGCAGATTCGGGCCGTTCGGACCGCGATAGCTGCGCTCGTCCAGCATGAACACGTCGAGATGTGGGCCGTAATTGAGGGTGCGATAGACCCGGCCCGGCTCGACGATGCTTTCGCGCATCGGATACATTTCGTGGAACGCGCGGCCGGCGCGCGCGGCAAGCAAGGTGATGTCGCGTTCCTTATAGGCGGCGGGAAGCTGCTTCGACGCCGACCAGTTGTTGGTGACCTCGTGGTCGTCCCACTGCACGAAGATCGGGACCTCGGCGTTGAAGGCACGCACATTGTCGTCGAGAAAATTGTACTTGTGCGCGGCGCGGAATTCGTCGAGCGTCTCCGCCACCTTGGCCTTTTCCGGGATCGTGACGTTCTTCCAGACCTTGCCGTCCGGTAATTTCACCTCGGCAGGAATGATGCCGTCGGCATAGATGGTGTCGCCGGAATGGAGCAGGAAATCCGGTTTGTGCTTGCGCATGGTGGCGAAGGTCAACATGCCGCCGTCGTCGGGATTGATGCCCCAGCCTTGTCCGGCGACATCGCCGCCCCAGACGAAACTGACGTCGCGCCGGTCGGCCGGCGCGGTGCGGAAGCGTCCGACTACCGGTTCGCTCGAAACGTCGGTATGCGACAGGTCGCGGAACTTGACCCGATAAAAAATGTCCTGTCCGGCCGGGAGATTTTCCAGCAGCATTTTTGCGGTGAAATCGCTCTCGGGAAGCGCCGCGATCGGCGGCAAAGCCCTCGCATTGCCAAACGATTCCGTCGTGGCGACCTCGACCATCATTTGCGACGGCCGGTCCGCGCGCGCCCACACCACCCCGCCGTCGGCGCCGACGTCGCCGGATTGCACGCCATGGGTAATTTGCGGCCGGTCGGCGGCGCGGCTGAGGTAGGGCATCGCCAGCGTGGCGAAGCCGGTAGCTGCGGTGGTCGAGAGAAAACGGCGGCGGGACAGTCGAATGGCCATAGCGAGCTCCTGATCGAAGATCTCGAAAGAAATTGCCTCCTACTACGGAAGTTGGTTGACGCGGCGATGACAGGTTTGACGTTGGAATCCGGATGGGTCGAACACCCGTCCGATTGATCCCGGTTTGGCTATCAAAACCAACGTCGTTGACAGGTTTTGCGATTTCAACATAACGTCATGGTGACGGTTCCCCTTGGGGATCAAAAGGGAATGCGGTGAGGGCCAGTTCTTCGAACATGGTCCCGATTCCGCGGCTGCCCCCGCAACTGTAAGCGGCGAGCCTTTCGCCATTAGCCACTGGACATGTGTGTCTGGGAAGGCGGTGAAAGGCAGCGACCCGCGAGCCAGGAGACCTGCCGCCAGTCGTGGTCACACGCGAGCACATTGGGCGGGGTGTCCTGGTGGTAGCCGAACCTCGGCCGAACCGGGCTGTGGGGAGACTTCGTTCGCGGTGACGTGCCACGTTAACCGCGAGTCCATTTGATGACCTCCGTCTGCCTTCGTGCGTCCCGACGCACGTCTTTGCTGTACGCCTTTGCGCTCTCTACCTTCTGGCCGGCCGATGCATGGACGCAAGGTGCGCCCGTGAGCCGCGATCTCGATCCGGTCGTGGTGACCAGCCCTGCGACGCCAGCGGCCACCAAACGCCGCAGCAGCGACAAGCGGGCTGCATCGTCGGCACGGTCGCGGCAGCAACGCGCCGCCGTCGCTACCGCTGCGGCGCCTGCGCCGTCCCCGGCAGCGTCAGCTGCTCCGACGCTCAATCTCACCGGACCGGCATCGAGCGGCAGCCGGCTCAACCTCACGCGGCTGCAAACGCCAGCCAGCGTCGAGGTGATCACGGCGGAGACCATCGCCGAGCGCGGCCAGCACAATGTGCTCGACGCCGTCACCCAGAACGTGACCGGCTTCACCGCGTCGCCCGCGCCCGGCAATGGCAGCCTCGCGTTCAATACCCGCGGTTTCACCGGCAACGGCACCGTGATGACGCTGTATGACGGCACGCGGCTCTATGTCGGTTCCGGCACGCTGACGTTTCCGTTCGATACCTGGTCGGCGCAACGCATCGAAGTGCTGCGTGGGCCGGCTTCGGTGATGTACGGCGAAGGCGCGATCGGCGGCGCCATCAACGTGATCTCCAAAATGCCGTTGACCACGCAACGCAACGAGGCCGAAATTTCGCTCGATACCAATTTGACGAGACGGCTCGCGGTCGACAGCGGCGGCCCGATCAACAAGGATGTCTCCTACCGGGTCACCGCGATCGGCAACATGTCGGACGGCTGGGTCGATCGCGACAAGACGTCGAACGTCGCGGTCTCCGCGGCGGTGCGCGTGCAGCAGTCGGAAACCCTGTCCTGGACCCTGTCCACCGACTATGGCGACCGCAGCCCATCGCGTTATTTCGGCACGCCGCTGATCAACGGCAAGCTCGACGATTCGCTGCGATTCAAGAACTACAACGTCACCGACAGCAACATCCGCTACAAGGACAGCTGGAACCAGCTTCGCACCGAATGGGAGGTCAGCGACAGCGTCATCGTCCACAACGCGCTGTATTATCTCAACAGCCAGCGACACTGGCACGATGTCGAAGACTACGCGTTCAATCCGAAGACCGGCCTGATCGATCGCAGCTCCTATATCGAGATCTTCCACGACCAGCAGCAGATCGGCGACCGCATGGATGCGACGGTCCGCGGCCATGTGCTCGGGATGGCGAATGAATTGGTCGCCAGTTTCGACATCAACCGGATCGACTTCAAACACACCAACAACTCGCCCTTCAGCGGCACGTCGTCCGTCAATCCCGTCAATTTCGATCCCGGCCTGTTTCTCAGCCCGATTCCCACCGTACCGTCGTTCTCCAGCGTCACCAACCAGTACGCCCTGTTCGCCGAGGACCGGCTGTCGGTCACCGAGCAACTGGCCCTCGTCGCCGGCATGCGGCAGGACCAGCCCACCATCGCTCGCACTGACCTGATCACGCCGGCCAACGGCTTCGACAAATCATTCTCGGCGACCAGCTGGCGCGGCGGAGCGGTGTACACCCCGGTCAAGGAATTTGCATTTTACGGGCAATACTCCGTCGCGGTCGATCCGGTGGGCAACCTGATCACCCTGACCCTGCCGAACAAAAATTTTCAGCTTTCCACCGGCAAGCAGGCGGAGATCGGCGTCAAGCAATCGTTCTGGGGCGGGCGCGGCGAGTGGACGCTGGCGGGCTATGAGATCGTGAAGAACAACCTGCTGGCGCGCGATCCCAACAATTCGGCGCTGACCGTCCAGGTCGGCCAGCAGTCTTCGCGTGGCATCGAAGCTTCGCTTGGCCTGGTGCTGGACCATGGCTGGCGGATCGACGCCAACACGGCGTTCCTCAAGGCGAAATACGACAACTTCGTGCAGTCGGTGAACGGCGCCGCCGTCAACTTCGCCGGCAACGTTCCCGTCAACGTCCCCCAGAATGTCTCCAACATCTGGCTGACCTTTGCATTTGCGCCGGGCTGGTCCGTCAATGGCGGCGTGCAGATCGTCGGAAGGACCTTCGCCGACAACGCCAACACGCTGACGCGTCCGAGCTATAGCGTCGTCAATGCCGGCGTGCAGTGGAAGCCGGATGCAAGGACGACGATGGCGCTGCGCGTCTACAATCTGTTTGACACGATTTATGCGACTGGCGGCCCGACCGCGCAGTGGCTGCTTGGCACGCCGCGCACCGCGGAATTGTCGCTCAATGTGAAATTCTGATGGTGCGCCGCGCGGTGATCCGGCGGTTGCGGCGGTGGCTGCATATCGGCCACCAATGGTTCGGCATCGCCACTTGCCTGCTGTTCGCGATGTGGTTCGTGTCCGGCCTCGTCATGATGTATGTGGCGTTTCCGAACTTCACCGACCGGGAGCGCCTCGCGGCACTTCCCGATATCGCCTGGGACGATGTGCGGCTCACGCCGGATCGTGCGATGGCGGCCGCCGGGCTCACGCATTATCCGCGCGATCTGCGGCTGAACATGCTGAACGAAGAGCCGGTCTATCGGTTGCTCGACAGCGATGGCTGGCGGCAAACGGTCTCGGCAGTTGACGGCCGCGTCATCGACAGCGTCTCGCTCGAACAGGCGCTGGCGGTGGCGAAGCGATATCCTGCCGCGGCGAGCGTGCAATTGGCCGGCCGTGTTGATCGCGACCAATGGAGCGTCACGGCGCGATTCGATCCGGTGCGGCCGTTCTTTCTCATCTCGCTCGGCGACGCTGATGGCACGGAGCTCTACGTTTCCTTCCGCAGCGGTGAGATCGTGCTCGATACCACGCGGACCGAGCGCATCTGGAACTGGCTCGGATCCATACCGCACTGGATCTATCCGACGGTGCTGCGCAAGGACGGCCCGCTGTGGCGGCAGGTCGTATTGTGGATCTCGGGCATCTGCATGCTGGTGGCGGTGAGCGGCATCTGGATCGGGATTTTGCGCGCGCGGTTGCGGTGGCGCTATTCCGGCGGCAGGATCACGCCCTATCGCGGCTGGATGGCGTGGCATCATGTCACAGGATTCTTTGCAGGCGTGTTCGTGCTGACCTGGATGTTCAGCGGCTGGCTGTCGCTCGATCCCGGCGAATTGTTCGCCCGCCGTGGACCGTCGCGCGAGATGGTGCTGCGTTATGCCGGCCATGACGCGCCCACCATGGCCGCGGAATTTCTTTCGCGCCCACATATCGCTGCGGTGGAAGCGCGCTTCGTCTGGCTGGGCGGAAAGCCGTTGATGCTGCTGGCGGATCGTAGCGGCCGGCAAACATCCGCCGATCCGGCGACGGGCATGGCGGCGCCATTGTCTGACGCCATGATTTTCGAGGCCGCGCGTCGGCTGATGCCGCAGGCCGCGATGACGATGCAGCGGCGTCTCGATCGCTACGATGATTACTGGTATGCGCACCACCAGCCGCGTGCGCTGCCGGTGCTGCGCGCGGGCTTCGGCGATACCGCGCAAACCTGGTTTCACATCGATCCGCGCAGCGGCGAGATTTTGGGCCGCACCGATTCCAGCGGGCGTTCCTATCGCTGGCTGTTCAACGCGCTGCACAGCTTCGATTTCCCATGGCTGCTGGCCTGGCGTCCAGCGTGGGATATCGTAGTGTGGCTGCTGTCGCTGCTGGGGTTGACGATTTCGGTGAGCGGGATCGTGATCGGCTGGCGCCGGCTGGTGCGCTGATTTCTACAGCGTGCCGCTGGCGCGCAGTGCGACGTTGGCCCTTTGCAGGTTCTGCGGCATGCTCATCAGCAACGCCTTGCGGTCGGCCACGGCGTTGTGGAATTGCTCGAGCGCGATATTGAAAGCGGCCAACGCTCCTTCCTCGATGGCGCCGTGCTCGAAGCACTGCAGCGTATCGCGAAGGATGTCGTCCGCCTCGGTCTGCATCTGGTCGAGCTCTTCGGTGGAATCGCTGCGGCGCGCGGCGCCAAGCATGTCCAGCAACCGTTCGCGCAATGAACTGTTGTTGCTGCGCTCGTCCTTTTTCAGATAGCCCGCGAACCATGCGCCGGCCGAGCCCATCGCAGACAGACCCATCAGCCCCCACCAGATGAAATCGCTGTAGCGGTCGAGGAAGGTTTTTTCCTCGCCGTCGACGTAAGCCGCCGCACCAGGATGCACGGGGATCACGGCGTCCTTGTCGGTGTCGGGTGTCTCGATCTTCGCCGCCAGCGGGAACTCCGCCATCACCGCCTGCCTGATCGCAAACAACTGCCGGGTAAAGGCGGCGACGGTCGCTTCCGACAGGCCTTTCCGTGCCACGATATGATGGATGAAGCTGATCGTCTTCACCTCGTCGTCCGGCCTGCCCGGCGAGCCGCCGAACGCACCGGCGGGGATTTCGGCGGATTCGTACATCGGGTGGTTTTGCGCGATCGCCTCGGCCGAATCGATCGCGAGAAAGGTCGGCGTGCCGCCATCGCGCGTCGATGCCGCGATCGCCTCGGCGGTTATCTTGCTGTTGACCGGTCCGGCGGCGAGATAGGCATCCGCCTTCTGGTTGCGGATGGCGTCCGCGGATTCGCCGGCCGGGAACTGAATGATATCGACCTTGTTCGGATCCACGCCGTATTGCTGCAGGATCACCTTGAGCAGATTGACATTGGCCGGGGTGCGCCCGATCACGCCGATGCGGTGTCCGGCGAGTTGCGCAATCTTCGTGATCTTCGAACCGCCTTTCTTGCCTTTGCCCTTGGCGGCCGGAGGCACCCATAGCACGGCCACGTTCTTGCGCAGCGTTGCCACGGCCTGGGCATTTTTCGGCACATCGAGATCGCCGCGGATGATCGCGAGATCGGCCTTGCCTTCGGCAAGCGCCTGGGCGCTCGCGGCGGCGCCGTCGGTCTGCGTCGGGTGCAAACGGACCTGACCGTGGGAATGGGAAAAGGCCTGGGTCAGCGCCTGGACCACTTTGATGTCATCGCTGTTGGTTGGACCGACTGCAATCCGCAGGGTCACCGGCTGCATCGCAAAATAGTAACCGCCTGCGAGCGTGCCCACCACAGCGAGGATCCCCGCCAGGGTGATGAACATCATCTTCTGCTTCGCCGAACGCGGCGACGGCAGGGTCGGCCCGACAAGGTCGAGACCCCCGGTCATCGACCTGGCAAACAATCGTTTGATGCTCAATTTCATCTTGCCAATGCGGTTAGACCGGCCTTGTAGCAAATTTCCCGTCGGCGCGGGGTTACATCTGCGTCATGGTTAGCGGGCTTTGCCGCCTCGATGTAGTATGGATCCCAAGGGGTGCGGTTGGTGTTAGGATAAAGCTGGTGCGAAACAGGAGGCAATCATGGCGGAGCGGCTGTCGGCGGAGGCGCGAAAATCAGCGCTGCGGGATTTGCCAGGGTGGACCGAGACGCCCGGACGCGAGGCGATTGCGCGGAACTTTGCCTTCAAGGATTTCAACGAAGCGTTCGGGTTCATGTGCCGCGCCGCCTTAGTGGCTGAAAAGAACGATCATCACCCCGAATGGCGCAATGTCTACAAGACGGTGGAGGTGGTTCTGGCGACCCATGACGCCGGCGGCGTTACCGCCCTCGACATCGATCTTGCAAAGGCGATGAATACCATCGCAAAGCAGCTCGGCGTCACCTGACTGGGGAGGCGCGATCTTGCGGCGGCGGTGCCACATCCCCAACTCTGGAGGCGGCAGCCGAGGCGATTTATCGCGCATCGCGAGGGAGAGCCTTAAGTGGTGGCATCC
>Ga0179587_10001627_pt1 | contig 10353 bp, 7 predicted proteins | sample CZODoug2_1_08_16_FD_185932 | JGI IMG/M metagenome (GOLD analysis project Ga0179587, IMG submission 185932) | Vadose zone soil fungal communities from Angelo Coast Range Reserve, California, USA - CZODoug2_1_08_16fungal | ecosystem: Environmental > Terrestrial > Soil > Vadose zone | place: USA...
CAATAAGAGGCGTCTCTGAGCTATCGTTGTAAGCGAAAAGTCGACACCGGGAATACGAGAGCGAGCGAGCCAAATACGTTTGTCAGCATCCTCGGTCCGGGCGGCATCGGCAAGACGACGATCGTCGTGTCGCTGGCGCGCATCAAGCCTCGCTGCTCGCCGCGGGCGCAAATGAATCTTTCCGAATCGTCTGTCCGATTTTCTAGTCGCGCGTCCGAAAGAATGTCGTCTGTCGTTCGGAGAATCAGCGGACATGCCTGAACAGGGCGGAGGTCTGGTATACGAGCTCAAAGGGTGGGAGATGGATCTCGCTCGGCGTGAACTGCGGGCGTGTGGAGTCCCTGTTCCCTTGGGGAACCGCGCGTTCCAGATCCTTGCGGTTCTGGTTCAGTCGGCCGGTGAGCTCGTCACCAAGGACGAGTTCATGACTCGTGTATGGCCGGGCGCGATCGTCGAGGAAAATAAGATCCAGGTTCACATATCCGCGATCCGCAAGGCGCTCGGGACCGATCGAGGAGCGGTAAAGACGTCCTCCGGTCGGGGTTATCGTCTCGTGGGGGACTGGACGATTCGGAAAGGGAACTCGCCGGCAGACCCGGTTGCTCCCGATCCGAAGCTGCTGCCGGTCCAGCCGTTTCTTACCAATGTGCCCTCGGCCGGGTCTGCGCTGATCGGCCGAAACGCTGCTGTGCAGGACCTGCAGGAATTTCTATCCGCCTACCGAGCGATCACGCTGACCGGACCCGGGGGGATCGGGAAAACCGCGCTGGCGCTGGAGGTTGCCCGCAGCCTGTTCCCGGCCTTTCACGGGGATTGTTGGGCGGTTGATTTGGTTTCGCTGTCGGAACCCGGTCTCGTCCCGTCTGTGGTCGCGGGTGTCCTTGGCCTGAAGCTGGGTGCCGACGAGATTTGCGCGGAATCCGTCGCACTCGCCATCGGAGGAAAGAAGCTTCTCCTTGTACTCGACAATTGCGAACACGTCATCGACGCAGCTGCCCGACTGGCAGAAGCGGTCATGCGTCTGTGTCCGGCCACTTCTATTGTCGCGACGAGCCGCGAGATCCTTCGGATCGACGGTGAACATGTCTATCGCGTGCCCCCCCTTGAGGTGCCGAGCCAGCATGAGCAGGACTCAGACATTGTTCTCGGATACAGTGCCATACAGCTTTTTATCGCCAGGGCGGGAGCGTTGGACTCGGAATTCTCGCCGCGCGGAGAGAACCTTCGAGCGATTGCCGCAATCTGTCGTCGCCTCGACGGCATCCCGCTTGGTATCGAGTTCGCCGCGGCTCGCGCCGCGATGCTCGGACCGGATCTCGTTCTTTCGCGTCTGGATAAACGATTCGAACTGTTGATCGGCGGGCGTCGAACGGCCCTGCCACGGCATCAGACGCTGCGCGCAACGCTCGACTGGAGCTATGAACTACTACCCGAGCCGGAACAGTGCCTGCTGTGCCGACTGGCTGTCTTCGCCGCTGGGTTCACGCTCGAAGCGGCAAACGCTGTGATGAGCGACGAGGGTCACGCCGCGTCCGTTACCCTCGACCAGATCGCAAATCTCGTCGCCAAATCGCTGGTGGCGTTGGATGGATCGGCACCTGCCGGTCGCTGGCGACTGCTCGAGACGATACGTGCGTATGCGCTCGAGAAACTTGCCGGAAGCGGTGATGCCGAACAGGTTGTGCGACGCAGTGCCGAATTTTTTCGAGACTTCGTCCGGCCGGCCATGCATGGTTCGCAGGTGCAGCCGACCGTCGAGGACATGGCGCGCTATGGGCGAGAGATCGACAACGTTCGCGCGTCCCTCGACTGGTCCTTCTCCTCCGTCGGAGACGTGGCAATCGGCATCGTCCTGACGGCTGCGTACGCGCCTGTGTGGTTAGATCTGTCGTTGGTGGTCGAGTGCCGTGAGCGTATCGAGCACGCGCTGGACTGCCTTGAGTCCAATTCGAACGTGAACGCTCCCCTGGCAGTGCAGCTGCATATCGCGCTCGCGGTTCCGCTGCTTTATACGATGGGGTCTGTTCAACGAATCAAGATGGTCTTGGCCAAGGCGCTTAGTACCGCCGAGAGGCTGGGCGACGCTGGCGCCACGCTCGAGATTCTCTTTGCTCTGTATGGAATATATCACCATTGTGGCGAATGTCGTGAGGCGCAATCTACCGCAGAACGGTTCTCGCGCGTCGCGCTTCGCACCAGTGACCCCGCGCTCCCCCCAATCGCTTATCGGCTCATCGGCAACACTCTGCATCATGGGGGCAAGCAGCGCCAGGCTCAGCAGTCCTTTGAACGCATGCTTGGCGCTTACGTTGCACCTGAATATCAACGGCACACGATCTGGTCCCGCTACGATCTGCACGTGATGGGCCGAGCAACGCTCGCGCGGGTCCTCTGGCTGCGGGGCTTTGTGGTTCAGGGCATTACCCAAGCCAAGGCGAGCCTTGAGGAGGCACAAGCCACGGGTCACAAACCCACACTTTGCTGGGTCCTTCATTATGGGGCATTTCCTATCGCACTCATGACAGGTGATCTCGTTGCCGCTGGGCAGGCCCTGGCGATATTGATGAATGTCGCAACGAGCCTTAATGCACGCTTCTGGAATATTTTAGTGCATTGTCTGGAAGCGAAGTTGTTGATTAAGCGCGGCCGGTTCGGTACGGGTTCGGACCTGCTGCGCACCGCGCTGGACACGTGCGAGAAGACCGGACAGACAATATGCCACCCGGAATTTTTGGGCGCCTTGGCCGAGGGTTTGGCTGGCCTCGGACTGTGTACTGAAGCGCTTGCTGCAATTGACAGAGCTCTGGCGAGCGCGAACCGTGGCGGCGAAGTTTGGTACGTTGCGGAACTTCTTCGGATGAAGGGCGAGTTACTGCTCCGTGGCACAGGCGATCAGTCCACCTCGGCCGCCGAACGCTGCTTCTCCGAGGCGCTCGAGGTGGCCCGGGAGCAGGATGCCCTATCGTGGGAACTGCGGATTGCCGTCAGCTTTGCCCGCTTGAGGGTAAGACAGAATAGGCATGACGATGCGCGACAACTTCTCGCGCCGGTATACAACAAGTTCACGGAGGGCTTCGGGACACCGGATTTGTGTTCCGCGAGCGCGATGCTTGAATCGCTACAATCTCATCACGCCGGATTCGGGAGCTGAGGCAACTCGTCGAAGTGCAGGGGCGCGGGCCATTTGCGACAAGCCGCGTGCGGCTGAAGCAGCCGCCTGTAACATTCCCCGACCGACAGACGACATTTTTCGGGCGTGCCATTGGAAAGGTGGATAGCGATTCGGGAGGATCCATTTTGGCACAAGCGACCATCCGGGCGCTGATACGCGCCTCAATCACCGACGCTGTCCGGGACTAGCATGAGCACAATCGAAATCCTCGTCGATGCTTTTCAACGTTTTTTGTCGAGATTTATACGCCTTAATTCGCGCTAATTTAGTGCTCATTGCGGAGTACAAGCAGCCACGACGGCAAGCGCGAACCAGTTCTGACTTCGACGCACCCGGTGCCCCTCTCCCTCTCCCTCCCCCGCCTCCGGGTTCGCTCGCGGCCGGTCCTGTGCCCCCCGGACCGGCCGCACTTTTGTTGATGGGTCGCGAGTCTCGTCTGATCATTGTGTCATTTCCGGTGCTCGCTTGACGAGATTCGCTTTGCCGAAATTTGCCAAGCTTTGCGTCGCTTCATTTCGCTGTTCGCGCGCCACGGTGTAGCACGTTCATCCGCAAACGCAGTAACGCGTCTGGTATCGGATCTGAGTAACGGGTCAAAGACGACTTAACTGGGAGAAGCGAGAATGTTCAGGAAGCATCCGTTTCATGCCTGCGTCGTAGCCTTTATCTTGACTCTAACCTCCGTAGCCGTGACCGGCGCCGCTTATGCCCGCACTGCGTACGATGGCGATTGGAGCGTTCTCATCGCGACCAGCAGCGGAGCTTGCAGCCCCTCGTATCGTTTTGGGGTGCAGATCTCCGACGGAGCGGTCATCTACGAGGGCGGCATGGTCACAGTGCAAGGTCGTGTCACCGCGAGGGGCGCCGTGAGGGTCGCCGTGCAATCCGGCAGTCAGTCGGCCAGCGGCTACGGGCATTTGACCAAGAGTCGCGGCGGCGGTGTGTGGAGGGGCGAGGGCACGAGCGGCACCTGCTCCGGCAACTGGATGGCGGAACGTCGCCAATAGAGAAGGGAGCGCACGATGACACTCGTATCTCGGGGAGCAGACGCAATGAGTATCGATGATTATGCGCGCTGGCTGAGCCGTGTGACACTGGTCGTCGCGATCATCACGATCGGATGGGGCTCTAGCGTGCTCCTTAGTCAACCTGTCACCGGGTGGTTTGCCGCATCCGCCACCATTTGGATGGTGCTACTGTTGATATCCGCTTTTTGGCACCTGCGTGGCTCCATCACGGCCATTGCGGCATTGGCGCTGGCCAGTGCGGTGGTTTCGCGTTTGTTCAGCATTCTGCGCTTGAACCCTCCGGCCAGCATCGCCGGTTTGAGCCCTGATGATCTTGACCTCCAGGTCGCGACGGGCCCGGGCGTGCCGGGCTTTGAGCTTCTGGGTTGGTTTCTGGGCGCTCTCGTGTTCGTCCAATTCATAATGCGGGCCGCATCTGTCGCTTCATCAGCGGATTCGCGCGAAGTCTCCCTTAATGCTTTGGCACTGACGTTCACAAGAGTCTATGTCGGCCTGATGTTCGTGCCGCATTTCGGGAGTCACATCCTGGGCGGGCCCTATCAATTCAAGATCTACACGCTCTATTTTGAGAGTCTGGGAATCTTCATGCCTGCCGCGCAGGTTGCGCTCGCTGGGTCGATCGAGCTCATTTGCGCCGTCGGACTCGTATTGGGACTCTTTACGCGACCTGTTGCCTTGCTCGGATCGGTGTATCTGCTGATGTCGATGCTGTTGGGCGGACATTTTCAGATCGGTTATGTCTGGGCGCTGCCGAACGGGGGCTATGAATTCGGTGTGTTTTGGGCCGCAATCATCGCGGTGTTCGCCGTGGTGGGCGGCGGTCCGTATGCGGCGGACAGGGAAGTATGGCAAAGCGAGCCGGCCCGCCGCCTTTTGCCCAGTGTCGTATGGAAGGTCTTGGCGAGCTAAAGTAGCTGCTCTACCACGCGGCCGTCGGTTACCCAGCGCGCTGAGCGAGAGAATTCGCCATGGCGTCGATGAACACCCGCACGCGGGTAGCCAGCTGACGGCTCGATGGGTAGAGTGCGCAGACGGGCGCTGCTTCGCTGCGCCATTCCGGTAAAACGTGGACGAGGCGGCCCGAGCGTAAGTGGCACTTCACGTCCGCCCTGGAATTCATGGTGAGGCCGTAGCCCGCGAGCGCCCAATCGATGGCGACTTCACCGCTGTCGGTCCGCAGGCGCGAATCGGCTCGCATCTCGACCGTTTCCCCGGCGATGCTTACAAGATGCCAGTGCGTTCCTACCCCCCGGTAATGCACGCAGTCATGAGCTTCCAGCTCTGCGGGTGTCGCGGGGGTACCGCGCCGCTGGAGATATTCGGGCGCACCGACTATGATTCGGTAGTCGTCGATCAACTTCCGAATGACCAGTTCCAACCGCGTCGGCGGCGCGATTCGGACGACGACATCTATTCCCTCTTCAATCAAGTCGACCATCCGATCCGTTAACCGGAGATCGATTGACAGCGCGGGATGTGCGCGAACAAGCTCTCGACAGACCGGACCGACATGAGCGCGGCCGAACGCCACCGGCGCACTTACGCGCACCAAGCCTCGTGGTTCGACTTGGCCACGCGTCAGTATCGCCTCAGCCTGGTCAACCTCGGTTAGGATGCGCTGAGCTCTTTCGTAAAACTCTATCCCTTCTTCCGTCAACGCGAGGCGGCGTGTGCTGCGCGCAATCAGGCGCGTGCCAGTCCGGCTTTCCAGCGCCGCGAGACGCTTGCTGACCACGCTGAGCGCCAGATTCATTTCGCGAGCGGCTGCGGAAAGGCTTCGCGTTGCAACGATACTGACGAAGGTCCGCAGTTCGTCGATGTCATTGAGCATGGAGAACTCCTGATATTGGCATTTGGCGGACATTTCTTCCGCCCGAACCCAGACAGCCGTTTGCGTCAAGAAGGGTCACGAATCCTCCGCTGCTGTTGCGCTCAGCAAGAAGAGGATAATCGCTTCTTGCGCAGGGCGGTTTCGCGGATGCCGCAGGCGGAGGTGGGCGCTCAATCCGATCGCTGTCTGTCATGAGGGTCACGGACGCGATGAAGTGTGCGGCAAAATTTCCGACCTTCGGGAAGCTCGGTCTCGCCCTTATCGAGTACCTTGCCCTTTGTCTCCGGCAGACAATATGCAGCCACTACCAGCAGGCCATATGCGCTGCCGGCAAAAATACTGATCGCAGACCCGAGGGTCATTGATGCGGAAAGTAGGCCTACCAGGGCCGGAAAGAGTGCGCCAATTGCGCGACCGAAGTTGTAAGAAAATCCTTGGCCCGAAGCCCGAACGCTCGTCGGAAAAAGTTCAGTCATGAACGGTCCCATCCCGCTGAATACGCCAGTGGAGAAGAAGCCCAACGGAAAGCCAAGAATCAGCATCACAGCGTTGTTGATGTTGAGCTGGGTGTAGCTTGCTACGATTGCCAGGCACCCGATAGCATAAAGTAGGAAAGTTCGGCGTCGTCCAATCACGTCTAGAAGATACGCGCCGACAATATATCCGGTGAACGCTCCAACTATGATAACGCCGAGATATAATCCGCTCGAGAATATCGTCAATCCGCGCTCGGATCGCAAATAGGTGGGCAACCAAGTCATGAGGGCATAGTACCCGCCGAGCGCACCAGTCGAGAGCAGAGAACAAAGTACGGTCGTCCGGAGCAGGGCAGGCGCAAAGATTCGCGGCGCATCGCTTAGGAAATTTGCGGGCGAGCGCGATGCGGAGCTATCCAAGAAGATGTCCGGTTCGGTCACGTAGCGCCTGACAAAAAAGAGCATCAGCGCCGGCGCTGCACCAACAAAGAACAAAAATCTCCATCCCCACTGATCTGGAAGATATGCAAGGGCGAAGGTGGACAATAGTGCAGCAATGGCCCATCCGGTGGCCCAGCCGCTTTGAACCAAGCCTACGGCCTTGCCGCGATGGTCGGCAGCCACGATCTCACCTATCAGGACCGCGCCGACAGTCCATTCGCCGCCAAATCCAAAGCCTTGCAAGCTGCGGACAACAAGCAATTCCGTGAACGAATTTGTGAGGCCGCTGGCAGCGGTAAAGACCGAATACCAAAGAATGGCGACCTGCAGCATTGTCACCCGACCATAGCGGTCGGCGAGAACTCCGGTCAGCCACCCTCCCACAGCGGAGGTCATCAAGGCGCTGCTGGCGATGAACCCGGCGTCTCCCCTGCTCATGGTCCCCAAAGCCGCGCGCGTGGGTATCAAGAAAGTGTAAAGCTGGATATCCATTGCATCCAGCGCCCAACCGCCGTAGCAGGCCCAAAACGCGCTTCGCTCGCGGCGACTTAAGTTAGCATACCAGCCGATCATCGGTTCCACCCAATAAGGCATTCTACCTTCGGCGAGCTGATCGATTCCTTGGGGCGGTGCTGAATAATCCTGAAAACACCGCGAGGCCGCGCGGCAGCCAGACTCGACTTGGCACTTGGCCTGTGCCGATCCCCACTTGGGGAAGTGCGCGTCTGGCACGTATGGGCATCAAACCTTCGGGAAAATCGTCAATGTACGAGCGGCCAGGCTGCAAACGCCGGCTTGCGTGCGCAAGCGGATCGGCACACGCGGCGGATGGAGCGAATTCTTGCCTGCCGCCGTGTTTCTGAATAAACCTGCAAAATCCTGAATGGGGGCCGCGACGTGCCTGAACGCGCTCGACGACCGGTGTATGAGGCTGGCGAGTGGGAGGTCGATCTCGGCCGGCGCGAGCTACGGGCGCGTAGGATTCCCGTCCCGCTTGGAGGGCGCGCGTTCGAGATCATCGAGGTTCTGGTTCAGTCGGCCGGTGAACTCGTCACCAAGGACGAGCTCATGGGTCGCGTATGGCCGGGGGCGATCGTTGAGGAAAATACACTCCAGGTCCACATATCCGCGGTTCGAAAGGCGCTTGGGCCGGATCGACGGATGCTGAAGACCGCGTCGGGTCGCGGCTATCGCTTGCTCGGCCCTTGGACCATCCGGCAAGAGAGTACGTCAGCCGACCCGGATGATCTCGAATCGGCGCGGGGGCCAGTTCGGCCATTTCAGACCAACATACCAGCAGCGGCATCAGCCCTGATCGGCCGCAGCGCTGCCGCCCTACAGTTACAAGACCTTCTGTCCGCCTATCGGGTGGTTACGCTGACCGGACCCGGTGGGATCGGTAAGACGAGGCTGGCGCTGGAGGCTGCCCGCAGCCTGTTTCCGACCTTTCAAGGGGACGGTTGGCTTGTCGAGTTAGTCTCGCTATCGGATCCGGCCTTGGTGCCGTCCGCGGTCGCGTGGGTCCTCGGCCTGAGGTTGGGTAGCGACGAGATCACTCCCGAATCCATCGCTCGGGCCCTCGGAGGAAGGAAGTTTCTCCTCATACTCGACAATTGCGAGCATCTCGTCGACGCGGCGGCCAGGTTGGCCGAGACAATCGTGCGCATGTGTCCGCGCGCGTCCGTTCTTGCAACGAGCCAAGAGATCCTGCGGATCGAGGGCGAGTACGTCTATCGCGTTCCCCCGCTTGATGTGCCGCCCGAGCATGAGAAACCGGCCACTGTTCTTGGACACAGCGCCGTGCAGCTATTCATCGCCAGGACAAAGGCGTTGCACTCGGACTTCTCGCCGGACCGGGAGAACCTTGCTGCGATTGCTGCAATCTGTCGGCGCCTTGACGGCATCCCCCTCGCCATCGAGTTTGCGGCGGCACGAGCCGCCGCGATTGGAGTCCGGCAGGTCGCCTCCCGCCTGGATGATCGCTTCGGATTGCTGACCAGCGGCCGCCGAACAGCTTTACCGCGGCACCGGACATTGCGCGCAACACTCGATTGGAGCTATGAACTACTGCCGGAGTCGGAACGGTACCTGCTGCGTCGATTGGCTGTCTTCTCTGCCGGGTTCACGCTCGACGCAGCGACTGCCGTCACGGGCCACGGTAACGCGTCGACTGTGGCGGGAGGTATCGCAAACCTGGTCGCCAAGTCGCTTGTAACGTCGGACGGATCGGTACGCGCCGATCGCTGGCGGCTGCTCGAGACGATACGGGCGTATGCGCTCGAGAAGCTCGCCGAAAGTGGCGAAGCCGAGCAGGCTGCACGGCGCCATGCGGAGTTCTTTCGAGTACTCTTCGCGCCAGCCTCGTCCGCGTCGGCGTTGCAGCCCAAGACCGAAAGCCTCGCCCACTATGTTCGCGAGCTCGACAACATTCGTGCCGCTCTCGACTGGGCCTTCGCCCCGATCGGTGACACCGAAATCGGGGTCGTCCTCACGGCAGCATACGTGCCAGTTTGGCTCCACTTGTCGCTCATTGCCGAGTGCCGTGAGCGCGCCAAACGTGCGCTGGAAGGCCTCGAGACCGAGGCGAATTTGAGTGCTTCCCTCCGAATGCAGCTACATATCGCACTTGGGACCGCGCTGCTTCAATCGACCGGGGTGGAGGAAAGGACGGGGGTGGTCTTGGCCAAGGCGCTTGAAATCGCCGAGGACCTGGATGACCTGGATTCCCAGCTTCGGGCGCTCTGGGCGTTGTGGGGCTACCGGTACAACATTGGTGAGCACAAGGCCGCACGACCCCTTGTGGAGCAGTTCTCGCGACTTGCAAGTCGAAAGGGCGACCCAGCCGACGTCCTTGTCGGCGATCGGCTCATGGGCATCACCATGCACTACGCAGGCGACCAGGCTGAGGCCCGGCGCTACCTCGAACGCGTGGTTGACCTCTATATTCCGCCGAGCGATCAACGGCACGCGATGTGGTTCCAGCATGACCAGCGGATAGTCGCCCGCTTGATGCTGGCGCGCGTTCTCTGCCTGCAGGGTTTTGTCGATCAGGCCAAGCGCAATGCACAGGCAAGCCTTGAAGATGCGCAGGCCACAGATCAGACATTGACGCTACGCTACGTCCTTGGCTGGGCCGTGTGTCCCATCTCACTCTTGACCGGTGATTTCGCTGCTGCCGAGCAGTCAATAGCGATGATGATCGACCTCGCAACCAGGCGTCACCTACCCTTCTGGAACACCGTGGCGCGCAGCCTGGAGGGGACGTTGCTGATCAAGCGTGGCGCGTTCGCGACGGGTTCGGCCCTACTGCGGACCGCGCTCGACAAAATCAGTTATGCGGACTTGCGCGGCGTTCTCGCGGAAGGTTTGGCCGGTGTTGGACGGCTCGGCGCGGCCCTCGCCACG
>Ga0179587_10001629_pt1 | contig 10350 bp, 7 predicted proteins | sample CZODoug2_1_08_16_FD_185932 | JGI IMG/M metagenome (GOLD analysis project Ga0179587, IMG submission 185932) | Vadose zone soil fungal communities from Angelo Coast Range Reserve, California, USA - CZODoug2_1_08_16fungal | ecosystem: Environmental > Terrestrial > Soil > Vadose zone | place: USA...
AACGCACGCGCGCTCCGAAAGAATTCCACCGACGCCGAGCGAATCCTGTGGTCAGAGCTACGCGATCATCGCCTGAACGGTGCCAGCTTCCGACGCCAGGTCCCGATTGGTAGCTACATCGCCGACTTCATGTGTCACGCAGCCAAGCTGGTGATCGAACTCGATGGCGGGCAGCATTTCTCCGACCGCGGTGAGCAGACAGACGCGGCACGCTCGGCTGTGATTGAAGCCAAGGGCTTTCAGGTGCTTCGCTTCAGCAATCACGACGTGATGACCAATCGCGCTGGTGTGCTCGAAACCATTGCCGCTGCGATTGAAGCAAGAGCCCCCACCCTAACCCTCCCCCGCAAGCGGGAGAGGGGACAAGCTGCCGACGGGGCAACGCATAAGACCAAACTTGGGGCAAGGCGCGCTTCCTCACCGGACACGGCGAAGCACGAGCACGGTGCACGGCTTGTCGAACAGGCAAGGCCCGCTCCCTCTCCCGCTTGCGGGGGAGGGCTGGGGTGGGGGCCAGCGACCGCGCGTAATGCGCCGTCGGACGAAAGTAATGAACCATGAAATTCACGCTCTCCTGGCTGAAGGAACATCTCGACACCGATGAGCCCGTGGAAAAGCTCGCCGACAAGCTCACCATGATCGGGCTTGAGGTCGAGCACATCGACGACAAGGCGAAGGCGCTGGCGCCTTTCACCGTCGCGCGCGTGATCTCCGCCGAGCAGCACCCCAATGCGGATCGCTTGCGGGTCTGCATGGTCGACACCGGCGACGGCGGCGCGCCGGTGCAGGTGGTCTGCGGCGCACCGAATGCGCGTGCGGGCCTGATCAGCGTGTTCTCGGCCCCCGGCACCTTCATCCCCGGCAAGAACATCACGCTCGGTATCGGCACCATCCGCGGCGTCGAAAGCCGCGGCATGCTCTGCTCCGCAGCCGAATTACAGATCTCGGAAGATCACGACGGCATCATGGAGCTGCCGGCCGACGCGCCTGTCGGCGCTGGCTACGCGCAATGGGCCGGACTCGGCGATCCCGTGCTGGAAATCAATCTCACGCCCAATCGTCAAGACTGTACTGGCGTACACGGCATCGCCCGCGATCTCGCCGCCGCCGACATGGGCAAGTTCAGGGATCCCGGGATCAAGCCCATCAAGGGCGAATTCCCATGCCCGGTGAAGGTCGCGGTCGAGGACGCCACGCTGTGTCCGGGTTTTGCCTTGCGCCTGGTGCGCGGCGTCAGGAACGGCCCGTCGCCGGAATGGCTGCAAAAGCGCCTCACCTCGATCGGGCTGCGGCCGATCAATGCGCTGGTCGATATCACCAACTTCATGACCTACGACCGCGCCCGGCCGCTGCATGTGTTCGACGCGGCAAAAGTGCGAGGCAATCTCACCGTGCGCCGCGCGCGCGATGGCGAGACCTTGCTGGCGCTGGACGGCCGCACCTATACGCTCGACAGCAACGTCTGCGTGATTGCCGACGAGCACGGCGTCGAATCGCTCGCCGGCATCATGGGCGGCGAAGCCTCCGGCTGCTCGGAAGCAACCACCGACGTGCTGATCGAATCGGCGCTGTGGAACGAGATCAACATCGCGCAGACCGGCCGCAAGCTCGGCATCAATTCGGACGCGCGCTACCGCTTCGAGCGCGGCGTCGATCCGGCCTTCATGGTGCCGGGGCTGGAGATGGCCACCCGGCTGGTCATGGAGCTGTGCGGCGGCTCGCCCTCGGAGAATGTCGTCGTCGGCAACGCCTTCGGCGAAGACCGCGTGATCGATTTTCCGCTGACCGAGGTCAAGCGTCTCGCCGCGATCGACGTGCCGCTTCCGGAGATGAAACGCATCCTCGGCCATCTCGGCTTCATGATGGCCGGCCCCGGCCCGGTGGTGAAGGTCGCGGTACCCTCCTGGCGATCGGACGTGCACGGCAAGGCCGACATCGTCGAGGAGATCGTGCGCATTGTCGGCGTCGACAAGGTGCCGATGACGCCGTTCGAGCGCGGCGACGCACCGCGCAAGCCGGTTCTCACCGCGATCCAGCTGCGCACCCGCCGCGCCAAGCGTGCGCTCGCCGCGCGCGGCATGGTCGAAGCGGTGACCTGGTCGTTCATTGCACACCCGGCCGCCGAACTGTTCGGCGGAGGGCAGGGCGAACTCGCGCTTGCCAATCCGATCGCGTCCGAGCTGTCCGACATGCGGCCAAGCCTGCTGCCGGGGCTGGTCGCCGCGGCACAGGCCAATGCCGATCGCGGCTTTCCCGATGTGGCGCTGTTCGAAGTAGGGCAGGTGTTCAAAGGCGATCGGCCGGAGGATCAACTGATCGCGGCATCGGGCATTCGCCACGGCCTTGCGTCCTCCAAGGGCATCGGCCGGCACTGGTCCGGTTCGGCCACATCAGATGCATTCGACGCCAAGGCCGACGCGTTCGCGGTACTCGCCGCCGCCGGCGCGCCGATGCAGGCGCTGCAGGTCGTGCCCGGCGGCGCGAACTGGCTGCATCCGGGACGATCCGGCACCATCCAGATCGGTCCGCAAAACGTGCTGGGCTATTTCGGCGAACTGCATCCGCGCGCGCTGGAAGCGCTCGGCGCCGACGGCCCGCTGATCGCATTCGAAGTAGTCCTCGATCGCATTCCCGACGCCAAGCAGAAGCCGACCCGGGCCAAGCCGGTGCTCGAACTCTCGCCGTTCCAGCCGGTGTCGCGCGACTTTGCGTTTATCGTCGATCGCGGCATCAAGGCTGGCGATATCGTTCGCGCCGCGCAGGGCGTCGACAAGAAACTGATCACGGATGTCACGGTATTCGACGTCTACGAAGGCAAGGGCATCGACGACGGCAAGAAATCCGTCGCCATCGCGGTGACGATCCAGCCGCGCGAGAAAACCCTGACCGACCTGGAGATCGACGCGGTCGCCGCCAAGATCGTGGCCGAGGTGGCGAAGAAGACCGGCGGCACGTTGCGCGGATGAACTTCGCCGGTCTGATACCGACGGATGTCAGCATCAACGCCGCCATCGGCATCTGCGCCATCGCGTTCGTCTCGGGGACGGCGCGCGGATTTTCCGGCTTCGGCTCGGCGCTGATCTTCATGCCGCTGGCGAGCAGCATGGCGGCCCCGCGCCTTGTCGCGGCACTCCTGCTCATCATCGATTTCGTCGCGGCAGCTCCGCTTATTCCGAACGCATGGAAGCATGCCGACCGCAAGGCGACTGCGGTCATGGTGGCCGGAGCTCTGGTCGGCGTACCCGTCGGTACCTACTTCCTCAGCCGGCTCGATCCCGTCACAACGCGCTGGATCATCTCCGCCTTCGTGTTCACACTGCTGATGCTGCTGCTGTCGGGTTGCCGTTATCGCGGGAAAGACTACCCGGCGATCTCCGTCGGCATCGGTGGATTGTCCGGCTTCTGCAGCGGGCTGGCGCAGACCGGCGGGCCGCCCATCGTGGGCTATTGGCTCGGCCGGCCGCTTCCCTCGGCGATTGCGCGCGCCAACATCCTGTTGTTTTTTGCGGCATCTGATTTCTTTTCCACCGTGAGCTATGCGGTGACAGGGCTCATCACCGCGGATGCAATCCGGTTTTCGTTTCTGATCGGTCCGGTATATGCCGTTGGCGTGTGGTTCGGCGCGTCCCTTTTCGGCCGTGCCAGCGAGAAGCTGTTCCGCTCGATCTGCTACGCCCTGATCGCGGCTGCTGTGATCATCGGCTTGCCCGCCCTTGACGGCGTGCTGCGCTGAACGCTTGCGCGAAATGCGGATACGGTTAAGTTTCTCTCAACAAGAACCTTGGGGGAGACGCCATGATCGACCGCCGCGATGTGCTGAAGCTTGCCCTTGGCAGCGCCGCGGCGCTGACCTCGCCGGCGCTGGCGCAGACCGCCGCGAAGCCGCGCACGCGTATCGTATTCCTGGGTACCAAAGGCGGGCCGCGCGTCACCACCGGGGCATCCAATCCCGCTAACCTGGTGATGGTGAACGACACGCCCTACGTGATCGATTGCGGCATGGGTGTCAGCCGTCAACTAGTGGCGGCCGGCGTGCCCATTCCGTCGGTGAAATATATCTTCATCAGCCACCATCATTCCGATCACAATCTCGAATACGGCAACCTGTTCTACAACGCCTGGGCCGCCGGCCTTTCGACGCCGATCCATTCGTTCGGCCCCAGGGGCATCGAGGCGATGACCAGCGCTTACTGGGAGCTGAACAGGTTCGATGTCGAGACCCGGATCGAGGACGAAGGCCGCCCCGATCCGCGCAAGCTTCTGATTGCCAAGGATATCACTGAGGACGGCGTGGTGCTGCAGACCTCAGACGTGAAAGTGACGGCCTTCCGCACGCCGCATCCGCCGATCACGGACAACTTCGCCTACAAATTCGAGACGCCGGACGGGGTCATCGTGTTTTCCAGCGACACCGCCTACAACCCGAAGCTGGCGGAATTTGCCAAGGGGGCCGATGTGCTGGTGCACGAATGCCTTTACGTGCCCGCGGTCGACCGCCTCGTGCTCAAAACCAAGAACGGCGCCACGCTGAAGAAGCATCTGCTCGAGAGCCACACCGCCACCGAAGACGTCGGCCGCATCGCCGCCGCGGCCGGCGTGAAGGTGCTGGTGCTCAGCCACTTCGTGCCGGGCGACGATCCCCTCGTCACCGACGACAACTGGACCGAGGACGTGAAGAAGAATTTTTCCGGCCGCATCATCGTCGCCAAGGACCTGATGCAGCTGGCCCTACCCGTGTAGCGGCGTTCTGAATCAACTCACCATCATTCCGCGACGCGCCGCCGTTGCTTCGGTGCGCGCGCCGGCGCCGCTGCGGGTTCCGGATCCCTCAACGCTCCGATCCTTCGCAGCGCCGCCTCCGCGGCGCGCTCGCCGCTTTCCCATGCGCCATCGACCGTCCCCCATAGCGTCTCGTGGGTCGCCTCGCCGGCGAGGAACATGCAGCCGATCGGCTCTGTCAGGGTTTTTCGCGACGGCTGACTGCCGGGTGCGGCTGATGACATCGCGCCGAGCGCAAACGGCGCGGCATTCCAGCGGGTCGCGCTCGATTTCTTGACGGCAGCAACTGCGTCGCTGCCAAACAGCTTGGTCAGCCATTCCACCGCGAAGGCGACCATTGCCGGCTCGCCCTGGGCCGCAAGATCGCGGCCGAACGAACCTGCAACATCAATCGAGCACATCGACGACGACCCAATATCGGCGAACAGAAGCGCCGTCCGGGTGGAATTGCTCTGCTCGATGATGATTTCGTCGCGCGCCAGCCCGAGTGGATTGCCCGGCAGCTGCAGCGCGATGTGATCGTAGCTGCCGAGGCTCAATTTCGCCGCGGCATCGAGGTGGCGCTTGGGAATATCCGGCGTGAATTTGATATTGCCCGCGGTCAGCACATTGCTCGACACCGTAATGATGGCGGCGCGCGCGGCGATCCGGCCGGCCGGCGTCTCCACCGTGACATCGCGACCGCTCCAGGCGATGCGGCTGGCGGGCGTCGACAGTGCAAGCGGGATCTGCTCGCCAAGCTTGGCGATCAAGGTGCCGAGGCCCTGGCGGCAGGCAATCGGAGCGTTGTTGCGCTCCAGCGCGCGGGCCCTGTCGATCGCGGAAATGTCTTTCAGATCCTTGCCGGTGGCATTGGCGCCCAGCATGAATTCCGCCGTCCCCGCCCAATCGCCGAGGTCCTTTGGCAGCGCGGACGCGCAGGATACGTCAACCTTGCCGCGCGAGGCATCGTCGATGGCGCGGTTGGCGCGCACCAGGGCGGCGAGAAAATACTCGATCTCCCCGGCGCGTGCATTGCGGCGGCCGACGCGGATCTTCTGGCCGGGCGGCGCCGGATAGACGTCGAGCCCCGCGCCGCGCGCGAGCTTGACCATCGGGCTGGTGTCGGCATTGTGCATCCACCGCGCGCCGCGATCGAACGGCACACCGAATGTCGCGGTGTCGGTGAGGCAGCGGCCTCCGATCAGGCCCGTCGCCTCCACCACGATGACCCTGCGGTTGGCAGCCTTGATGCGGCGCGCCGCGGCTATGCCGGCGGCGCCTGCGCCGATCACGACAATGTCGGCTTCGCGCGGCAGCGGCGCCCCCCATGCGTCAGCACCCAGTGCCGGTGCCACTGCAAGTGCCGCGGACGCCGACAGGAACTCGCGGCGCGTCATTGTCATGCCATGGTTTCCGGAACTTTGAAGAACAGGAGAAGTACGGGAGAACGCCTAGAGCGGGATGACTTTTCTTCGAATCGTCATTCCGCTCTATCTTTTTGTTTGAGCATGATCTTTTCGGAAAACCGGTACCCACCCATCGGGTCGTGGCCCGAGGGCATGCTTTTCCGGATCATGCTCTAGCGAACTTGCCGCATCCGGGCGTGGGCGGCAACCATCATGGTGAATCAATCATGATTGATCCGCCCGATGCATGAACTAAATTGCAACGGCTTTCGACCATGATAAGGAAGCAGAAAAAGCGGTCAGAAAGGCCCCTGGGGGAAAGAAGTCATGGGCGTAGTGCTCGATACCGTCGGCAAGCTGATCGCGGACTACCTCCAGAAGGAAGTACCGGGCTATGAGCCGTTCACGCCGAGCGACCCGGAGCATTTGCGCGGCGTCATCGAGGCCGGTGATGTCATGCTGGTCGAAGGCAACAACCGGGTTTCCGGCTTCATCAAGTACCTCACCCAGTCCACCTGGTCGCATGCCGCGCTTTTTGTCGGCCCGATCGACGGCGCGGTAGAACCCGACGGCGAGCCGCATGTCCTGATCGAGGCCAATATCGGTGAGGGCGTGACTTCGGCGCCGCTGTCGAAATATTTTCCGTATCACACACGGTTGTGCCGCCCGGTCGGCCTGTCGTTCGAAGACCGCCACACCGTGTGCCGCTATGCCATCAACCGGATCGGCTTCGGCTACGACACCAAGAACATCCTCGATCTGATGCGCTTTCTGTTTCCGCTGCCGATACCGCAGCGCTGGCGGCGGCGGATGATCGCGTTCGGCTCCGGCGATCCCACCAAGATCATCTGCTCGGCGCTGATTGCGCAGGCGTTCGACGCCGTGCGCTACCCTATTCTGCCCAAGATCACGCGCGCCGGCAGCCGGCAGGCCCGGCGCGAAATCCTGCACATCCGCGATTCATCGCTGTACATGCCGCGCGATTTCGACATCTCGCCCTATTTCGAAATCGTCAAACCCACCATCGTGCAAGGCTTCGACTACACCGCCTTGCACTGGGCCGACAAGCAGAAGCCGCTCCAGGAGGTAGCCGGCGAATTCGGGGTGTTTCCAGAGACGATCGAATCGCCGCCGCTTGTTCCTGAAGAGATTGACCAAGAAGCGCCGCTTCCGTCTGAAGAAGTAACATTGGTTGCCGACGCGGCGACGCTGGTCGAGCGCGTCACCGTGTCCGAGCATTTCATGGTCGTCGAATATGTTCCACTGCGCCCGCCGGAGCGCCGCGCCCAGCCGCGCGAGGGGACGCCGGAGATCGCAGCGTAGGCCGTCTTCGGCGTCAGGGCATTTAGCTCATCACTTTGCCTTTATCGCCTCCTGCGCGAACGCGTCGATGCCGCACGCCGCGAGCACGACAACCGCGACAAGCGCCAGATATGCCCTGATCTTCATGATGCATTCCTTTCCTTGAAGTTAGGCCTTGCGCCGCCGACTACTTCACGATGACTTTGCCGATCATCCCGAACTCGCGGTGCGTCGGAATCAGGCACGAATATTCGAACGTTCCGGCTTTCGAGAACTTCCAGAGAATCTCTCCGGACTTCCTGGCGCCGAGACGCAAGCCGTTGGGCTCGTCATGCTCCATATCCGGGTTCTTCTTCATGGCTTCCGCGTGCTTGAGATTTTCCGCGGTCGTGGCCAGCAGAAATTCGTGCGCTTCGGTGCCGACGTTGCGGAGAACGAAGTGGATCTGCTCGCCGCGTTTCACTTCGATGACGGCCGGTGAATAATCCATCTCGTTCAAGAGCACGACGATCTCACGTGCCGGTTTCCTGGGATTGCCGGGCTCGCCGGCCGAATATCCGCCGTGTTGTTCGTGAGCGGCGGCAGCGGTCACCCAGCCCAGCAGGACGATCGATATGATGGATCGGCCGAGCCGCCGTTGTTGAGTCGTGTGCACTTTGTTTTCCCCTTCGACAGGTTTCCGCGGTTTGATGACCTTCATCGCTCTACATTTTCCTTCATGCTTTTCATGTTTCTCCTCTCCATGGACTTCGATCCCTTTTGCCTGCAGGTTAGTCTTCGCCTGTCATCATTGACCTGCCGGTGCGGTATTTGGTTCGACCTGCCCGCGCCTCACGTCCGGCGCCTCGCCAGCGCTGCGGCTGGAACTCAGGCTTCTCTCCTTGACCAATCCATAGATTGCCGGAATCACAATCAACGTCAGCAAGGTTGAGGAGATCATGCCGCCGATCATGGGGACCGCAATCCGCTGCATGATTTCGGAGCCGGTACCGGTACTCCACATGATCGGCAGCAGGCCGGCCATGATGGCAACCACCGTCATCATCTTCGGCCGCACCCGTTCGACGGCACCTACCATGACGGCGGCATAAAGATCGTGTCGGGTCAGTTCGCGACCTTCGGCCCCGCGCCGGGCTCTGATCTCCGCCAAGGCATGATTGAGGTACATGAGCATGACTACGCCGGTTTCGGCTGCGACGCCGGCGAGTGCGATGAACCCGACCACGACGGCCACTGAAAGATTGAAGCCGAGCCACCACATCAGCCAAATTCCTCCGACCAGCGCGAATGGCAGCGACAGCATGACGATCATCGTATCGGCGAACGAGCGGAAGTTGAGATACAGCAGCAGAAAGATGATCAGCAGCGTGACCGGCACCACGATCTTCAGACGCGCCGCCGCGCGCTCAAGGTATTCGAACTGTCCGCTCCATGCGACATAGGAGCCTGCCGGGAACTGAATGCTTGCCTTCACCGCAGCTTGCGCGTCGGCGACGTAGCCGCCGAGATCGCGATCGCGAATATCGACATAGATGTAGACGGCAAGCTGTCCGTTCTCGGTGCGAATCGATGTCGGGCCGCGCGACGGTGCGATCCTGGCCACCTCTCCCAGCGGCACCGCGCCGCCGTTCGGCATCGGGACCAGGACATCGCTGGCGATGGCCTGGGCGTTGCTGCGCAGATCGCGGGGATAGCGCATGTTGACGCTGAACCGCTGGCGCCCTTCCACCGTCGTGGTTACGGTCTGGCCGCCGAGCGCGGTGCCGATGACGTCCTGAACGTCCTGAACCATGATGCCATAGCGGGCCAAGGCCGCGCGATCCGGCGTCACATCGAGATAGTAGCCACCGAGCGCGCGTTCCGCATAGGCCGACGACGTCCCCGGCACGGCCTTGAGAACCTGCTCGATCTGTTTCGCAAGCTTGTCGATCTCGACCAGATCGGTGCCGATCACCTTGACCCCGATGGGCGTGCGGATACCCGTCGACAGCATGTCGATGCGCGCCTTGATCGGCATGGTCCAGGCATTGGAAACACCTGGGAATTGCAGTGCACGGTCCATCTCGGCGGTCAGGCTCTCAAGCGTGACTCCGGGCCGCCATTCCCGTTTCGGCTTCAGGTTGACAATTGTTTCGAACATTTCCGAAGGTGCGGGATCGGTAGCGGTCAAGGCACGACCGGCCTTGCCGTAAACCGATGCAACCTCTTGAAACGAGCGAATAATCTTGTCCTGTATCTGCAATAATTCGGCCGCCTTGGTCACCGAAATGCCGGGCAATGTCGTCGGCATGTAGAGCAGCGTGCCTTCGTTCAGGCTCGGCATGAACTCGCTGCCCAACTGTCGCGCGGGCCAGACCGTGACCGCGAGAATGGCCAGCGCAGCAAAGATCGTCAGCACCTTGGCGCGCATCACGCCCGCGATCACCGGCCGATAGACCCAGATCAGAAAACGGTTGATCGGATTGTTGTGCTCCGGGACGATCCGGCCGCGGACGCAGACGATCATCAGCGCCGGCACCAGCGTGACCGACAGCAAGGCCGCCGCAGCCATCGAAAAGGTCTTGGTGAACGCCAGCGGACTGAACAGCCGTCCCTCCTGCGATTCCAGGGTGAAGATCGGCATGAACGAGACGGTGATGATCAGCAGGCTGAAAAACAGCGCCGGCCCGACTTCGGAGGCAGCTTCAATCAGGACCTCGACCCGCGAGCGCCCCGGTTCAGCCCGCTCAAGATGCTTGTGGGCATTTTCGATCATGACGATGGCGGCATCGATCATGGCGCCGATGGCGATGGCAATGCCGCCAAGGCTCATGATGTTGGCGCCGAGACCTAACAGCTTCATGGTTCCGAACGCCATCAATATACCGACCGGCAGCATGAT
>Ga0179587_10001631_pt1 | contig 10348 bp, 12 predicted proteins | sample CZODoug2_1_08_16_FD_185932 | JGI IMG/M metagenome (GOLD analysis project Ga0179587, IMG submission 185932) | Vadose zone soil fungal communities from Angelo Coast Range Reserve, California, USA - CZODoug2_1_08_16fungal | ecosystem: Environmental > Terrestrial > Soil > Vadose zone | place: USA...
GTAGAAATATCCACATCGCGTCCGCTGCAGCAGATTGCCGCCGACGGTCGCGGCATTGCGAAGCTGCGCCGATGCGCCGGAGAGCAGCGCCTCGGCAATCGCGGGATAGGATTTTGCGAAATCCGGGTCGTGCGCGAGATCCGCATTGCGAACCAGCGCGCCGATGCGGATGCCGCCATCGGGCAGGCGTTCGATGCGGTCGAGACCTGGCAGACGGGTGACGTCGACGAGACGGCTCGGGCCGGTTACCCCGCCCTTCATCAGGTCGAGCAGGTTGGTGCCGGCCGCGAGATAGGCAGCGCCCGGTTCGGCCGCGGCCGCGACGGCGTCGGAGATCGTTGCAGGCCTGAAATAGTCGAAGGTCTTCATGCCGAGCGCCTCTGGTCCGCCTCGATGAGGCTTTGTTGCACGTCCAGCACCGCATCGGTGATCCCGGAATAAGCCCCGCATCGGCAGAGGTTTCCGCTCATGCCTTCGCGCACGCGCTCAGGATCATCGCCGGCTTGCCCTTCCCCGATCAGGCCGATCGCGCTCATTATCTGGCCCGGTGTGCAGAATCCGCACTGGAGGCCGTCGTGAGCGATGAAAGCGGCCTGAACCGGATGCAGTTGGTCCCCGCGAGAAATGCCTTCGATCGTGATGATGTCGGCACCGTCGTGGCTGAGTGCCAACGCCAGGCACGAATTGATCCGTCGGCCCTCGACCAGGATCGTACAGGCGCCGCATTGGCCGCGGTCACATCCCTTCTTGGTTCCCGTGAGATGGAGACGCTCACGCAGGAGATCGAGCAGCGTGATGCGCGGGTCTCCCAGCTCGACGTCCCGTCGCACCCCGTTAACGGTGAGGCTGATGGAGAGGTTCATGCAATGCTCCGGTCAATGCTATGGTCAAACTGCATCGCGGCCGCCGGGATTTGATCGACGGGCACGTGCAAGTTCGGTGCTCGTCGGCATATACGGAGGCATCCTCCGTTTTGCAAGGCAAGAAGTTTTGCAAGACGAGGACAACCAGAGCATGATCCGGAAAATGGAAACCGATTTTCACAAAAGATCATGTTCAAACAAAGAGATGAGATGATAATCCAATTCAATCTAACCGGATCGTGATCTAAAATAATCAGATGGCAGATCAGTCCGCAGCTACCGTTCGCAGGCCCCGCGCCGATGCGCTTCGCAACCGCGAGCGCGTCCTGGAGGCCGCGAAGGCTGTGTTCAGCGCCGGTGGTCCGGACGCGAGCCTTGAGGCTGTGGCAAAACGGGCCGGTGTCGGCATCGGGACGCTTTACCGCCATTTCCCGACTCGCGAGGCCTTGTTCGAGGCGGTCTATCGGCGCGAGGTGCAGCAGCTCGGCGACCTGGCGGAACAGTTGAAGAGCGAGGCCGAACCGGTCGACGCCTTGCGCCGCTGGCTGCGATCCAATGTCGAATTTGTTGCTACCAAGAAGGGCATGTCGGCGGCGCTGGCGCTTGCCGTGCACGGCTCGTCGGAACTCTATGCCTATTCGTTCGATCGATTGACAAAGGCGGTTGGCGCCTTGCTGGACCGCGCGGTCTTAGCCGGCGAGATACGCTCCGATATCAGCCCCGAAGACCTGCTGCGGGCGCTCGTCGGCATGTGCTACATGCACGACCAGCCCGGCTGGCAGAAGAGCGTGCTGCGGCTGCTCGATGTCTTCGTCGACGGCCTTCGCGTGCAAGCCAACGTCGATAGAAAGACGGCGTCGGTGCCGCGCCGCCGCGACGCCGCAGCGAGGGTGAAGGCAAAGCCCGGGCGGACCGGATCTCGCAACAGCCGCAAGTAGATAACGGGCAATGGTGATACGGAGCCGAGGTCGTACGGTCGCCACCGCTTAAGTCGAGGGTCTGTCCGGTTTGATCCGCCTGATCGGCGTTGCGCGCGGCCAGCGCCCTGATCAACGAGACGTGTTCGCGCATCGGCTCGGCCGCAACGGAATGGGCAAGACGACCTTCATTCGCTCGATCATGGGAAGCCCTCGCGCCGGTCATGGTGCAGCATCTCGAAGAGATCGTGATCGGTCTCAAGCGCGAGGCCTGTCGATCCTGCTGGTCGAGCAAAATCTCTATAGCGCGCTCGCCGTCGCCGACCGCGTCTATATTCTGGAGACCGGGCAGGTGATGCATCAGGGCGACGCCGCGGCGCTGGCGCTGGAGACCGAGCTGTTGTTCCAACGCCTCGGCGTGCAGTGATGATGTCCTGACCCGGAATCTCCGCAACGTCCTCGCATCAACCGCCCCACGGCAGCAAGCCTTATGAAGGCGGCTCGGTTGCGAAATTTAGCCCGATTGATGCGAACGGCGCCGTTGTGGCGCCAACTGTGCAGATTGGTCGACGCACTCACTGAGGAGACCATGGACAAGTCTAAGATTGTTAACCACACGGTCTATGTCATAATCGATCGTCTTGAGCCGCTCGATGAAAATGCCGGTCATTGCCACGCTGAGCTTTGCGCGGGTTTTGCCATCGTGGCTGATCTTCCGATCGAGGCGTTCGAGGTGCGCCCGCTCACGAGCTTCCGCCGTGGTGCAATCCAGCATGCTCGCCAGTTCTTCGTAGGTCATCCAGATCTGAGGCATGGCTGTCCCTTGGAGGATTTGATAGATGCCGCTTGCTCGAAGCCGAGGCATGCTGTTCTTGGTACAAACCTTGGCACAAACATTTTAAGTTTGAGTTAGTGGAGTGTCTGTGTCCAATAGGACAGCAGCCTCCACAAAAATTGACGGTGGCAAGGCGACTTCCCGGATATTCGATCCTTACAAGCCAGCCGACGCTGCGATCCGGAATGCGCCGCAAGTTGGACTGGGCGGCGGCGAAATCTGTGCTAGAAGAGCGATTCCGAAAATCAGGAGCACCGAGTGGCTAAAAAAGCGAAGAAAACTGTCTTGCGCCGCGAATATACAAAAGCGGATGTGAAAGAGTTGCGGGCACACTCGAAGGCGAAGACGCCGGTCGCCAAGATTGCAAAGCTCACCAAGCGTACCGAAGGATCGTTGCGACAGAAGGCGCTCAAGCTTGGAATCAGGCTGGGTCATCGGCGTTAGCGGACAAAAAAGCCCTGAAGGGCTAAGTCGTTATTGGGTCGTCTTCATCTTCCGAATAGTAAGGTGATAGGTGCCCGCCCGGCATCTGGGCGGATCCGTCCCCCGGAAGATCTTGCCCGTGGCTTTGGGCACGCTGCCCGTTTATCGCACTGCCGGAATAAAACTCATCGCACGGTCGGAATAAAAAATGTCTGTCGGAAATAGGACCGAAACGCCTCCATCACCGGGGTGAATTGGGAATTACGCCGCCACGCCAGGCCGACGTCCATGGGAGGGATCGGATTACGCGGCACGATTGTTTCGATGCGCTTGCCCTCGAGCGACCAGGGCCGGAGCACCATGTCCGATAGGATCGTGACGCCCAGCCCGTTGGCAACCATCGATCTTACGGCCTCTACCGAGGAGGTGCGTAGCGTCACCGACGGCTGATAGGGCGTGTTGCTCCAATATTTGAGCGAGGTATGCGCGGCTTCGTCGACCGTCAGCATCACATAGGGCTGTTCGGATATCTCCTTCAGGCCAACCGAGCTTTCCGAAAGCAGTGGATGTTTTGAAGGCACCCAGAGACGCCGTCTCGAACTGAGCAGCGTTTCGGTCGACAAGTCCGGGTTGAGGACGTTGGACGTCAGGAGAACCGCGATGTCATAGCGGTTCGCGAGCAGGCCTTCCTCGATCGCCTCGCGGTTCAGCTCAAACAGCTGAATATCGAGCTTGGGCAGGCCGCGTTTCATTTTCTCGAGGTGATTGGGAAGAAAATAGCCGATCACGGTGTAAGTCGCAGCGACGGAAAGGCGCCCCTCGAGATCGTTTGCGGGGATGCTCGGACTGGTCGCCTCCGCCACCTTGTTGATAATGTCATAGGCGTGAAAGAGGAATTGCTGCCCCGCCGGCGTCAGCTCCATGCCTTGCTGCGACCGGGTGAACAAGTCCGCGCCGATCGTTCGCTCGATCTGCTGTATCGCCGTGGTGATCGCCGATTGTGAAATCGCGAGGTCCAATGCGGCCTGGGAAACCTGACCGTGCTCGGCGGTCGATACGAAGTAGCGGATTTGCCGGAGGCTGATCGACATCAGGTTTCCTTCTGTTTTTCAAATGTCGGGACCAGAAAAACATGGTAGATAAGATCGCTGCCTTTTGCAGAGCAGGGGCTGCTTCACAACTGAGCAACCCTGTGGACGTTTTCACCCGTCCCTAAAAGGCTTTTACAATTCAGGTGAAATGGTGGTATCCGAAAATACGAAGACTGTGTTCAAATATTTGAATTTTCCAATGCCGGGACAGGACGCTAGCCTCATGGCGGGCAGATGCAGCGACGTGGCGAAGACGCGGCGCGCGGAAGAGGTTTGGCGCGCGAACGAGGTTTGGAATGGCGGTCACGATCGTCGACATTAATTGCGATATGGGCGAAGCCTTTGGCCCGTGGCGCCTCGGCGATGCCGACGATTCCGAGCTTATGACGCTAATCAGCTCGGCCAACATCGCCGCCGGCTTCCACGCCGGCGATCCGAACCTGATGGACACGACCGTTCGACTAGCCGCACAGCACGGCGTCGGCGTCGGCGTTCATCCCGGCTATCACGACATGCAAGGTTTTGGCCGGCGCAAGGTCAATGGCAACGGCGACGAGATTATCAACGATATGATCTATCAGGTCGGGGCGCTGCGCGAGTTCGCGCGGCGGCACGGCACCTCGCTCCAGCACGTCAAGCCGCATGGTGCGCTCTATATGGAGCTTGCAGTCAACGAGGCGCTGTCGAAGTCGTTCGTCCAGTTCATGCGCGCGCTTGCGCCGGACGCTTTTATCTTCTGCATGAGCGTCTCCGAGACCTATCGCATCGCGCGCGAGGCCGGCCACCCCGTGATCCGGGAGTTTTATGCCGATCGCGACTACGACCGTTCCGGCTCAATCGTCTTCACGCGCGGCGCCGGCAAGCTCGATCCGCGCACCATCGCCGACAAGGTCGTGCGGGCCTGCCGCGAGGGCCGGGTGCGCACGGTCGAGGGCGACGACATCGAGATCGAATTCGATTCGATCTGCTTTCACTCGGACACGCCCGGCTCGCCTGAAATCGCCAGAACCATGCGCGCAGCGCTCGTCGCCAATGGTGTGCGGATCGCGCCGCCGTCCGAGGTACTGGTTCGGCGCGCTGAAGCCTTCAGGAAACCGCAATGAGCAAACTCGAAATCAAGTCGCCGCTGCCCGGCATGTTCTATCGCCGGCCTTCGCCGGAGGCCCCGCCATTTCGGAACGACGGCGATCCGGTGACGGCCGACGACGTCATCGGGCTGGTCGAGGTGATGAAGTCGTTCCATGAGGTCAAGGCAGGTGTTGCCGGCAAGGCGATCCGATTTCTGGTCGAGGACGCCGACGCCATCATGGCCGGACAGACGCTGGCGGAGGTCGATGCGTGAATATCCGCTCGGTCCTCATCGCCAACCGGGGAGAGATCGCCGTCCGCATCATCAAGGCGGCCAAGGCGCTTGGACTGCGCACGGTGCAGGTCTACAGTCAGGCGGATGCGAAGTCGCTTGCCGTCAGGCTTGCCGACGAGGCGATCGAGATTGGACCGCCGGCGGCGAGGAAATCCTATCTGAACGTCGATGCGATACTTGCCGCGGCCGCCGCGGCGGGAGTCGATGCCATTCATCCCGGTTACGGATTCCTGTCCGAAAATGGCGACTTCGCCGACGCGGTCGTGGCAGCGGGCATGATCTTCGTCGGACCCTCCGGCGCCGCCATCCGCCTTCTTGGCGACAAGGTCGCGGCACGACAGGTCGCGGCAATGGCCGGTGTGCCGACTGTTCCAGGCAGTGACGGCCGCGTGCTGGATCTTATCGAGGCCCGGGCGATCGTCTCGAAAATTGGCTTTCCCGTCATGATCAAGGCAGCCGCGGGCGGCGGCGGACGCGGCATCCGCATCGCGCAGGATTTCGACGAGTTCGATCGCCAGTTTCCGCAGGCCGCAACGGAAGCCACCGCCGCTTTCGGCGACGGCGGTCTCTATCTCGAGAAAGTCATCGAGAGGGCGCGGCATGTCGAGGTGCAGATCCTCGGCGACGGCACAAATTTCGTCCATTGTTTTGAGCGCGAATGTTCGCTGCAGCGCCGCCGCCAAAAGGTCTGGGAAGAAGCGCCGGCGGTGGGGCTTCCTGCCGGCGTGCGGGAAAAACTGTGCGCGAGCGCCGTCGCGCTCGCCCGCTCGGTCGGTTATCGGGGCGCGGGAACGGTCGAATATCTCTATGACGAGGCGACGCAAGCCTTCTACTTCATCGAAGTCAATACCCGGATCCAGGTCGAGCACCCCGTCACCGAGATGGTCACCGGCCTCGACCTCGTTCAGGAGATGCTGAGGATTGCCGGCGGCCTGCCGCTTTCGGCTGGCCAGGACGACATCGCGATCAGGGGTCACGCGATCGAATGCCGCATCAACGCGGAGGATCCTGATCGGAACTTCATGCCATGGCCCGGCGTCGTCGAAAAGCTCGAGACGCCTTCCGGCGACGGCGTACGCTTCGACACGCTGCTGTTCGACGGCTATGAGGTGCCCCCCTTCTACGACTCGCTGCTCGGCAAACTGATTGTGCATGGCGCGAACAGAGCCGATTGCCTTGCAAGACTTCGCGCGGCGCTGCGCAGCCTCAAGATCGTCGGCATCCCGACCACCTTGCCGCTCCACACAGTGCTCGCCCTCGATCCCGATGTCGTGGCCGGCCGCTTCCACACCCGCTTTCTCGAGCAATGGCTGGAGGCCAGGTTCGCCGCACCTGCCAGTGTCAAAGAGGTGGTCTGATGAGCAACCGCTACTCATTTGGAGGCGACGAGCATCTTTTCGTCGAGTGCGATGAAAGCATGTCGCTTGAGGCTTTCTTCAAAAGCCTGTCGATGACCAGCGCGGTGCGCGAAAGCCGCATCGCCGGGGTGACCGAGATCTGCCCGGCCAACGCCTCGTTCCAGATCAAGTTCGATCCCGACGTCATCAAGCCCGACGATCTCTTGCGCGAGCTTACGGCCATCGAAGGCGCGGCCGAAAAAACCGAGCCGGTGATCAAGACCCGCATCATCGAGATTCCGGTATTCTATCAGGATCCCTGGACCTACGAGACCCTGATGCGCTTTCGTGAGCGCCATCAGGATCCGAAGGCGACCGATCTCGAATATGCCGCGCAAGTGAACGGGCTTTCCGGGGTAGATGCCTTCATCGCGGCCCACAGCGGCGCGCCCTGGTTCGTCTCGATGGTTGGATTCGTCGCCGGGCTGCCCTTCTTGTACCAGATGGTCGACCGCCCGAGGCAGCTGCAAGTCCCGAAATATCTGCGGCCGCGCACCGACACGCCAAAGCTCACGATCGGTCATGGCGGCTGTTTTTCCTGCATCTACTCGGTACGTGGCGCGGGCGGTTATCAGATGTTCGGCATCACGCCGATGCCGATCTTCGATCCCGAGCAGAAGATCAGTTATCTCAGAGACTTCATGGTGTTCTTTCGCCCTGGCGACATCGTCAAGTTCAAGCCGATCGGCCGCGATGACTATGATCGCGCGGTTGAGGACGTGGTGGCCGGAACCTTCGCGCCGACCATCCGCGGCGTCACCTTCGACCTCAGGGAATTTCAGAAAGACGTCGACGGCTGCAACGCCAGGCTGGAGGGCGCGCTCGATGACCGTTAAGGTGCTCAATCCCGGCTTGTCGACCACGGTGCAGGATCTTGGACGGCCCGGCTATTTCCATCTTGGCATCCCGATCGGGGGCGCGATGGACCGCCTGGCGCTGCGTGCCGCCAACCTGCTGGTTGGAAATGACGAGGGGGCTGCCGGCCTTGAGGCGGTATTCATCGGCCCCGAACTGGAGTTCACGCAAGACGCGGTGATTGCAGTGACCGGCGCCGAAATGCCGATCAAGATCGACGGCGCCGAGAGGCCGTCCTGGACCGCGCTGCGGATCAAGGGCGGGCAGATCCTGAGCTTCGGCTATTTGCAAAAGGGCGCTCGTATCTACGTTGCGATTTCCGGTGGCCTTGATGTACCGCTCGCACTCGGAAGCCGTTCGACCTACCCGATCGGCGCGCTCGGCGGTTACAAAGGCCGCGCGATCGCAAAGTTCGACGAACTGCCGGTGGGAACGGTTGCTTTTGCCGGGGAGGGCCGGACCATTCCGGAGAGATTGCGGCGAAGGCCGGCAATGCCCGCGGAGTTGCGGGTGCTGCCGGGTCTTTATTGGCACAGGGTGGTCGAGGAATCCCAACAGGGATTCTTCGACGATCCCTGGAAGGTCGCACCCGAGGCCGACCGGATGGGCTATCGCTTCCGGGGTGGCCGGCCACTGAAGTTCGTCGAGCGCGAACAGCCTTTCGGCGCGGGCTCGGACCCTTCCAACATCGTCGACGCCTGCTATCCCTATGGTTCGATCCAGGTGCCTGGCGGCACCGAGCCGATCATCTTGCACCGCGACGCGGTGTCGGGCGGCGGCTACTTCATGCTGGGCACGGTTATTTCCGCCGACATGGACCTGATCGGGCAGCTTCAGCCGAACACGCCGACCCGTTTCGTCGAGGTCGACATGCAACAAGCATTGGCGGCGCGGCGTGATCGCCAAGGTGTCATGCAAAGTATCCGCGACATCCTGGTTTGAGCGGGATGTCCCGTGCCCCCGCGTCAATCCAGCCGCGTCAGATAGCGCGCGACCGATTGCGGCTCGGACAGCACCGCGACGATTTTAAGCTGGGCGATGCTGCGGCGCTCGGAGGCCGCCAGATGCGCATCCAGCATCGCGGCCGCCGCCGGGATCGCATCCTGAAGCAACAGTTCGACGATCAAGCGATGCTCCGTGACCGCCTCGCGGTCGCTTGGCAGACCGAGTTGCCGAAGGGCGCGCTCGGCGGCAAGGACCGGCAGAAGGTTGTGCCGGATCTGCTCGCGCAGCCGCTGGTTTGGCGTTGCGAACACGCAGGTGTCGATCAGCAGCGTCTCGAAGGCTTCGAGATCGCGCGCCAGTGGATCGTTCAAGTGATCGGCATCGAAGGCCGCTTCGGCATGACGGAAGCGATTGAAGACCGCGGCAAGGCGCGTGCGGTCGAGCAGCGGCGCCGCACTTGTCAGGGCTTGCGGCTCGAGAATCCTGCGCAGCGCGAAATGTTCGCGAATCGACCGAGCGGTGAGCGGCTCGGCGATCCAATGCGAGCTTTGGTTTTTGGTGACAAGGCCGCGTTGCTCCAGTCGTCCCAGCACGTCGCGCACGACCGTCCGGCTTACCCTGAAATGCGTGGCGAGCTCGGCTTCGATCAGGCGATAACGCCCGAACACAAGACAGGCAGCGACATCGTGCTCGACGGTCTCATAAATGCGCTCCCAGGAGGCGCGACTCTGCAAGGCGTCGTCGATGGCTTTGGGGATGCGCAGGCCGATTCCCTGAAGATCGAGTCTGATCGGCTCCAGCACCTCGCCGGGCTTAGCCACCATGAAGCCGCGTCCCCTGAAGCGCCGGACCATGCCCTGCGCTTCCAGACGTTGCAGCGCCGTCTGCACCGGCGCGCGGCTGGTCTGCATCAGCGCGGCGATCGGTCCTTCAAGCAGCACCAGGCCGCGCGGAATGAGACCTCCGAGAATGTTCTGACGCAGCACCTCCTCAACCATCTCGTAGCGCCGCGAAGCCGGGCGAGGGTTCGCGGGACGTTTCATCGGTTGTTTCCCCGCCGCAAGAGAGTCATTTCGAGGCCTTAAGCCTTGGCATAAAAGGTCAGAACGCATGTAATTTAATGAGCTTTGAGCACGATATCCATTATTAACAAGCTAATTTCTGCTTTTTCTGCTATTTTTTCGGCTTGATCAACAGCTTGGTCGCCTTGCTCCGTCCCGCGTCATCGGATCCGTCAGCTCATGGGTTTCATCGGAATTTGCCAATTTGCCGTCACATTCGGCAATTATTGGAATGCTCCACGTTGGTTCGAGTCATGACGAGGAAAACGCCAAGTCGCAGCAAATCTTCTCACCACGATGCTCAAAAAATTTGCTTGAACACAAAAGCCAATTCTATAGGCTGAGAACGACGGAAGGCCATGTCCGACGTTCCGGCCGCGGCTTCCCGTCACCCCGCGTATCGGTAGTTCAAGGAGTGTGTTTGTGGTCACCGGGGTTCTGCATATTGCCGGCCTGACCAAGCGCTATGCCACGACGCTCGCGCTCGACAACATCAACCTCGACATTCCCGGCAACTGCTATGTGTCCCTGCTCGGCGCCAGCGGTTCGGGCAAGACGTCGCTGTTGCGAATAATCGCGGGTTTCGAGCAGCCTGACG
>Ga0179587_10001632_pt1 | contig 10346 bp, 16 predicted proteins | sample CZODoug2_1_08_16_FD_185932 | JGI IMG/M metagenome (GOLD analysis project Ga0179587, IMG submission 185932) | Vadose zone soil fungal communities from Angelo Coast Range Reserve, California, USA - CZODoug2_1_08_16fungal | ecosystem: Environmental > Terrestrial > Soil > Vadose zone | place: USA...
CCAGGCAACACAGGCGATGGTTGGGTTTGCGGCCTTCGCTGAGTACTCTCAATTCCCGTAATTTGGACGGGACGACGCAAATGAAGACGTATCCAAAAGACGCAACGCTGGTGCTTGTTTGGTTCTTCCCCGGATGGTGGATGGGCAACCTGTTCATCTGCACAAGCATCAATGGCTAATATACTCGAAATCTCACAAGCGCAGTGGCAACAGGTCTCGCAGCCGAGCAACATCCTCGTCATTCCCTCGCAGCAGCCGCTGAACCCGAATCCGCACATCCCCGCGCGGCCAAATTGGACGATCAAAGAATATGTTCAGGGCGGGCCTTGCCCCGATGGCGCCTCGGCCATTCTGCTCGTTCACGACGGCAACTCGGGATGGTGGTTTGAGCTTCAGGATATCCGCCTCACCCTTCCGCTGACCGGCTACGACGGCACCGTATTCAACAGCGTTCACGACTTCTTTGCGCGCGAGATGCTCACGCTGATCAACCAGATCACCGGCGCCTCGATCGACCTCGACGACCCGCTCAGCCTCTTCACCTGGGCTCAACCCGATCACTGGAGCGGCCTTTACAACTGGGATTTCTGGACCATCTCCTGCGACACCGATTACATCCTCCTGCAAACCAAGCTCAAGCCGACCGGTCCAACCGGCGCCACCGGCACCACCGGCGCGACGGGAGCGACCGGCCCACCGCCGCCCGGCGCCACCGGCCCGATGCCCGATCAGGACGGCGACGAAATCACCTACGATCTGTGCCTTCAGCTTCAGGGTTACACCAACCAGATCATCGCCGCCCTCGGCGGCATCGCCCAGGACCCAACCTGCTGCCAGTTGGTGGTCGCCACCCTCCAGGACCTCGACCTCACGCTCGGCGCGATCGCGAACAACCTCTCGGTCATTGCCACCGGCAGCAGCAAGGGTATCGATTGGACTCCGGTCACCCGCGGCCTCGCCGATATCGCCTCCAGGCTCGGCGGCGGCGCCGTCGACTTCACCCCGCTGATCGCCGCCATCAACGGCGGCGCCGTGCCGGTTAATCCTACTCCGCCGAAGCCAGTGGGCGTCCCGCAGGGCACGCCGACTACCGTCGCGGAAGCGCTCGCGGCCGTGCAGGACGCCATCTCGCAGATGCCCTTTGTCGTGCAGAGCTAGAGCTGATGACCGCCATACTTATCGCCATTTGGAACTTCCTCAGCGCTCTGGGGCCGTTGCTGGAGGACTTCGGTGGCCTGCTGATTGGAATCTTCGCCGCGCTCTGGGAGTTGACCAAAATTACCGCCTTCGTAACGCTGATCGTCGCCGCCATCGAGCTTGTCTTCGATCCCAAGGGCAAGCAACGCGTCGGCAATTTGGTCTACAACCTCACCGCCGGCGCCTTCGGCACCATCCTCAAGATACTCGCGGAACTCACCCCGCAGCTCGCCGGCGTGATGAAGGGTATGGCTGATGCTATTACCGCCAACGCAGCCACGATCGGGGCGCCGTTTAAGGCGCCGGCCGCCGAGCTCGCCAAAGTCTCCTTCAACACGATGGTCTCGACACTCACCGGCGCTATCTCTTTTCTGCCCGAGGATGCGCCCGTGATGGTCGAGAATGCTCTCGGAACCGCCTTCGGTTTGGGCGCCGAATCCCACGCGGTGAGCGTCGCATTCGAGAGCTTACTGCCCGAGAAGCTCAACACGCTGAACGCAGCAGGCCCGCTGCTCGCCAGCATGGCCGACTTTGAAGGTCTCGCGGCGGCAGTGCGTGAGCCGCTCTACAAAAACGCGTTTGGCGTCAACCTGGACTACCTCTACAAATCCACCTTCAAGCCTGAACTCGCCGACGAAGCCGACGCCGTGACCTGGCACTCGCGCCGCCTGATGTCGCCCGAAGACCTACGAGAAGTATTTAAATACTCCGGTTTGAAGGCCAAGTATGAAGCGGCCTACGTAGCTTCCGCGTACCGCTCCGTGCAGCCCCGCGCGATCGCCTCGATGATCGCCGATATCCCTTTCCCTGAAGTCGAGATGAAGGACCTGCTCGAGTTTGCCGGGCTGCGCGACGCCGACCGCGATCTCCTGCTCAAGCTCCTGAAGTACAACTCGACGAAGAACGTGCGGCTCCAATTCCTCTCAGCCCTCGAGCGCTCGGTCGAGCTCGGCACCGACACGCCGGCGACCCTCGACACCCGGATGACCGAGATGGACTTCAGCGACGATGCGAAGCATTGGGTCCAGCTCACCGTCGCCGAACGCAAATTGCAGCAGCTCGCGGAACTCTACAGAAAGTCGGTTTCCGAAGCCTATCGGTACGGCCAGGTCAGCGACGCCAACTACGTCTCGTCGCTCGAAGCCATCGGCATAGAGCAGGCGGACGCCGAGGCGCACTACGCAATAGACTCAATCGCGAAGCAGGGTAAGGCGCTAATTGCCGAACAGAAAGCCGCAGCAAGGCTCCTCGCGCAGCAACGCTCAGCCGCGACCAGGGCGGCCATAGAGGAATTCCGAATAGGAACCTTAGACGAAGCCGCACTCGAAGCAGCGCTACTCGCCGCCGGAGTCGACCCCGCCATCGCCTCCTTCGCCGTCGTGGTTCAATCGGCCCGAAAGACCGGTCCAAAAGTTTTCGTGTACGGAATTGAGCTGTCACGGGGCGCCGCCCTTCAACTTCGGGAGAAAGTAGCTGCTCTTGCCAAGCAATCAACAGCACAGCTCCTCACCTACGATCAGGCCCTAAACCAGCTCCAGGCCCTCGGCGTCCCGCTCGCCAACGCCCAGGCGCTGACCGCCGCCTGGTTCGCGACCACCACGGCGCCCGCCCGCGTCGGCGTCAAGGAACCGATATAGCACCAAAGGGGCGCGCGCAGCGTGGCGAAACGAGCTGCCCGGCGCGCCCGCCACAGGCTTGCCGGGATATGTGCACGCGCCCCATTGCTGCCAGATCACTCCAGCGCCGGTAGCAGACATCGATTTACCCGGAATCGTGGCTGTAATGGGCTCCTACGCGTCCCGGCGGCCGCGCATTCGCCGCATAGCATGATCACCCGCACCCAACCCTCGCGAACGACCACGGCCGCACGATGCCTACGCAGGAAATGAGTGCAAGCGCAGAGCGTATGGTCACTGGGCGGGGTATCATCACTTTGCGCGCGTCCGTGCTCCATTCTGCATACTCCCGCACCGGTCGACGAGCCAGGCGTCGACTGCCGATCGTAAGAAGCGCCAATCGCTCCCGATCTTCATCTTCGGGAGCGTTGAGTTTTTGCACAAGCGATAGACCGTCGATCGATGGATTCGCAGGTACGCGGCTAGGCTCTCAACCGTCAGCATCTCATGCGCCATCAGCGTTCCCCTAGTACGACGGTCTTAGCGAGAGCGAAGAACACGCCAACCGTGTTCAGCACCATAATTTGTTCACTTGGCCGCAAACCCACGAGCGCATCGATACATTGCGCCGTCGCTAATTGGCGCTGCTTGACGACCCTGATCACTTCATCGTCCATAGTGGTCATAATAGTTAATTATGCGAACCTGATTCGATCATAGGTCAACGTACATCAAGCGTAGACCACATTACCACCAACAGCAAACCTACAATTATTAGGTAATTCATACTCCCCACCTTAAAAACATCGGTTATGGAATTTAGATCTAAAATCTCCGGCCAACGTCGGGCATGCCGGGGATCCGCGATAACGCTTCCTGCAACAGCCACGCCATCACGCAGCCGTGGCTGCACAGCCACACCTTACCCTCGGCCCGGAAGAGCTTCGGCGTCCACGGAAACCCGACCGGGCACCCCGTCAGCGGCCTTTTACACTCCGCGCACCTCTCCATCGCTCTCGAACTCCCGCTACAGCAGCCGCCGCTGGCGCAGCACGAATAATTTCGCCTCGACCTTGCTGATCTTCACCGCCTGCTCCATCTCCCGCTGACCGAGATTCCACGGCGGCGGTTGCATTGTCTGCAAGTGAGCGTAACCCACCCGCAGATCGCGCAGCGTCTCCTTCAGCCGATCGATCTCGGCATCGCGCATTTTCTCGGCAAAGTCATCGGACGGCGTTCGCTCGCCGGCTTGGTCGCCATCGCGGCGATGGCTCTGGAGGCCCTCTTCGATTGTCTTTGGCATCCGGCTCCCTCACCCCAGACAGGTTAAAATTCTCTCAGCACTCCAAATTGTTTTCCCGATCCTACTTTCTGTAGAGCACCCCCCGGCATCGCGGGACCCCCCTTCCGTGGGTCCCCGAGCGCGTAAAGCAGCCCACCGCCACACGTTTTCCCGGATGCCGATCGTCAACTTCCAATCGTCCCCCCGGGAGCGTTCCGCTTAACGCACTGCCGGCTATGCCGGCACCGTTCGGAGCTTCGTTGCGTTCCGCTGTCTCCATGAGATGCGCCATCACGCTGTCCGCTCGCCCGCCGTCGTCGCGTTTCCGGCCAAGCTTGTGAACCCCAATCGCCGCAGCGAATACCGTGGTCCGTTGGCCACCTGGCCGATCCTTTGTCGACAAAGGAAACGGCGCCGCCCGAGCACATTGATTGCTCGGGAAGCGCCGCCCTCGTCCGGCCACGGCAAAATGGGTACCAACTCGCTATTGTATGCGGTATCCACTTCGCCGGCCGGGGTTGATTCGTTGCCCGTCGTTGACGCTCTCGGGCGCCGCTCTCGCTCGCGGCTTCCGCGCCGCGCCTCCACTCCACAACACCACCGTCAGAGCAAACCCAGGGGTGCTGACCACCGGCTACAATGAGCCGGATGCATTCCGCGGCCCCCCCTGGGAATCAAATTAGGAGAACTGCGCCGCACGGCGCATAATGAAACGCGGCCAGCGTCGCGCCGATGCAAGGGAAAGGGGGGGGAACCCATGCGTCGACGTCGACGCCGCCGCGTTAAGCCGCTCATTTTCATTTACTGTACGGCGGCCGCGCCCGCGCATCGTAGGCGTCGATGTAGCGTTGACGCTGACGCGCCAGCCGGAACCGCCTCACCAGCCCGAGTGTCCGCCCGGCCGTTTTCAGCACCTCGGCGAGCGCCGCGAGCCCGACGCACACCAAAAACGCTAGATAGAGCGCGTCGATATGCCGCCCGATCCACTCGATCACCTCAATCGCCATCACTTCACGCTCCCCAATAACCCAAGAAGCGATCCCCGTAAGCCTTATCCCACCGGCCCTCACTCACCGCGTGGCGCCCAAGATGGAAGATCATCGCGCTCTGGACCGCCAAACGCCCGGCTTGTTGTTCGCCGTCCCAGAAGACCTGCAACGCGCGCCGGAAGACCTCATCCCACGAGGCGTCGACCGGTACCTTCACGCTCGCCCAATCGTGATACCACGCCGGATGCATCTGCCAGCGCCCCATCGCCATGAAATTAGCGCCCCTCACGTGCGCTACCTCAGTGTCGATCGTCACGACCGAGTATGCGTCGTGCTCCTTCGGGTCACCCCAGGCGAGCTCGCGATCGCCGCTCTCGGTCTTCGCTAGCGCCGTCGCGAAACGCTCAAATTGAGTCATTTACCACTGCTCCACCGAGTAGCGCTTGGTCGGCCGCACGCCGTTGCCGGTGATCTTCACCCGCAGCGGCTGCCCCTCGAACGCACGGAGCCGCGGCCACAGGTTCGCCTGGAGCGTCTTCGCGCTGATGTCCCAATACGAGAGCGGCGACTGCTCATCTAGCCGCATCCCGTAAACCCGAAGCACCGGAATCCGCACGGAAATCGGAGTGCCCGCCACCGGAGGCGCGTCGAGGCCGTTTTGCTGCATATATAAGCGAATTTGACGCGGCGTAGGGTTACCCGGATGGATCACCGCCGTCCCCATCTCCGATCGGTTGATCTCTAGCGTCACCGACACCTGGTGCTCGAGGTCGAGGTACTCGTAGGGCTCCGGCAGCTCCTGATATTGCACGCTCATCCGCTCAGCCCTTTGCCGCTTTTTCGGCGATAACCACTACGACCGCATCGTCCGCCCTAGCCGCCCAACCACGGATCTCGTCCAACAGATCACGCACGTGCTCGAACTCGGACCGTTCAACCCCAACGGCCACCAGTCCTACGGCGTGTGTTACCTCAGCGACGTAAGCGCGTAGCCGTATCTGGGCATCAGTCTCTGCCATCACGCTCAGCTCTCCGGCGGCGGCGGCGGCCGCAGCGTCGTCACGTCGACCAGCACCCAATCGATCGAGATCAAGTCCTGAAATTTCGGTGAGTAGCGCCGCGGCTTGCCGTTGCGCACGTCCAGTATCTGCATCCGCGGCGTCAGGGTCAGCGCTGGCTGCACCGGCGGCCCTGGCATCAGCACCGCCATCAGCTTCTGGGCCTTGCTCATGCCCTCGAGCACCTCTGAGATAGTCACAAACCGATCCCTATCACGGGATTTACGGGCCTGTCAATCCACCGTCCAGGTCTCGTTCACCTCCCGTTACTTAAAAATTGTCGGACCGGCTCCAACCCAACAAAAACATTTGCGATTATTTCAAAAAAAAATGCAAAACCTCATCTCTCGACCTGATGGACCCTCTCAGCTCCCATCCTCGCGACGTTTCCCCTCCCCGATCACGCCACGATGGGAGCCTGGAGGATCTGCGCCGCCGGGAAAAGCTTTGCGAGCGCCTCGACGAGCGGGAACGTCGGCTGGAAAATCACCGTTTCGATCCCCTTCGCAAGATACAGATTCGCGGTGCGTGTGCGCGAGGCCATGCACACCACCACGCCTCTCACCGGCAACGGTACGAATTGTTGATAGTCGAAACTCTGAGGGTACTCATCGAGATAGTCCATGAGCTGCCCGTAGGCCGATCCTGTTGCCACGAGCTTGCCTTCAACCAGTAGGATTTCTGTACCGGTAGATATCCTTGCATCCGCCCAGTCGTTCCAGACCCCAAACGCCGCCGATTGCGCCGGCGTGAGCCGGCGACCTGCATAGAACAGCTCCTGCTTCCCTACGTTGACGTGAGTCTTGCTCTTATAGCCCGCCGGCAGCGTCGCGATCCACTCCGCGATCAGCTGCATCTCGCCCTGTGCGTTACTCTGCTTTTGGCCCACGACCTCTTGACTCCGCGTCAGATTGTAGCATAATACGCCTAACTGCATACCCGGTTAGATGGAGCCACGCCGCTATGATCAAAACTCCCGCACAAGCCGCCGCCAACTACGGCACCAACGGCGGATCTGCCACCGCCGCCAACCTCTGGGGCACCAACCTCTCCAGCGCGCTCGATACCGCGCTGACCAAGGCCGCCGCCGCCGTCGCCTTCTGGGCCTCGCAGGTCTCGACCGCTCAGGCGCAGACCAATTACGTGAGCGGACTCAATAGGGCCAAGCAGAACGAACCCGCAATCGTCACCAAGATCAACGGCCCCGGGAAGCTCAGTTTCACCGCCGGAGTCCGCGCTGCCTCGACCGGCGCTTACGCGCAATTTGCCGGCGCATGGCTCCCCGCCGTCGCGGGAGAGGTTCAGCAATTGAACATCTCCAATGCGCGCGGCACCCTTCAACAAAACCGCGCCCGCCAAGCCGCATACGATCAATGGGTTGACTCCCAGGCCGGGAAATTCCGCGTAAAATAGGAGCGACGATATCCCATGGCAATGACGCTTGAAGCGTTCCGATCGTCGCTCTCCTCGGGTGTGACCGACGTGCTCCAGCAGGTCACCTTCATCCAGGCCAACGCGTATCTCGCTCCGTCCGGCACCGCGGCCTTGCAGGTCTCGGCCGAGCTCCCCAAGCTCGCGATGCTCTGGGGAGTCGGCGCGCACCTCGAGAATATCCAGCCCCAGGCTTCGTCGTTCCAGCCGATGCCCTATCCGAATTTCGCGCCCAACAACATCGGCACGGCGCTCGAAAACCCGCCCAAGGTTTGGGACTTCACGCGCGCGCCCAAGGTACTCCGTCCTACCGAAGCGTTTTCGATCTACGCCTCGCAAACCAGCGGCGGCGCGGAAAATCAGGCGATCTTCACGATGTTCACCGACGGCAACATCATCGCCGCACCACCCGTCTCGCAGATCCCCACGCAAACCGGCGTCGGGATGTTCACCATCCAGCACGCCACCGCTGCGACCACCCTCACCGCCAACGCGTGGACCCAAGTAACGCCGATCATGGATTCGCCCGGAATCCCGGCCGGCCTCTACGCGCTGGTGGGGATGCGCGCGCAGTCTGCCGGATGCCTCGCGTTCCGCGTCCGTCCGATCTCCGGCTCCGGCTTCCGCCCTGGTGGTACTGGCACTCAAACCGCCAATCAGCTCGAGGCGCCGGGCCAGCGCTTCATCAATGCGCTTACCGGCCAGCAATCGCCGTGGGGCGTCTGGATGAACTTTTACCAGAACACCCCGCCTTTCATCGAATTTTGGTCCACCTCGGCGGATACTAAACAGGATATGTGGTTCGACCTAATCAAGATCTCCGACGCCACCACTTCCGGCGCGCTATAGGGTACTCGCAAATGGCACCAACCACCGCTGAAACTGCCGCCAAACTCCAGGCCGCGCGTGACTTGCTCGCGGCCGCCGAAGCCGAGCACGCCGCCGCCGTCGAGAACGCCCCGCCGAGGCCGATCGGCGAAGTCCTGTACGACCTGATGGCGAACTTTACGATGCGTTTCGGGCACCACCCCGGGCTTGTCCGCCTGCTCGACGAGCTTAAGCGCGCCCTCGCCGAAGTGCACGACAACCCTATCGAGCACGCCCCGGCGCCGCCCGCGGCAGCGTAGCTAGATGCCTCCAGCGGGACCGCCCTGGGCCAATTTCCACTCGGCCCAGGAGATACTGATCAAGTTCTATGGCGGCTCGTTCGTCACGCTGCCGCACGAGTCCGATTACACCCTCGGCACCACGCCCGTCGCGATCGATTCGAAGCGGAACCTCGCCCGAGTCGGTCTTTTGCTCTCAAACACCGGCGCCACCAACATAGCGATCTCCTTCAAGGATACTGTCGCCATAGCCACTGGAGTACTACTTTTGCCCGGTGGCACTTTCTCGCTCGACTGGTACTACGACGGCGATCTGGTCGAGCGCCTGCTCTACGGCGTCAGCTCCGGCGCCGGCGGTACGCTCCATATGCTCGAACGCTTCCTTATAGGTGCATAGGATGCGCGTCCAGAACAACGCCCCCGGCTTGCTTTCCAGCACGGTCACCCTCGCGGCCGCCCAGATGAAGGTGCTCAGTTCGACCCCGGCCCCGCTCGTACTCGGCGCCGGCGCTGGCAGGATCGTGGTGGTCGAGAGCGTCGCGCTGGTCGCCAATGTGCTCACAAGGCCATTCCAGTCCTCCACCACTGACCAGCTAAACTTATTCTACGCGCTCGACCTGGCCACCGGGCTCACACCCGCGATTTTCGACTTCTTTTCCCTAAATGCATCGAGCATCGTCTACCTCTCCGGTGCGATCCAAAACTCCGCGGTGCTCCAAAGCTCAGCGGTAAATCAAGCCATCGTCCTCAAAAGCGCCGCCGACTACACCGCCGGCGCGATCGCGACGGCGACCATTGCCGCAGCCGGTACCGGCTATGCGGTTGGCGACACCGGCAGCATAACGCCGAGCTTCAAGGGCGCTACTTACATCATCACCAGCGTGGGCGCGCTGGGTGCCGTCACCGGCTTCACGATCACCAGCGGCGGCGACCAGTACGACATCGCCAATGGCGTCGCGACCGCGACCGGCGGCGCGCAGCCCGGCGTTGGCACAGGCCTCACCGTCAATATCACCGCCATCACTGCCGGCGACGGTACACTAAAAGTAGTAACTTACTATCAAATTGTTCCGGTGCCCTAAGTGGCCTCCTACCGGCGGCCGAAGGGCGCCGTCGTCCGCCCCATCCCCGATTGGAACCTCCAAAAGTGCTGCTATGGCGGCGTGCAAAACGGCTTCGCCGCGATGACCAGCTTCAGCGCCGGATGTACCAACCAGGACACCCAGGGCGGCTCCTTTATCATCTGGGATTGTACCGTCTCCGTCGGCCGATTCGACGCCGCGGTAAACCCAACCGTCCAATTTATGAACCTCGGCACCTTCCAGGGCGCGGTCATCGTCGGCGCCACCCCCGCGGTGAACGTAGATCCGACTGTCGGCGCGTACCCGATGGTCTTCGATTCCAACTATAACCTGACCACCCTCGAGCCCAACTCCTCAGCCTACGTACCGCTCTCGGGCGAGGGTACCTGGCGATGGACTAACAACTTTCCGATGGCGATCGTGCGCCCCGGATGGTCGCTGCTGCTGATCTACCAGGCAACACAGGCGATGGTTGGGTTTGCGGCCTTCGCTGAGTACTCTCAATTCCCGTAATTTGGACGGGACGACGCAAATGAAGACGTATCCAAAAGACGCAACGCTGGTGCTTGTTTGGTTCTACCCGGA
>Ga0179587_10001636_pt1 | contig 10345 bp, 17 predicted proteins | sample CZODoug2_1_08_16_FD_185932 | JGI IMG/M metagenome (GOLD analysis project Ga0179587, IMG submission 185932) | Vadose zone soil fungal communities from Angelo Coast Range Reserve, California, USA - CZODoug2_1_08_16fungal | ecosystem: Environmental > Terrestrial > Soil > Vadose zone | place: USA...
ATAGTGGTGCCACATACCGTCGTTCCTTCATTGGAAGGCTAGTAGAAAAGAAATCGTCACATTTGACAAGTTCTCCATTAAGGTCAACAATATGGGGGTCTGGTTCTCCGGCTTCACCATCTATGGCATAATTTCCCTGTCCATTCTTAGTCGTTAAAACCACCTGAGCTAAAGCTCGAATCTTACATAACGCATAGAGGAATTGAGATAAAACATTGTCCGACACCGAATGTCGATGCGTATGGTATCTAGGATAAGGCCAGACAGCTGCTCAAATGTTTTGAGGAGAGCTTGGAACCGACTATATGGCGTATAATAAGTAAGAACCAAGATCTTTGATAGGTAGTGCACTGACAGAGCCATCTCTCGGGAGAGAGGAAGTTTCAAAGCATCCTGGGTCGAACGTAGTGCGACATACGGCGTGTAAGGCGTCGCACCAGATAGAGGCTCAAGATTTTGGGGCGACCTCGGTGAAAGGGAATCCTCTGGCCTGGCCTTGAGGGCGTCGAGCTCTCCGGCAAACCATGACTAAGGTCGTGAACTTGGATAGAGACCGGTAAGCCAACAGGTTGGGAAAAACTTACAACGCTATGATAGAGGCTAGCCAAAGCGGCAAGATCACGAATGGAGGGAATTAACTCTGTTCGCGATATGACTTTTCGGCCAAGAAGCTCTAGCTCGAGATTGATTTCTTGACGACAAAGTTTCTGCTGTTCCGACGTATCTATATCCTATTGCAACATGAGTGAAAATATCTACGAAACTTTGCTAACGCACAGATGCTAAAAGTTCCAATAAGCAGGCATGAAGCTCGGATCTTTGAGCCCATTGTGCCGCGAGGGCTAACTGAGGCTCAAGTTTTGACTCTTCCGTGCTTCGCGATGCAACAAGGTCCTGAAACCGATCACTACACCGTTGGTAGAATTGAATGATAACACCGAGTATCAGCCGAGAGTAATTTTCTCGATGGAACGGGCTAGTGAGCAGCATGGCACATAAAGAGTTTATCAATGCCATGAGGTGTGTGCTTGCCTGGAAATATATCGCATGAATCGCAGGATAGAATAGAAACCAGAAGTACCACCTTTATAAGGGGCTCCGAGGAAAGACAGGTGGATGATGGATCAGTCTGGAACGCCTCCGGACCTGACGCAGAACAAAATACATTACAAATACTGTCAGTGAGTGGTAGGTCTCAAAGAGCATACCAGTTACGGCATGATGGAAAAGATCGGACACCTTTTCCTCTAATTGTGGAAGATAAATTTTTAGGACGAAATCGTCCAGGACAGCGCTTGTTGTCCGGGCAGATTCTACACCAAAAGGAAGGACTTCGGTAATGCGCTCCAAAAATGCTAAAGTCGGCTGAAACAGGACACTAGCGTGGAAGGCATCAGGTCGTATAAGTAGTCGATGGTGCTGATCTGCTCCCAGGATATGTTCATCAGTTCTAACGCCTATTGATGTAGCCTGTATTGCATCGCCAGAGGGCCCGGCTACAAGTCCAGGCATTGTATCATTGAGGACACGCGTCAAACTATCTTCGTGAGGTCTAAGAGCCTTGCTTGCAAGTTTCATGTCTGTGTCAGCGAAGCGAAAGACCGCCTAGGGAGGTTTTAGACTGCACGGAGAAGTAGAACGCAAAAAAAGATTTACTTTGTCCTTGTCCCGAGCATACTTCCCCTCACGCAGAATCTCGTTGATCGATGAGATAGGGTTCCTACCCGTTATGGAGCCTTGTTGCTCATCCGTGAGATAATCATGGATGAGAGTACGGACCTGTAAAGTTAACGCCATTCAGGTCAACATTGTAGACAAGTAGCATCAGGACTGACCTCCATCTGCACCGAATGCCATAGTTCGGCTAGTGGGAAAAGAGAGCCTGGTTTCGTGCCAGAAGAGTCCTTGAAGTCCCGCCTCTAGTAGAAATGATATAGCTCGACCAATCACGAAGAACGATGATAAGCTTACAGATCCTACTCGATTTACGATTTCGTACACAACTCGGAGACCCTGTGCAACGGCATCCAGTTTTGAGTAGAGTGTCCAGAACAGATCCCTCAAAATTTCATGATCAACTCGCTTCGCTAGGGATTCCAGAGCGGCGAGTCTCAAGCAAGAGGCTTCCAAGATAGGGCCCTTTATTGCACTCCCTTGTCCAACTGATGAGTCTGTCGAACAGAAGGAGTAAATACTCTCTGATCTGTTCATAGCCCCGTTAAGAGCAAACATCGGTCCTCGTCGACCATATTCGGCCCGTTCTTCAACTTCGTCCAGCGTCGTTTCTACCAGGGAAAATACCTCGCTTGGTAGCCTTTGTGCCACTGTGTCAAGTGCATTACCAAGTTTACCAAGGACAGCTAGCGACTCAATGAGGGTCTCCATGTAAGAAAATGAATCAGCCTCAGGATTGATAGGTACAGCGGTGGGCAGAGGGACGGATATAACAGTGGACGTTTGATTGTGGCGGAAGCCGAGGTCACTTAGATCATGCGGAGGGTCGTTGGGTCGAGTTGCGAGATCGTTGAGAAAACGTGTGTGACGAGTCGGATGGAAGGTTGTAGGGGTTGGCGATGGCTCAGAGGTTGTGAAAGGCTTTGGGCCCTGGTCATCGTCGAACTCTACCTTTGGGACTGATGTACCATATTTAGAAGTTTACCTAGAGAACATTGAGGGGGCTCACAAGTTTGTTGGTTGGGAACATAAGCTGACCATCGCGTATCACACCAGAAGGATTTGAGATAAAGGTGGCTCTGCAGCTCGTCAATGAGAATATCTCGCAAAGCCTGCGATTTATATAAGCAAAATAGTCGATGATGCTTCGGAACAGGAGGACCAACAGTTTCTTGGCTGTTTAAGTAACTCCGTAAATCAGCAACGGCCCCGATCTCAAGCATATCCACGCTGTTAATCATCTTCAAGCTCCTTACAAGAAGTACAGCAGCCTGCAATAGCCTCTTTTCGGACATGAGCGTTTCTAGCAGATCTGGCACGGATTTCAAGTGGTCACTGCAGTTAAATACCGTGAGTTAAAAAGATTGAAAACGCTTGTGGAAGAGCCTACATTTGATCTAGGAGACGTAACATTTCTTCTAGGGTCTGACCTCTGGACCAGAGTTGTACGAGATCAGCTCGCTTGTTCCCCAATGCGTCCTTGGCTTCGAGAAGCGATGTCCGTGCGCTATTTATCTGTGATTGCGTTCCTCCTAAATGGATCAGAAGGGTAGCTTGGTGTGGTAGGGACGCAGCGAATGCTTGATAGTGTTCTAGGGGGTTTCTCCAGGGGGTAAGCAGTCTATTTACAGTGACTGAAAGGAGGGGCCAGGTTGGTGGATGACGCACTGTCGACGGATCCTTTCAATGCTTTGCCAAGCATAGCCTCCGTTCTTCGGAAGGAGTCCATGTCTTTTCCGAGAGAAGAGTCGTCGAGTAATTGAAGAGCCAAGTCAACACTGTTAAACTAAGAACCAGGAGAAGAATTATTATTCTAACCAACAGTACAGGGAATTGATCTTACATCTGGATCGATGATGAAATCCCATTCGTCTTTGACTTGATCTAAGACGGCTAGTAGAGAAGTCAACAAATAAAAGTGGCTCGATGTTGACCGTAACTCGGCTATGATGCTCACCATCAATGTCACCAGCTGGACCTTTACCATTGATTCGTCTGCCTGGAACTTTGTCGCGTATTCTTTGTTGCCTGACCTTCTCAGCCTGTAGCTCGTTGCGCCGTTCTACCTCGTAATCCATGTCCTCGCTTTCATTCGTCATTGCCCGCCTCCGCGAACCAGCTGACTGGAATGCAGACATCGCCGAGATCAACGAAGCTGGTGTGGTCTGCTCGCTATCATCAGAGGGTGCGCTCTGCAGTCGTTGGGGACGTGGTCGTGACTTTGAAGATGTGCTTGGACTACTCGAAGGACCAGTCCGTTGTTTCTGTAGCGAAGAGATATCGGAGTGTGTAGTACTGACACTATCCCTATAAGAAGCGGACGGTTGCTCAGAACCAGAATAGTCGGACATGCGACTCCTCATTTCGGATCGCTGTGGACGCAAAGGACCAGTGAATGACTGATTTGGTGGTGCAGTTCGAGGGGAATTCGATCTGAAAGCATCACTGGTAGGAGTAATGGGCCGGTCAGATTGACGCGAAATCTGGAGAGGCCTGGTGGCAGACGAGATAGGGGGAGAAAAGGGAGATGGCACGGAGATGTTGATTCCATTTGTGCGAGAAGGCGAACGACGGCGACTAGAAAACAAGGGAGTTCGAGACATGTATAGTCAATAGAACAACCGTGACCTAATAAAAACAATTTACCGGAAATATATTACATAATTAGATGTTTCCCATCAGTCAAGAAAAGTCTGCCTTCTGCTAGTCGCGTCTGCAACGCGTCAAAATGAGGGAGCTGTCCTCAGACCATGAAGCTCTCTTCACTCCCCCAAAGTTTTTGTCGCCCCACGGTGGTCCTTCTACTCCGTCATCATCCTCGAGTTTTCGTCATTTTGTTATCGAACCCCCATTACTCACCCCCGCTCAGAAGAGCACATACAAATTTGCGTCAGATACGTCTCTGAAGCCTGGAAATGAGTTAAAGGTAGACGAAGTTATCGGAGAATACCGTGTGGACGGCATATTGTATTACTTTGCGCGCCATGCCGGAGGCATTGCCTATAAGGTTAGTTGTCGCCGCTGTCATATGTGGTAGGACGTCCTCATGCGTCTCCAGTACCCTTCACATTCATTTTTGCAGAACTTTGGTGGACTTGTAGACAGCTATAGTGTGTATTCGCCTACATGCGCCTTTTATAGCTTATTTTACTTTTGCAGAACGGAGAAAAGCCGAAGGAGATCTACTGCCATTCGACCCATCTGCTGTCTACGTGCACCCCCTTTCCCGCGTCAAAATGATCATCCACGCCAACAAGCGTTATGGTACGACTGCCGGTATTTCTTCCGCTCGCACATCTTCAGTCGGTGCCGAAGTAGTCCCAGACTCCCAAGAGGAGGAAAATTACAGCGAAAGCGATGATGGTGACGACGACGATGAATACGACGAAATACTACCTCTCCGGAGAAGTGGAAGATCGACAACAAAGGTCAAGCAAGTCCTGCCCTTCAGTCCAAAGAGGACCACGACTAGGCGGATATTAATTATCGACTCCGATAACGAGCCCACGGAGAGTGATGATGAATCAGAATTTGGTCGTCCCACTCGGCGCTCGAATCGATCAAGGAAGGGAGTTAAAGTCAATCTCGATATAGAAACATCCGAGGGCGAAACTAGTGATGATTACGATTCCCTTAAACATTCGAAACCTAAGGGTAAAAAGCTCATCCGCCCCAAGGCCACCCGACCCGCCTATGGCCATTTTCGTGATGTGGTTGATCTCAACTATGACTATTCTGATGACGAAAGCACTTCTATTCGAGAACATCGCGATATATGCGAGAAATGTCATCGAGGTCCTGCTCATAAACTGATCGAGGCACTAGCGAAGAAGTCAAAGAACAAGGGTAAGAAGAAGAGACAAACCTCGGACGACGAATTTGAGGAGTTCGAAGGGGAGGAGGAAAGGCTAACTGCACTCGGTGGATGGATTCGATGGTAGGTTACTATTCGTCCCCCTGGGCCTCACTGACCCTCCTGTACAGCCTCAAATGTCCTGTTGTGGCTCACTGGCGTTGTCTGGCAGCTACTCAACGGGATGAGATCCTCAAAGCTGCTAGGGATAAAGATCAAGAGGAATGGAAGCGTTCGCTGACAGAAGCCGAGGCCAAGGGCATTGAAACCGCACGCGAGGCACCAGGAAAACGTCCTGGTTTGGATACATATCAAACAACGGAGTTCATCTGCGGTAAGGGTCTGAAGGTTTTCAGATTTCTTGTCAATGCCGCTTACGTTCCAATATGTATAGGCGCATGCATGAAAGGTGGCGTGTGCATGGGGTGCATGGAGGTTGCCATTGAGCCAGACGCTGCTAATTCTAGCCTTGCGGAAGGCAAGGCTTCCGACGGAGAGCAATCAGGCGATGTTACAATGTCAGATAGTGTCCGAGTTGACTCCAAGACGAGTCCACCGAATGAGAGCATAGTCACGGCTTCTCATTCAGACCAGATCCTTCTGTTCCGATGTTTCACTTGCAAGCGTGTTGCTCACTATCAACATTTACCGTTACCTCCGACTCTACCTTCCGATGGTAATCTGGACGATATAGTTCAATTCTACTCCAGGACATGGCTGTGCGCCGATTGTTCATCATACAGGGACGGTGTCGATAAGATAATTGCTTGGCGTCCGTATCCTCCGAATGCTGTCGAACCCCCGCGTCAACTAGACGAGGCTCCAAATTACAAAAGTCCTTTGCCCAGGGAGTACCTCGTGAAATGGCTGGATAGGAGCTACAGGCGTCTGCAATGGGTGCCGCATATGTGGCTTGTCTCAACACACCAGGCCAAGTTGAAAAACTTCTTGACAGGTGGCTCGAAGGTAGAGTTACTTAGAGTCGTAGAGGAAGAAAAACGCGACGCCACTCTAGTCTTCGAGATTAGTAACAATTCAAGGGCGTCTTCTGCCAAGCCTGGGACCGCGACTCCGTTTTCACCACTAGAGGCGAATCCCGACGCCGAACGACGAATTCCCCGGGCCTGGAAGACGGTCGATCGCGTCCTCGATGTGCGTCTATGGCATCCAAAGCAACGGCCCAAGGGTACCACCCGAAAAGGCAAAAGGAATGTTAACACGGACATGAGTAGTGATGAGGTGGAAGAGGCCGCAGAGAGTATAGAAGGGGAACGCACACTTGCATTTGAACGTGGCGAGCAACCTAGTGTGAATTTCATGGAATCAGTTTTAGAGTGGGAAACAAGGACAAGGGACACTTTCACCTTAGAGAATACTTCACAAGTCGTCTGGGCATTCATTAAGTGGGATGAACTTGGTTACGACGAAGGTAGGCCCGTCAATTTTTAACGTGCTCTCGTGTTGATTTGCATCGAAGCTACTTGGGATTCTCCGCCACGACCCGAGGATGCGGATTATCAACCATTCCTGACTGCTATGAAACGATTTATCGAGTCTCGCGGTGTCATCATCCCTAAACGGTCTAAGGATTATTACAAGACATTTGACAAACGCTCAAAAGATCAATCCCGAAAATATCTGTTGAAGGATGCCTCACATCTGAATTTGGGCCAACGTGCAGACCTCAAACTCATGCCGTTTCAGGTATGTCCGTAACCGCTTGATTTGAAGCGAGCATAACGTTAAGTTTCAGGTTGACGGATTCAACTGGCTCTTGCATAACTGGTGGATACACCAACATTGCATTCTTGCTGATGAGATGGGCTTGGTATGACTTTACAGACAATATATTGCCTGAACGCTCACGGCGTTAATAGGGAAAGACGGTACAAATTGCTACTTTCCTCGGCAAAGTTGTTGCTGAATTTGAGGCTTTTCCGGCTCTTGTCGTCGTTCCGAATTCAACTATTACGAATTGGGTGCGAGAGTTTGAACGCTGGGCACCAAATCTCCGTGTGGTGCCTTTCTATGGCGAAGCAAAAGCACGCGATGTGATCAAGCGATTCGAGTTGAATCATGACACCAAGCGAGGCTCGAAGTACCATGTGCTAGTTACAACGTACGAGTCTTTGCTGAACCTGAAAGACTTTACTCCTGTTTTTAAGAATCAACAACGTTGGGAGGTCAGATTAAACTAGTGTTCGCCAACGCCCTTGCTGACATTCATCTTTAGGTTCTGGTAATTGATGAAGGCCAACGACGTAAGCGTCATTCTCCTGCATATTCAAACTGATGAGACTACCTTGACATCAGTAAAAAGCGATACTAGCCTCCTTTTCAAGAGATTGAATGAACTTAATAGTGCCCATCGAATCCTTATGACTGGGGTAAGGAGTGATCTGAGTGTTATTTTATATTCCGCTGAAACTCTAATCAGACACCCTTAAACAATAACATTCGAGAACTCTTCAACCTCATGAACTTTCTGGACCCCAACGAGTGGAATGACTTGGAAGCTCTGGAGAAAGAGCATGAAGAACTAACTGAAGATCTTGTGAAGCAGTTGCATAACCGACTACGACCATACTTTCTACGACGCATCAAAAGTGAAGTGCTCCAGCTGCCTCCGAAAGTACGTTTTTTCAGGCACAAGTATATACTCTCATCCAAACCTCTCCACAGAATGAGGTCATTGTACCGCTGTCCATGGCACCCCTCCAGAAGCAAGTTTATCGATCCATTCTAAGTGGGTGCTTTGATTTTGATGTCCAACCCACATTAAAGCCACACAGGCCACAACGCTGAACTCCTTAATTTTTTAACGCAACCGTCGGGCCCTAAGCTTAATGGTACAGCGACCAAAGGACGAATCAATAATGTTCTGATGCATCTGCGCAAGTGCGTGACGCCAAGGAGCATGTCTATTTTTCTCTAATTTGATGTAGATGTCTACAACATCCGTACCTTTATGCTGAGGACATTGAACCTCGCGGACTGTCAACTCAAGAGACCCACGAGAAGCTAATAGATGGTAGTACCAAGCTGCGTCTGTTAAAGTCACTACTTCCCAAGCTCAAGGCTCGGGGGCATCGGGTCCTTCTCTTTAGTCAAGTAAGTTATTATTCTTTCTGGTGTTGCATTGGTTTACTTATGCATACTTCAGTTTGTCATTGCTCTCGACGTCATCGAAGACTTCCTTTCAGGTGAAGGACACAAGTTCCTCCGCCTGGTGCGCTTCCCCGAACCTGAGATGCCCCTTTTCAATACTTACAACTTGCTAAGGATGGAAACACTAAGGGTAGCGAGCGACAAAAGGGCATGGACGAATTCAACAAATCTGGATCGGACGTGTTCATTTACTTGTTGACAACGCGCGCTGGTGTACGCATTGCTATCTACCTAATCTATTGACTCTTGCATGCTGATCTTATGTTATTGCGTAGGGCGTGGGCATCAACCTTTTTGTATGGACTTTTGACTTTACAGGGCCAGCAGGAATCTGATCAATTTTCTCAGAGTGCAGACACAGTCATAATATATGACCCTGATTTTAATCCCCATCAGGTTTGTCATTAATCACGCTCCCCTATACAGACGACTCGACTTATTCACTTTATATTCTATCGTAGGATTTGCAAGTCAGTAAATATTTTAACGATACATTACGCGCTAAACCTTCCATGAAGGCCATCGCACGGGCTTACAGATTTGGACAGCAAAAGACTTGTCTCGTTTTCAAGCTCATGGTGAAAGACTCCGCTGAAGGCAAAGTCGTCAATGCGAGTTCGTCGCTATGTGCTACTTATACTCTCTATTTCCAGAACGTATTGTACAGGTAGGGAAGAAGAAGCTGGTGCTAGACCACCTTATTGTCCAAAAAATGGATGATGAAGAGTCGGGCGGAGAGAATGTACAATCAATTCTGACCTTCGGCGCACAGGCGCTTTTCGATGCTGACAACAGCTCACGGGATATCATCTGTAAGTCGGTCTCCCTGGCTAGTCACCACATTGATACTGAATAGCTCAAAACAAGATACGGATAATGATATAGACAAGCTGATAGAGAGGACGGAAAAAGAGGGACAGCAAGAGGAGAAAGCCAAGGAGGGTGCATTGTCATTTTCGTTTGCAAAGATTTGGGAAGCCGACAAAGACTCCTTGGTCGAGGTCGAAGATGAGGATCAAGGCGATTCTTGGGCACAGACACTGAGCAAAATCACGGCTGAGCGAGAGAAAATACAGAGTCAAGAAATCGCGCTGTCAGGACGTGGAGTTCGCCGTCGCGCGGCTATTCCCAAGGTCGCTCAGCTATGCTTTTGGTATTTCCTTTACTGATATGTGTGAGTAATTTAGCCAAATGCTTACGTGGATGGAACGCCAGTGAAAGAAAAGACCACAGCATCAAGGCCGACCTCAAAATCGAGTGCTTCGGGTGCATCGGCATTTTCTGATTCCAACATAGAATCCGATGGAGATGGTAGTGATACCACAAGTGGAGAGTCCTTCGAACTTCCACAAGGCAAAGCAAAAGCCCAACTCCCCCACACGCATCTACCTGAGGATGATGGGCGAATAGTCAACAACACAGTTCTTCCCATCGCAAATGAAGCGAAGCGCGGCTTGCATTACTGCGGCTTATGTGCTATGACACATGCCGATGGTCCTGGCGAATGTTTCATGGTTGATCGGTCTGAACACCTTGCGGAATTTCGGGAGATGCTGATACTGCATGCTGATGATGAGCCTTGGGAACAAAGGGTAACATTATTTGCTTGTCTCGTTTTCAATTGTCTGATTTTACATTTCAACGATCAGA
>Ga0179587_10001638_pt1 | contig 10334 bp, 9 predicted proteins | sample CZODoug2_1_08_16_FD_185932 | JGI IMG/M metagenome (GOLD analysis project Ga0179587, IMG submission 185932) | Vadose zone soil fungal communities from Angelo Coast Range Reserve, California, USA - CZODoug2_1_08_16fungal | ecosystem: Environmental > Terrestrial > Soil > Vadose zone | place: USA...
GCCGATCGTGCATCACGCAGCCATCAATGCTGGCTTTGACTTTCGACGATAAGCCATGAAGCCAATGCCCGCAAAGCCGAGGAGCAGCATCGTTGGTGGCGAGGATTCTCCTGGTTCTTGAGCCCACGGACCTGCTCAACTTGCCGGCGCAGACAATCGCTGCCACGGCATAATTCTTATATTGTCGACGCGCTACCGGATGCTGGATAACATCATCACTCTTCGCCTTCATCGTTATTTAACAACGGGGGCTTCATGTTTAATCGCAAATTCGTATTAAGTGCCGGTCTGCTTGCGATTCTAATGTACGGAATTTCGTCCACAACCGCTGCGGCCGGAAACACTGTCGTCTATATTAGTGCGCGCGATTGTGTGCCCTGCGCTAGGTTTGATGCAAGCTATCTGGAGAGGTTCACGGCGGCGATGCAAGCGAAAGGCTACGCTGTTCGTAGAGTCGTTGTAGCGCGCCTGAATGACATACGAGACCAAAACTATTGGCCAAGTGATCTAAAACCATTGCTTGCGCAATTCGGAAATAAAGGAGGCACGCCGCGCTTTCTTGTCGTTCATGACGGCCGGGTGATCCAGAATCTCTTTAAGGGATCAAGTGGGCGCGCTTTGGCAGGAATTTCATGACGCAGCCGGTCATCCGACTGCTAATCATTCTCTGCATTTGGCCAACAATTGCCGCTGGCGAGACACGCTCGGATAACCTTTTCCGTGTTTCAGCCAGCGTTGGTCAAGCGGTAGTTAAAGTATGTGTGGAGGCCCTTGGAGAAGGTTCGCTGAGCGGTCCGCTGGGCGTGGAAATCTCATGGGTTGCGAGAGAAGCCCAGCGTTGGGCCGTCCCGTCACCCGTGCTCATGGCAGTTAAAGAGGATCATCTGCCCAGTCCGACGGTTGTTCAAATTCGACGACAAACCAACGATCTGGGATCGCATGTGACCGTATCATTTGGAATATGCGTCGGAGATAATTACTGTGTGCCTATTGATCATGTAGTTCGTCTTTCTCGGTCTCAGACTTTGGGGCCTCAATGCCATTGAAGCTGTCGTCCGCCGGTTCGGCGCCGCCCCAAACAGGCGCTCAGCCTCTTTGAACGGGAGGAGATTTCCAGAGGGCTCAGCACGCAACGTTCGTTGCGTTCGATTGCTCGGCAATTGGGACGATCTGCATCGACTATCAGCCGTGAAGTCAGCCGTGATGGTGGCTTGGATCGCTATCGGGCTGCCCGATCCGATCAAGCCGCCTGGGATCGGGCGCGGCGTCCCAAGCTTTGCAAACTGGCTTGCCGGCGCGCGCCATCACCGTGTCAGCTAGGCTCGACGATAGGACGAAGCGAGGATGACACCCGCTGGCGCCAAAACCCGATAAAAATCTTGTAGAATGAATCGGTTGTCGATGCGTTGTCGGCCATGCGACATCGCGAGGGCTAAAATATCAAGGATCCATTCATGAAGGAAGAAGCAGTCGCGAACCAACGGAAACCGCATTCGGGTTCGGCTTTTCAAGCCATTCGGGCGATCGACTATACGGTCATTTTCGTGCGCGACATGGCGGCGATGCGTCGCTTCTATGAAGGCATCCTTGGTTTTCCACTGGTGCGAGAGCTTTCGCCGGGTTGGATCGAATATCGGGTGGGCAACAACACCCTGGCCTTGGCGAGGCCAAGCCTGACTGCAGCGGATGCTCCAACGCCCAACGGCAGCGCCTCGCTGCAGCTGGCATTCAAGGTTTCCGCTCCCGAAGTCGATCAGTGCGCCGACGAACTGGTGCGGCAGGGCGTCAGTCTGCTCTCACCGCCCACTAACCAGGCCTTTGGACATCGCACGCTGTTCTTCCGTGATCCGGATGGAAATCTGCTGGAGGTGTTTGCGGACATTTAGTTGAGAGCTCGACTGAGTGCCCATGAAGTCGCGCGAGGGCATTTGCTGGCACTTGAACTCCGTCACCGCGAAGCCGAACGAGATATTGGACTCTCCGCTCCCGGTGCGTCGGGCTTTAGATGAACGGCCAGGCAACAACAACAAAGTCCGAGCCCGATCCGGATCGATCGATCATGGCTGGGTGGATCTGTTCTGTATGGCCGGTTGAAAATTTGGGTCGCTCGGTAGCGCGATAGCCCCGGCTCTGTCGACCACAGCCGTTGTGATCATGCTGATACTGTCGCGTTGAACGTCGTCTTTTAGGCCGACCTCCATGAAGACCAGCGCGGCTATTCCGACCACTGCAACGGCTGCAGCCGCCGCCATCGGTACAAGGTCTCCGTGCCGGTTTTTGCTATGGGCGTGCATTTTAGCCAGTCTCCCTGTTTTGGTCTCGTCTCGAGTTCCGGGCTGACTATGTTTCAGGACACATCGAGGCAATGAATCAAACGCTTCCAATCAAGGTGAGGCGAAGTGGCGAACCTTTTCAGGTCCGTCACCTCGTCTCATCAGGCAGCGAAGTCGGAAGAAGCCACGCAGCTTGATGATCAGGCCGGGTTCGAGGCCTAAATCTTGTCGCGGCTCGTTACCTCGTTATGCCTTCGGAAGCATCACGGTGTCGATCACGTGGATTACACCGTTCGACTGCTTGACGTCCGCAATTGTTACGGTCGCAACGCTACCCTTTTCGTCGGTCAGAGTGATCTTGTCACCGGTCATCTTGGCGGTAAGCATGCATCCGCCCACCGTCTTGACAGCATGGGCGCCGTTGTCGTCCTTGATCATCTTGCCGATGGCCGTCGACAGCGCGGCCGCTGACACAACATGACATTTCAGGATTGTAGCGAGCTTATCTTTATTTTCAGGCTTGAGTAGCGTATCGACGGTCCCAGCGGGAAGCTTTGCGAACGCTTCGTTCGTAGGGGCGAATACCGTGAAGGGGCCACTGCCCTTCAGAGTTTCGACGAGCCCTGCCGCCTTGACAGCGGCGACAAGCGTTGTGTGATCTTTCGAATTGACGGCATTGTCCACGATGTCCTTGTTGGGGAACATCGCCGCGCCGCCAACCATGGGATTATCCGCGAACGCAACGGTGGCCAAAAGGCCAAGACTGGTTGCTGCAGCAAGGGCGATAAGTCGATTTTTCATTGGGAACTCCCTGAATTGAGCCGTTGTCCCGCCGTGGAACTTTACGGTAATTCGAACTACGGCAGACCACTGAAAGAGTTTCAAAGTTGAATCTGAAATATCCCACCTCTTCCGCGATCCGGATGGAAATCTGCTGGAGGGTTTGCGGACATTTAGTTGTCGCGAGGTCGAGCGAGAGTCCACGAGACCGACCTCTCCTCCCCCTGTGCCCTCGCGCCTGCCCGCGTTGTTTGATATACAGGGTCTTGAAAACGCTGGACGAGGGGTTCACTGGTAGAACGATGATGCAGGTTGGCGTGACCGTAGCGGGAGCAAGAACCGGAAGTCGACTTGGCCGACTGCCGTTCGTGCTGTTGCTGACGCTCGGCCTGCTGGTTTCGCTGATCCGCTGCGCCGGGTGCGATTTGGATTTCGCCAACGCCAATGCGCCGACCGTGGCGATGAACCTCGACCAGGACTCCGCTCCGGATACACCTGAGCAACAGTTGCCATGCCACCATTGTCTTTCGCACGTTACCGCTCAGCAGGTGGCAGCCATGGTAACGCCGGCTGACCTGATCCCGCGAGCACCTTCATTCGGCCAGGAGCAATCCCCGCCCGCGCTCGCCGGACTTCCCCTGTTCAAACCACCCCGCGCCTAAACCTCCCACGCGGCCTTTAGGCCCGTTGGCATGTCTCGTTGCAGCCACAGGCAACGCGACAGCTTGCATGCATTCAAGAGCGGTTTGGCGAAGTCAGGAGCTGTCAAAGCTCGTCACGGGATATTTCCAATGGTCAGAATTTGGCTACTCGCGGCTCTATTGGTGCTCGACGCGGCATTTCCACTCGCCGCTCGCGGCGAAAAACCCGGTGCCGGCGAAGAAAAACACGACGAGGCGACGATAAAGCTCAACGACAGGCAGGTGGATGCCGGCAAGTTCGCTGTCAGCGAAGTGCAAGGCGGCATGCTGAGCAAACGCATTACCGTACGGGCGCAATCGTGCCAAGCGGCGACCACATCGCACGCGTCGCGGTACGGTTGTTGGGGACGGTAGCGGAGCTGCGCAAGCGGCTGGGTGATGCCGTGCAGGCGGGCGAAGTTGTTGCCGTGATCGAGAGCCGCGAGGTGGCCGACGCCAAAAGCGAATACCTCGCCGCCCGGCTGGTGTTCGACCTGCAGCAGACCTTGTTCACTCGCTCGACGAGGCTGTTTGAGGGCAAGGTCCTTAGCGAAAACGATTTCCTGCGGGCGCGGACCACCTTTGAAGATGCCCGCGTTAAAATCGAAATCGCCCGCCAAAAGTTGTTCGCGCTCAGCCTCACCGCCGAACAAATTGAAGCCCTGCCGCAACAACCGGTCGAGACGCTGCGACGGCAGGAATTGCGCGCGCCGATTGCCGGACGGGTTGCAGAGCGCCGCGTCGAGCTTGGCTCGCTGGTCGGTCGCGAAGGCCAGGAAAGTGAGCTGTTCGTCATCGTCGATTTGAGCGTGGTCTGGGCCGATCTTGCGGTATCGCCTTCGGACCTCGCGACCATCCATGAAGGTCAGCAAATTACCATCGCGGCCGGCACGGGGGGTGAACCTTCGCCTGCTACCATCATGTTCGTCAGTCCACTGCTCGACAAGGACACGCGCGCCGCCCGCGTGGTCGCCTCTGTCGATAACGCCGCGCTCAAATGGCGGCCGGGCTCATTCATCACGGCCGAGATCCCCACGGATGAAACGCCCGCGGCTATCGTGGTGCCCAAAACAGCGTTGCAATCCCTCAAGGGCGATACCGTGGTGTTCGTCCGCACGGCTGATGGCTTTGAGGCACGCAAGGTGTCCATCGGCCGGCAGGGCGCGCGCCTGGCAGAAGTGACCTCCGGCCTGGCGGCTGGCGAGCACATCGCGTCTGCCAACACCTTCATCCTCAAGGCTGATCTCGGCAAGGCCGAGGTCGAGCATGACGACTAGGAGGCGATATGATCAGCCACGTCCTCGCTTTATCGATCCAGCACCGCTGGGTTGTCGTGCTGCTCAGCCTTGGCGCGGTGGTGCTGGGACTATGGTCATTGATCCGGCTTCCCATTGATGCCGTGCCCGACATCACCAACAAGCAAGTCCAGGTCAACACCACCGCGCCTGCGCTGTCGCCGGTCGAAATCGAAAAACAGGTGACGTTTCGCATTGAGACCGCGCTTGCCGGCATACCCGGCCTCGACAACACCAGATCGATTTCGCGCAACGGCTTTTCCCAGGTGACGGCGGTGTTCAGCGAAAAGACCGACATCTATTTCGCCCGCCAGCAAGTGGGTGAAAGACTGCTTGAACTGCGCCCGAACCTGCCGCGCGGTGTCGAGCCGAAGATGGGGCCCATCTCGACCGGCCTTGGCGAAATCTACATGTGGTCAATCGGGTTTGCACCCAGGGGTGCCGATGCGGGCGCTTACGTCACACCCGAAGGCGATCGGCTCGATACGGAAGTGGAGCGCGCGGCGTATTTGCGCACCGTGCAGGATTGGATGGTCCGGCCGCAGGTCAAAAGCGTCGTGGGTGTCGCCGGGGTCGATTCCATCGGCGGCTATGTCAAGCAGTACCAGGTGCAGCCTGACCCTTTGAAGTTGATCTCGCTCGGCTTGTCCTTCGGGGACGTCGCTCGCGCCATTGAAGCCAATAACGTCAGTCGCGGCGCCAGCGTGATCGAACGCAATGGCGAGGGGATCGCCGTTCGCACCGGTGGAAGGCTCGAGACTCTCGCCGACATTGGCGACGTTGTGATCAGCACGCGCGGTTCGGTGCCGGTGCGCGTCCGCGATGTTGCCCAAGTGGCAATCGGCGGTGAAATCCGAACCGGCAGCGCCAGCGAAAACGGCCACGAGGTTGTTGTCGGCACGGCGCTCATGCTGATTGGCAGCAACAGCCGAACCGTGGCTGCTGCTGTCGACGCCAAAATTGAGCAGGTGCGTCGCACACTGCCGGCGGGCATTGAAATCCAGACCGTGCTCAACCGAACCCAGCTTGTGGATTCTACCGTGAGCACCGTCGCCACCAACCTCGGCGAAGGCGCCCTTTTGGTGATCCTCGTGTTGTTCCTGTTGCTCGGCAACTTCCGCGCGGCGCTTATTACCGCGCTCGTGATCCCGGTCGCGATGCTGATGACGGCAACCGGCATGTTGCAAGGGCGGATCAGCGCCAATCTGATGAGCCTCGGAGCCCTCGACTTCGGCTTGATTGTCGATGGCGCGGTCATCATTGCTGAGAACACATTGCGGCACCTCGCCGAACGTCAGGCCGCATCGGGCCGCCCTCTTTCCATCTCCGCGCGCCTGCAAACGGTACGGGCGGCCGCGGAAGAGATGATTGGCCCCAGCGCCTACGGCCAGGCCATCATCATCATTGTCTATGTGCCGCTGCTGACCTTTGGCGGGGTTGAAGGCAAAATGTTCGAACCGATGGCGCTGACGGTCATCCTCGCTTTGGGCGCGGCGTTTGTGCTCTCGCTGACCTTCGTGCCGGCGCTGGTTGCCATATTCATTACCGGCCGCATCTCCGCGCAAGACAACTGGATCATCCGGCATTTGAAGGCATCCTATGCGCCGTTGCTTAAGCGCACGATCAAACACCCGCTGCCGGCGATAGCGGGTGCGGCCGTATTGTTCACCCTCGCACTGCTGGTGTTCTTCCGCCTGGGCCAGGAGTTCATCCCGACCCTGGACGAGAAAAATGTGGCCATGCATGCCCTGCGCATTCCAGGCACGAGTCTCGCGCAGTCGCAGGCCATGCAAATTGATGTCGAAAACACCGTCAGCGCATTGCCGCAGGTCGCGTTTGTGTTTTCAAAAACCGGCACGGCCGAGATTGCCTCGGACCCGATGCCGCCTAATGCCGCCGACACCCTCATTATATTCAAGCCTCGGGAGCAATGGCCCAATCCAGACCTCACGAAAGATGCGCTGCTTGAACAAATCGAGGCGGCGGTGCGTGAGCTGCCCGGCAACAACTACGAGTTCAGCCAGCCCATTCAGATGCGGTTCAATGAGTTGCTGGCGGGCGTGCGCGGCGACATGGCGGTCAAGGTATTTGGCGATGAGTTCGAGCCCATGCTTCGCGCCGGCGAACAGATCGCAAACATCCTGAGGGCCACCAAGGGCGCCAAGGATGTCAAAGTCGAACAAGCCAGCGGCCTTTCCATCCTGGACATCAGCGTGGACAAGGCGGAGATCGCCCGGCGAGGCCTCAGCTTGGCGGCTGTGCAGCAAGTGATCGGCTCGGCCATCGGCGGGCGGGATGCGGGCGTCGTGTTTGAAGGTGACCGGTATTTCGAGATTGTGGTGCGGTTGCCGGAAACGACCCGCAACGACCTCGATGCCTTGAAAAACCTGCCGGTATCCCTTCCCACGGCAGGCGCCGTATCCTTGACCGTGCCGTTGGGCCGGGTGGCTGCGTTTACGCTTGGCGAAGGCCCCAACCAGGTCAGCCGCGAGAACGGCAAGCGCCGTGTCGTGGTGACAGCCAACGTGCGCGATCGCGACATCGCCTCCGTGGTGAACGAAGCGCGCGTGCAGATCGATGCACAGGTGAAGCTGCCGGCCGGCTACTGGATGACGTGGGGTGGACAGTTCGAGAACCTGGAGGCGGCCCGCCGACGATTATCGATCGTGGTCCCCGTGTGCTTCCTGGTGATCTTCCTGCTGCTGACGAGCGCACTGGGCTCCGCACGCGATGCCCTGCTGGTATTTAGCGCGGTGCCGCTCGCCCTCACCGGCGGCGTACTTGCGCTCTGGCTCCGCGGCATGCCGTTTTCCGTCTCGGCGGCCGTGGGCTTCATCGCGCTGTCGGGCATCGCCGTCCTCAATGGGTTGGTGATGCTCACATTCATCAAGCAGTTGATGGCGCAAGGTCGCGAAAAACTGGATGCCATTTATGAGGGAGCGCTGACCCGGCTGCGCCCGGTGGTCATGACGGCTCTGGTCGCATCGCTGGGCTTCGTCCCGATGGCTTTGGCGACCGGTACCGGGGCTGAAGTACAGAAACCAATCGCAACCGTCGTCATTGGCGGCCTTGTTAGCGCGACCCTGCTTACGTTGTTGGTGTTGCCGGCGCTCTACGCCTTGTTTGGCCGTAAGCCGCTATTGAAGGAAGCGGTCCGCCTCGATGTCGCGCGGAGGGCCGCGGAATGATGGCGCGCCATGGAACTGGCTAGACCGCATCGTAACGCACAACCAAATTAGGCCACTGCCAAATTCATAATAGGCCAGCGAGGGTAGAACAGTCATTGCCGAGCGCGCCAAAGGAACAGTTTGGCGGCGCTTATCCTCGAGTAGGCCGCTTACCACACGTTGCTGCGCGCTAAAGCAGGCTCCCGGACCATCCCTCTAGGAACCGTGAAAAGATGGCCCTGGTCCCAGTTCTGGCGACGATGCTTTTTCGGCTTTGGCGTTGCCGCCGGCGCCCTTGCCTGCGCGTTGCTACCGGACGACACCGATGCCACTGGCGCCTCACCCTTGGCCGGTTCGCGTCCGACTTCGCGGCGCGGCCAGGCAAAATCGTCGGCGCGACCGGCCGGCGCCGACAAAGGCTCACCTTTGACCAAGACCCGCGCTGCTAGCGCATCGACCGCCACCGGCCGCGACCCCGGACCACCGAGCAATTGATCGGTGCCGACAGAGGAGGCCACCAAGGGAACGATCGGTCCGGCCAGCGGACGCGGCGCCGGCTGACCCGGCAGCGCATTGGCGTCGGGCGTTGCCGGTTCGGTCGGCAGCGCAATCGGCGCCGAGCGCGCAGCCAACAGCCGGTTGATCTCGCGCTCGACATAGTGTGCAAGCTTGCGCGCGCCGGCCTTGGTGAAGAATACGCCGTCGTAAGAGCGCAGCCGGCGGATCTGGCCTTCGAAATCCGGACCTTGCTGCAGGAATCGGCCGGCTTCATCAACAAAGCCGTCCCAGACATCAACATAGGTGATGCCGGCCTTGCCGGCCGCATCGCGATAGAGCGAGTCCAGGAACAGCGTGTCGGCGGTCGCCTTGGGGCCACGTACCACTGGCAGACCGACCCACAGCACCGGCACACCCTTGGTCTTAAGCACGCCGATCATCTCTTCGATCTTTTTATTGTAGAGTTCGATCCACCGTTGCTCGCGAAACTCGTAAACGCCGTCCGGCGAGCGCGCTTGTTTCTCCGGCACAATGACTGGCGGCTGATGGGCACCGGCGGCATCATCGGATGACAGTTCGGCATCTGCCGGCTTGTCGTCGGGCTTCCCGGCGGCCTTGCCCTCCGGTTTGGCCTTGGCATCCTTGTTGTCTTTCTTGTCGACCTTCGGGTCTGCCGCGGACTTGCCGTCAGTCTTCTCGGCCACGGGCTCACGTATCGACATGCGGTCATTGAGGCCCAGCATGACGACAATGGCGTCCGGCTTCTCGGTAGCGAGGATGCCTTTAGCGGCGGCGGCCCAGTCGGCGGGATCGCCCTTGGGCTGATAACGAATTAGACCGGAAACGGTCTTGTGCTTGCGTATCACGCCCATGTCGGGCTGCTCCGAATAAGCCTCTTCGAGACCGTAAGCCAACCAGTCCGCCATCGCGTCACCGAGCACCAGAATGTGGCGCTCCGGTACAGTTTCGCGTTTCTCGGGCGGCGGCGCCTTTGAAAAATCCTCGCGCACGGGCGGTAGCGTTGGCCGACGAGGCTGGGGCGGCGCCTGCTGAAACGGCTCAAACATGTCGTTACCAAACCAGCCGCCACCGAACCCGCCACCACGTTGTGGCTGCGGCCGCTGCTGAAATCCGCCGAAATTGAAGAACTGCGCCGAGCTAGGTCCGACAATGCCGAGCACCATCCCCGCAGCGATTGCAAGCGCAATCAGCGGGCCGCTCTTGGTAAAGACGCGCAGCTTCTTTGGCTTGTCTAACATGCTCTTGGACCGCACAAGACGGAGAGCTTGCCTCCACCTAAACTAGCACTAAAGTTGTGTGACGAGTCTCAGATCACCGTGAAGTGTACCGCCAGCGCGGACCAAACGAAGCGTTCGAGATGGTCGACGGCGGCCGTGAAGGGCCAGCACGGTGAGATGGCCAACGCCGAGGAGTCAGGGCGTCGGCACCGGCCTGCGCGTCGGGGTGGCAGTCGGCCGTGGCGGAGGCGCTGACATCTTGGGCCGCAGGTTCTGCTCCGAAGCCTTGGCAAGGACGCGGGCCATTTGTTCCCGGCTCGCCTTGAGCTGCTCGGCGGTGTTCGCATTGTCGCGGGCCATTTGTTCCTGGCCGGCCTTGAGCTGCTCTATTTCTTGCCCCAGG
>Ga0179587_10001641_pt1 | contig 10329 bp, 6 predicted proteins | sample CZODoug2_1_08_16_FD_185932 | JGI IMG/M metagenome (GOLD analysis project Ga0179587, IMG submission 185932) | Vadose zone soil fungal communities from Angelo Coast Range Reserve, California, USA - CZODoug2_1_08_16fungal | ecosystem: Environmental > Terrestrial > Soil > Vadose zone | place: USA...
AGATTGGGCATGAACTCCGCCTTCGTGATCTGCGCGGCGCGATCCGCCACGCTGGCCTGAATCTTCGCCACTTGAATCTCTTTGCTGTTCTGCAACGCCAGTTCGATCGCCCGTTTTAGGGTCAGCGCCATGGGAGCCCCGTCCTTGGGCGATTCCTGCGCCGCCGGCTGACTGGCTTTCTGGGCGGATGCCTCCTGCGCGCCCGCAGCGCCGCCGTACAGCACCATCAGGGCGGTCATTCCCGCGACTCGTCTCAGTAATTGCATTTCATACTCCTTCGTGGCCGCTCAATTTCTCCGACCCCTGGTCCCTTCCCTCATTCATATCTCAACGACTCCACAGGTTGCAGGCTTGCCGCCTGGTTCGCTGGCAAATACCCGAAAAAAAGCCCCGTGGAACACGACACCACGAACGCGATAATCACGCTCAGCGGTGACACCGGAACGCGCAGATTTCCCGGCAAAAAAGACTGGATTGTCACCGGCACAGCGATTCCAATCAAGATTCCGATAACCGCCCCTCCTCCGCTGATCAAGAAGGATTCGATCAAAAACTGGTACAGAATTTCCCGCCGCGCCGCTCCTATCGCCTTGCGAATCCCAATCTCCCTTGTCCGCTCAGTCACCGTCACCAGCATGATGTTCATGATCCCTACTCCGCTGATCACCAGTGCGATGAACGCGATAATGATCAGCACAATCGTGAGCGCGAGCGAGATATTCCTCGCCGCATTCAGTATCGCTGTCAGCGTTAGCACTTTGTATTCCGCTTCCGAGGGATGCCTGCTCCGCAGCAGTTGACCCAATTGCCGCTCGACGGACGGCACGTCTTCGGCCCGGGCCGCTTGTACGCCCAACAGACGCACAACTTCCATGCCGGTGTAATACTTCATGAGCGTAAAGGGGAGGATGACAGAGTTGTCCTGAATATCCGAAAGGCCGAAAGTCTCGACGCGCTCACGGAAAACGCCGATCACCGTGAACGTCAGCTCTCCCATCCGAATCGGTCTCCCGACTGGATTGTCTTGGCCAAAAATCTTGTCCGCGAGCTGCGCTGTGACGAGACAGACTTTGCTGCGCATTTCCATATCCGCGGCATCGAGAAAGCGCCCCCGCAATACGACAAGCCGCCGAATCGCCTGGTAACCCTCCGTCACTCCAACCAGATTCACGGGGCGCTCCACGCCGCCGGCAACCACATTCATGGGCAGTTCGCGGGACCCTGCTACTTCAACTACATTGGGAATGGACTTGGCGGCTTCCATGTCTTCCAGGGTCATTTCATAGTTGAGCGGCTGCGGCTTGTCCGGCCGCTGGACCAACTCCACCTGAATCAAGTTCGAGCCGACGGCCTCGATCTGCGAAAGCACGAATTTCCTGCTGGTCAGTGCCACGGTGACTACCAAAACGATGGAGGCGCTTCCGATAATTACACCTAGCGACGTCAGGATGGCCCGCAATTTATTCGCGCGTAGCGCGTCGATTGCTACTGTTACCGTCTCGCGGATGTCCATCATCAACCTTTGGCCGGATTATTTCAGCGGCTAATACGATACTCTCAGTTCTTCTTTAACTTTTTCATCGCTTCCTGCGCCATTTTGTTCTTGGGATCCAATTTCAGCGCGCTCTCAAATTCATTGACGGCTTCTTCTATTTTGTTCTGCTCTTCGAAGAGTCGGCCCATCCAGGCATGTATCCAGGCCGGTCGCGGATATCCCGATCGAATCGGGGCTTTCTTCGCGTATGCCGCCAGCAATCGTTCGGCTCTTTCCAGGTTTTCTTTCTTCAAGACCAGCGCAACGCCTCGGTAAAACTGTCCTCTGGGATCACCTGGCGCCGCGCGTTCCCCTGAGTCGGCGACCGCCAGCAGTAACTCCGGTTCAGCGCGCTTTGCTGCGTAATCCCCGATGTCGTAGATCAGCTCTGATGACTTTGGGTTGCTCTCCAGTGCTTTGGCGAACTCCTCGTCCGCCTTGGCGAAGTCCTTCTTCTGACGCCGGCAATTCCCCGCCGCGAAATGCCCTTCGGCCACATCCATCTCCGCTAATTGTTTGATCTGCGGCCAGGCCTTCTCTTCGCCGCCGCCCACCATGCCTGGAGCGCTACAATCGAATTCGATCAGCACTTGCCGCGCCGAATAATTCTTCGCGTCGAGCTGTACGGCTGTCTCGAATTCCTTGCGTGTTTTCTTGGCCAGTGATATTGCCGAAAACCAGCTGGCATGATCGGCCTTTTCTCCGTACGCTCTCCCCAACCACTCGTGGTAGATGGAATTCTGCGGGTCGATCGCCACGGCCTTCTCCGCGCTCTTAATCGCTGGGTCGTGCTGCTGCAGTTCGAGATAACTTTTCGCCAGCAACAATTGCACGTCGCCATTCTGCGGATCGGCCACCGCAGCCGCCTGCAGCGCCTGGATGGCCTTTGGATACTCACTGGCCTCGTACGCGCGCCGGCCCACTTCGAGGCTGGCTTCTTGCTTGACGGTCGTTGCTGCAATCGCTCCGCTCGCAATGCACAGGGCTGCGAGCAGCCACTTCATCCGCTTAACCATTCCATCGTTCCGGTAAGACCAAAACTTCGGTCGTAATGACGGTAACAGTCATGCCATCTCGCAAATCGACGTCCCCAGGCAGGGCCACCAGATCTCCTTCTTGCAAGCCGCTTACTACTTCGTAGTTCGTGGCATCAGCTATGCCTACGTGAATCTCCCGCTTCTCCAGCGTCGATTTTCCGACGCCCAGCTGGTTCTGCCGCACCACAAACACGTATCGCCTTCCGCCCTCAGCCGCCACCGCGCCTCGCGGCACGGACAGAACGCCGATGCGTTCCCGCGAATTGATGCGCACGTTCACATTGATATTCGGCAGCAGCTCCAGCTTGTCGTTGTTCACCGCGCAGAGTAACTCACCTACACTGCGGTTCTGGTGCGGCACTACCTGCTTCGGAATGTTCTCTGTTTTCCCCACCCATGTCTTGCTCGGCAACGCATCCCAGGTAATCTTCACCGGTTCGTCCACTTCCAGCGGGCCGAGTTCCGGCTCATCGATGAATGCCCGCACGCGAACCTTGTGCAGGTCCGCCATTTCTGCGAGAAGATCTCCGAGCTTGACGTAATCTCCCGCCTTCGCCGGCAACGAGTAGAGCGTTCCATCCGCCGGCGCGGTGATCCGACCTTGGCGCACTTTTTCATTTAGCGCGGCGACTTCGTTTTGAATCTGCTGCACGCGTAGCGCGGCCTGGTCCGTGCCCAGTTTCAGGCTGCGTTCAAATTCCTGTTTCGCCGCCGCCAGCCGCGTCACCTCCGATTGCGCTTTCGTCAAGGCCAGGTCGTTCGCATCGAGTTCCTCCTGCGTAGCCGCTTGCTGTCCAATCAGCCGCAGCAGCACTTCATGATTCTTCTGCAACCGGTCGCGCTCGGCTTGCATTTTTGCCAGGCTCGCCACTCCAACTCTGGCGGCGTCGTCCGGTCTTCCGCCGGCCTTGGCCGCGAGCAAATCGTCTTCCGCCTTGAGGAGCTTGCTCTCGGCTTCGGAAAGCCGCGCCGCTGCATCCTTTACATCCAATTCCAGGATCAATTGGCCTTTCTTGACCGTGTGTCCCTCGGTCGCGCGCACCTTCTCCACAAATGTATCCAGTTGTGCTCGTATCACGTAAGGTGAAATGGGCTCCACCTTTCCATTGCTGCTGATCGACGAGATCAGGTTTTCCCGCATTGGCGTCACGGCCGAAATCTTCGGCACCGGCTTTCGCCCGCTGACTCTGATCCCCGCGTACGCCAGCACTCCCGCTAGCGCCAGGTAGAGCAAAATCCGATTTCGCAGCCTGCGATCCATATTTTCCTATCCTGCGTCGTCTCGCACTCCGCACCTAACGAGACGCAAGAACACATCCCTCGGGCCCAGTGTTTCCCTTACTTGTCCGTGGCTTGCTTGACCCCTGTTAGGAAGGCGCCAAGGACTTCATTCTAACAAGAGCAGCGCGGCTTTCTCTAGATTCCTTGCGGGCGTTGTTTATTCTGCGCCCTGCTTTCCCTTGACCCATTCGCCGGATCCGCCATCCCTCATTCTTAAGTGATGCCTCTCTTGTATTCCTGGGATGCCGCCTACCCGTTATGGCCGGAAGACCTCGTCGTGCTAGAATTCGCCCATGTCTATTGAGAGCAGCCCCGAGAAAACCGCCGCTCCCCCCGCGGGTAGCTTGAACAAGCCCATCCAGGCCGGCGCTATCGTTAGCCCTGTCCTCCACCGCGTCTGCATCCAGTGCAATAACATGTTCCGCGTTACTCCCGACAGGTTTGATGCCAAACAGTGCCCCAATTGCCACAAAGGCTGAACCGTAACATTTCCCCTCGGGCCGCGTAGTACACTGTGAACGCTCTGTGCCCTGTTTCACGAACTCCCATTAAGGGGTCCTTCGATGATTGAAGCTCGTGCCCTGTCCAAGCGCTTCCAGGACAAGAAGCGCGGTGAAATCCGCGCCGTCGATAACGTCAGCTTCACCTGCCAACCCGGCAAGATTTACGGCCTCCTAGGGGCCAACGGCGCCGGAAAGACCACGACTCTTCGCATGCTCGCTACCATCCTCGAGCCCACCGACGGTACCGCCATCGTTTGCGGCCACGACGTCGTCGAGCAGCCAGAAAAAGTGCGCGCCAACGTCGGCTTCCTTTCCACCGCCACCGCCCTTTATCGCAGGCTCACCGCCCAGGAATTTGTCGAATACTTTGGTCGCCTCAATGGTTTAGACGAAGCCACCCTGAAAAAGCGCGTCGACGACATTTTCAATCGCCTCGACATGAACGGTTTCCGCGACCGCCGCTGCGACAAGCTCTCAACCGGCATGATGCAGAAGACTTCCATCGCCCGCACTCTCGTCCATGACCCACCTGTCATGATCTTCGATGAGCCTACCAACGGCCTGGATATCATGACCGCTCGTACCATCACGGCTTTCATCCGCGAATGCCGCAACAGCGGCAAAACCGTCATCTTTTCCACCCACATCATGAGTGAGGTCGAAAAGCTCTGCGACACCATCGGCATCATTCAGTCCGGTAAACTCCTTGTCGAGGGCTCCCTCGACCAGCTTCGCGACAAGTACGCCGAGCACGAACTCGAAGAAATTTTCGTCAAAGTCGTCACGCCCCACTTCGTCGCCGAGGAGGCCAACTGACATGTCCATGCGCAATGTCGGCATCGTCTATCGCAAGGAACTCACCGAGGCCCTCCGCGACCGGCGCACGGTCATCTCTACGATACTCGTGCCTCTCCTGCTCTTCCCCGTCCTTAGCGTCGGCTTTGGCTCGCTCGCTGTCACCCTCGTCGGCAAGGCCAAGGAAGAAGTCCCCAAAGTCATGCTTCGCGGCGGCGAAGATTCTCCTGCCGTTATCGAAGGACTGAAGAAGCTCGACAAGATCGAAATTGTCCCGGAGACACCCGGCTGGAAAGATCAGATCATCAACAAGGAAATCCGCGCTGCCGTGGAGATTCCCTCTGGTTTTCAAGCCGACGTGGCCCAGCAGAAATCAGACACCGTCAAAATCTTCAACTATCAAGGAGAAATGAAATCTGAATTTGCGTCGGACAAGATCGAAACATACATGAAGGAATATCGCGACAAAGTGGTGAAGGAGCGTCTTGCTGCGAAGAACCTCGCGGAAACCGTGCTCAAACCCTTTGAGGTCAACAGGGAAAACGTCGCGCCTCCCGAAAAAGTCAGCGGCGCCGCTTTCGGCGGCATCATCGGCTACATGGTCATCCTTCTCTGCATGACCGGCGCGATGTATCCCTCCATGGACCTGACTGCCGGCGAAAAGGAACGCGGCACCATGGAAACCATTCTCTCCAGTCCCATCTCCCGCATGCATCTTGTTCTTGGCAAATTCTTTCTGATCCTTACGGCGGCACTGGGCACGGCCGCTCTGTCCGTTTTGTCAATGGGCGTTTCTTTCTCTGTCTTAAGCCACTACACCGGGAAAACCGAAGGCGGGCGCGCCGCTGCTGCTGAATTTGTCCTCAAGCTCGGACCCAAGACAGTGATTTCGGTGTTCCTCATGGCTCTTCCCATTGCCGTCCTCTTCTCCGCCACCCTGATGACCATCGCGCTCTTCGCCAAAACCTACAAAGAAGCCCAGAGCTATCTCACACCGATGACGTTTGTGGTCATCATCCCCGCTGTCGCCGCCATGCTTCCCGGCGTGGAGCTCACTCCCAAGCTTTCGCTCATCCCAATTCTCGGCACCAGCCTTCTCTGCAAAGAGCTTGTCGCCGGCACTTATCACTGGAATCTCATCGCCATTATCTTCGCTTCAAACTGTGTCTATGCCGCGGTCGCGCTTTTCCTGGCCATAAAAATGTTCCAGCGCGAATCCGTCCTGTTCCGCTCTTAACGTTCGCTCCTGGTGGGGCGTCCGCAGCTGCGGACGCCCTGTCTTTCTTTTCCAGGCACACGAAACGTGGTGCCCTCGTTTCTCCCAGGCCTGCTTTTCAGCTCCGGTGACACGGTCCTCAACCTGTGCGTTTCTCCATCAAGTCTCGCATCACTGCGTCCGAAAATTACCAGCGTACGCACCAGGGCACATCTCTTAATGCCTCTATCCTCAGGCCATAAAAAGGCGCACACTAGTCTCGAGGTTAAACCCATGGTTGCTGCTGCCGGTGTCTGGAAAAAGAAACGCGACGACTTGAAAACCAAGAGAAACTCGCTATTCGCAGTCTACACAAGGGACCCTCAAAATATTTCCCTCGCTCGAGAAATTAAGGCGCTGGACGACGAAATCGCCGACTGCACCCAGCACGTCGAACAAGAAAGACGCGCCGAGCAACGCGCCGCTTCTCCCGCTGCCAAACTCGTCACCACTCCCAAGTAATTCTGAATGCGCTTCCAACAGGACGAACGCTGCCCGGCGTGTTGCCCCTATCGCTGCTTGACTTCAACCTGCACCGGCCGCGCCACCGCACTTACTTCAGGATCGTAGTATTCATACACGCGTGACCGGAATGTGCACGCCCGAATTGGATACTTCGCGCGCAACCGAAACTTCAGCGTCACCGTGTCGCCCGGCGCAAACGAATCGAAATACAGAATGGCCTGCGTGGCCGTCAAGCTGAACTTCTCCAGCCGTCCGCTCTTCTGCCCCGCACTTTTCTCGTGGTAGTCCTGCAAGTCTTCGCTCAGCAAGTCAAACCCCGGCGGAATCCCCAGGTCCACCATCACCATATTCGCGGCCTTCGGCAAATTGTTTTTGATGGTAGCGGTTGCCGTGGCGATGTCGTCTTGCACCAGATGCGTGCGATCGTAAGCCACATCGATCGAAAGAGCCTCCTGCTCCGGCTTCTTATCCCATGGCAGAAAATATTGCGCCACCACCTGGTACGCTAGTCCGCCCTTTCCCGCAAACCGGATCTCCACGGTGTTCCCGCCCTTTGCATCGACATCTTTGAGCACAAATTGATGCAGCAGATCGTTGTTCTCCGGCGTCAACACCAGTTTCTCCGCCGTCTTGCCGTTCAGCACAACCTCCAGCGTGCCGCGAACGTCCGCCGCGCCTTTCTCCGTCGCCAGCAGCAGCGCTCGCAACGCCATGATGGTCGCTTGGGTTGTCCCCCACGCGCCAGAAGCATCTTTCTTCGCAGCAATGTACGTCATCGCCTTCCGTGCCGTGCCCGAAGCTCCGCCCCATTTCAGCAGCGCTTGCGCCGCCAGTCCGGTCGTCTCCACGCTCGCGCTGGTGCCCGTGGCATACACGGCCGTCTCATCCGCGCTCCACCACGCTTGCTCATCCTTCTCCGTGCGTGCATCCAGGAGCAGTTGCATGGCTTGCCGTGTGAAGTCCCGGTCTTTCGCATAGTCCACCGCGAAGTTCGCCAGCACCGCCAGCGTGTACGCGTCAGCTTTCGCGCTCATATGACTTTCGATAAATTGCCGCGCCTTTTCCACCGCCGGCCCCTGGTAGCCAGTGTTCTCCAGCGCCCAGGCGAGGTACGCGGTAATCCGCAACACGTCTTTGTTGTACCGGTTTGTCGCACCCTCATTGATAAACGACGCGTCCGGCTTCCAACTCCCATCCGCCTGCTGCTGTCCGGCAAGCCATTGCTGCGTTCGCGCGATCAGCTTTGGGTCCACGTCATGGACTTTGGACATATCGCTGAATTCCATCAAGCCATACGCCGTCAGGATTTTGTTCGACGGCGCGTTGCCAAACCACGAAAAGCCGCCGCTTGGAACTTCAAAAGTCAGCAGCCGTTGATACCCGTTGGCAATGAATCCTTCCGCTTTGGCATGTACTTCCGGAGTCAGCTTTTTCGTCCGCTTCATGTAATCGAGCGCCAGCACATTCGGGTACGTGCTTGAGGAAGTCTGTTCGAAGCACCCGTACGGCATGCGCAAGAGGCTATCCATTCCTTCGATGACCTGGCTCAGCGGCCCGGGATACAGCCTCATGAAAATCTTGCTCGCTTCGGGAATGGACTCCGCCGGGAAAGCCACCGCATGCTGCGCCGTCGTTTCCAGCCGTCCGTTAAACACCACGCTCTGTTCACGGCCGTTGGGGATCACCTCAATTTCCCGCACTACGATGTCCGCTCGATTTGCTCCGCCTTTCATCCGCGCGCCCAGCGTCAGCTTGAATTTCCCGATGCGCTTTGCTTCCAGCGTGAACTGCGCCCCGCCCACCCGCGCGGATTCCACGGTGACGTTTTTCTCCGTAACGTCGTCCACGAGCGAAAACCAATCGTCGGCTTGCAGTTGCAGGTTCACGTCCCCGGCCGCGCCGGAATAGTTGTATACCGCTACGGGGATCGAGACGCGGTCGCCCTGCGTCAGTGTCACCGGCAGATCCAGGTCCACGAAGAAATCCTGGAACACTTTGATGCTGGAGGTGCCGCTGCCCAGCGCACCGCGCGTTGTAGAAGCCATCATCGACATCCGCCACGTCGTAATCGAGTCCGCCAGCGGAATAGTGATGCTCGCGATGCCGTCCTTGTCCGTAATGATTTCCGGATTGATGTACAACGCCTCCGGAAAATACGAGCGCGCCCGCGGAGCCGTCCCAGCTTCGTCCTTCTCTTTCGCCAGCGTCGCACTGTTCCTCAATGCATCGTTGGCGCCGGTCACCTCAACCATCTGGGCCATAGGAAGGGCTAGTCGGGCATGAGGAGCCGGCGGCGCCATCCCTACAGCTTGAAAGTTGCGGGCTTCGAGGGGCATCCCCGCGGCATCACCTACAACTCCACCCATAACCCCGCCCGCAACGCCGCCAGCCATTCCAAATCCAACCTTGAAATCCGCCACCATTCTTCCCGTATCACTGACCGCTACGATTGCTTCCGAATGTTCCTGTCGCAGCAAGACGGAAAGGATCGCGCGATCGCGCGGCTCAAGTTCCACTCGCTTCAATACACTTCCTGAGCCGTTGAAGACAGCGATCTCGTAATCCGCCGGCGGCAGGTCTCCCAGCCGGAATCGCCCATCGGCATCCACATTGGTCCGGCGTATTTTCGCGCTCAGAACGGATCGCAGTTGCACCACCGCCCCTTCCAGGGCCCCGCCCCACTGGTCCACGGCGGTTCCGCTGATCTCCGCGCGCCCATTGAACGCACCGCGGTCGTGCTCGATGTTCACACCGATCGTGCTGGGGCCCGAATTCGCATGCCCCACGATTTTCCGCCGCCGCACTTCCACATAGGTCCACAAATCGTCGCCCGTCCCAAACTGTTTGTCGGGACCCGCGCTGCGCACCAAGTAATGCGTCTTATTCGGATCCCACGCCGCGTGTTCCACTCGCAAATTCGTATCCCACGCATCCCGAAGCCCCGCTGCGTTGTCGTGCGTCATGCCCTCCACGGTCTTGATCAAGTCCCCGTGTTCGGCGCTGTCCGCATACGCGTGGCTGAGACGTTCCGATAGTCCGCGCACCTGCGCCAGGAACCGCGTGTGGTACCGTTGCGCGTACTCGCCGTATTTCGTTTGTGGCACCGTCCGCCCGAACTCCGTCTCGAACTTGTTCGCCGTCACCATCTCCGTGGCAGAGAATAGCGCGCGCGCCGCGCGGTCGTGCTGTTCCGCTTGAGATTCTTCCACCGGCGCAACCACTTCCGGCATGCCAATCGAATGAATCTCATACCGCGGCTTCAATACCTCCTGCTCCAGGTAAAAGAAAACCTTCGCAAAGCCCGGCTGCTTTTCCGCCAACGCAAACACGGCTTCATCCACGACCTGCAAGCCCAGCGCCGCGCTCACTCCTTGCCCTTTCGCGTTTGTTACGCGGAAGCGGACCCGCGCCTCGCCGCCCGGTTTGTAGACTGCGGCATTCGCCGACGCCTCAATCTTC
>Ga0179587_10001642_pt1 | contig 10328 bp, 13 predicted proteins | sample CZODoug2_1_08_16_FD_185932 | JGI IMG/M metagenome (GOLD analysis project Ga0179587, IMG submission 185932) | Vadose zone soil fungal communities from Angelo Coast Range Reserve, California, USA - CZODoug2_1_08_16fungal | ecosystem: Environmental > Terrestrial > Soil > Vadose zone | place: USA...
CGCAGTTCACCCGGCAGGTCGCGCACGGCCACGCAGATCCGCCGCAGCCGGTCGGAACGCGCGAGGTCGCGCATCAGCACGCCCGCCAGCAGGCGCTGGTCGATGTTGCCACCTGACACGACCAGGCAGGTTCGTCGGCCGCGAAACCGTTCGGCTGGGCGAGCAGCGCCGCCAGCACCGCGGCACCGGCGCCCTCGGCAACGGTCTTTTCGATCATGATCATGAGGCTGACGGCACGCTCGATCTCGGGCTCCGTCACCAGCACGATCTCGTCGACCAGGGCGCGCACGATGGGCAGGCAGCGGCCACCGACCTGCTTGACGGCGATGCCCTCGGCAATCGTCGTCCGGCCTGCTGACGGCGATGTCTCATGGCCAAGCAGCGCCTCGCGCATGAAGGGAAATTGTGCCGCCTGCACGCCAAGGATCTTGATTTCCAGCTTGAGCGCCTTGAGTGCGGTTGCCACACCCGAGATCAAACCTCCGCCACCGATCGGGACTACGATGACCTCGATGTCGGGACAGTCCTCGATGACCTCGAGTGCCAGTGTGCCCTGCCCCGCGATGACATCGGGATCGTCATAGGGGTGGATGAAACAGAGTTTGCGCTCGTGCTCCATCTGGCGGGCATGCGCGGCGGCGGACGCCAGGTCGTCACCTTCGAGGACGACCCGCGCCGCATGGCTTTCGGTCTGGATCACCTTGATCAGCGGCGTGCTCCTCGGCATCACGATGGTCGCATCGAAGCCGAGCCGGCGTGCTTGATAAGCCACCGCCTGCGCATGATTCCCGGCCGACATCGTGATTACGCCCTGCCGCTTCTGTTCCGGACGCAACCGAAGCATGGCGTTCAGCGCGCCGCGCTCCTTAAAGGACGCGGTGAACTGCATGCTCCTGGATCGTCGCCTTGTTGGCGCGATCGATGCTGCGGACCTTGCTCATCCATTCGCTCTTGACGGCGAGCCCGGCCTGCGCCGCGCGCTGGGCAACGACGCTCGCGCCCAGCACGCTGGTCGAGGTCTGCGCCAGTTCCTCAAACAAGCCCGGTGCCGCAACCAAGGCCCCGATGCGCAGCCCGGCGAGGCCGAGCCATTTGGAAAAACTCATCGAGACGACGGCGCCTTCCGGCGCCACATGTAGCGCCGGGGTGTGGCCGTCAGCGAAATCGCGATAGGTGCAGTCGTGCACCAACAGCGCACCGCAATCGCGCGCGATCGCCGCAAAGCTTTCGATCTCCTCGCGGCTATAGCGGAGCGGATTGTTGGGATCGACCAGATAGATGATCGCCGTGCGCTCGTCGACATGCGCCTGCAGCGCGTCGGCCGTCAGCCGGTAGTTGCAGACCGGATCGTAGATCGGGATCTCGATTACCTCGGCGCCCTGCTGGCGCGCGAACAGGCATGGCCATTTCCAGGTCGGATCGGTGGTGACGAGTGTTGTGCCTGGCTTGCAGCGCGCGCGGCAGATCATCGCCAGCGCATTGACGCCGCCTTCGGTCACGAGTGCTTCGGCACCGGGCGTGCCGAGATCGGTCACGATCGCGCTGCGCAGCGCCTCAAAGCCCAGTGGCGGCGCATAGGCATTGAACTCACCGGCTTCGATGGAGCGCAGCATCGCCTCGCGCACCGCGGGGTGGCTTTCGATGTGGTTGGTGTTCTGGCCGAGCCAGTGGAGCCCCGGCGTCGCCGAGAGCTCGTCGAAATACCGGTTGCGGATCAGCGCGCAGGATTTAGACCTCGACATCGGTTTGCCGCCTCAAATCACTGAGCCGCGGGCGGCGATGCCGCCGTCGATGGTCACCACGGTGCCCGTGATGTAGCCGGCCTTGGGCGAGGACAGGAACGCGACGAGATCGGCGACTTCCTCTGATGTGGCCGGACGCTTACCGGGATATTTGTCGAACAGCTCTTCCCAGCGGGCCTCGTCGCCGAGCATGTCGATCGCCTTCCGCTTCATGATCTTGAGCATGCGGTCGGTGGCGACCGGACCCGGATTGACGGCAACGACGCGAACACCATGGTTGAGGCTTGCGCCGCCGAGCGCCTTGGTAAAGGACATCAGCGCCGCATTACCGGTGCTGCCCGCGATATAGCTCGCATCCCAGTTCTCACCGGAATTGCCGATGATGTTGAGGATGACGCCGTCCTTGCCCTTCATCCGCGGATAGTAAAGACGCGACAGGGTGATGTAGCCGAACACCTTGAGATCGAAACCGCGCCGCCAGGCAGCGTCATCGAGGATCTCCACCGAACCAGCCGGGATATCGCCAGCATTGTTGATCAGGATGTCAATGTTGCCGACCTCGGCCGCGAGTTGCTCCATCGCTTCCGTGGTCGACAGGTCGAGCACGTGGATCGTCACCTTCACGCCAAAGCGGGCTTCGAGGTCTTGCTTGGCCCTCAGCATGGCCTCGCCGCTGCGGGCCGCCAGATGCAGATGGCATCCTTCGGCGGCAAACACATCGGCCACCGCAAGCCCGATGCCCTTCGACGCGCCAGTGATCAGAGCCGTCTTGTTTGTCAGCTTAAGTTCCACACCAATCTCCGAGACGCAATTCAGATATACAAATCAAAGCAATTTGCATACCAAGAGATCGGGCGATTACTTGAAGGCTGCGAGAAAGTCGAGGAGGTTGTCGCCAAGCAGATTAACGTGGTCGCGCATGGTGCTGTGGGCCCGCTCCGGATCGTGGGCCAGAATCGCCTGCATGATCGCCTCGTGCTCGCGCACGGTGTCGGCGATCCGGTTCGGCATGCGCGTCACCCGACGGCGATAGGTCGCGACCTCGTTGCGCAGCTTTCGCGTCTGATCGGCCAGAAAGGCATTGCGCGAGGCTTCATAGATCGCCTCGTGGAACTCCTGATTGACGTCGTAAAACACGTCGATGTCACCGATTTCGCCAATAGCCACAAGTCGTTGATGAATCTCTGATATTTTGCTGCCCCAGGCCTGCGACACGCGCCGCGCGGCGAGCCGTGCGCACAGCCCTTCGAGCTCGGCCATCACCTGGAACATCTCGACCAGCGCCTCCGCCTTGATGGCGCGCACGGTCGCGCCCTGCCGCCCACGCAACTCGACCAGATTGTTGGCGGCCATCAGCCGGAACGCCTCCCGCACCGGGGTCCGCGAAACGCCGAAGCGCTGCGCGATCTCCTGTTCATCGAGCCGACTGCCGGGCTCGAGGTGACCGGCGGCGATCGCCCCTTCGAGCTGTTGGCGCAGGCTCTCCGCCAGGGTCACGCCAGGTATCTGGGCAGGGGAACCGTGCCCGTTTTTGGCACGCTTGCCTACATTAGCTGCAGCAGACATCGTCACAATGTTTCTCCTATGTGCATCTGAGTATACAATATGACGCACCATATTCCAATCAGAAGCCCCAATTCACCCGAAGATGCCAGCGACTGCCCCAGATTAGACGCCAAAGCCCGGCAAATTTCATGCCCAATCTGTCGAAAACAGCTCTGGCACACGAGTTGCTAAGAAAAGCTGGAGCGGCCCATCTGCGTATGCGTGAGATGGCCATTATTATACAAAGGGCCCTCCGTGCAGGCTGCGATCCAACCGAAAAACATGCCCATCGCCGGATCGCCGGAGACCACGGCGAAGCCATCGCTGCTCGAACTGCGCGCGCTGACCAAGACCTACGGCCAAGTGACGGCGTTGGCGGGCCTTGAGGCGAGCGTCGCCCCCGGCGAATTCGTCACCGTCGTCGGCCCCAGCGGCTGCGGCAAGAGCACGCTCTTTAATATCGTCGCAGGTCTGGAGGAGCCGGACGCCGGCGGCATCCTGCGCTTCGAAGGCAACAGCTGCCATGCCGCCGACCTGCTCGGTCGCGTCTCCTTCATGCCGCAGCGGGACCTGCTCTTGCCCTGGCGCAATGTAGTGGACAACGCCATCCTCGCGCTCGAGGTCGAGGGCGTGCCGCGCGCGGAGGCCCGCGCCAAGGCACTCAAGATGCTGCCGGAGTTCGGCCTCGCCGGCTTCGAGAAACAGTATCCGCATCAATTGTCGGGCGGCATGCGTCAGCGCGTGGCGCTGATGCGCACCTTCCTGTTCGAGCGCGACCTGATGCTGCTGGACGAACCGTTCGGCGCGCTCGATGCGCTCACCCGCGCGATGATGCAGCGTTGGCTGCTCGACGTCTGGCAAAAATACCGGCGCACCATTCTCTTCATCACCCATGATGTCGACGAGGCGATCTTCCTCGGCGACCGCGTGCTTGTGATGACCGCCCGCCCCGGCTCCGTGAAGCTCGAACAGGTCGTCGACCTGCCGCGGCCGCGCCTGCCCGAGATCGTCACCGCTCCCGAATTCGTCCGCCTCAAGCGCACGCTGCTCGATGCCATCGAGGAGGAGAGCATGAAATCCTTTCAGTCCGCCGTTGCCCAGGGGAAGGCCACGTGAACGTGCACTCAAGCGGACAACCATCCTCCCCCGCGGCCGGCGCAATCGATTCGGGCGAGTGGGACGCCCGCGTCAAGCTCGCCGCCTGCTATCGCATGGTCGCCCGGCTCGGCATGGACGACCTGATCTACAATCACATCTCGGCGCGCGTGCCGGAGCACGAAGACCGGTTCCTCATCAACCCCTACGGCCTGCTGTTTGACGAGATCAACGCGTCGACCCTCGTGAAGATCAACACCCAAGGCGACAAGCTCGACGACACGCCGCACAGCGTCAATGTCGCTGCCTTCGTCATCCACGCCGCAATCCACACGTCACACCACGACGCTGCCTGCGTGCTGGACACCCATTCCGACGCCAGCGTCGCGGTCTCCGGCCAGGAGAAGGGCCTGCTGCCGCTCAGCCAATTCGCGATGCGCTTCTATGACCGTCAGGCCTTCCACGACTATGAAGGCGTCGCCATCGATCTCGACGAACAGGCGCGACTGGTGCGCGACCTCGGAGCGCACAAGGTCGTGCTGATGCGCAATCACGGCATCCTGACTGTCGGCCGCACGCCGGGCGAGGCCTTCATGCTGCTGTATTATTTTCGAGCGCGCCGCGCGCATCCAGCTGCAGATGCAGGCGGCGGCCGCCGGAGGCGCCGCGTTGGTGATGCCCCCGCACGAGATTTGCGAGAAGGCCGCGTGGCAATTTTGGGAATTGCAGGGCGATATCGTCGTTCCAGGCGAGCGCGAATGGCCGGCGCTGATGCGCCAGCTCGACCGCACCGATCCGTCCTATCGCAATTGATCCTCATACCGACGCCAGGAGTAGACCATGCTGAGCCGACGCCATGCCCTCGCCGCCTTCACCGCCGTCGCGCTGACAGTCGGCTCACTGCCAATCTCGCTTCCCGCCGCGGCCGAAACCCTCACCAAGGCGAGCCTCCGCCTGAAATGGCTGCCGCAGGCGCAGTTCGCCGGCTTCTACGTCGCGCTGGCAAAAGGCTACTACAAGGCCGAAGGCATCGACCTCGCCATCAATCCCGGCGGCCCTAATCTGCTGACGGAAAATCTGGTCGCGACCGGCGCCGATACGTTTGGCCTGTCGGGCGGCACCGACAGCGTGTTCGCGGCGCGCGACAAAGGCTTACCCGTCGTCTGCATCGGCGTTTCGCATCAGATCACGCCGTTCATCTTCGTCACGCGCAAGGATGGCCCGGTGAAGACGTTGCAGGATTTCAAGGGCAAGACCGTCACCACCTGGTTCACGGGCGCCAACCATGTGCTGAACGGCATGCTGGCGAAGGAAGGCATCAAGGCCGACGAGTTGAAAATCCAGCCGCAGCAGGTCTCGGTGACGCCGTTCATCGACGGCAATGTCGACGTCATCACCGCGACCTATTACAACGAGTACTACACGATCCAGTCGCGGATGCCGAAGGACAGCCTGAAGACCTTCGTCGCCGAAGACTACGGCATCACCTTTCCCCGCGATACGCTGATCGTCGCGGAGGCGACCGCCAAGGAAAAGCCCGACCTCGTCAAAGCGTTCCTGCGTGCCTCGCTCAAGGGCTGGAAGGAGGCCTTCGCCGATCCGAAAGGCGCCGTCGACGCCGTGATGGCCGTTGCCCCGACGCTCGATCGCCCGCAACAGGAGTTCATGCTCACGGAAGTGAAGCGTCTGATGACGGCAGGCAAGGCAGCACAAAACGGGCTGTTCTGGATCGATCCCGACGCCATCAAAACCGCTCATGACTTCTTTCTGAAGTACGGCGTGATCTCCAAGTCGCTCGATCTTGCCGTCGCCTATGACGCAAGCTTCATCGAAAGCGTGCCGGTCGCGGAACGGCGGCCGTGAGCATCGGCTCGACCGCATCGCTCGTCGAAGAAAAAGCAGCAGCGGACTTGCGACCGACCGGTCTGCCCGGCTGGTTGCGAAAGGCGCTGCGTCTGCTGCTCGGCCTCACCGCCACGGCCCTGATCTGGGAAGCTGCGGTGCTGCTGTTCGGCATCAGACCCGCTTACCTGCCACGGCTGAGTACGATCCTGATGGCGATCGCGGCGACGCCTGGCGCCTATTTCAATGGCTTCCTGCGGACATCAGCCGAAACGCTGATCGGCTTCCTGACCGGCAGCGCCTTCGGCCTGCTCACCGGCATCGCCTTCTTCCGCGTGCGGGCGCTGCGTGAGATGATCTTCCCGATCTTCGTGGTGTCGCAGACCATTCCCGTCATCGCGTTCGGCGCCCTGGTGGTGCTTTGGTTCGGCAATACCCTCCTCGCCAAGGCCGTGATCGCGTTCTATCTCACGTTCTTCCCCGTGACGGTCAACACACTGCTCGGCCTAGAAACGGTCGATCCCAAGCAGGTGGCGCTGATGAGGAGCTTTGGCGCCTCGAACGGCCAGCTGATGCTGCGCCTGCAGCTTCCCACCGCGCTGCCGCAGATCTTCGTGGCGCTGCGGCTTGCTTCGTCGCTTAGTCTGGTCGGCGCGATCGTCGGCGAGTGGTTCGGCGATACCACGGGTCTCGGCGTATTGCTGCTGCAGGCCATGTTCACCGAAAACGTGGTCGCGATCTGGGGCGCGCTGCTGGCCGCGGCGCTGCTTGGCACCGGCTTCTACGCCGTCGTCGCCACGGCCGAACGGCGACTGGTATTTTGGAGCGCGGAGCAATGAGCGGCTCGCCCCTCGCCTCTTCTCCACTTGTCGTGCAACGGGGCATCCTCGGCGCGGTGATCCTGGTGGTGTGCTGGGAAGGGCTCGCGCGCGGACTGCATCTGCCGTCCTACGTTCTTCCTGCCGTCAGCGAGATTTTGGCCGGTGTCTGGTCGAAGCGCGCGCTGCTGGGTGAGGCCGCGGGCTACACCGTGCTCGAAGCGCTGGTGGGCTACGGGCTCGGTTGTCTCATCGGCATCGGCCTTGCGGTCGCCATCACCATGCTGCCGCCGCTCCGCGCCGTGATCCTGCCTGCAGCCACCGCCATCAACTCGGTGCCCGTGGTCGCCTATTCGCCGCTGATCCTGCTCTGGTTTGGCATCGGCGTTGCGTCGAAGATGGTGATGGTGGCGATGGCGGTGAGCTTCACCGTCTTCCTGTCGACGCTCGCCGGGCTCGACCGCGTCGATCGCCGCGCCATCGATCTCATGCGCAGCTTCGGGGCGGGGCGGCTGAACATCCTGTGGCGCCTGCGCCTGCCGACCGCTTTGCCGCTGCTGCTGGCCGGGATGCGCGTCTCCACCGTCCGTAGTGTCATCGTGGCGATCATCACCGAAATGCTCGGCGCCTATGGCGGGCTCGGCTGGGTGATCTACCAGGCCGTGCTGCAGATCGACTTCGTGCAGGTCTGGTCGGCGATCTTCGTCGCTTCGGCGGCGAGCCTGAGTTTCTTCGGCCTGATCGGCTTCCTCGAACGCAAAATCCTGTTTTGGACATGACCCGATGAAACGACAGATGCATCTCGGCCTGTTCATCTTGGGGACCGGCAGCCATGTTGCCGGCTGGCGCTATCCTGGCGCGGTGGACAGCTTTCAGGATTTTCCGGCGATCCAGGAGATCGGCCGCACCGCCGAGCGCGGCAAGTTCGACCTGATCTTCATGGGCGACAACCTCTACGCAGATGCTGCCGCCCATCCCTCCTACACACTGCGGCTCGAACCGCTGACGATGCTGGCCGCGCTCGCCACCTCGACCAGCCATATTGGATTAGGTGCGACCGTCTCCACCACCTACAGCGATCCGTTCACGGTCGCGCGCGTGTTCGCTTCGCTCGATCACATCAGCAACGGCCGCGCCGCTTGGAATGCAGTGACGACGGCAAATCCCGCGACCGCCGCCAATTTCGGCATCACCCATCCCGACCACGCCCGCCGCTACGAGATGGCGGGCGAATTCCTTGACGTCGTCAAGGGCCTGTGGGACGGCTGGGCGGACGATGCCATCGTCGCCGACCGCATGAGCGGGCTCTACATCGATCCCGTCAAGCTGCGCTCGATCGACCACGATGGCGCGTTCTTCAAGGTGAAGGGACCGCTCAACATCGGCCGCAGCCCGCAAGGCCATCCGGTGGTGCTGCAAGCCGGTGGATCCGAGGCCGGCCAGGCTCTCGCCGCACGCACAGCGGACATCGTGTTCTCGGTCGTGCAGGACATCGACGAAGCCAAGGTCGGCTACGCATCGCTGAAGAACCGCCTGCCGGCCTTTGGACGCAAACCGGAGGACGTCACGGTGCTGCCGGGCGTCATGCCGATCGTTGGTCGCACCGACAAGGAAGCGTTCGAGAAACTCGGCGTGCTGCAGAGCTTCGTCAGCGGCAGCAACGCGCTCGCCATGCTCTCCGAACGCTTCGGGCAGGACATGTCGGCGTATGATCTGGACGGACCCGTTCCGAACATTGCGCTGCCCGACAGCTATCACAGCTTTGCCCGCGTCATGCTCGCCAAGGCGCGGCGTGAGAACATGACGCTGCGCGACCTCTATAATCTCATCGCCGCCGCGCGCGGCCATTGGGTGCTGTGCGGCTCGGCGATCAGCGTCGCCGACACGCTGCAGCAATGGTTCGAGGAGCATGCGGCGGACGGCTTCAACGTGATGCCGCCGTATTTCCACGAAGGTTTCGAGGATTTCGTACAGCTCGTGGTGCCGATTCTGCAGGAGCGCGGCCTGTTCCGTGCCGACTATGAAGGGACGACGCTGCGCGACCATCTAGGTCTGCGGCGACCGAAGAATGCCATGTTCGACATATGAAACGCACTTTCGAGGAAGGCGTATGCGTGGGGCCGATGTGGTCAACCATTACTACGCGTTCCGCGAATAAGCCCCTGGTTCTCGCTCCCAGCTAAAATATCGAAAACAACCCCATGCAAAGTAGCCGGTGGTCGCTGGCATGCGCCCTCGCCGAGTTGATCGACGTTCCGGTGATGATCGTCCACGTCTCCAACCGCCAGGCGATGGAGGAAATCCGCCGCGCGCAGCCAAGACCTACGGCCTCTATCCGCGCAAGGGCACGATCGTGATCGGCTCGGACGCAGACATTGCGATCTGGGATCCAGCGCGCGAGGTTACGATGAGCCAGGATATCCTGCATCATGGACCCGACTACACGCCCTATGAGGGCTTTCGGGTCACCGGTTGGCCGGTGACTACGCTGGTACGCGGTGAAGTCGTGGTGGCCGATGGCAAGCTGGTCGGCCGCAAGGGAGCCGGCCAACATCTGGCACGCGACGCTTCGCTGTTCGCCGCCCCTGTCAGACCCGTCACCGCTTCCACTCGGCATCCTGCAGGAGCCGCCAGTTGATCTTGTTGCTCTCGCTGCGCGGCAGGCTGTCGACGAAGACGACCGAACGAGACGCCTTGTAGCTCGCCATCTTGTCGCGTGACCGTCGCGCTGGATAAAGGCGCTGACGATGACTCGGCCCAGCCCTCCTATCGGCTGTGGCTCGAAATGGCATGCCCCTCGTGCTCCTCATCCGCGACCTGCAGGCCATGATCGAGCGCATCGAGCAGCTGATGGGACTCATCGGTGGAGATCACCAAAGGCGGCGCCAGGAACAACGAGGTCTGTTCACCGCTGGTTCCGATCACGGCGCCCGCCTCCAGGGCGCGCAACGCCACGCGGGAAGCGACGGGATCCTCAGGGGTGTCCGCGCGCCACGCCCGCCAGTCCGGTCCGTGCAGCTCGATGGTCCAATGCAGGCCCTGTCCCGCGACGCGCCTTACGCTCGGGTGTCGCCGGGCGATCTCGAGTAGACGCCTTGCGAATAATCCCTCGAGCTGGCGTACCCGGGACAGGATATCTTCGTTGGTGACCACGCCGAGGTAGGCGCTGACGGCGGCCATGCTGATCGGATGACCACGCAACGTTCCGTAGTTCTGCCAACTCTTGCCCTTGAGTTGCTCGACAATAGCCTTCGACACCACGACCGCTGCGACCGCCGCAGCGCCG
>Ga0179587_10001644_pt1 | contig 10325 bp, 8 predicted proteins | sample CZODoug2_1_08_16_FD_185932 | JGI IMG/M metagenome (GOLD analysis project Ga0179587, IMG submission 185932) | Vadose zone soil fungal communities from Angelo Coast Range Reserve, California, USA - CZODoug2_1_08_16fungal | ecosystem: Environmental > Terrestrial > Soil > Vadose zone | place: USA...
ACGCCGGTCGCGATCAGGCCCTTGTAGAGCGCGCCCATGATCGACTGGTTGGCGCCGAGCTTGACGAAGAAGGTGCCGATGATCGAGGTGATGATGCAGACGCCGCCGATCGCAAGCGGCAGCGTCATCATGTTCACGAGCAGTGGCGAGGTCGCGAAGAAGATCGCGGCGAGCACCATGGTGGCGACCGCGGTCACCGCATAGGTCTCGAACAGGTCGGCGGCCATGCCGGCGCAATCGCCGACATTGTCGCCGACGTTGTCGGCAATGGTGGCCGGGTTGCGCGGATCGTCTTCGGGAATGCCGGCCTCGACCTTGCCGACGAGATCGCCGCCGACGTCGGCGCCCTTGGTGAAGATGCCGCCGCCGAGACGCGCGAAGATCGAAATCAGCGAAGCGCCGAAGCCGAGCGCCACCAGCGCATCGACCACGGTGCGGCTGTTGGCCGCGAGCCCCATGTAATGCGTCAGATAGGCGAAGTAGATGGTGACGCCGAGCAGCGCCAGACCCGCCACCAGCATGCCGGTAATGGCGCCGGCCTTGAAGGCGAGTTCAAGTCCGCCGGCCAGCGACGTCGTCGCGGCCTGCGCGGTGCGCACGTTGGCGCGAACCGAGACGTTCATGCCGATGAAGCCGGCCGCACCCGACAGCACCGCGCCGATGGCAAAGCCCGCCGCCACCAGCATGCCGAGGAAGTAGGCCAGCAGCGCAAAGATCACGATGCCGACCACAGCGATCGTCATGTACTGGCGCTTGAGATAGGCCTGCGCGCCTTCGCGCACCGCGGCCGCGATTTCCTGCATTCGCGGATTGCCCGCATCGGCCTTCATGACCGATGCCGTCGCCCAGATGGCGTAAACGATCGAAAGCGCTCCGCAGAGCACGATCACCCATAATGCTGTCATTGAATTTGCCTCAGATCCTGGTCTACCCGACGCCAATCGCCGCGGGAGCGGCGCGCGCATAAAAGAAGGCCCGCCCTGCCCAAAAGACGGCCTCAAATCGGCGGGACCATGCCAAAATCGTACCCCCGGCGCAACGCTGCGGAGGCCAGAAACGGTCGAATTCGGCAGGTATTTTGACGTGCTGCCGACTTTCCGCAACATCTCAGAAATGGCTGTAAGAGAGGCGCTGCAGCGCGATCTCCCTGCCCTGCGCGTCCAGAAACTTCGGAACCGACGCCCCGGCGATCACCGTCCCTATCGAAGCTACGGCCACCCCGGCCCGTCCCGCGGCTTGCGCGAACGCCTCGAAGCGATTCTCCGGGATCGCGCATAAAATCTCGTAATCGTCACCGCCGGAAACGATGGTCTCGATGCCGATCGTGCCGCGCGCAAGCAATGTTGCAGCGGCCGCGGACAACGGGACGCTCTGGGCATCGATGACGGCGGAAACGCTCGACGCCGCGCAGAGCTTGGCGATATCCCCGGCAAGACCATCGGACACATCCATCGCCGCATGCGCGTAATCGCGAACCGCTCCGGCCAGCGCCGTACGCGGCTGCGGCAGGCGATAACGGCCGACCAGCATCTCTCTTGCGTCAGCGTCATCGGCGAGAACAACAGCAGCCGCGCCGCCCCGGAGAATATCGAGACCCGACGCGGCGTCGCCGATGGTCCCGGTCACCACGACACGGTCGCCGGGCTTCGCACCGCTGCGATGGACCATCCGGCCTTTGGGAACGCGCCCGAACGCCGTGATCGAGATCACGAGCGGACCCGGCGTGGACACCGTATCACCGCCCAGCAGCGGGCAGCCGAACTGCGCCGCATCCTCGCCAAGTCCGCGCGCGAACGGCACCAGCCACGCATCGTCCGCGGCCCGCAACGCCAGCGTCAGCACAAAGCCTGCAGGTGTGGCGCCCTTGGCGGCGAGATCGGACAAATTCACCCGCAGCGCCTTGCGCGCGACCGTGTCCGGCGGATCATCGGTTAGAAAATGCACGCCTTCCACGATGGCGTCGGTCGTGACCACGGTGTCGTCGCCCGATGCCTTGAGGATCGCCGCATCGTCCATGAGGCCGAATGCGCCGGGGTCGGTCGCCAGCGGGCGAAAGTAGCGCGCGATCAGCGAGTCCTCACCGGAGAGATTACTTTGGCGATCTGTCATGACGCGCTATCCGCCGCACAGCCGTCATCGCCCGGCTTGACCGGGCGATCCAGTATTGCAGAGCGCCGGTGATTAACATGAACTCCGCGGCGTACTGGATCATCCGCTTTCGCGGATGATGACAGCAGAATGTGTGGCCCGCCCGCCCTCATCGCGACTACCCGCGCACGAACTCGTCGGCGCGAAACTGGCGGGCGATCTGGTCGAGCACCGCATTCACCATGCCGGTCTCGTCGCCATCGACAAAGGCATTCGCGACATCGACATATTCGGACACCACGACGCGCGCGGGCACATCCTTGCGATGCTCAAGTTCGTAGGAGCCCGCCCGCAATACGGCGCGCAGGATGGCGTCGATCCGCTTCAGTGGCCAGCCCTTCGACAGCGCATCGTCGATCAAGGGATCGAGTTTGCCCTGATCGCGCACCACGCCGGCAACAACGTCTTTGAAGAATGCCGCCTCCGCGGGCAGGTATTTGTCGCCTTCGACCTCGCCGCCGAGCCAATGACTCTCGAACTCGGCGAAGATGTCGTTGATGCCGGCGCCACCGATGTCCATCTGATACAGCGCCTGCACCGCGGCGAGCCGCGCCGCGCCGCGCCGGTTGGCTTTTTTGTCCGGAGCTTTGGCTGATTTCTTCTCCTGGTTCTTTTTGTTGTCTGCCATGATCAGATCCGCGTCAGCCGGCGCTTGATCCGCAGCATCGCCAACGCCGCGCGCGCGGCGTCACCACCCTTGTTGAGCTCGCTGGCGCGCGCCCGCGCCCAGGCTTGCTCGTCGGTATTGACGGTGACGATACCGTTGCCGAGCGGAATCCGCCTCGCCACCGCAAGGTCCATCAGCGCACGCGAGGATTCCATCGACACGATTTCGAAATGGATGGTATCGCCTCGGATGACGCATCCGAGCGCGATCGCCGCATCGTAGGGTTTGCCGCTGCTGTCCGCGGCATCGAGCGCAATCGCGATCGCCGCCGGAATTTCCAGCGCGCCGGGCACGGTGATGACGTCGTGACCGACACCGGCGGCTTTCAGCTCGGCGACGGCACCCTCCAGCAGCGCATCCTGGATGTCGTCATAGAAGCGCGCCTCGACGATCAGCGCGCGGGCGCCCGATATGTCGGTTTGATCTTTCAACTGTGCGCGCCGCGCGTCCGCCATTGTGTCAGTCCGTTCGGCCTCATCCTGAGGAGCGGCCACTTGGCCGCGTCTCGAAGGATGAGCTGGTTGCGTTCATGGTTCGAGACGGCGCAAGAGCGCCTCCTCACCATGAGGAGATTTCGTGCGGGGGTTTTAGTCGCCGCGCCGCAGGAAGCCAAGCACTATACTGCTCGTCACTGGGCTGGATCAGCCCGCTATGACGACTTTGTAGTCAAACAGGTAACCTTCCAGCGCGGCTTCGGCAGCCGATCGTTTGGCTGAATGTTCAGCAGGCAGCATTACAGTGACATCGATCCCGCGTTTTCCGCCGGCCACGACATCCACACTGAGATCATCGACACCAACTCCCTTGACAAGTTCTTCCACTACGACCCGCCGCACGGCATCGTTACGAAGTTGCGGCTTGAATATCTTGCCGACGCTCGTCATCGGAATAGTGTCGATGACAAAGACTTGCTTCGGCCACGCCGGCCGTTCAGCTATCAACGGCTCGGCGAAAGCCTTCAGTTCTTCGGCCGTCGCCTGCGCGCCCGGCCGCAAGGCGACGTAGCACACCGGCAACTCCCCCGCGTAACGGTCCGGCTGCCCGACGGCAGCCGCCAGCGCCACCGCCGGATGCGCCTCCAGCGCGCTTTCGATCAGCACCGGATCGATGTTGTGGCCACTGCGGATGATCAGGTCCTTCGATCGGCCGGCGATGAAGATCCGCCCCGCCTCGTCGGTATAAGCAAGATCACCGCTGTCGAGATAGCCGTCGCGAACCGAGCTCGCGTTGTGGCTCGGATCGCGATAACCCGGCGTGACGTGCGGGCCGGAAATCGTCAGCACACCGATCTCATGCGGCGCACACGGCCCGCCCAGAACACCATCCGAGCCGAGCTTGCGGACGGTGACGTCGGTATAGGGAATGCGATAGCCGACCGATCCCAGCACCGGCTCCGCGCTCGCGGGAGCGAGCGCCACCACGCCCGCGGTTTCCGTCATCCCGATGATCTCATGAATCCTGGCACCGGTCATGGCCTGGAACTTCTCGCCGACGGCACGAGGTAGCATCGATGCACCCGAGATGGCGTAGCGTGCCGACGAGATATCCGCGTCCACGGGAACATTGACCAGCGCAGCCAACGCGGTTGGCACGCCGCCGATCGCGGTGGCCCTGGTGCGAGCCACGATACGCCAGAAATTCTTGACCATCAGCGGGTTACGCATACCCGAGGGAGACATCACGATCACGTTCGCGCCGGCCAGGAAGCAGGACAGACTGCACGAGATAGCGCCCCCGACATGGAACAACGGCAAACCAACGGTCAGTCCGTCGGTTTCACTGATGTCGTACAGGACGGCCACGCCGAACGCCGCGACGATCTGGTTGCGGTGGGTATGCACGACGAGCTTCGGCGAACCGGTCGTGCCTCCGGTATGGAAATAGGCTGCGATATCGTCGTCGCGCCTTGTATTGCCGGATGCGAGAGCTTTTCCGTCCTGGGTCGCCAGCGCCGATGAAAACTCGATGACGCCTTGCGGCAGCGGCGCGTCCGACACCGACACCCGAACTATCCTGAGGTCGGGGATCGACGCCTGAACCGCGAGGGCCTTCTGCCATATGTCGAGTTGCGGGTGAGGCCCCAGCGTCACCAGAATCGTCGCGCCGGATGCCTGGATCAGCTCAGCGATGTTCTGCGCCTGCAGCAGGAAATTAATGGGTACCGCATAGCCCGCGGTCTCCGCGCCCCACAGCACGAGATGAGTTTCGACCAGGCTCGGCAGGATGTAAGCCACGCCCGGTACAGCTCCGCCGATGGATGTGAAGAGGTTCGCCGCCTTCGTGATGCCTTCCAGTAATTGCCGATAGGAAACCAGACGCGGTTTCTCGCCATCCTCTCCCGTCATCACCATGGTCAGCGCGGTGTGATCCGGATGCCGCGCGGCGCTTTTGACGAAAACGTCATAGACGCTGCGGGCGTCGTAACGCTGCGCTAACGGCTTTTCATTTTCGAACCGGATCACATCCGCCAGAGTTGCGATCGGGTAGTCGCTGAATGCCGGCACTGGACTTCTCCGGATGGTTGTAACCTCTGACAACGACCTGTGCCGCGAATTGCGCCGCTACGATGACATCTCGCTGAGCCGCGCGGCGTAGCGCGCCATCAGATCGACCTCGAGATTGACCTCGCCGCCCGCGCGCCAATCGCCGAGCGTGGTCACATTCAGGGTGTGCGGAATAATCAGCACCGAAAACACCACATCCTGCACCGTATTCACCGTCAATGACACGCCATCCAGCGTCACCGAGCCCTTGGCGGCGATGAAGCGCGCCAGTTCGCGCGTGGTTCGCAGTTCGAACCGCGCCATGTCGGGCAGATCGTCACGCTTGACGATGGTGGCGATGCCGTCGGCATGTCCGGCGACGATATGGCCGCCGAGTTCGTCGCCGATCTTCAAGGCGCGTTCGAGATTGAGCTTTGTTCCGGCGATCCAATGCTTCGCGGTGGTCATGCCGAGCGTTTCGGCGGCGGCATCGACATCGAACCAGGTTTTGCCGCCCTCGACGCCCGAGGCGACCACCGTGAGGCAAACGCCGCTGCAGGCGATCGAAGCGCCGTCCGCGATGGTGGCGCGGTCATAGCGGCAAGCGATCCGCAGCCGGTGCAGCTGCCCCTGCGCCGTTGGCGTCAGGCTAACGATCTCGCCGATGTCGGTGACAATGCCGGTGAACATTAAGCGCGCTCGTAGATGGTCAGAGTGTCCTTTTGCAGCGTTTCGCTAGCACTTCGGTTGAAGGCGGGCGACTGGGTGATTGCGGTCAGCGGCAATGCGTCCAGCGCGGCGATGCCATCGGTTCCGACGGCATCGGGCCCGCGCAGCAGCCAGACTTCGTCGACCAGGCTTGCTGCGACAAAGGATGACGCCACCCGCGCCCCACCCTCCACCAGCAGCCGCGTGATGCCCCTCTCGGACAGCGCGTGCAGCACGGCCGCAAGATCGAGCCCCGGCAGCGGCGTGACCGTGGTGGCGACCCGGATCACATGGGCCCCGGCGGCGCCGAGCTTCATCGCGGCGGGCGCTTCCGACAAGTTCGACGTCATCACCCACAGCGGCGTCTCGCGCGCCGAATGAACCAGCCGGCTGGTGCCGGGAATGCGCAAGCTGCGATCCAGCACCACCCGCACCGGCGATTGCGGCTCCATGCCCGGCAGCCGGCAGGTCAGCAGCGGATCGTCCGCCAGCACGGTGCCGATCCCGACCAGGATGGCGTCGCATTGCGCGCGCAACAGATGCACCCGCGCCTTGGCGGCTTCGCCCGATATCGCGACAGGCTTGCGGCCGGCCGCGCCGATCTTGTCGTCGGACGAAACCGCGAGCTTGAGGATCACATGCGGACGCTGGTCGCGGACGCGCCTGAAGTGTCCGGCATGATCGTGGGCGGCTTCGAGCGCGCCGAGCCCGATCTCGACTGATATGCCGGCAGCGCGAAGTCGGGCATGGCCCTGCCCGGCCACCTCCGGGTTGGGATCCTCGATCGCCGACGCCACGCGGGCAATGCCGGCGGCAATGATGGCATCGGCGCAGGGCGGCGACTTGCCGACATGCGAGCACGGCTCCAGCGTCACATAGAGCGTGGCGCCCCGCGCGGCCTCGCCGGCCCGCCTGAGCGCCTCAGGCTCGGCGTGGGGACGGCCGCCGGGCTGGGTCCAGCCGCGGCCGACGATGACACCGTCCTTGACCACGACAGCCCCGACGGCGGGATTGGGCCAGGTGCGCCCCTGCCCGCGCCGCCCCAGCGTCAGCGCCAGCTGCATGAAGCGCCGGTCGGCGGCTTTCGACACCTTAGATTTCTGCGCGAACTGGTCTTCCAGAATGCGGAAGATCATTTGCGTAACAGGGCCAGCCGCGCGTCGTCGTCGCCGGAAAGCTCGCCGAGCACGGCTTCAAAGTCCTTGGCCTCGCGAAAGTTGCGATAGACCGAGGCGAAGCGGACATAGGCGACGTCGTCGAGCTGGCGCAGATGCTCCATCACGATCTCGCCGATCGCCTCCGATGAAATCTCCGCCTCACCGGCGCTTTCGAGCTCACGCACGATGGCCGAGACCATGGTCTCGACCCGCTCCGGCTCGACCGGCCGCTTGCGCAGACTGATCTGCAGCGAGCGCACCAGCTTGTCGCGGTCGAACGGCACCCTGCGGCCGTTGCGCTTGATCACGGTAAGTTCGCGCAGCTGCACCCGTTCGAAGGTGGTGAAGCGGAAATTGCAGGCAACGCACACCCGCCGCCGGCGGATGACAGCGGAATCCTCGGTCGGACGCGAGTCCTTCACCTGCGTATCGAGACTGTTGCAGCTGGGACAACGCATTCAACTGAACCTTACTGGTAAATCGGGAAGCGGTCGGTGAGCGCCTTTACCCGTTCCTTGATCGCGGCCTCCACCATCGGCGCCTTGCCGTCCGAGGACTGCGCGATAGCGTTGAGCACTTCGGAAATCAGCATGCCGACCTGCTTGAATTCGGCCACCCCAAAGCCGCGCGTGGTCGCAGCCGGCGTACCCAGGCGAAGACCCGAGGTGACGAACGGGGTTTCCGGATCGAAGGGAATACCGTTCTTGTTGCAGGTGATCGCCGCGCGAACCAGCGCTTTTTCCGAGACGTTGCCCTTGAGGCCTTTCGGCCTGAGATCAACCAGCATCAGGTGGTTGTCGGTGCCGCCCGAGACGATGTCGAAGCCCTGGGCGCGCAGGCTTTCCGCCAGCGCCTTGGCGTTTTCGACCACGTTCCTGGCGTAGATCTTGAAGTCCGGATGCAACGCTTCGGCAAACGCCACCGCCTTGGCCGCGATCACATGCATCAGGGGACCGCCCTGCAAGCCCGGGAAGATCGCCGAGTTCAATTTCTTGGTGAGCGCCTCGTCATTCCACAGGATCAAGCCGCCGCGCGGACCGCGCAGCGATTTGTGCGTGGTGGTGGTGGTGACATGGGCGTGCGGCACCGGAGAAGCGTGCACGCCGCCGGCGACGAGGCCTGCGAAATGCGCCATGTCCACCATCAGATAGGCGCCGATGCTGTCGGCGATCTCACGGAACCGCTTGAAATCCCAGGCGCGCGAATAGGCCGATCCGCCGGCGATGATCAGCTTCGGCTTCACCTGCTCGGCCTGCCTGGCCACCGCATCCATGTCGATGATCTGGTCTTCGCGACGCACCGTGTAGTGCGCGGCCTTGAACCACTTGCCGGACATGTTGACCGGCGAACCATGGGTGAGATGTCCGCCGGCGGCGAGATCGAGACCCATGAAGGTATCGCCGGGCTGCAGCAGCGCCAGAAATACCGCCTGGTTCATCTGGCTGCCGGAGTTGGGCTGCACATTGGCGAAGCCTGCGCCGAACAGTTTCTTGGCGCGGTCGATCGCCAGCGTCTCCGCCACATCGACCCACTCGCAGCCGCCGTAATAGCGATTGCCCGGATAGCCTTCGGCGTACTTGTTGGTCATCACCGAACCCTGGGCTTCCAGAACGGCGCGGCTGACGATGTTTTCCGACGCGATCAGCTCGATCTCGTGGCGCTGGCGGCCGAGCTCACCCTTGATCGCGGCGGCGATTTCGGGATCGGCCTGCTCAAGCGTGGCCGTGAAGAACGAGTCGGGCGCGGGGGCGGTCTTGGCACTGGAGGGCGAAGGGCTCATGGGCGAAATATCTCCACCGCCGCAGCCTGTTAGGCGAGGTGCGGGCGGTCACGGGTGGCGGTCGGAAGCGGCGCTCGCGGGATACCATATCAGGCCGCGATGGCCAAGCGGTTGCGGTGCGGGGCTGTTATTTATGCAAGATATGGTGGGGATGGGGTGGTTGCCAGCCGGCGGCGGGAACTCATTCCGGGTCGTCCCGGCGAACGCCGGGACCCATAGCCCCTGGCGCCAGAGTTCACAAAAGGCGTCCACTCCACTGCCGAAACGAAAGTCCGCACCGTATGGGTCCCGGCGTTCGCCGGGACGACGAAGGGGTGGCACCCTCCCCCTACTTCGCGAACCGGTACGCGCCACCCTTCTCGACGCTGCGCTGGAATGCCGGCCGGGCGTGCATACGCGACAGCCAGGCGCTCAAATTCGGATACGGGGCAAGCTTGTCGAACACCTTCGCCATCTCGCCGACAAAACTCATCTGGATATCGGCGCCGGTCAGCGAGTTGCCGACAAGGAATTCGCGTCCCTTCAGCGCGCCGTCGACATGGCCGAGATGATTGGCCATCTCGCTGTCGATCCGCGGATGCAGCGGCGCCCCCGCCTCCTTCAACCTCGAGACATAGAGGTTCAGCATCAGCGGCAGCATCGCCGAGCCTTCCGAGTAATGCAGCCACTCGCAATACGCCTCATAGTCGGCGCTGCCGGGCTTCGGCATCAGTCTGCCCTCGCCGTAATGGCGAATGATGTAATCGACGACGGCGCCGGACTCCGCGATGGTGACGTCGCCGTCGGTAATGACAGGCGACTTGCCGAGCGGATGCACCGCCTCGAGTTCAGGCGGCGCCAGCCGCGTCTGCGCATTACGCTGGTAGCGCTTCATCTCGTAGGGCAACCCGAGCTCTTCCAGCAGCCACAGGATCCGTTGCGAGCGGGAGTCGTTGAGATGATGCAGGGTCAGCATGGGGGCTTCCTTCCGGGTTCTTGTTGGACGCCGGTTTATCAGACGTGTTTGCCAAAGGGCAGTCGCGTTGCGCCGACCGTAAGCGGCCGTAGCCCGGATGGAGCGCAGCGCAATCCGGGGCCGGCGTCGCGTGATTCCCGGATTGCGCTGCGCTCCATCCGGGCTACGCTTGTCTGAAAGGTGATCCCTTTTATTTCTGAGCTTGCGCGCTTTCGTAAGTTTGCAGAAACGCCATCGCGGTCGGCGTCTGGTAGTCGAGTGCAATCAACACCTGACGAACGCGTTGATAGTCGATAATATTCCAAGCATGATAGGAATTGTGACATCAACGCGCGACATCACGGAGCGGCACATGAGCCTGGTCGAGAATGCCACCATGAAGAAACTGCGGGCGGGCGGGCTCGCGCTCGGGTTCGGCGTGCACCAC
>Ga0179587_10001647_pt1 | contig 10321 bp, 6 predicted proteins | sample CZODoug2_1_08_16_FD_185932 | JGI IMG/M metagenome (GOLD analysis project Ga0179587, IMG submission 185932) | Vadose zone soil fungal communities from Angelo Coast Range Reserve, California, USA - CZODoug2_1_08_16fungal | ecosystem: Environmental > Terrestrial > Soil > Vadose zone | place: USA...
AAGGGAAGCGAGATTACGCCATCCTCTTACTGGCATGCCGCTTGGGATTGCGTGCTGGGGATATTCGCACACTGAAACTGGATAACCTGCGTTGGGCGGAGTCGACCATAGAAATCACGCAAGCGAAAACAAGCACGCCATTGACTCTGCCTTTGACCAGGCACTTGAACCAGATCATGATAAATTAGCGTCGATGACACTTCTAAGTGGGCCTCAACTTTTCGTCAATTACACTTCTGAAGCCAACCTTGCTCTAACGTGCGCAAGAATCGAGGAGAATAAATTCGCATCTCCTGAATATCGTTTTGAGTAGCATGATACGATTTTCAACCCAAGTGCGATGCTGCATGCGACTCGGGGCATTTATGAATCGCGCCGAGGATAAGCCGACTCGTTGAGTGCAATGAAGAAGAAGACACTGCCGGTTGCTCAGTACGTCGTTCTTGGACTGCTGTTCTTCGCAGCGTGCGCTTATCAAGTTCGTGCCACGATTGCCGCATTTCCTGGGTTTCTCGACCGGGGCGTTGCGAAATGGCCGTTCATCCCCGGGTATTCCCATGGGGAGCCAACGGCGGCGTTTGTCGGGCCAGAGGCATACAAAGCTGGCGTCCGCGAGATTGACGTTGTGACAGGCGTAAACGGTCAACCCTTTACAGGCCTGGCTGTATTCGGCGAAGCAATGGCCAAGGCGAAGCCCGGAGATACACTCGAAATTACCTTGCGGACGCCGGGTTCAAATACTGAGCGGACAGCGAAGATTCCGCTCACCACTCCTTCAAGGACCATAAACTGGGCGGTCGTGGCCGTCATCATGCTCAAGGTCGTTCTGCCAGTTTTCAGTATTCTGCTGGGATTTTGGGTGGCCTTCGTGCGCCCGCGCGACATCTCTGCCTGGTTGTTAATCGGAGTTCTGTTGGGACTTTGTAACCTTTTTGCAGCCGGAACGGAAAGCTGGGGGCGCTGGGTGCGCGATTTGGCCGAGTTTTACCGGGACGGATGCAACGGGGCCTGGCCACTGTGCATGTTGCTTTTCGGATTGTATTTCCCTCAACCATTTCCGAACAACAGAGCGCAAGGTTGGGTACGATTGGCGAAGTATGTGCTCGCGCCTGTGGTAATCGTCGATGCAGTGGTCTCGATTGCAATCCGGATCGGCGAAATTGAGCACTACGCAATGGTTTCCCGTTTGGCAACATTGCGGGACAGGCTAGGTACCGTACCATTCTGGCTCGGTTTGATCGCTATCGGCAGCTTTTTTGCCAGTATCTCTTTCAAGTCGCGTACTGCTGTTTCGCCGGACGCGAAACGGCGATTACGCCTTCTATATGTCGGTACGACCGTGTCTATGACACCGACTTTCATCCTGATTGTCATTGCCCAGATCAAAGGCGGTGAACTCGAGCAGGTTTTCCCGAAATGGCTGGTGCTGGCCTCCCTGACGCTGCTGCTTCTTTTCCCCATTACGCTGGCTTACGTGATTGTCGTGCAGCGTGCTTTAGACGTGCGCGTTGTCATCCGCCAGGGATTGCAGTACGCGCTCGCCACCGGCGCAATCCGCGTCTTGCAGGTGGCCTTGACGGCTGGGGTGCTATTCATGGCGATTAATCTGGCGAGCTCGCACGGGAGTCGAGCGCAGAAGATGTCAATGATTGCGTTGGGGATCTTCCTTGTCCTCATGTTGAGGCGTGAGGCCGTTCGTCTGCGCAAATGGATCGACCACCGTTTCTTCCGCGACGCATACGACGCCGAGCGAATTCTAGCAGGTCTAAGCGACGAAGTGCGCTCGATGGTGGAGACCCGGCCAATGCTTGAGCGCATGGCGACGAGAATCGCCGAATCGCTGCATGTTCCGCGTATCGCGGTCTTCCTTCAAGAAGGCGGTTTCTATCGCCCCGCCTATGCGCTCGGATACGCGGGAGTGCCACAAATGGAACTGCTTGATACGGCTGCGGTTATCGATCACCTCCGCAGGGATTCTGAACCCGCTCGCGTATATTTCGACGACGACGATTCGTGGGTGAATTCTTCGCTGCCGGAAGCGGAACGCCGCAGCCTAGCCGAGCTCGATCCGCAGTTACTTCTGCCGCTTTCTGTGAAAGACAAGCTGCTTGGAATTGTGAGTCTCGGCGAAAAGCGCTCGGAGGAGCCATATTCAGGCACGGACCTGCGGCTCTTGAAATCCGTCGCGACGCAGGCGGGCCTGGCTCTCGCAAATGCCCAGCTCACGGCCACTATCGCTGAGGAAGTTGGGCGGCGAGAAAAAATGAATCGCGAGTTAGAAATCGCACGCGAGGTACAGGAGCGCCTCTTCCCCCAGAGATTGCCGGAGATTGCCGGCCTGGACTACTTCGGCCGCTGCCGCACCGCTCTCGGTGTTGGCGGTGACTACTACGATTTTCTCGCTCTGCCGGACGGCAAGCTTGGCGTTGCCCTTGGCGATGTCTCCGGCAAAGGCATCGCCGCCGCTCTCACCATGGCCAGCCTCCAGGCTTCCTTGCGCGCGGACGCCATGCGCGCCGGCAACGATATCGCCGGACTCATCACTCGCGTCAACCAAATGCTCTACGACGCTTCGACGGAAGACCGCTACGCCACTCTCTTTTACGCGCAGTACGATCCCGCCACGCGCCGCCTCAGCTATGTGAACGCCGGTCATTGTCCTCCGATGCTGCTCCGGAACCTCGCGAAGAACAGCCGTGTGGAACGTCTCGATCAGGCAGGCGGAACCGTCGTGGGTTTATTGAAGGATTGTGCCTACGAACAATCGGAAGCCTCCTTGGCGCCAGGCGACTTACTTGTGATCTACACCGACGGCTTCAGTGAAGCGATGAACCCCGATCTCACCGAATGGGGCGAAGAGCGATTGATCGAGTCGATCGTCGGCTCTGCCGGCCTCCCCGCTCAAGGCGTCATTGCCCGGATCATGCAGGCAGCCGACGCATTCGCTGCAGGCGCGCCCCAGAGCGACGACATGACACTGGTAGTACTTCGCGTGATCGATCGCCCAGTTTAACTCGGTGGTTATCTGACCCCTCTGGCGCCCATTAAGCAGCGGGTCAGAAGTCCGGTTGTGGGAAGTTGGAAACGCAGTTGCCCTTCTTGACGATTGAGCGTCCTCCGTCTTGCGGAATGTCGTATTTCGGTCCCCACAACGTCCTTTCAGCCATTTATCCCCTAACACTCTGCTATTTGACTTGACTGCGGTCGCATCTTCATACTATTTTGACCTAGGCCTAGAGCTGAACAGTCTGGGTAGGTAGCACGTAAGGAGAAGGATTCGTTCGCATGAAGAAAACCGAACAGCGAGACCTCTTTCCAGGTGCCTTGGAGATGATGATTCTCCGAATCCTAAGACGAAAGCCCTCGCACGGCTATGCGCTCGTACAGCATATCAAACGAACTTCGCATGACTTGCTTCAGATCGAAGAAGGATCGCTGTATCCGGCTTTCCAGCGGCTTCTCAAGGAGGAGTTGGTCAAGGCTGAGTGGGGCGTCTCTTCTACAAACCGCCGCGTTCGGATTTACAGACTGACAGCGGCAGGTGCAAAGCACCTGGAACGTGAGGTATCGAGCTTTGAGCGCATGCTCGAAGGGATTACGCGCGTTTTAGCATCGGGTGAATCATGAGTTGGCTGAAACAATTTTTCTTGCGGCGACGAATCTATGGCGATCTCTCCGAAGAGATTCGCGAGCACCTCGAAGAGAAGATTGACGAGTTGGTGGCGGAGGGAATGTCGAGAAAAGAAGCTACCGCTGCTGCTCGCCGTGCGTTTGGGAATTTAACGCTGACCGAAGAGGATAGCCGGAACGTCTGGCGCTGGCCTTCCGTTGAAGAACTTCTCGCGGACGTCCGCTATGGGCTGCGCGCTCTCCGTCACAACCTGATGTTTACCGCAGTGGCGTTGCTGACGATTGCCATAGGAATCGGCGCGAACGCGGCGGTCTTCAGCGTTGTGAACAGCGTGCTGCTGAAACCGCTGAACTACCCGAATGCCGAACAGTTAGTATCGCTGCACCAAATCGCCCCTGGCGCGCCAGGACTGGCGGATTTCGAGAACGGCCTGCATCTTTCGGCCTCCATGTATTTCACGTACGCCGAGCATAATCGCACATTTCAGTCATTGGGAGTGTGGGATACCGGAACCGCGAGCGTTACAGGCCTGGCTGAGCCGGAACAGGTACGCACAGTTGAAGTCAGCGATGGTGTACTCCAGGCGTTGGACGTTCCACCTGCAGTTGGGCGATGGCTCTCCGAGGCAGATCAAGTTCCGCGCGGTCCGCAGCGCGTGATGCTGAGCTATGGCTACTGGCAGCGGCGGTTCGGCGGAGACCGCTCGGTCGTCGGGCGCAACATTACAGTGGATGCCCGGCCTCGAGAGGTAGTCGGCGTTACGCATAAAGGTTTCCGGTTGGTCGATACAGATTTCGACGTGATGGTGCCGCTCGCCTTTGACAGCAGCAATTTGATCCTTGCGGGATTCGGGTTCGAGGGTGTCGCGCGGGTGAAGCCCAGTGTGACCATCGCCGAAGCCAATGCCGATCTGACGCGCATGTTGCCAATCTGGATGGACTCCTGGACAAATGGTCCGGGCACGAATCCGCATTTCTACGAGACGTGGAAGATTACGCCGATGATTCGTCCGTTAAAGCGAGAAGTCATTGGCAACGTCAGCGACGTTCTCTGGGTAGTGATGGGAACCATCGGGCTGGTAATGCTCGTTGCGTGCGCTAACGTGACGAACCTGTTTTTGGTGAGGATCGAGGCGCGACAGCAGGAACTGGCCGTTCGCGCCGCGCTAGGCGCGAGTCGGGGACGCATGGTCCGAGGACTCCTGGTTGAAAGCGTGATGCTGGGTCTGCTGGGCGGAGTTCTCGGCGCTGCCTTCGCATATGCCGGCGTGCATCTGCTGTTGGCCATTGGCCCGGCGAATCTTCCGCGCCTAAGTGAGATTTCGCTGGATGCGCGGACGCTCGGGTTCACTTTGCTGCTTGCGCTGCTTTCCGGTTTGTTGCTCGGCCTCTTTCCTGCGCTGAAATATGCCGGGCCGCGTGCTTCGTTAGCTCTCCGCAGCGGAGGCCGGGCAGCGAGCGCGAGCCGGGAGCGCCACCGCGCCCGCAGCATTCTCGTGGTGGGTCAGGTGGCGATGGCACTCGTGCTGCTTGTGAGCGCGGGCTTGATGATCCGAACGTTCCAGGCATTGCGAACGGTCGACCCCGGATTCACAGACGCGCAACATCTCCAGGTGATGCGCATCTCGATTCCGGCCGCGCTAGTAGCGGAGCCGGAAAAAGTGCTGCGCATTCAGAACCAAATTCTGGAGAAGCTGGCAGCGACTCCCGGTGTGAAGTCCGCGGGGCTCGTGAGCGAAATGCCGATGGAGGGTTTCGATTCGGATTGGGACTGTATCTTTGCCCAAGACAAGATATACCCCGACAACGTGATGGCACCGCTGTATCTGTACAAATATATTTCTCCGGGCTTTCTGCAAACGGCGGGGACGCGATTGATTGCGGGCCGGGAATTTACCTGGAGCGACGTATACGGACTGCGACCGGTAGTGATGATTTCCGAGAATTTGGCACGAGAGATGTGGGGCACGCCGTCGGCGGCTCTGGGCAAGCAATTGCGGGAGTTCTCTACGATGCCGTGGCATGAGGTGATCGGCGTGATACAGGATGTTCGAGAAAGAGGCCTGCAGGACAAGGCGCCTGAAATCGTTTATTGGCCACCGATGATGGAGTACCTGTTTGGGCGCAAAACTGCGGACACGGTACGGACGGAGACGTTTGTGGCGCGAAGCGAGCGCGCCGGCACGGAAGGGTTTCTTAACGAGGTCCGGCAAGCCGTGTGGTCGGTAAACTCAAACTTGCCGCTGGCGTCGGTGCGAACGATGCAGGAAGTCTATGACAAATCGGTCTCGCGAACTTCCTTCACGCTAGTCATGCTCGGGATTGCGGGGGCAATGGCGCTGACGCTAGGGATCATCGGCATCTATGGCGTGATTTCTTACACTGTGTCGCAGCGCAAGCGCGAAATTGGAATTCGCTTGGCGCTCGGGGCACAAGGTGGAGACGTGCTGCAAATGGTCCTGAAGCAGGGCACGAAGTTGGCGCTGGTGGGCGTGGTGATTGGAATCGGCGCTGCTTTCGGACTGACCCGGTTGATGACGAACCTGCTGTTTGGCGTGACGGCGCACGATCCGATGACATTTGCCGCCGTTGCTGCCCTGCTCGTCTTAGTTGCGCTCTTGGCGTGCTACATTCCTGCACGCCGTGCGACGCTCGTCGACCCGATCGTGGCGCTGCGCTACGAGTAGTTGTCCTCCTTTGATCCGCATGATCGGGTGCTTATGCGGAACTCTCTGCCAAACAGCCGCGAAGTTTGACCGTGGGATGCCCTAATGGCACTTGCTTGTGATTCCGGCTAACCGGAAGTGATCGTCGGACTCGTTTTGCTTCGCGGTTTTGTCCGAGGCGTCTGAGTGCAAAACTACAATTTTTCGCTCGTCGAAACTTTGGTCGACAAGTGTGATGGATTGCTGTTTTTCCGCAGCACCTTTCGCGTGAAGTTTTTTGCTCAGCCCACCCGGAGCGGGGTACGTAGGTCCCATACCCTTGAGTCCTAATTCAAGCCTGGAACACGAAACACTGCTGCGGCGTAGATCAGAGGGTTCTCGAAAATAACTTTGTCGTCGTTACCGGCACAGGCACCGCGCGTGATTTTATCCGACTTCTCACCGTCGAACTGCACTAGAAAGACAAAGAGAAAACCGGTTTGCCAGGTTTGCCAATTAAGGGCCCGTGAAAATAGCTAAGTGATTGTGGCGCCTTGCCTTAGCTTATTTTCCCCACCGTTCGCAATGAGGAGGCCGGGGGTTCGAATCCCCTCTCGTCCACCATCTTTTAAACGACCTCGAGCGTGCCAAACAGTCCTACCGCGGCACGCTCGGACTAAGTTCGCTATCGGATAGCTTCCGGTACCTCGTCATCCACCCCGAACGACATTGCCTATGCGCCGCCTCATCGGTAAACACTAGGCGAACTTGAACGGGCAAGCGGGAAGTAATCCCAAGGTAAGGTTTGCCGACAATATGTACACGATATATCCACGATGTCGTAGCCGCGAACGCCTTGTGGTACCCTCTAGCCGCATCTCCGCACGAGACTGATATGAGGTAGCCCCATGAACGGCGTGCTCCTCGCAATCCTCTTCCTATTTCTACCGGCCTCCTCCGTGGCAGACGACCTGTTCGACATCAAGCCCGTCGCCGACGGTGTCTACGCTGCCATTGCCAAGCCTGCTTACAAAGTCAACTGCAACGCTGCGATCATCTTCCTCGACGACGTCGTCCTCGTCGTCGACACTCACTCCAAGCCTTCCGCTGCCCGCGCTCTTATCGAGCAGATCAAAAAGCTTACGCCCAAGCCTGTCAAGTTCGTCGTCAACACTCATTTTCACTGGGACCACTACCAGGGCAACGAAGCCTATCCCAGCTCCTGGCCCGCTGGCGTAGAGATCATCTCTTCAGAGGCGACTCGCACAAGCATCGAGCAGCGCGGCATCCCCCGCGTAAAGCACGAAATCGTGACCATGCCCGCCGAGATCGAACAGCTGAGAGCGGACCTGCAAAAAGCATCCACTCCCGAACAGAGAGCCTCCATCCAGAAAGACATTTCCGAAGCTGAGGGCTATCTCGCCGAGCTCAAGAGCATGCAAATCACTCTGCCGACCATGACCTTCGACCGCAGTCTCATTCTTCACCGCAAATCTCGCACGGTTGAAATCCTCTGGCTCGGCCGCGCCCACACTGACGGCGACGTCTTCGTCTTTCTCCCAAAGGAAAAAGTCCTGGTCACTGGCGACGCGCTCCACGGTTGGACTCCCTACATGGGCGATAGCTACCCCTACGATTGGATCAAGACCTTGGATGTCGCGGAGAAACTCGACTTTGACTACGTCATCGCCGGTCACGGCGACGTCATGCGGGACAAACAGAAGTTCGAGCTCTGGAAGCAATATTTCAGGGATCTGCTCGAACAAACTGCCGCCGCTTACGCCGATGGCGCCACCCTTGACCAAGCCAAAAAGCGCGTCTCAGACTATCTAATCTCGAAGTATGCCGACAGGTTTGATCCGAACTTCCCGAAAAGTGTGGGTTCCAATGTGGTCAAGGCCTACCAAGTGACTGCTTTCGCTCCCTGACGCGCGGCGCGATTCCCGCGCAAGCGACAACGACAAAGTTGTTTCGGTAGTCCATCAGTTTCCGAGTGCCGACCATTCGGGAGTAATCGCACGATGGGCTCGAATCGAAACGACGAGTATGGCCATTTCTACGGGCAGCATGTTTCGCGGGAGCTGAAAGGGCTAGGCCGAATTTTGAGGGCTGTAAGTGAACACGACACTGCGGTTTCTCAAACGCTCTGCTGTTGCTAATGGGATGCCAGCAATTTCACAAATTGGTCGTAGAATTCCAGGCCCGCATAAAAATCGCTGATCCGGATGCGCTCATCCTTGCCGTGCGCGCGATTGTCTCCCTCCTCGATGAAAAGGCCGGTCACACCGTACGACGGAATGTTCGCGGCGCGCAGGAAGCGGCTGTCCGTCATGCCGGTCATCATGCCTGGGAGCACAGTTACTCCCGGCCACATGCTGTCCACACCTTTCTTCGCGGCAGAGAAGACGTCGGGTCGTAGCGGAGATGCCGGCGGGTCGGACGGTTCGTTGAATTGCCAACTGATCGCTACGTCGTCGTCCGCGACCGCCTCACGTAGGGTATTCATCAGCCAAGCGGAAGTCTGTCCCGGAACGATACGGCAGTTGATCGTCGCTTCCGCGCGTTGCGGCAGGGCACTCGGACCGTGTCCTGCCTTCAGCATTGTGGCCACGCAGGTCGTGCGCAACAGCGCGTTATAGAACGGATCCTTCGAAAGTCGATCGACTGCGGCGGGATCCGGTGGATTCCGAGCGGCGGCCTGCATGTCGGTCGCCGCCTGCCCCGACTCAAGCTTGCTCATAGCGATGAATTGAGCGCGGGTGACGTCGTTAAGGACGGCCGGGAACTTCAGTTTGGCGACACGATCGACCGCCGCATTCAGTTCATAAATTGCATTGTCCTCGCGCGGCCGGGAGCCGTGGCCACCACGATTGCGGGTGATGAGCTGCAAGATGACTTCCTTCTTCTCGCCAGCCGACAAGGCGACCGTATAAGGTTTGCCATTGCGCGTCAGAAAGTCGCCGGCATCCGAGTTCAGCGAATACTCGGCGTCGATGAGCTCCCTGATTGTGCCTCCCGGAAATCTCGAAATATCTGACGGGACGGGAGTTATATTTCCTTCATAATTCTAGCCGATGCTCATTTTTCTCAATACACTTCTCGCATCTTTGGCCTCGATCTTCCGGTCGCGTGCTTCCCTCGGGCTCGAGAACCTGGCTCTACGCCATCAAATCGGCGTGCTCCAGAGGTCTGCAGGGAAACGCCCAAAATTGACCTCGGGCGACCGCCTGCTGTGAATCTGTCTGTCGCGCCTCTGGCGCGATTGGCGCTCGGCGTTGGCCATGGTCAAGCCAGAAACGGTCGTAGCCTGGCATCGTGCCGCCTTTCGTTTGTTCTGGACCTGGAAGGTGCGTTGCGGAAAACCAGGACGACCCGTCATTTCAAGCGAAGTCCGAGATCTGATTCGCAAGATGTGCCGGGAGAATCCCGGTTGGGGTGCACCTCGCATCCACGGCGAACTGCTCAAACTGGGCATCGACATCGGGCAGAGCAGTGTCAGCAAATATATGGTGCGCTGCCGCAAACCGCCGTCTCAGACTTGGCGCACCTTCCTGGAGAACCATGCCCAGCAGCTGGTCTCGATCGACTTCTTCACCGTGCCCACCATCCGGTTCCAGGTCCTTTACGTATTTCTGGTTTTGGCCCATGACCGGCGTCGCATCTTGCACTTCAATGTGACCGCCCACCCGACCGCAGACTGGACCGGACAGCAACTGCGCGAGGCATTTCCCTTTGCCCAACTCCCGCGCTACCTCCTGCGCGACCGCGATGCGATCTTTGGCGATGACTTCCGAGAACACGTGCGAGACCTAGGCATTTGCGAAGTCCTGTCTGCACCGCGTTCGCCTTGGCAGCGAGCCTATATCGAGCGGGTGATCGGATCCGTTCGTCGCGAATGCCTCGATCATATGATCGTGTTCCATGAAACCTCTCTACGACGAACTCTCACTTCCTATTTCGATTACTATCACCGATGGAGAACGCATCTTTCGTTGGGGAAGGACGCGCCGGAGCCACGAGCAATTCACCCGCCCGAAATGGGATCC
>Ga0179587_10001648_pt1 | contig 10321 bp, 10 predicted proteins | sample CZODoug2_1_08_16_FD_185932 | JGI IMG/M metagenome (GOLD analysis project Ga0179587, IMG submission 185932) | Vadose zone soil fungal communities from Angelo Coast Range Reserve, California, USA - CZODoug2_1_08_16fungal | ecosystem: Environmental > Terrestrial > Soil > Vadose zone | place: USA...
CGGCAGCGCTGCCGCTGGAGCAGCTAGCCTTTTCGAACCGCCCCCGCAGGCCGCCGCCGCGAGCAATGCGGAGCGCCCTGCCCCGCCTGCTGCCCAGGGTAAGCGCCCGCTGATCATCTCCAGCGCTAACGGAATCAACGCGCTTGGCCGCGGCATGGACGTCCTCAAGAAGGGTGGCGACACGCTGGACGCGGTCGTCGCGGCTGTCACGATTGTCGAAGACGATCCCAACGATGATTCCGTCGGCTACGGCGGGTTGCCCAACGAACAAGGCGAAGTCGAACTTGACGCCAGCGTGATGCATGGGCCGACGCGCCGCGCGGGTTCAGTCGCTTCCGTGCGCCGCATCAAAAATGTTTCGCGTCTTGCGAAAACGGTGATGGAGCGCACGAACCACGTAATGATCGTGGGCGACGGCGCGCGGCGATTCGCGGTGGACGAAGGATTCGAGGAGATGAATCTCCTCACCGAGCATTCGCGCAAAGTCTGGCTAGCGTGGAAAGCGTCCACTTCGCTCAACTGGCGGCCCGGCATCGACAGCCCCGAATGGAAAGACAAGATGTCGGCCATTTTCGGCGACACGCCGGAAGACCAAGCCTTGCTGGCTTACGCCCAGCGCGTTGTCGAGCATCCGCCGACGGGCACGATTCCGTGCATGGCGGTAAACGAAAAGGGCGACATCTCCGCGACGACCACCACTTCGGGGCTCGCCTGGAAAATTCCTGGGCGCGTCGGCGATTCTCCCATCATCGGCGCCGGCTGCTACGTCGATAATGAAGTCGGCGCCGCCGGCTCCACGGGAAAAGGCGAAGAGAACATCAAAGTTTGCGGCGGGCACACTATCGTGGAAATGATGCGTAAAGGGATGTCTCCGAAGGACGCGTGCCTTGAGGCTATGGCCCGCGTCGCGCGCAATTACAACAACGACAAAAAGAAGCTCGGCACATTTCACTTGTATTTCTACGCCCTGAATAAAGACGGCCAGCACGGCGCCGCCTCTCTGTGGCGCAACGGATATGAGCCCGGCAAGCACGCGATGTATGCGGTACACGATGGCGCGGAATCCAAACTCGTCGAGTGCGCTCCGTATTTTGACGAAATCGGGGGCGGCGACTAGACCTTTTGGCGCGCATCGTTTGTCTTTTTCTGCGGCGGCGTTCAACTGTAAACTGCTGATAGTCGATACCCATGGACCAGGCTAACATCCTCATCATCGGCGGCGGGGTGATCGGCTGCGCGATCGCACACGCCGTTTCGCAGCACGCTGACGACGTTTTTCTCGTCGAGCAAAATCCCAAGCTCGGAATGGCCACCAGCACGCGCAACAGCGGCGTCATCCATTCCGGCATCTATTACCCGAAAAATTCGCTCAAGGCGCGACTCTGCATCGAAGGCAATCGCTTGATGTACGAATTCTGCGCAAAACACAATGTGCCCTTCCGTCACACAGGTAAGTTGGTCGTCGCGGCCGACGCGCACGAAGAGCCAGCACTCCTCGCGCTGAAAAAAAATGGCGAAGACAACGGCGTCGAAGGACTTCGCCTCATCGGTCCCGAAGACATACGCGCGCGCGAGCCGCACATCACCGGCGTCGCGGCACTCGATGTGCCCTCGACCGGCATCGTCTCCGCCGAAGATCTCGTGCGCACCTATGCGCGCCTCGCCGCCGACCAGGGCGCCAACATTGTCCAGCGCGCCAAAGTAATTTCTCTCGAACCAAGCCCTGGCGCCATCCGCGTGGGTCTGCGTATCGGCGATGAAGAAGACTCGCAGGACGAAACCATCGAAGCGCGCTGCGTCATCAACGCCGCCGGCCTGTACGCCGACGAAGTCGCCGCCCTCCTCGGCAACGTGTCCTGGAAGATTTATCCCGTGCGCGGCGAATACTGCGAGATTCGCGGCCCGCGCCGCACGCTGATCAACAATCTCGTTTACCCTCTCCCACACGCAGACGCGCTCAGCCTCGGCGTGCACTTCACAAAAACATTGTGGGGAACCGTGCTGCTCGGACCGACGGCAAGATACGTCGATGCAAAAGACAATTACGAGCGCGATCGCCTGACCATTCCTGATTTCGTGCGCGGCGCAAAACCGCTCTTGCCTGAAGTAGAAGAATCCGACCTACAGCTAGGCTATTCCGGCCTGCGCCCGAAGCTCGTCCCGCCAGGTGGCAAAGGCTACGCCGATTTCGTAATCACCCGCGATCCCGCAGTGCCGCAAGCGATCCATCTGGTTGGCATGGAGTCCCCAGGGCTGACTGCCGCTCCAGCAGTTGCCGCTTATGTCGCGAAAATGGTCGACGAAATGATGGATTGAATCGTCAATCCACCCATACAGCAAAGACTGTATATATTTTCGCGTACCGTCCCGCCCCGTTTGCGCTGGATGGCGCTGAGCGCATATCGAACCTGGCCCTCATCAGGAGGTAACGCTCAATGGAACCGGCTCGTGTTGCCCTGTTGAACTCTGGGACAAGCGAATTCTGTATCGGTCGAATGGTCACCAAGTTCGGACTATTGACGATCGGAGCCGCTCGCGGTCTTCGCGCGGCCAAGGCTCGTATTGAGAAACTGAGCGAGTCATGGCCCGGAGACTATGTCGTTTTCGTCCGAAATACCGGCCGCGTCGTCGCCAGGGCGAGTAGCGAGTTTCAGAGCAGCTGAAACGGTTGCCCGGTAAATGGCACGCACGCCTTCCCCTCAGGTAAACGCCTGACATCAGTATCGGGGCTTTACCTTATTCAGTCCGTAGGGAAATCAATGTACCTATTTTTCGATGGCAATCCTTCCCTTGTTAGCTGTGGCGAGTCGGCCGGCAGCCCTCCCTGCCAATGTAATTCGTCATTCCGGTAGTCATCAGCTCGGTACCGGACGACATCGGCGTTGGGGAGGGAAAGTTATGAAGTGGCGAATATTTTTTCTCAGCCTGGTATTAGCCCTTCCGGCGTTTACGCCCGCGGCAACTCAAAACCGCTTTATTGTCCGCACGACTCTTAGTCTGCAGTCGCTGACTCAGTTATGCGCGCTGCCGACGCTGGGGTGTACGGTAGTCGGCGGGCTGGACGGGAGCCTGAACCAGCTCTTTCTCCTCACCACTCCGTCAATCGTAGATCCCACGATTTTTTTGACCACTTTGCGGGCCACGGCTGGAATCCTCGACGCCGAGCTTGACCAACTGCTTTCGATCGTCGGCGGACTAAACAAAGTAACCACGGTCCCGTCCGGACTCTCGAACACTACCCTCGTAACGTATTTCGGCTCGTCGGCATGGCAAGGCTATGTCAACCAGCCGGCGGCGGCACTCGTTCAAGTTTCCAACGCGCAAAATATGTTCAGCGTGACCGGCGCAGGTATCGTGGCCGACATCGATACCGGGGTCGATCCTAACCATCCGGCTCTCCAGGGCGTCCTGCTTCCGGGTTACGACTTCACGCGAAATCAGCAGGGCGCTTCCGAAATCAACGATTTGACTCCAACGGATTTTCCCGCGTTTCCCCCTACCGGATGTTCTGGCTCCACTTGCCCGCAACCTGCGATCGTAAACCAGTCCAGTGCCGCGATTTTGGATCAGTCGTCCGCGGCCATTCTGGACCAAAACGTCAAGTACGCTGCCTTTGGGCACGGCACCATGGTGATGGGCGTAATCCACCTGGTAGCCCCGCAAGCGAAACTCCTTCCCCTGAAGGCTTTCGGTTCGGACGGCACCGGCTACCTTTCCGATATCCTGCGGGCCATCTACTACGCCGTGCAGAACAACGCCAAAATTGTGAACATGAGCTTTGAGTTCAAAGTAAGCTCGCCGGACCCTGAGCTCCAAACCGCGATTAATTATGCCAATCAGCTCGGCGTAGTTTGCTCGGCTTCTGTTGGGAACGACGCGCAGCTAAACCCTACTGTGTATCCGGCTGGCTTCACCACGGCCGTGATGGGCGTTGCCTCCACTTCCGACCTGGATACGCGTTCGTCCTTCTCCAACTACGGGAATGCCATCGTGTTTGTCGCTGCTCCCGGCGAAGCCATCATTACTACGTATCCGTTCGCCACGTATGCGGCCGGATGGGGCACGTCTTTTAGTGCGCCGTTTGTTTCCGGCGGAGCCTCGTTGTTGGTAAACCGGCAGCCGAGCATTACTCATTCCGCGGCTGCCACCGCAATCGCCAATGCCGACCTCGTTGCGCCGGACTTGGGCCACGGCCGTTTGAATCTGGTTCTGGCGCTGGGCTCGCTGAATCCCGCAACCTCTTCTGACTTCGTTATTTCGGCGGCGCCGCCGGACGCCTCCATCACCGCTGGCGAGTCCGCCAGCTATTCCGTTTCCGTTACTCCCGTCGCCGGATTCAAAGGGACCGTCACGCTAAGCTGCAGCGGCGCGCCCGCGGCGAGCACCTGCTCGATTTCCCCCTCACAGGTGACTCTCGACGGCAACGATCCAGCAATCGCGAGCGTCACCCTTACGACGGCCGCGCGTTCATTCTTCCCGCCCGTTGCACCGCAGCGACTTGCGCCCCCGCTGCTTCTCGGGAAACTCCCGGCAACGTTCTTCGCCTATCTCCTTGTTTGTGCCGCGCTTTGGAGACTTGCTCGTATTCCACGCAAGCGTCTTCTCATGGCCGCCGCGGTTGCCCTGCCGATCGCGTTGCTGTGCACTTCCTGCGGGGGCAGCAGTTCGAGCATAAGCACGACTAACCCGCCTCCCACGCAACCGGGCGGCACGCCTCAGGGGGCTTTCACTATCACTGTTACCGGCACGTCTGCGAATCTCAACCATACGACCAACGTCATGCTGAGGGTCAACTGACGAGATGGAAGGACGGAACTACTCGACCACGATTCGCAAAAACTTCTTTTTCCCGAATCGCACGCGATAGGAGCCGGCCTTTTCTAGATTGAGCTTGATGGTCGGGTCGCTTATCGGCAGGCCATCGATTTCGAAGCCGCCTTGTTTCATAACGCGCTCGCCTTCAGATGCCGAGGGAACTTGCTCTAGCAACGCGAGGACTTTCGACCATTTTTCCGAGGCACTGGAAAGGGGCAGCGTCATTTCTTCTGCGATGAGGCCCGTTTTTGGGAGTGTCGCGTGCACAGCGCCTGAGACACGCTTCAAGCGAATCTCCGGAATTTCTTCCGGCGCTTCGCGATTGCGAAAGACGCGCTGGAAATTATCGGCAGCCTGCTTGGCGGCATCTCTGCCGTGAAATTGGCTGATGATTTCTTGCGCGAGCCGCATTTTCACATCCATGGGATGCGTTGTGCCCTCTTTGATTGTTCTGCGTATTTCGGCAATCCACGATTCCGTGCGGTCAGTCACCAGCTCCCAATAGCTCCACATCAGCTCATCGGAAATAGACATCAGCTTCCCGAACATTTGTTCCGGTGACTCCGTGATGCCCACGTAGTTGCCGAGGCTCTTCGACATCTTGCGCTGGCCGTCGGTCCCCACCAGGATCGGCATGGTCATGCACACTTGCGATTCCTGGTTGTACTCGCGCTGGATTTCGCGGCCCATCAGCAAATTGAATTTTTGCTCTGTGGCGCCCAGCTCCACGTCCGCTTTCAGCATCACGGAGTCGTAGGCCACGATCAGCGGATAAAGCAGTTCGTGCATGGAGATGGGCTGCTCGTTTTCCAGGCGCGTGCGAAAATCCTCGCGCTCCAGCATGCGCGCCACGCGATACTTCGCGCACAGGCGCACGATGTCGTAGCTAGAGAGCTTGTCCAGCCATTCGCTGTTGTAGCGGACTTCCGTTTTCTTTGGGTCCAGAATCTTGAACACTTGCTCGAGATACGTTTTCGCGTTGGTCTGCACCTGCTCGCGGGAAAGCGGCGGGCGCGTTTCCGATTGCCCGGTGGGATCGCCGACCAGCGCGGTGAAATCGCCGATCAGAAACACCGCGGTGTGGCCCATATCCTGAAAATGTTTCAGCTTTCGAATTACCACGGTATGGCCGAGATGCAAATCAGGAGCGGTAGGATCAACGCCCAGTTTCGCGCGCAGCGGCTTGCCCGTTTTCAGAGACTCTTCGAGCTTTGCCTTAAGCTCGCTCTCGCGAATAATCTCCGCGACACCCTTTTTCAGGTAAGCAACCTGCTCGTCCACCGGTTTGAATTTTGCTTCGCTCATCTGTCCTGTCCAGCCACTCGGTCCCCCGGTCTACGTCAGGGCACGGCTTTAGCCGTGCCGTAACTATCCGCATCGACCCAGGCTTTAGCCGCTGAGGGCCTCGCTTTTGTCGCCCCAAACCCCTTCACGCCGTCCTCATTACCCGCCGACCCACAATTCGGTATCTTCCCTCAAGCACAATCCGCACCGCCTCGGTGTATATGCGATGCTCTTCCGCCAGGATCCGCGTGGAAAGCATCTCTTCCGTGTCGTCGTCGCGAACGGGCACAGTCGCTTGCAGCACAATCGGCCCGGCATCCAGATTCTCATCTACAAAGTGCACCGTGCAGCCTGCAAATTTCACGCCGTATTCCAGCGCCTGACGCTGCGATTCCAGCCCAGGGAACGACGGCAGCAGCGAAGGATGAATATTAAGGATGCGATTCGGAAACGAAGCCACGAAAAAAGGCGATAGCAGCCGCATATATCCGGCCAGGCACACCAAATCCACTTTGTGCTCGTTCAAGACGGCGACAACCTGCCGGTCGTAGGCCTCGCGCTCCAGTCCTTTCGAGGGAATCACGCGCGCCGCAATCTTCCGCTCTTTCGCCTTATCAATTCCCGGCGCACCCTCGCGATTGCTCACCACCACGGCAATCTCCGCGCCCGGTATGCGCCCCGCCGCCACACTCTCCGCCAGCGCCTCAAAGTTCGACCCGCGCCCGCTCAACAGCACGCCAATCCGCTTAGCCATAAACAAAGAAAACTAGCACACAAGCCGCACCCGGCAAAATGACTGCAGCGCCCCGGGAGCGCACCATTTGAGCAGAGAGGTCCAGATTATTTTGCAGATAAGGTGTTAAGGAGTGTCTCGCGCGTGGCCTGCACCTCCGCTCGGGAATCGTTGATTCGCGTCAGTGAAGGCGTTGTCTGCTGGTAAAATGGCTGCAGCGTCTTTACCGAATCCTGCAGTGCTTTTAGCCGGTCTTGCGCCTGTTGGGGCGGCAGCCGCAGAGCAGCCTGGGCTGCGGCCATCAATTTCTGGAAGGCCGCGGCATCCGAGGGGCGCGGCACTTCAAAACCAGCGGGCGCAGCCTGTCCCATCATTTCCTGGTAATAGACGGTTGGATCGTTGGCTTGTGCCATCTGTGCCGCGCTTTGCTCCAACACAGCTTGTTCGTACCCGAGCGCTTCCGCCCAATCAAAACCCGTTTCGGGCAACGCGTGAATTACGTCTTCCACCTGCTTGCGTTGTAAATTGCTCCAGCCGCGGGCTTGCGCCGATTGCGTTAACGCGTGAAAGTTGGAAAGCATCGTCATTTTTGCTATCAGCGAAAAAATCAGTCCGCCACCACGCGCGAGGTGCTGCGAGAAGCGAACGCCAGCGAGCCAGGTATCAATTGCTTCCTGCGTTTTTCCGTTTGCCGACAGCCGAATTCCATCCAGCGTATTTAAGCGCCCAAGAACGCGGGCACGCGGAGCGTAAGCGATCGATGCCCTTGGGCCGCGCTCGTACTCGAGCCCCCAGTCGCATTCCGGCAACTTTGTGGCGCGCTGCATCGCAAGAATCGCGTCTTCATTTTTGTCTAGAATGGGGCCGAGCTTCGCTTCGTCCCAAGGAGCTTCGCCTGCCGCTGTCTTCTCCAGCAACTCTGCGGTGGCCTTATCCGTTGGCGGGTCCTGCAATTCGGCAAATGCCATCCAGTAACGCAGCGCGGCATTGCGCGTTTCGGCCGGCCGCTTGGCTTGCGCGGAGGTGAACGCCGCGCCAAAAAGCAAAGAAGCAGCTAAAACAATTGATTTTGTTCTTGTGAACATACGTTGTGCTCCACTCATTCCTTTGCAAGAACGCGTAACGTGCTCTTCTCACCTCGAAAGTCTGGCAAAACTTGCCTTGAAGCGGCGGCCAGTTCGGCATCCAGCTGCGCGGGATCTGTCGCCGCAAGCTTTGTAAGGGGAACGATGGAAAGCCGCACGCGTACAGGTTTCGCCGTGGTCACCGTTTGTAATCCCTGCCGCCCTGGCGAATGGAGCACGAGCCGCAACGATGTTCCCAAGGCAATCATCATGGCTGCGGCCGCTGCCAGACGCCTCCAGGAATCCGGAGCCGATTGTCTCTTCGGTTCCAATGCGCGCGGCTTTCGCGGTTCGAACTCGCGCAGGTAATTCTCAAATTGCTCGTCATTCCCGTCCATCACAGCTCCTCAGTTTTCCGAAATGCCTTGAGGTTCCCGCGCAGTTTTTGCAATGCATACCGATAACGCGACGCAACAGTGTTAAGCGAGACACCAGTCGCAGCTGCAACCTCGTCGAGCGTCATGCCGCTCCAGATACGCATGACGACCACTTCGCGCTGTTCGTCGGGAAGCTCCGCTAACGCAACCTGCAAGGCCAGCGCTGCTTCGTTGTCCCCGGCGCGATGCACGAAGCAAGAGTTGGTTGCGTCCAATGCAGTCTCGCGAAAACCATTCCGTCGCGTGTTCAGCGCCGCGTTTCGAACAGCGCGATACAGATACGCGGCCGGCACATCGGGAATCGACGTGGCGCCCTCCAGGAGCTTCGCAAATACTTGATGCAACAAGTCCTCTGCAATCGCGCGATCTGCAACGAATGAGGACGCATAGGCGAGCAGGGCCGGACCATGCTCGTGGTAGAGATGTGTCACATCCTCGCGGCTGAGTTTTCTCGGCTCCAAGGCATTGGCCCCATCCCGACCGCCTACACTTATATGACACTTCAGCCGCGCGGAATTGTCTAAATGCCTGCTGAGGAATTGCGCCCAGCGGTCCCGCTTCGCGCTTACGCAAGCCGCAGCCGACAAAATGACCGGCGCAAAGAGCGGCTTCCCTTATTCGGTTAACGGGGCAGGGGGATTGTGATTTGCGAGCGAAGCAGCCAAATCAGGATCGCAATCGGAATAGCTGCTGCCGCGATCACCGCTAAGAGAAGAACGGCGAGGAACATCCAATCCCGTCGCGTGTTTGAACCGGGCTGTTCTCTTTCTCGAAGTAGTAGCCGGTAATTTCGCCGATTGGCCTTCCAAATCACGTGGAAGACGTCGCCTGCTACCGGTATGGCTCCGACGGCAGTTTCCAGTAGCACGTTGGCGATCATTCGAGCCAGCGTCACTCCTTTCGCGCCGCGCCGCCAGGACGCGAACACAATGAGAAAGGAGGCGACGGCGGTCATGGCATCTCCGACGCCCGGTACCCATCCGATCAGTGCGTCGAGGCCAAAGCGAATCTTGGTACCAGGGATGCGGAAAATGTCGTCGAGCAGCGCAGCAATGTAATCGAGGTGTTCGTTTGAAGCGAGTTGGCGCGGCATAGACCTTTCATAACACTATACAGGCCGCAGCTGGCGGGCAGGTCCAAGTAAACGCCGCAAGACTAACACGTGCTCTGAGGAATTCTGGCTGGAGCGGCTATCGAGACTCTGGGAGCTTGAATAAATCTGTCAGCCGCTGATGCAGGATTTCGATTGCGCGAAAAAGTTCCGCAGCCCCGGGCGTTCCGTCACTGACTTCGTGGGAGTCCAAGTCGGAGGCCAGCGCCTTGCTGAGCTGCGTGGCGCGGCGAACTCGTTCGTCGGTGAGCAACGAGCGCACAGTGCCGATGTCACGTTGATGCGCCTGGCGTTCCTGCAATTCTTGCAGAGCCCAGGCCGTCTTTCGAACATAATCGACGGCATCGCGAAACTCGCGCAGCACCCGAGGATCCATTGCCCCCGACCTGCTGTCCTTCATGTCCTTTTCCAGTTTCAGCAGGTCGTCAATCGCCACCTTCAACCGGAAGGTCACGCCCCAAAATGTTTCGCTCGGAGTAAGAAGTTCGATGGCCAGTCCCAGCACGCCGCCCTCTTTGGAGAGGCGCTGGGATATCACCTGCGCCGAGGCTGTTCGCGTGGAGCTGAGATTCGTCAGCTCGATGACGCTGTTGATCGCCGGCCGGCCTTTCATTTCGAGCAGCCCACCGTGCATGTTGACTTCTTTGGCTTCCGCAAACTCGATGACGCTCGCGCCGCTAGGCTCCAGCCATTTCACTTTGACGGGGACCACGACAGGGTAACGGTCGCTTCGCCTATTTCGCCCTTTAGCCGAGGGTAGCTCCAAGACCAGCTTTTTTGTTGTCACGAGCCACCTCCGATCTTACGGCCGACGCTGGCGTTCACCGCGCACCCCGGTTCGCTGCTAGGGGGGTGACATGAGCCTAAGGCCCCGCGC
>Ga0179587_10001649_pt1 | contig 10317 bp, 9 predicted proteins | sample CZODoug2_1_08_16_FD_185932 | JGI IMG/M metagenome (GOLD analysis project Ga0179587, IMG submission 185932) | Vadose zone soil fungal communities from Angelo Coast Range Reserve, California, USA - CZODoug2_1_08_16fungal | ecosystem: Environmental > Terrestrial > Soil > Vadose zone | place: USA...
CGCGCGCCGCCTCGGCATGAAATCGAGCCACTTCGAGAACAGCGACGGCATGCCCGCGCCCAATCACTACATCACGGCACGCGACACGGCGACCCTCGCCAACGCCCTGATCCGCGAGTTTCCGACGTTCTATCCGCTGTTCAGCCTGCGGGAATTCATGTGGAACAACATCCGCCAGGACAACCGCAACGGCCTGCTGGGCAAGGACCCCTCGGTCGACGGTCTGAAGACCGGGCACACCGACAGCGCCGGCTACTGCCTCGCGACTTCCGCCAACCGCAACGGCATGCGGCTGGTGTCGGTGGTCATGGGTGCCCCCAGCGTCAAGGCGCGCGAGGACGCCAGTGCCGCACTGCTGAACTACGGCTACACTTTTTTCGAGACCCTCCGCGTCAAGGCGGCGCGCGAGACGGTGCTGAAACCGCGCGTATACAAGTCGGCGGGCGAGTTTGCCTCGATCGGCGTGCCGTACGATGTCTACGCGACCGTGGGCCGCGGCCAGGGCGCTGCCGTGCGCACCAGCGCGCGCTTGAGCGGCGAGCCGCTGATCGCGCCGCTCGCGGCCGGCAAGCCCGTGGGCGAGCTGAGCGTGGCGGATGCCACGGGCGAGGTGATCGCGCGCGCGCCGCTCATGCCGCTTGCGGCGGTGCCCGAGGGCGGGCTGTGGACGCGCACCGTGGACAGCGTGGCACTGTGGTTCCATTGAGCAAAGCATGGCCGAACCCCTGCCCCTGTGCTACCTGAACGGCGCATACCTGCCGCTCACGGAAGCGCGTATCTCCCCGCTCGATCGCGGGTTCCTGTATGCGGATGCCGTCTACGAGGTCATGCCGGTGTACGGCGGGCGCGCGTTCCGCTTCGCCGCCCACGGCGAGCGGCTCACGCGCAGCCTTGCCGGCATCAGCATGGCGGATCCGCACACGCGCGAGGAATGGCGCGCGATCCTCGGCACCCTCATCGAGCGCAACGGCGGCGGCGACTGTTACGTGTACTGGCAGGTGACGCGCGGCGCGCAGCCGGGCCGCACGCACGCACCGCTCCCACACATCCCACGCACCGTATTCGCGTTCTGCGCCCCCCTGCCGGTGACCGGCGCCGACGTCCTCGAACGCGGGGTCGCGTGCGTGACGGCGGCCGACAGCCGCTGGGCGCGCTGCGACATCAAGTCCACCGCGCTGCTGGCGAACGTGCTGCTGCGCCAGTTGTCCGTGGACGCGGCGGCCGCGGAGACCATCCTGCTGCGCGATGGGGAGCTGACCGAAGCCTCCGCTTCTGCCGTGCACGTGGTGCTCGGGGGGGAGCTGCTCATGCCGCCGCACTCGCGCCGCATCCTGCCCGGCACCACCCGCGGCGTGGTGGAAGAGATGGCGGCCCGCACCGCCATACACTGCCGGGTGGTGCCGATCAGCGAGACGCAGCTGCGCGCCGCGGACGAAGTGTGGATCTCGTCCGCCACCCGCGAGGTGCAGCCGGTGACCTCCCTCGACGGCCATCCCGTCGGCACGGGCAGGCCCGGACCGCAGTGGCGACGCGTGCACGAGGAGCTGCAGCGCTACAAGCACGAGCTCGTGGGCACCCCGTGGTGATGCGGGTGCTGATGCTGCGCTAGCACGGCGCGCGTATAACCTGTTTGTCACCTGCCCGTTACCGGGTGGAAACTGACGACCCGGCCACGGCCCCGGTAGCATCGCCGCAATGTCCATAACTCTGGATCAGGTCACCAAGCGGTACGCCGGCGCGCCGGTGGTCAACGACGTCTCGCTCGACATCGGTGACGGGGAGTTTTTCGTGCTGCTCGGGCCCAGCGGCAGCGGCAAGAGCACCCTGCTGCGCGCCATCGCCGGGCTGTCCGGCGTCGACCATGGCCGCATCGCGCTGCACGGCCGCGACGTCACGCACGTCGCCGCCCGCAAGCGCGGCGTGGGGCTGGTGTTCCAGAACTACGCGCTGTTCGGCCATATGACGGTGGCGGAGAACATCGAGTTCGCGCTGCGCGTGCGGCACATGCGCGCCAAAGCGCGCCGGCAGCGCCGCCAGGAGCTGCTGCGCCTGGTTGCGCTCGAGGGGTTGGATCAGCGGCTGCCGGCGCAACTCTCCGGCGGCCAGCAGCAGCGTGTGGCGGTGGCGCGCGCGCTGGCGCACAAGCCCGAAGTGCTGCTGCTCGATGAGCCCTTCGGGGCCCTGGACGCGAAGATCCGCGAGGAACTGCGCCGCACCATCCGCCAGGTGCAGCGCGAGCTCGGCATCACCACCGTGCTCGTGACCCACGACCAGGAGGAAGCCTTCGCGATGGCGGACCGCATCGGGATCATGAATCTCGGGCGGCTGCTCGAGCTGGGTGCACCGCACGATCTGTACTCGCGCCCCGCGACGCGTTTCGTGGCCACCTTCCTCGGCGCGGCCAACCTGATACTGGCGCGCCGCACGCCCGATGGCATCCAGATGGGCGCCAACACGGTGGCTGCGGCCGAGAGTTCGCCCGGCGTCCACGAGCACGAAGTAGTCGCGGTGGTACGCCCGGAGGAAGTGGAGGTTGCGGCGTCGCGCGATGGCCTCAGCTCCGGTTACTTCGCGCGCGGGGTGGTGCACGAGGTGGCGTTCACCGGCGCGCTCGAGAGCCTGCGCCTGCGCCTCGAGGATGGCGCGCAGGCCCCGCTGCTCGCGCAGGCGGACGGCGAAGGCAGCGCCTCCCTGCTGGTGACGCGCACGCAGCACGAACAGCGCGGTTTCGAGGTGCACCCCGGTCAGAGCGTCGCCATCGGCGTGCGCCGCGTGCACGTTCTGCCCACACCGCTATCCAGCTTCACCGCTTGTGCCGCGAGCGCCGCGCTCACCGACACCCTCAGCCGCCAGCCGTTGCTCGCGGAGCTGGCCGTGCGCATGAAGACGCGCATCGCGATGCGCACTGAGCCACAGCTGGGCGTGGCGGACGCGGCCTGCGCGGTGGACAGCCCCTTCGTGGGCACCACTGCGATCGCTTCGCAGACCGACTGCGCGCAGCGCGCCGAGTGGCTGTTGCGGCGCGGCGCGAAGGACCTGCTGGTGCTGCCGGAACATGCGCCGGTACCGCAGCGCGTGCTGATTCACTGGATGGATGAAGCGGCGCGCAGCGCCACGCTGGCGGTGTCGGCGAGCGTGCTGCGCCATCTGTCCGCGGAAGCCGTTTACGTGGGTATCTTTCCCGAGCAGTCCGCCGGCGCCCAGCACGGCATGCGCGAACTGCTCGATGCGCGCTCCGAAGCGCAGCTGGCGCACGGCCTGGAGATGCGCACCGAGCTGCGCTTCGGCGACGTCGCGCAGCAGCTGGCGCGGCGGCTGGCGGAAGCGCCCGCACAGATGCTGATCGTGGGCGTCACGGAGCTCACGCGCTTCGCGCAAGCGTTGCGCGGACTGCTCGACGGCGGGCAGTGGCCGGTGCTGATCGTGTACCGCGGTTCCCCATGAGCTTCCGCCTGCCCAGCGTCCTGCCCGGTTTTGGGCTGACCTTCGGCTTCACCACGTTTTTCCTCAGCGCCATCGTGCTGCTGCCGCTGGCCGCGCTGGTGCTGGCCGCGGCCTCCATGCACTGGAGCGACTTCGTGCACGTGGTGCTCAGTCCGCGGGCGCTCGGCTCCTACCGCCTGTCCTTCGGCGCCTCCTTCCTGGCCGCAGCGATCAATCTGGTGTTCGGCTTCATCATCGCCTGGACCCTGGTGCGTTACGAGTTTCCGGGCAGAGGGCTCATCGACGCGCTCATCGATATGCCCTTCGCGCTGCCCACCGCGGTCTCGGGCATCGCGCTCACCACGGTGTTTGCGCACAACGGCTGGATCGGCCGCTACCTGGAGCCCTGGGGCGTGAAAGTCGCTTACACCTGGCTGGGCGTGACGCTCGCGCTGACACTGATCACCATGCCGTTCGCGGTGCGCGCGGTGCAGCCGGCGCTGCTGGAGGTGCAGCGCGATCTCGAGGAGGCGGCGGAGACCCTCGGTGCGCACCGCTTCTACGTGTTCCGTCACATCATCCTGCCGACGGTGCTGCCGGCGCTGCTTACCGGCTTCACGCTGGCGTTCGCGCGCGCGCTCGGGGAGTACGGTTCGGTCATTTTCATCGCCGGCAACCTGCCGATGAAGACCGAGATCACCCCGCTCCTCATCGTCATCCATCTCGAGGAGTTCGACTACCAGGGCGCCGCGGCCCTGGGGCTGGTGATGCTCGGCATCTCGTTCGTCGTGCTGCTCGCCATCAACCTGCTGCAGGCGTGGGGCCGCCGCCGGCACGTCAGGGCGGCTCACTGATGGCCGCGGCACAGCCCGTCGCCCTCGCCGGCGACGCCAGGCGACCCGGGCAGCACACCTGGCTGCACGCCATGGTGCGCTGGCTGTTCATCGCGGTGTCGCTGACGTTCCTGGCGGCGGTACTGCTCGCGCCGCTCGCGACCGTGTTCGCCATGGCGCTCGCGAAGGGATTGCAGGCCTATCTGCGCAGCTTCGCCGACCCGGACACCGCGGCTGCCATCCGCCTGACCCTCACCACGGCGCTGGTGGTGGTGCCGATCAACACGATGTTCGGACTCGCCGCCGCCTGGGCGATCGCCAAGTTCGAGTTCCGCGGCAAGAGCATTCTCATCACGCTCATCGATCTGCCGCTGGCGATCTCGCCGGTGATCGCGGGCCTGGTCTTCGTGTTGCTGTTCGGCCTGCACGGCTGGTTCGGCGTGTGGCTGCGCGAGCACGACCTCAGCATCATCTTCGCGCTGCCGGGCATCATGCTGGCTACCATGTTCGTGACGTTTCCCTACGTGGCGCGCGAGCTGATCCCGCTCATGCAGCAGCTCGGGAACAACGAGGAAGAAGCCGCCATCACGCTCGGGGCCGGCGGCTGGATGACCTTCTTTCGCGTTACGCTGCCGAAGATCCGCTGGGGCCTGGTGTACGGAGTGGTGCTGTGCAACGCGCGCGCCATGGGCGAGTTCGGCATGGTGTTGGTCAGTCCGCGAATGTGTCCGGACACATTCGCGGACTGACAAACACCATGCCGCTGCACATCGAGATCCTCTACAACGAATATAACTTCGTAGGCGCGTTCGCCGTCGCCTCGCTCCTCACCCTGCTCGCAGCCGTGACGCTCGTGGTCAAGACCCTGGTCGAGCGCACCGGTTACCGGCGGCGCTGACGGCCATGCGCGCGCGCCTCGCACACCTGTGGAGCACGCTGTGGCCGGACCCGGCGCGGACCAGCCTCGGCTGGTGGCTGGTGGTGATCCACTTAGGGCTGGTGCTGCTGGTGGGCGGGGGAATTTCCTGGTACGCCAGCGGCATGCTGCGCGACCTCGCGGATGGACAGGGCAAGGCGCGCGTGCAGCTCGCCGCGACCACCGCGCGCGAGGACCTGCGGCGCATGGGCGAGGACGCGCTCGCCACGGCGCGCGCGCTCGCCGACAGTCCGACGCTGCAGCGCCTGACGGCCGAAGGCCAGAGCGATGCGCTGCCGCCGTTCCTGCGTCGCTCGTGCCAGGGGGGTGGCGTGGACGCCTGCGCGGTGCTCTCGGGCAAGAGCGTGGTCGCCGTCTCAGGCCCGGCGCTCGACTGGCAGAAGATTCTCACCGCGAGCGCCGAACAGACCGCAACCTTCATGGCGCTGCCGGCGACCGAGCACGTGCCGCTGCTCGGCGCCCGTGCCGCGCTCGGCGCGGCGGGCCTGAGCGTGTACGTGGTGCGCCGCCTGGACCCGAAGTTGGCGCGCGCCCTGAGCGGGCAGGTGGGAGCGGAGATCAGGCTCATCGACTACCGCGCGTACACCAGCGGCCCGCTGAGCGCGTTCACGCCGCTGTACTCCGCGGCGCTCGCCGACGGGCACTCCGCGGTGCAGCGCATCGACTCGCAGGATGTGTATGCGTGCGCGGTGCCGGTGTTCGCCTCCAGCGGCGAGGCGATCGCGCTCATCGAAGCGCTGCTGCCGACGAGCGCGGTCGACGCGCCCACCCGTCACCTGGTGAGAAAGCTGCTGGTGACCGCGCTGATCCTCGGCGCGCTCGCGGTGTTCGCCGGCCTGATCCTGGGCGAGCTGGTTGCAGGCCCGGTGCGCGCACTCACCGCCGCCGCCACTCGCCTCGGCGCGGGGGATTTCTCGGCCTCGATTCCGGCGGGCGGAGCCGCGGAGGTCGGTGCCCTGGCGCGCACCATGGAGACCATGCGCCGTAACCTCATCGACCTCACCAGCACACTGCGGCGGCGCGAGGCCGAGGCACAGGCGGTGCTCAGCGGCATCGTCGAAGGGGTGTACGCGGTCGACAAGAACCGCCTCATCCGTTACCTCAATCCGCAAGCCGCACGGCTGCTGGGTGTGACGCCAAGCCAAGCGGTCGGCCGTTTCTGCGGCGACCTGCTGCAGCCGCGCAACGAAGACGGCCGGCGGCCCTGCGATTTCCGCTGCCCGATCGTGCAGGCGCGCAGCGCGGGCAGCGCCACGGCCGTCGAGCACCTCGGTGCGGCGCCGGGCGAGCCGCGCACCGCGGTGATCACCAGCGCCGCGCAGGTCGACGGCCTGCAGGTACAGGTGATCCGCGACGAGACCGAGCTCGAGGCGGTTCGCCGGGCCCGCGACTCGGTGCTCGCCAACATCTCGCACGAGTTCCGCACGCCGCTCGCCGCACAGCTGGCGTCGATCGAGCTGCTGCTCGCGGGTCTGGAGCACATGCCGGCGGCGCAGCAGAAGGAGCTCGTGACCTCATTGGAGCGTGGCACGCTGCGTCTGACGCAGCTCATCGACAACCTGCTCGAGAGCGTACGCATCGAGTCCGGACAACTCGGCATCCGCCACCAGAGCGTGGCGCTCGCCGAGGTGGTGGAAGACGCGCGCGCCCTGGTGCGCCCGCTCCTGGCGCAGCGGCGCCAGACCCTCACGGTTACCCTGCCCGAGGATTTGCCGCTGCTGGCGGGCGACAAGCCGCGTCTCACCCAGGTGTTTGTCAACCTGCTCGCCAACGCCAACAAGTTCGCGCCCGAGGACAGCACCGTGCGCATCGGCGCCGCGGCGCGCCCGGGACAGGTACTCGCATGGGTGGAGGATGAAGGCCCGGGACCCGCGGCCAGCGACGGTGAGGCGCTGTTCGCACGCTTCCAGCGCGGTGGCGGCGCGGAACCGGAAGCGGCGGGGCTCGGACTGGGTCTGTGGCTCGTGAAGTCGATCATCGACCGGCATTCGGGCAGCGTCGCCTTCGAACGCACCGCCGCCGGCCGCACGCGCTTCACCCTGATCCTGCCGGCGGAGGATGGCGCATGAAAGTGCTGGTGGCGGACGATGACGCGGATCTGCGCGAGCTCATTGCCTTCACGCTGACGCAATCGGGGTATCTCGTGGTCAAGGCGGGCGACGGACCCTCCGCGGTGGGCCGCTTCGAGGAGGAATCCCCGGACCTGGTGGTGCTCGACATCAACATGCCGGGCTTGAGCGGTTTCCAGGTCTGCGAGGCGATCCGCAGGCGCTCGCGGATCCCGGTGATGATGCTGACCGTGCGCGGCGAGGAGGAGGATCTGGTGCGCGCGCTCGGGCTCGGCGCCGATGACTATCTCACCAAGCCGTTCAGCCCGCGCACGCTGTTGGCGCGGATCAAGGCGCTGCTGCGCCGGGCGGGAATGGAAAACACCACCCCGCTGGCTGCCGGGCGCGTGACCCTCGACCTCGCGGAGCACACCGTGAGGATCGGAGCGGGCGAGCCGGTGCGGCTGACGAAGCTCGAGCTGCGGCTGCTGCAGATGCTGCTGGCGAATTCCGGCCACACGGTGAGCTCTGATCGGCTGCTGGTGCAGGTGTGGGGACATCGCAGCGGCGGTGACCGGCAGCTCCTGAAGCAGCTGGTGCACCGGCTGCGGCAGAAAATCGAAGCGGATCCGGCGGCGCCCGCGCTGCTGCGCACCGCCGCGGCGGGCTACAAGCTGCTGGTCGACTGAAGATTAAGGGCGCCGCCCCCTAGTGGGCGAAGATCTGATCGAACACGCCGCCGTCGCTGAAGTGCGTGCGCTGCGCCTGCGCCCAGCCGCCGAACTCGGCGATGGTGAGCAGCTTCAATTGCGGGAAGCGCCCCGCATAGCGCGCCGCGATCTCCGCATCGCGCGGCCGGTAGTAGTGGCGCGCAATGATCTCCTGGCCCTCCTTGCTGTAGAGGTAACCCAGGTAGGCCTGCGCCACCTCGCGCGTGCCGCGCCGCAAGGCCACCTTGTCGACCACCGCCACCGGCGGCTCGGCGAGAATGCTGACCGACGGCACCACGATCTCAAGCTGGTCCGCGCCGAGCTCGCGCACCGCGAGCAGCGCCTCGTTCTCCCAGGCCACCAGCACATCCCCGAGTCCGCGCTGCACGAACGTGGTGGTCGAGCCGCGAGCGCCGGTGTCGAGCACCGGTACGTTCTGGTAGAGCCGGCGCACGAACTCGCGCGCGCTCGCCTCGTCGCCTCGCGGCTGCGTGCGGGCCCAGGCCCAGGCGGCCAGATAGTTCCAGCGTGCGCCGCCTGAGGTCTTGGGGTTGGGCGTGATCACCGCCACGCCGGGCCGCACGAGATCGCCCCAGTCATGAATCGCCTTGGGGTTGCCCTTGCGCACCAGGAAGACGATGGTGGAGGTATAGGGCGAGCTGTCGTCCGGCAACAGGGTCTGCCAGTTCAGCGGCAACAGCTTCGCGGCAGTGGCGATCGCGTCGATGTCGGCCGCCAGCGCCAGGGTCACCACATCCGCGGCAAGCCCGTCGATCACCGAGCGCGCCTGCTTGCCCGAGCCGCCGTGTGACTGATCAACACGCACGTCCTGGCCGGACTTCGCCTTCCAGTACCTGGCAAAGGCCGCGTTGAAATCCACGTCCAGCTCGCGCGTGGGGTCGTAGGAGACATTCAGCAGCGTCACGCGAGTCGCATTCGACTCGGACCGACCCTGGCAGGACGCGAGCAGGACAGCGAGAGCGCACAGCGCGAGAGCCGCCGCCGCGCTTCGCACAAAGCAGGGTGATGCCATCACCGCATGCTAGCCGCGCCGCGAGGCGCTGTCAGTCGCAACGCGGTTACGGTGGGGTGACGCGGTAGCCGAGCGCCCGCAGCAGGTGCGGCTCGAGCGCACGCGCGCAGGCGCTGACGGTGCGAGGTCCGCCGAGCTCCGCCAGCTGCGTCATCTGCAGGCCCTGGTAGCCGCAGGGATTGATGCGGCGGAAGGGTTCCAGATCAAGGGCCACGTTCACGGCGAGGCCGTGATAGCTGCCGCCCCGGCGCACGCGCACCCCGACGCTCGCGAGCTTGCGGCCCTCGACGTACACACCGGGGGCGCTGCGCCGGCCCTCGGCGCCGATGCCAAACTGCGCCGCCAGATCGATGACGCCGCGCTCCAGCGCCGTGACGAATTCACGGATCGCAACACCCGCGCGCCTGAGATCCACCAGCGGGTACACCACCAGCTGACCCGGGCCGTGGTAGGTCACCTGCCCGCCGCGGTCGACGTGCACCACCGGGATATCGCCGGGCGCCAACAGATGCGTGCGGCTCGCGTTCACCCCTAAGGTGAAGACCGGCGGATGCTCGAGAAACCAGATCTCATCCGGGGTCGCCGCGGCGCGCTCTTCGGTGAAGCGCTGCATCGCGCGCCAGGTGGGCTCGTACTCGACCAGTCCCAGGCGCCGGATCACGGGTGTGGGCACGGCGGCGCCCGCCGCAGCCGCGCGCGGCGCGCACGCAGCCGCCGTGCCGCCCGGGCTCATGTCGCCAGGCGCCGGTTGTCGAGGCCGGCGTTGTTGCGGTTCAGGGCCTGCTCGGCGCGATAGCTCGAGCGCACCAGAGGCCCCGACACGCATTCGAGGAAACCGCGCGCCAGAGCCAGCTCCCGATAGCGATCGAACTCCTCCGGTCTCACGAAGCGCTGTACCGCAAGGTGATTCACGGTCGGGCGCAGGTACTGCCCGAGGGTCACGATGTCGACGCCGGCCGCGCGCAGATCCGCCAGCGTCGCGTCGATCTCCTCCTCACTCTCCCCGAGCCCCAGCATGAGACTGCTCTTGGTCAGAACCGCAGGCCGGCGCCGCTTGGCAGCCTCCAGGACCTGCAGGGTCTGTTGGTAGCCGGCGCGCGGATCGCGCACCGGATGCGTCAGGCGCCGCACGGTCTCGATGTTCTGCGCAAACACCTCGATTCCGGAGTCGACCACCGTCTCGACATCCGCACGCACTCCCTGGAAGTCCGGCGTCAGCGCCTCCACCGCCGTGTGCGGGTTGCGGCGCTTGATGGCGCGTACGCACGCGGCATAGTGCGCCGCCCCACCGTCGCTGAGGTCGTCGCGATCGACCGAGGTGAGCACCACGTAG
>Ga0179587_10001651_pt1 | contig 10315 bp, 8 predicted proteins | sample CZODoug2_1_08_16_FD_185932 | JGI IMG/M metagenome (GOLD analysis project Ga0179587, IMG submission 185932) | Vadose zone soil fungal communities from Angelo Coast Range Reserve, California, USA - CZODoug2_1_08_16fungal | ecosystem: Environmental > Terrestrial > Soil > Vadose zone | place: USA...
CGTGGGTGATGCCGACCGAGCCGGAGAGATCATCGACCGGATCCGTGATCACATCAGGAAAGCGCCTCCGCGAAAGGCGCGTTTTGATCTTAATGACGCGATCGATGAGGTGATTGTATTGGGGCGAAGCGCGATCACCAAGAATGAGGTGCTGGTCCAGACCCGCCTTGCGGAGGGGTTATTTCCCGTCCAAGGGGATCGCGTTCAATTGCAACAAGTCATCCTGAATCTGGTGCTGAACGCAGTCGAAGCAATGGGCGCGGTCGAGGCGGGGCCGCGAGAGCTGCTCATCAGCACCGAGCAAACGGAGGCGAATGGCGTCCTCGTCGCGGTTCGCGATTCCGGGCCGGGCATCGATCCGGAGTATGTCGAGCGCGTTTTCGAGGCCTTCTACACAACGAAGTCCAGCGGCGTGGGAATGGGGCTGTCGATCTGCCGGTCCATCATCGATGCCCATGGGGGCCGGCTGTGTGCGGATGCGAATGAACCGCGAGGCGCCGTGTTCCGGTTTACCTTGCCCGGCGTGGAAGGCTAGCCCATGAACTGTGAGCCGTGCGAAGGCACCGTTTCAATTGCTCCTCATCAAGTGGTTTGCGAAGGTAACAGATGACTCCTGCCTTCAGAGCCCGCGAGCGCGCGTCGTTATCGGGATAGGCCGTCACCAGGATCGTCGGTATCGCGTGCCTCATCTCGATGAGGTGCCTGTAGAGTTCGATTCCCGTCATCGCCGGCATATTGACATCAGCGATCAGGCAGGCCGTTTCGCCGCGTCGCGGTGATGCGAGGAAATCCGCTGCTGACGAGAAAGCCTCGGCGCTGTGGCCCAGCGACTTCATTAGCCTTCTCATGGAATCGCGAAAGAACCGGTCATCCTCGACGACCGAGACCAGAAAAGCTTTCGGCATCAAAACTCCGGCTGTCCGCTCGCCCCCTACACCGGCCTCCAACATGTTGTGGAGCCGCACCGTAACTGCGCCAAGGGTGCCACTGGAGCAATGCCGGCAGCAGGTAAACTTTGGTTTACCCCCCCCCGCGAATTTCGTTGACCGAGCGCGGGGAATGGCGCCGAGCAATGTCGGCGCGCATAAACTGGGGTCTATGCCGCCAGCGTCCGCTGGCGCCAGGGGCGGGCTGTTCATGTCCACAGCTTGGGAATACGATGCCCATAAGGCGTACTGACCTGCGAACCGAAAGAAAGGTGCGTCTCCGACCCGTGAGCAGCAACGATGGCTGACGCAAATTCCACCGTCTTGGTCGTCGACGACGACCCCACCCTTCGAGAGTCCGTTGGGCGTTTGTTGCGATCGCTTGGCCTCGAGGCTCAGCTGTTTGCGTCCATTGCCGACTTTCTCAATTCCGATTCGCCAGATGGCCCAGCCTGCCTGGTCCTCGACGTGAGACTGCCCGGGAAAAGCGGTCTAGACCTTCAGCGCGAGCTCACCGCGGCGAACAGAGAGCTCCCGATCATCTTCATCACCGGACACGGCGACATCCCGATGACGGTGCAAGCGATGAAGGGCGGCGCCATCGAGTTCCTGACGAAGCCGTTCCGTGATCAGGAGCTCCTCGATGCCATTCAGCTCGGCCTCTCCCGCGATCGTGACCGGCGGGAGAATGAGAAGGCTTTGGCCACCCTCAGGGAACGCTTCGCATCGCTGAGCCCCAGGGAGCGCGACATCATGATTCAGGTGGCGCGCGGTCGCCTGAGTAAACAGATTGCCGGCGATATCGGCATCGCCGAAGCGACGGTGAAAGTCCATCGCAGCAGGGTGATGCGGAAAATGAAGACGCGCTCGCTTCCCGAGCTCGGCCGAATGGCCGACAAGCTCAAACTGGTACCCGAGGATCCGCATCGATCCTGAACGGCCCCATCACTCCTCTCGTTGCATGACCGGTTTGTGCGCGTCTGCAATATCGCAGACCTATCGGTGAGCGCTGAGTGGCAGAAGCGCCTGATCCAATCGTCCCCGCCTCTACACCTTGGCTCAGCTGCAAGAAACCAGCGAGCTACCCCGCCTTACCCAAATGCAATTGATCGCGGTAGCCGAAACGCCAATATGATCGCCAAGGTGAAAACGTTCAGTACCGCTCAGCCGGTCACTTGTGAAAGCCTGCGTGCTTAGCAAAAAGAAGGAACAACAGCGTGGAAAACATCCGGGACGATGGATCTGAAAAAAGAGCCGGTTCGTTGGAAACGCGGTTGTCGGCTTGCCGGAACTTGGGGCCAGCGCTTGGTCTCTTTCTCCTGCTCTCCGTGCCGGCAATCGCACGCAACCTAGGACAATGGGACAATCAGCCAATCGCTGTCCGGCAATGGTTCCAGGACTGATGCAGCCAGATAATCCTAATATCTCATGTTGCGGAGAGGCGGATGCATTCGAAGCCGACACGTTTGAGGTTGTCGGCGGTCAATACGTGGCAGTTGTTACCAACGGAAAAGGTGTCATTCCCGAGGGGACCAGAATTCCAGTTCCAAACCAGAAATTGAAGTGGGACAGAGGTAATCCGACGGGCCACGGCATCATCTTCATTGGCTCAGGCGGCCAGGTCTACTGCTATGTGACGCCAGGCGGCGTCTGATCGCTGGGTTCGCAACGCTTCATTCGACTGATCCAAGCAACAAGCTCACGAAGGAAAACAGGACCATATGGCCAGCAAAAATGAACGCATGCAGGTTTGCTGACACCGCACAATTGGCGCACCCGGTTCCCCTCCTGCCCGCTCCGGGTTCGCTCGCGGCCGGCTTTGTGCCCCCGGAGCCGGTCGCACAGTCTTTACCAGCAGGTAGCAACTTGCGTTGATCACTTATTGATCGTGGACCGACAGTTCAGTTGAGAGCATTGTTGAAATTCAGGCCGTATATGTATGAGCGCCCTCCTCCGGGCGTATTCGGAGACGAGTCTTGCGTCGAATAGATGTCGGAGACCCTTTGAACTATGTTCGTGCCGTCACCATCGTGGAAAGGATGACAACATGAAACCTGCATTATATCTTGCGCTGCTCTCGCTGATCAGCTTCAGCCGGGCGCGCTCAGGAATACGAGCGCGGCACTGCGCTACTGTGCGATGCTCATAAGGAGGTGGAGCGATCGGTGCCGGCACCCGGTTTGGCCGGCTGTCATCGCAGATGGCCAATTTCCTCGACCAAGGGGGTGGGCTTTGGGCGCGCGGAGCATTGCACGGCACGGTCGGCGGAGCGTTCACCTCGGCCGCCACGCAACATGGTGGGCAAGAGATGACGTTGTTCTCGACCGTCACCAGGGCAGATGACGCTTGACGAGATTACCGGCGGCTCACCGTACGGTGCCACGACGATCGCAGGCGGCGACGGCTCGCGCCTACCGACGGTAAAAGAGCTTCGGGGCGCCGGCCACCAGGGTCGCAAGATCGCGGAAACCGCAAACAAGCTGCACGGCTGATCCCATCTTGGATCTGGACGCAGGGAGTTCGAGCCGGCTTCGAAGGAAGGCTCTCAATATCCATCTGGTGCATTGCAAAGCACCGCGCGCGAGCTCCGGAATGAGATGCGTTTGCGCCGCCACTCATAAACCAAAGTTCAGCGCAACCACACCATGACATTATCCGGAACGACCAGCGCGCAATAGATCGCGGCATCCCCAATCGTCAGATTGGCATTCGCCAAGATTTTGGCAGCGACATTAACAGCGGAGGTTCCGGGATGGGTAAGCGAGTCGCCGACGTATTAGTCGAAACACTGCAGGCAGCCGGTGTAAAGAGATGCTACGGGATTGTCGGCGACACGCTTAACCGCATCGCGCGCGCCATCCACGAGAGCGAGATCGAGTGGGTCCATATGCGCCACGAGGAGGCGGGCGCCTTCGCGGCGAGCGCGGAAGGGCAGCTCACTGGGGCGCTCGTGGCCTGTGCCGGTTCCTGCGGCCCCGGCAGCCTCCACTTCATCAATGGCCTCTATGAAGCCAATCGCAATCGTGCGCCGGTCATCCTGATCGCGACCCAGGTGGTGCGCCAGGACATAGGCTTCAATTCAATCCAGGAGGTCGATTTCGCTCAGGTGTACAAGGACTGCAGCGTTTTTTGTGAGATGATCCTAACGCCGGAGCAGGCCCGGCGCAAGACAGTCGCGGCCTGTCAGGCGGCGCTGACGAAGCGTGGCGTCGCGGTGCTGGTTGTGCCAGCGGATATCTCAGACGCGGCCGCGCAAGAGGAACGGCCGTATACCGTCCACGTCCGGCAGCCGGTCATTCGCCCGAGTGACGCCGACCTCGACGAGATCGCCGACATTCTCAACGACAGTGACGCGATCACGATCTATGCCGGCGCCGGCTGTGCCGGCGCGCACGACGAGGTGGTCGCCACTGCCGAGCGGCTGAAGGCTCCAATGGCCCACACCTCTCGGGGCAAGGACTTTGTGGCGCATGACAACCCCTACAATGTCGGGATGACGGGCCTCATCGGCCAAGCTTCCGGCTATCATGCTATCCTTGACTGTGATGTGCTGCTTCAGCTCGGAGCAGATTTTGCGTGGGCCCAATTCTATCCCGACCGGGCGAAGATCATTCAGATCGACCGCGATCCCACGCATATCGGACACCGTCATCCAGTCACGTTCGGCGCCGTGGGAAACATCAAGGAGACCTTGGAAGCGTTGCTGCCGCGTCTGCGGCAGCACGAGGATAATCGCTTCCTGGCGTCTCATGTGAGGCGCTACCAGAAGATACAGGAATCGGCGAAGGCGGAAACTGCGGGTCCCGACTCCACCATTTCCGGTACCTACCTGGCCAAGGTCATCAACAAATACGCGGCCAAGGACGCCTTGTTTGCCGCGGACGACGGTACGGCGTTGGTTTGGACGCTGCGCCACATCGAAACCTTCGGCAAACGCCGGACCTTCGCCAGCCTGCTGCACGGCACGATGGCGAGCGCGATGCCATCGGCAATCGGGCTGCAAAAGTGCCAACCCGGCCGGCAGGTGGTTTGCATGGCAGGCGATGGCGGCTTCGCCATGTTGCTCGGCGATCTGTTGACCGTCGTGCAGGAGAAGGTGCCGATCAAGATCGTCGTTTTTAACAACGGCAAGCTTGGATTTATCGATATCGAGCAGAAGGCGGCCGGCTTGATACCGATGTACACGGACCTGAAGAACCCCGACTTCGGCGAGGTCGCGAAGGCGGTGGGGCTTTGGGGGCACAGCGTGGCGAAGGCAGGCGACCTCGAGGAGTCGATCAAGACTTGGCTCGCGCAGCCCGGCCCGGCGGTTCTGGATGTGAAAGTGAATCCGATGCAACTGGTGACGCCGCCCTCGCCCTTCATGGCGCCCGAGGCTGTGATCGGGATGGGGGTCTATACCGCCAAAGCGGTGCTGGAGGGCAGGGGCCGCGACGTCTGGGAAATGGTGGTGGAGAATATCCCCTGAGCGGATGCGCGCCCGGTCTTGCGTCCCCTGTGCTCGCGCTCGAACCGGGTCCGCGGCGGCCGGTGCCGCTCTACGTTCCTCCTGTGCACTCTGCGGTGAGCTTATAGGAGAGACTTGCTTGCGGGAAATTCGCAACTCGGCTCCCTCTTACTGTAACTGCAAGTGTTATCTCGCGCACTTGAAACTTGCCGCCGGCAGGCATTTCGAATCCCGCGATGCGCGGTCATCTCGTTGAGCTGGTAACCCGGTGCGCCGAACCACGAATGACGGCCGCATCGCGCCGTTCCGCTTGCAGGAGCTTTCTATCAAGCCTGCGGCAGAAGGGCTGCCGGTCGCTTGAAGCCGCGCTAGTCCTCCTAATTCCGCATCCGCCCGCCCGCGCGTGCTACGTCAAGGCTCACACTCATCAGCATGGTCTCGCGCCGAAACAGCAAGTTGCTGCAAAACCGGTTTTGCGCCGGTCTGTAAGCCAAAGTTGAACACAGTAAAACAACAACGGTATCGCGCGCGACCCTCGTGCAATGGCTAGCGGCCTCTCAAGTCGTCAAATTGCGTCTCACCAGGATGTCGGCGGCATACGCGAGGGCCGTACATCGCCGGAGTCAAGGCGGCTCCGACCGATGAAAACCGAACGAGGATCAGCTCAGATGACAACATCGACTGCGACGGCGACAGCGCAAGCAACACCGGCAACCCCAGCGGCGCGACCGGCAAAGACGGAAGCTCGGCAGCCAAAGGCGCTTCCCGCGCCGAACAGCGACTTCTACCAGCTCGCGGATGTCTTGACTGCCGAGGAGACGGCGATCGTCAAGAAGGTGCGAGACTACATGGAGACCAAGGTCCAGCCGGTCATCAATAAGTACTGGTCCGACGATGCATTTCCATTCGAGCTGCTGCCTTCCTTCAGGGAATTGGGGCTCGGCGGTTTGGGCTACGAGGGCTACGGCTGCGCCGGCGGAAGCCAGAAGCTATTCGGCTTCGTCGCGATGGAGCTGGCGCGGGTCGACGCTTCGTTCTGCACTTTCTTCGGCGTGCACAGCGGCCTCGCGATGGGCTCGATCTATCTCGATGGCTCGGAGGAACAGAAGCAGAAATGGCTCCCGCCGATGGCGCGCTGGGAAAAGATCGGCTGCTTCGGTCTCACCGAGCCGCTGGTCGGGTCGGGAACAAGCGGAGGGATGACCACGACCGCCAAGCGCGAAGGCGATACCTGGGTTCTCAACGGCCAGAAGCGCTGGATCGGCAACGCGCCGTGGTGCGATATCTCGATCATCTGGGCCCGTGATGTCGCCGACAATCAGGTCAAGGGCTTCATTGTCGAGAACAAGACCACACCCGGCTTCAGCGTCGAGAAGATCGAGCACAAGATCGCGCTCAAGGTCGTCCAGAACGGCCAGATCACGCTCAAGGACGTGCGCGTGTTGGAAGCAAACCGCCTGCAGGCCGGCAATTCGTTCCGCGATACCGCGCGGGTGCTGCGGATGACGCGGTACATGGTGGGCTGGGCCTCGACCGGCATCCAGATGGGCGCGTTCGAGGCGACCCTCAAATACACCCAGGAGCGACTGCAGTTCGGCAAGCCGATCGCTTCGTTCCAGATGGTGCAGGATCTCCTCGCCAAGATGCTCGCCAACGTGACCGCCTGCCAGTGCCTGATGGTCCGGCTAGCGCAGATGGATGATGGCGGCAAGCTCGAGGACCATCACGCGTCGCTCGCCAAGGCATTCTGCACGGCCAAGTCGCGCGAGACTGTCGCGTGGGGCCGTGAGCTCCTGGGCGGCAATGGCATCGTCGCGGACTACAACGTTGCACGCTTCTTTGCCGATGCCGAAGCGCTCTACTCCTACGAAGGCACCTATCAGATGCAGAATCTGATCGTCGGCAAGGCCATTACCGGCCTCGGCGCCTTCGTGTGATACCCCCTTGTGCCGGCCCGTTCGCTGGCTCCCTCCGGACAGGAGACATGAACATGGATTCGACAGCAGCAACACCCATGCCCGTGCCCAAAGCAACGCCGACCATTTCGCCGACCGCAGCATTGACGCTCGCGAACGTCTTGTACGAGAAAAAGAGTGCGATCGCGTACGTCACGGTCAACCGGCCGAAGTTGCTCAATGCTCTGAATACACCGACGTGGGAGGACCTGCGGACCGCTTTCGAGGACGCACGCAACGACCCGACCGTGCGTGGCGTCATTCTGACCGGAGCCGGCAACAAAGCCTTCATCGCCGGTGCCGACATCGGCGAGCTCGCGCATGCGACCGCGATCGAAGCAGAACAATCCAGCCGCTTCGGCCAGACGGTGCTCGATCTCATCGAGAATCTCGGCAAGCCGGTGGTCGCGGCCGTGAACGGCTTCGCGCTCGGCGGCGGCTGCGAGACCGCGATGGCGTGCACCATCCGGATCGCTGTGGAAAGTGCGAAGTTCGGCCAGCCGGAGGTCACGCTCGGACTCCTTCCGGGCGGCGGCGGAACGCAGCGGCTGCCGCGGCTGGTCGGCAAGGGCCGGGCGCTCCAGCTCATACTGTCCGGCGAGATGATCAGCGCGCAGGAGGCCCATCGCATCGGGCTTATCAACGAGATCGTTCCGGCGGCCGATCTCTTCACACGGGCCGAAGCGATCCTGAACAAGATCGCTTCCAACGCCCCGGTCGCTGTCAAGTTCTCGCTTGAGGCAGTGAACAAAGGGCTGGAGACGAGCCAAGGCGAGGGGATTCTGCTCGAGGCGTCCTACTTCGGCCTCTGCGCCGGAACCGAGGACAAGAAGGAAGGCACGTCCGCTTTCCTCGAAAAGCGAGCGCCTCAATTCCAAGGGCGCTGAGAAAGCCGACGCGCACGACCAATTCAGGAGAGACCCAATGGCAAACGACAATATTTTCTCCGGGCTGAGGGTGGTGGACCTCGCGAGCTTCATCGCCGGTCCGAGCGCCGGCGTGATCCTGTCGGACTTCGGCGCCGACGTCATCAAAGTGGAGCCGCCGTCGGGCGACCCCTGGAGACATGGTCACCAAATTCCGCCGCAGCCGCAGGCGAAAGATCCCTATCCCTGGCACCTGGCAAACCGCAACAAGCGCGGCATGACGCTCGATCTCAAGTCCCCGAGCGCCCAGCAGGTTCTCGAGAAGCTCGTTAAATGGGCCGACGTGCTCATCGTCAACACCCCGCACCCCGCGCGCAAAAAATTGCACCTCGAATATGACGACGTCGTCCAATGGAATTCACGGCTGATCTATGCGGATCTCACGGGCTTCGGCGAAAAAGGGCCGGACGCCAACCTCCCGGGCTTCGACATCACGTCCTACTGGGCGCGCAGCGGTTTGCTATCGATGACGCGCGATGCCGGAGCGCCGCCGACCTGGCCGGTGGCCGGCAGCGGCGACAACGCGACCGCCGTCGGCCTGTATTCGGCGATCGTCACCGCGCTCTATCGGCGTGAGCGCACCAACCAGGGAGCCTATGTCACGACCTCGCTCCTCGCCGAGGGGGTCTGGTCGGCAAGCGTCTCGATCCAAGCGGCGCTGTGCGAGGCGAAGTTCTATGGCCTGCATGACCGCAAAAATCCGGCAAATGCGGCGATGAATGTGTACCGGTCCGCCGATGACACCTGGTTCGTTCTCATCGTCACGCCGGACAAGCTGGTGGACGTTGCGAAAGCGATTGGCCGCCCCGACCTCCTGACGGATCCGCAGTTCTCCGACCCGGCGAAGCTTGCGGCGAACCGGCCACAGCTCACCGCCATTCTCGACGAGGTTTTTGGCGCGCAGCCGATGGCGCATTGGTACGAGGTGTTCAACGGCGTCCACGTCACGTTCGGGGCGGTACGCGGGCCGCAAGAGGTGATCGACGACCCGCAACTGCGGCTCAATGACATCGTGGTTCCGCTCGAAGGCGCGGGCGGCAAGCTCACTTCGACGATCAGCAGCCCGATTCAGGTGCATGGCGTCGCCAAGGTGCCTGCAAAACGCGCTCCGGACATCGGCGAGCACAATGAGGAGCTTCTCAAGCAGCTCGGGTTCAGCGTCACCGAAATCGATGGCCTGCGCGCCAGCGGCGCCGTTCCGAACGCCAAGGTGCGTGCCGCGTAGCGGCAGGGAGCCGGAGGTGAGGAATCCTCAAATGCTTGAAGCGAGAGCAGACGTAATGAGAGCGGCACAAACCGGGGCGCTTTGGCGTCTTGTGTCGACCCGGATGCCCACCAGGTGGGGAATGTTTACCGCCATCGGGTTCGAGCGCGATGTTTCGAGCCGCGGCCGGCCCGCTGTTGAAACCGCGCTCGCGCTCGTCATGGGCGACCTGAGCGCGGGAGCTCCCCTGCTGCGAATCCATTCGCAGTGCTTCACCGGAGAAGTGCTCGGATCGCTGCGTTGCGACTGTCACGATCAGCTGGAAATGGCCATGCAGGCGATCGCCCAAGAAGGCCGCGGCCTCCTGATCTATGAGTATCAGGAGGGCCGCGGGATCGGGCTGATGGCCAAGTTGGAGGCCTACGAGCTGCAGGATGCCGGGCTCGACACCGTCGAGGCCAACCATGCCCTCGGGTTCAAGGCCGATTGCAGGGACTTCAGCCTGCCGGCCGCGATCCTGCGCGATCTTGGCGTCAAGCGGGTTCGCCTGCTCTCGAACAATCCGCGCAAAGCCAGCGCCTTGATCGAGAATGGCATCGAGGTCGTCGCCCAGCTCAGCTGCGAGGCCGCGCCAAATCCGCACTCGATTGCCTATCTGCGGACCAAAAAGGAAAGGATGGGTCACGCACTGAGCCTTCGGCACGGCGCAAGCACGTCTCAAGCACACGAGCTACGCGCGGTCCGCCGCGTTCAAACAGCGAGCGAGATATCTCGTTCGCGAGGCGGGCATCACGATCAAACGGTCGGCATCGCTCGGGACGCGTGCGGCATCGAGGCCCCGCTCTGAACAGCTAAGG
>Ga0179587_10001652_pt1 | contig 10314 bp, 7 predicted proteins | sample CZODoug2_1_08_16_FD_185932 | JGI IMG/M metagenome (GOLD analysis project Ga0179587, IMG submission 185932) | Vadose zone soil fungal communities from Angelo Coast Range Reserve, California, USA - CZODoug2_1_08_16fungal | ecosystem: Environmental > Terrestrial > Soil > Vadose zone | place: USA...
GTGGTGAAACACGCGCAGATGCATGCCGACATCATCCGACGCTTTGGACGCTTTCCGCACCGCAACGCGATCCTGGGTCGCGCCACCACGCCGGAGGAACAGGCCTTTCTGGACGCCGGCGGCTTTGCGGGTTGATGCTGGACGGTGCGGTTGGTTTTCCGGATCCTCGGTCCTCCGGATCCTCGGTCCAATGTCAGGTCGTTGACGCTCGACGGTCCGCGGACCACGGCCTGTGCTCAAAGGAAAACCATCTCCGCCCCTTCGATCGCATAGCGCGCGAATCGAAAATCCCGAATACAAACGAGTTTGTCGGCGGCCCAGTCCAGGAGCACAAAATAGCAAGGTTTTCCCGACGGGTCGCCGGGGTCGCGTACCAGCGCCGCCGCGTGGCCGTCCACAAGTCCCGGCATAAGACGCCAGTCCTCGACCTTGGCATAGTTGGAGAAATATCTGGATACCTCTGGCCGGCCATGCAGTCGCAGTTTTGCGACCAGATCAAGCCGCACTTCGTCGGCCAACATCATGCGCACGGCATCGACGTCGCGCGCATTGAAGCGATCGACATAGGCGGCGAGTAGCGAACGTTCGCGGTCGGCCAGCACCGGGACTGCAAGATCGTCGGGCTCCTGCGCCAGCTCTCGAAGCCGCGCCCGCCCGCGATGCAGAGCAGCCTTCACGCCCGGAATGCTCAGACTGGTAACGTCACCGATCTGTTGCAGGGAATAGCCGAGCACGTCCATGAGAATGACGCTCGAACGTTGTGCCGCCGGAAGGCGCATAAAGGTCCGCAAGCTGGTGGCGACGATCTCGCGATCGTCGACAGCAGATTTGGGGTCGACCATCGTGTCTGGATCCTCATCGGAGCGGTTGAACTCCCGCCGCGAGCGCCGGCGAAGAAAGTCCAACACCGTGTTGTGAGCGATACGAAACACCCAGCCCTCGGGATTGGCGATCGTTGTGGCATCAGCGAATGCCTCGAGCGCTTTCAGGAGTGCCGCCTGAACCAAATCCTCGCCGTCGATCACCGAGCCGGCCATGCGCGCGCAGTAGCGGTGCAGCTTCGGCCGCAGTTGTGCGAGCAGTTGGTCGAAAGCCTCCCGGCTTGTGCCGGAATCCGCGGCTCGTGCGTTCATCGCTCACCCAGCATCCGGTAGTTGCCGACGATGGTCGCCTCGCTGGCTTGTGGCGGCTTGTCACAACGGTCCCTGATACCGGCCTGAAATAGGCGGAATGCTTCCAGTTCGCCCAACGGACTGCCGCCGTCGTGGGTCTCGACGAAATGCAGGAAACTGCCTTCGTCAAGCTTCAACGCCATGTAGCGGACACCTTCCGGCGATTTTGCCTGCAATTCCTTAAAGACGTTCTCGATCAGGTGCTGGTTCTGCTGGGTCATCTCAGGTTTGGTCCGGTAGCATATCAGGGTTCGCTTCATTTGTGTGCCTCCGATTGCTGCGGCCCGGTCCGCGCGAGATCCGCTGCCGTCCGCTTGCTCGTTGAAGACGATCCGGGCGGGGGAAAGGATTCGGTCGGAAATGTCTTTTTTGGAATCCTTTGTCGATGCTGGTTCGTCTTGAGCGATGTGGACCAGTGGTGACGCGGATCGCGATCACTTTGCAAAATCACGGGATCGCCGCCGCCAGCCGAAACGAGGAAAAATCATGACGAAACCAAGCGAAAACGCCGTTAAAAGCTGGGTGCTGGCGCTCGCCTCGGTGGCCTCGTTCATGGCGGCACTCGACGCTCTTGTCGTTACCACCGCCCTGAACACAATCGGCCGGGACTTCGGCGCCTCGATCGAGATGCTGCAATGGACGGTGAATGCCTACAATTTGAGCTTTGCGGTGCTGTTGTTGACAGGCGCGGCCCTGGGCGACCGCATCGGTCGACGCCGCATGTTCGCCGCCGGTCTCGGTTTGTTCGTCGCGGCATCGTCCGTGTGCGCGATGTCCGGGAACGTCGGCTGGCTGATCGCAGGACGCGCCCTCCAGGGCGCCGGCGCGGCACTGGCGGTGCCGCTCGCAATGGCGTTGCTGAGCGCCGCGTTCCCGCGCCAAGAACGTGCAAGAGCGTTGGGGATCTTCGGCGGCGTAACCGGGCTTGCGCTCATTGTCGGTCCGGTCGTGGGTGGAGCGATTGCCGAGGGTTTTGCCTGGCAATGGATTTTCTGGATCAATATTCCGATCGGTCTCATTGCCATTCCGTTCGTGCTTATGCGCATTCGGGAAAGCTACGGACCGGGCGCGGCGCTCGACATCGGCGGCCTTGTATTGGTGACGGGCGCGGCCTTTGCGCTAGTGTGGGGACTGATGCGCGGCAACAGCGCCGGCTGGGCCAGCCCTGAAGTCGCGGCAACGTTGACCGCGGGACTGCTGCTGGCCATTGCCTTCGTCGCCTTTGAACTGCGGGCTCGCGCGCCGATGTTACCGATGCGATTCTTTCGTGGCGGCGTTTTCTCATCAGGCATCGCGGCGAGCTTGCTGTTCTATGCGTCGATGTACGGCGTGCTGTTCTTTATTGTTCAGTTCTTGCAAACCGCGCAGGGTTTTGCGCCACTCGGCGCGGGGTTGCGAATTGTGCCCTGGACCGCCACGCTGTTCGTGTTCGCGCCGCTCGGCGGTCGCCTCGTCAACCGATTGGGCGAGCGAGCGCTGGTCGTCGGCGGACTGCTTCTCCAGGCAGCCGGGATGGCGTGGATCGCAATGATCGCCACGCCCGACGTTGCCTATATCAGATTGGTTGCGCCGATGATCCTCGCCGGCGCGGGCGTTTCGATGGCAATGCCCGCCGCGCAGAACGCGGTCTTGAATTGTGTCACCGCAACCGAGGTCGGCAAAGCGTCCGGGGCGTTCAACATGTTCCGCTTCCTCGGTGGGGCATTCGGCATCGCGCTCCTCGTTGCCGTGTTCGATCGTGCCGGAAGCGTCAGCTCGCCCGCGGCATTCAGCTCCGGCTTCGTGGCGGCGACCGGTGTTGCCGCGATATTGTCGGCTGCCGGTGCTATGGCGGGAGTCGGATTGCCCGGCCGCCGCGCCGAGGTCCTCGCCGCAGCACACGGCAAGACCTGAGCGCAGGGGCGGCCGCGGATGTCGCGGCATCCGGCCGCCCGAACCGAATCTTAACAGTTCGTTGCTAGGGATTGCCGCTTGCAACCGGCGCGGTGGCGCGCAGCGCGGAGGCTCATTTGGCACTGACCGGGTCGGAGCACGCAGCAAGCCTCTCGGTGGGCCTGAGGCTGCGCCGGCTGTGGTCGCGGCTTCGCGCCGAGCTCGGCGGCGCCGACATGCTGATGCAGCGCCTGGCCGGCACCATATTTATGCTCAGGGTGGCGAGCGCAATGCTCGCCTATGGGTCCCAGATCCTGCTCGCGCGCTGGATGGGCAGCTATGAATTCGGCATCTATGTCTATGTCTGGACCTGGGTGTTGTTGATCGGACAGTCGCTCGACCTCGGCCTAGGCACCGCGGCCCAGCGCTTCATTCCCGAATACCGCGAACGCGGCGCCCTCGACCTCTTGCGCGGCTTTCTGTTCGGCAGCCGGTTGCTGGCCTTCGGCAGCGCGACCGCGGTGGCGGTGATCTGCGCCGGGGGGGTGTGGCTGCTGGCACACCGGCTCGATGATTATCTGGTGGTTCCGCTCTATCTCGCTTGCATCAGCTTGCCGGCCTACGGGCTCGCCAATACACAGGACGGGATCGCGCGCAGCCACGACTGGGTCGGGCTCAGCCTGATGCCGACCTATGTGGTGCGTCAGATCCTGCTCACGGTCTTGATGGCGGCCGCCTATCTGCGGGGCCTGCCGATGAACGCGGACACAGCGATGATCATGGCGGGCGTGTCGATCTGGTTGCCCACCATCGGCCAGTTCGTTGTTCTCAACGCCCGGCTGAACGCGCTGATCGCGCCCGGCCCAAAGGCGCTCGCCGTCAGGTACTGGTTGGTGACGTCAGCCCCGATCCTGCTGGCCGAGGGTTTCTATCTGCTGCTCACCTATGCGGACATCTTGGTGCTGCAGCAGTTCCGGCCGCCGGACGAGGTCGCCGTCTATTATGCCGCCGCCAAGACGCTGGCGCTGGTCTCCTTCATCTACTACGCAATCTCGGCGACGAGCGCGCATCGGTTCAGCGTCTATCACGTGGCCGGCGACAGTGCGGGGCTCTCAAGGTTCATCGCCCAATCGATCAAATGGACGTTCTGGCCTTCGGTCGCAGCAACCGTAGTGCTGCTGGCCGCCGGCCGGCCCCTGTTGCGTCTGTTCGGTGGGCAATTTGCCGGCGGCTACCACTTGATGTTCATCCTGGCGGCCGGCCTGCTGGCGCGCGCCGCGATCGGGCCGATCGAGCGTCTGCTCAATATGCTGGGCGAGCAGCGTATGTGCGCGCTCATCTACGGGGCGGCCTTTGCGATCAATTTCGGCGCCTGCCTCGCGCTCATCCCGCTGTTCGGCTCCGCCGGCGCCGCGACCGCCACCACCACCGCCCTGGTCGTCGAATCCATCATGCTGTTCCGGGTGACCAAGAGCCGGCTGGGCTTTCACGTCTTCATCTGGGGCCGCGCGGAGCCGTGAAGTCATGCACGGCATGATCGAATCCGACTTTCGGGTGGAGTGGCAGCCGCTGACTGAACTCGGGGGCATTGCCACGCAGTGGCAATCGCTCGCCGCTCGCGCGCTCGAGCCCAACGTGTTCTACGAGCCCGCCTTCGCGCTTGCGGCCGCGCCGGTATTTGGCGCCCAGGTGGGCGCCGGCCTGGTATGGTCGAAGGCATCGCCTGCGCGACTCCTCGGGTTCTTCCCGGCCCGGATCGAGCACCGGCGCTATGGCCTCGCGTTGCCGGTCCTGGTCGGCTGGACCCACCCATATGGCCCGCTCGGCACGCCCTTGATTGATCGCGATGCCGGCGCCGCCGTGCCCTCTGCCTGGTTCGATCATCTGACGAGCCGCCCCGATCTTCCCCGCCTGCTGTTGATGCCGTATCTGCCGGTCACCGGACCGGTGGCACAAGCCTTCGACGCCGCCCTCGCGCGCCGCGACGACGGCGGGAGCATCATGCTGGCGCGCCACCAACGCGCCCTGCTGGCGCCCTCCGGCAAGGGCGAAAAATATCTCGACAACGCCTTGGGGGGGAAGAAGCGCAAGGAACTACGTCGACAGAGAAAGCGCTTGGCCGAGGCCGGCACGCTCGAGTCGAGCATCGCGCGCGAGCCAGACCATATGACGGCGGCACTGAGCGAATTCCTGGCACTCGAAGCGGCCGGATGGAAGGGACGGGCCGGGACCGCGGCGCGCGCTGATGACCGCATTCGCGTCTTCATGGAAAATGCGGTCACCGGCCTGGCTCGGGAGGGCAAGGCGCGGATCGACCGGCTCAACGCCGGCGCAGCGCCGATCGCGGCGATCGTCACCTTGCGGAGCGGATCGACGGCGTGGTGCTGGAAGATCAGCTATGACGAAGCCTTCGGGCGCTTCTCGCCCGGCGTGCAGCTGTTGCTCGAGGTGACGCAAGGGCTGCTCGATGATCGCAGCATTGCGCGCGCGGATTCGTGCGCTACTGCCGACCATCCGATGATCGACCATATCTGGCGCGAGCGCGTCGGGCTTGCCGACCGTCTGATGCGGCTGGGACCGCAACGGCCGCTCGCCTTCGCGGCCGTCTGCGCGCTCGAACGCGGGCGCCGCGCCACGATCGCGGGCCTCAAAAGTTTGCGCGATCGCGTGCGCGTCGCACCATCAAAGAAGCCGGCATCGGGCTCCTGATTTTTGTCAGCGTTCCCGCCGCTATTTCTTAGGGGCATTTTAACCTTGACGGCCAAAGATCAAAACATGAGCCGAATCGATCTTGAACGCATCCGCGAATGGGCCGACGCGAAACTCTCCGGTCGCCAAAAGGCGCGCGCTGAACAAGACTACCTGAAGCTCTCCGCGACGGTGGACGCAATCCTGGCCCGGAGGGGTTCCGTCACGGCCTCCTTGGTAAACTCTTTGCGGCAGGCGCCCAGGCGAAAATCGTCATCTCCAATTGCTCTGGCCGTCAAGATTGCAGAGAGACTCGTTTGTTGATCGATCACGCCTGATCGCCAACTGACCGCGCGGCGGCTTTGATTCACCTGCCCCATATACGCCGATTGGCGACTTGTGCAGCAGACGGCCGATACGCTTGCCCTTGGACTTTGCGCGCGCCATGTCGGCCCTCATCTATAGACAATGATATGGACAATTGCTCATAGCTGCCCACCGGCACGGGATGCCAAATCCCCTTTCCGCCGGCCGCGACTGCGGCTAAGTCATTCGAGCGGTCCGCACGCGCGCGGTCCGCAAGGGCACGCTTGTCGGGCCGCATTTGAGCTTGCTCAAGTTGAGCTGGTCAAGTTGAGCTTGCTCAAGTTGAGCCTGATCGAGCGCCAGGGACCAAGCCGGGAAGATCGGGCCGGGAACAGATGCTTCAGCAGACTCCCGTCCGTGCCGCCCCCGACATCGATTGGAAGCTGTTCGCCCCGCTCTTGGCCAACGCCTTCATGGTGCACACGGTCATCGGGATCATCCGGGTGACCACCTCCTACCGGACCATCGAGCTCAACCTTCCGGTGCTGTGGCTGGGCGTCATTTCGGCCGGCTTCGCGCTGCTGCCGGTGTTCTCGGCGGTCGCGCTCGGCCGCTTCATCGATCGCGGCAACGACAGCCAGGCGGCCTGGATCGGCGCCGCACTGGTCCTGATCGCCGCCGCGGGGTTCTGGGCCTGGTCGGGATCCGGCCTTAATCTGCTCGCCTTCACCATCGTGCTCGGCTTCGGCCACATGTTCTGCATGGCATCGCACCAGATGCTGGCGGTCCGCTGCGCCAATCTGCGCGGACGCGAGGCCGCGTTCGGCCATTTTATGGTCGCGGTTTCGACCGGTCAGGGGCTGGGCCCGTTCATTGTGGGATGGCTCGGTGGCTCGGCGGCGGTCCCGGCCACCGGCTACCTGTTCGGCATCGGCTTGATCGCGGCCGCGCTGTTCATGACGGTTGCGCTGATGCTGCGGCCGGCGCCACGGTCGTCGCGACACCGGGACGGCGGTCCGGTGGTCGGGGTCGGCACGCTCGTTCGCATGCCCGGGATGGCCGCCATCATCATGGCGAGCGTGGTCACGGTCACGTCGCTCGACCTTCTGGTCATCTATCTGCCGCTCATCGGCGCCGAGCGCCACGTGGATGCGAGCGACATCGGAATGTTGTTGGCGATCAGGTCGGTGGCGGCGCTGGTGGCCAGGATCTTCTACTCCCGGCTGATCGCCGGGCTCGGACGCCAAAGGCTGACGCTTGTGAGCATCTCGCTGGGGGCTGCGGCTTTTGCGCTGCTGGCGGTTCCATCGCTGCCTTTGATGTTTCTGGCGATCAGCACGGTCGGCCTTGGGCTGGGGATCGCTTCGACCACAACGCTTTCCGGCATGGTGGATCTGGCACCCGTCGAAGCGCGCGGCACCGCCCTGTCGCTGCGAATCACCGGCAATCGCATCGGCCAGGTGCTGGTGCCCTTGCTGGCGAGCCTGATCGCGGTCGCGGCTGGCACCGCCGGGATATTGCTCGTGATCGCATCCACCTTGGCGGCCTCCGGAGTCGCCGTCCGGACGAGCGGGCGAAAGAGATGAGATGTGCGATACGCTGCTTGTCCCGGGCTTGAGCCGAGACCGCTCCAAGCATTGTCTTCGCGCCGCACGAATGGCGCAGGCGCCAAGCGCGCGTATTTGGAACAGTCCCGGCTCTACAAGCGCGTCTACGTGCGTATACGCCAATGGCCGGGACATGTGCTGAACGATCCTGGGTCAAGCGGGAGAAAAGCGCCCGCGCCTCATCCCCGCCGGTCGCTGGGCGCGGCCAGAATCAACGCCCAATACACCCGATACTTGGACTTGGGCGAATAAACCGCCGCTATGCCGATGCGGGACGCACCGGCAAGCAGCATGTTCTCGCGATGGGGGGGAGAGTCGCGCCAGCCCGAAAAGGCTTCCGCCAGCGTGTGATAGCCAGCCCCGATATTCTCGGCTGCCGCCTTGTAGGTGTAACCCGCAAGTTTGAGCCGGTCGCCGAAATCGCGGATGACATTGTGATCGAGCTTGTCATGAGACGCCATGGCGCGCGCCTGCGCGTCGGCAAGCTTCATCAGCTCGGGATCGATGGTGACCTCAGTCAGCCCATTGTTGGCCCGATAGCCCGTGATCATAGAGGCGGCGGCGCCCGCATCGAGCTCGGCTCCGGCCGTGGCCATGCTGGCATACATGCTGGGCTCGCCCGACGGCGGCGCGGGATCGGCCGCGCAGCCGCCAAGACCCAGTGCAAGGCCCGCAAGCGCAAGACTCGCAAGCGCAAGACTCGCGAGAGGAAGGCCCGCGAGTGCGAGAGCCGCGCGCAGGCCCGCGGCCCGCCCGGCAGAAGCTTGTTGGTAGGTCATCGGTGGAAGTCCCCAGGTCGATTCTCCCACCCTGCCACGCGACCGTGGCTGAAGCGTGGTTGCGGAGCTCAATTGTCGGGCCCCCGCCGTCCGCGGGCGGGCCGCCTCGTTAGGAATTTGGTAACCTTCGGTTAACCTCACGACAACGGGGTAGGGTTACGTTCCTTTTGCTGGCGCGCGCTTTAGCTCAATCGGAAACAAACTTTCGGTCCCCATCCGCCGGCCTCTTGGGCGACCGGAAGATGCCCAGCAAGCGATGTCAGCCATGTATCGCGTCCTTACCTGCCTCACCACCCAGCACGATTGGCGCCTCGTCGTCGTCGCCGGCCTCGTCTGCTTTCTTTCAAGCCTGGTCGCCATCAATCTCTTTCACCACACCCGATCCATCACAAAAGCCAACCGTACGAGCTGGATCCTGGCGGCCGGCATTGCGGCCGGCAGCGGCATCTGGGCCACGCATTTCATCGCCATGCTGGCCTATGATCCAGGCATCGGGGTCGCCTATGACCTCAAGCTGACCGTGCTTTCGCTGATCGCGGCCGCCGGGATCACGTCGCTGGGTCTCGCGATCGCGGCCAATGGTAGCCCGCCTTGGGGGCCGGCAATCGGGGGCGGCATTGTGGGGGCGGGCGTCGCCGGCATGCATTATACTGGCATGTCGGCGATCGAATTGCCCGGTCATATCGACTGGGACCCGCTGCTGGTGGCGGCTTCCATCGTGCTGGGAATGCTTTTGGGAATTGCAGCCCTGACGGTCGCGGCGCGGCGCGCCGATAACGGATCGAAACTGCTGGCCGCGGTTCTGCTCACCCTTGCGATCGTGTCGCATCACTTCACCGCCATGGGGGCGGTCGAGATCGTCCCGGACCCTGCGCGCTTGGTCGATGCGTCATCGCTTTCGCCGTTCTGGCTTGCCATCGCGATCGCGACCGTCGCCACCACATTCTTGAGCATCAGCTTGGCCGCCGCGTCCCTCGACCAGCGCATGCGCGCACAGAATCAGCGATTGACCGCGGCCGTCGACCATATGTCACAGGGCCTGGGCATGTTCGATGCGGCGGGCCGTTTGATCCTGGTCAACCAAGCCTATCTCGAAATGTACGGCTTAGCACCCGAGGACGCCAAGCCAGGCTGCTCGTTGCGCGACCTCTTCAAGCAACGCATCAAGGCGGGCACCTTCGCGGGTGATGCCGATCATTATATGGAGGAAATCCTGCGCGAAGTCCGCGAGGGAAAACCAATCGACAAGACCCTGGAGATGCGCGACGGACATGTCTTCGCCGTCTCGAACCGTCCCATGGCGGACGGCGGGTGGGTCTCCACCCACCAGGACGTGACCCTGCAGCTGCGCGCGGAGCAGGAGCGCGACCGGGTCACCGCGCAGGAGCAGCGCCGCGCCACCATCGACACCGCGCTCGTGGGCTTCCGCGAACGCGTTGAATCCCTGCTGCGGACCGTCGACGACAACGCCATCTCGATGCGCTCGACCGCCACCGCGCTGTTTGCGGCTTCCAACAAGAATTCCGAGCGTGCCGAAGGCGCCGTTGCAGGATCCAACAGGGCCTCGCTCAATGTGGAAACCGCAGCTTCGGCCGCCGAGGAACTGTCGACGTCCATCGGTGAGATCAGCCAGCAGCTCGGCCAGACCAACAATCTGGTCGGCATCGCGGTGAAAGAAGCGGCTGTCACCAATGAGCAGATCGGCAGCCTCGCGCAGGCCGCACAGAAGATCGGCGACGTGGTCAAGCTGATCCAGGACGTCGCCGGCCAGACCAACCTCCTGGCCCTCAACGCCACCATCGAGGCGGCCCGCGCGGGCGATGCCGGCCGCGGTTTCGCGGTGGTCGCCTCGGAGGTCAAGTCGCTGGCGGTGCAGACCGGAAAGGCCAC
>Ga0179587_10001655_pt1 | contig 10302 bp, 7 predicted proteins | sample CZODoug2_1_08_16_FD_185932 | JGI IMG/M metagenome (GOLD analysis project Ga0179587, IMG submission 185932) | Vadose zone soil fungal communities from Angelo Coast Range Reserve, California, USA - CZODoug2_1_08_16fungal | ecosystem: Environmental > Terrestrial > Soil > Vadose zone | place: USA...
TCGCGGACGTCATCCGCCGACTCGTTGTTCTTGATGAAACCTCCGGTCCAGTCGTAGGTCTCCATGATGAAGTCGTCGCCGGGCTTCACCCAGGCGACGATTGGAATGTCGGGGTGCCATCGGTTGTGGATCATGTCGTTGTTGTAGGGCGATTCCGACAAGTCTATCTTCACGAGTGTCTTGGGCATTTCAGCTCCTTGCGCGCACGTTGGTGGACTTCACTCATCCCACGCCGGCACGTGGATTTTCTCTTCACACCGCCAGGAAGCGGGCGATCGCCGCTTCATCGAAGTGCTCTCGGGCTTCGGCATGCACGATCCGACCTCCCTCCATGACCAGAATTCGATCCGCGATATCGAGAACGAAGCTCAACAGCTGCTCGCACACGATGATGCAGATGTTGCGTATGCTGCGGATGTCGCGCAGCAACCGCGCCAAATCCTTGATGATCGAAGGCTGAATGCCTTCCGTCGGCTCGTCCAGAAGCAGCACCTTCGGATCGCTGGCGAGTGCCCGCGCGATCGCCAGCTGCTGTTGCTGGCCGCCCGACAGATTGCCGCCGCGCCGCTTGGCGAAATCGGCCAGGATCGGGAACAGATCGAAAATTTCACGCGGGATATCGCTCTTGCCTGTCACCACCAGGCCGGTCTCGATGTTCTCCTTCACCGTCATGGTGCCGAAAATCTGCCGCCCCTGCGGCACGTAGGCGAGCCCGCGGGCGACCCGCTGGTGGCTCGGGAGCGCGGTCACCTCGGTGCCGTCCACAAAGATCTGCCCCGAGCGCGACGGCATGACGCCGATGAGCGACTTCATCAGGGTCGACTTGCCCATTCCGTTGCGCCCCACCAGCGCGACGATCTCGCCGCGGCCGACCGAAAGATCTATGCCGTGCAGGACTTCGCTCTGCCCATAGGCCGCGGAAAGGTTGCGAACTTCAAACATCGGCGCCGCGCCCTCAATGCCCAAGATAGACTTCCTTGACCTTTGGATTGTTCTGCACCGAAAGCATGTCGCCCTCGGCCAATACCTTGCCCTGGTGCAGGACCGTCACGCGGTGCGCGATGCTTTCCACGAATTTCATGTCGTGCTCGATCACAATCACCGAACGGTTCTTGATGATATCTCGGAGCAGCTCCGCGGTTTTTTCGCGCTCCGACACGCTCATGCCGGCAACCGGCTCGTCGAGCATGAGCAATTCGGGATCCTGAATGAGCAACATGCCGATCTCCAGCCACTGCTTCTGGCCGTGGCTCAGCGTCTCGGCGCGCCGATCGAGCCGCTCGTCGAGGAAGATCATGGCGGCGATCTCCCGGACACGCTCGACGACCTCGTCGGTGCGCTTCCAGAACAGCGCGCCCAGGACATTGCGGCCGCGCGGCAGCGACAATTCGAGATTCTCGAACACGGTGAGATCCTCATAGATGGTCGGGGTCTGGAACTTGCGGCCGATGCCGCGGCGCACGATCTCCTGCTCCTTGCAGCCGGTGATCTCCTGGTCCTTGAACTTGATCGAGCCCTCCGAGACCCTGGTCCGTCCGCAGATCAGATCGAGGACGGTGGTCTTGCCGGCCCCGTTTGGGCCAATGATGGCGCGCAGCTCGCCCTTGTCGATGTAGAGGTTGAGCTCGTTCACGGCCTTGAAGCCGTCGAACGAGACGCTAACGCCCTCAAGCGCGAGCAGGAAATCCGTGCTGGACGACATCGCGGGCGCTCCTCTATTCGGCCGGCGCTGGCGCCGGGCTCGGCTGGCCACCACGAGGCCGGCCGGTCCAACTCCCAAGCCGCGGGATGATCTGGTCGGTCATCACGCCGGCAAGCCCGCGCGGGAAGGCGATGACGACGGCGATGAACAAGCCGCCCATCGCGAACAGCCAGAGCTGCGGGAACTCCTCGGAAAAGAGCGTCTTGCCCCAGTTCACCAGCAACGTTCCGGCGACCGCGCCGACGATGGAATGGCGGCCACCGACCGCGCAGAAGATGACCATCTCAATTGAGGGCACGATGCCGACGAAGGACGGCGACATGAATCCGACCTGCAGGGTGAACATCGCCCCGCCGACCGCCGCCATGGCGGAGGCCAGGCAGAACACGAAGGTCTTATAGTTGGCGACGTCGTAGCCCGAGAAGCGGACCCGATCCTCCTTGTCCCGCGTCGCGACCAGGATCCGCCCGAGCTTGCTCGCGAGCACGAAGCGCGCCAAGAACATGGTGCCGAGCAGCAGGAAGCAGCAGACGAAATAGAGGATGTATTTCGCGCTGTCGGGACGGATATCCCAGCCGAGCAGCGTGCGCAGATCGGTGATGCCGTTGATGCCGCCCGTATAGCCCTGTTGCCCGACGATCAGGATGGTCATCACCGCCGCGAGCGCCTGGGTGATGATGGCGAAATAGACGCCGCCGACCCGGCGCTTGAACAGGGCGGTGCCGAGAATGAAGGCCGCGAGCGCCGGCACCGCGACGACCGCGATCAGGGCGAACGGCAACGACTTGAACGGGACCCAGATCAGCGGCAGCGCGGTGATCTGGTTCCAATCCATGAAGTCCGGGATGCCGGGCGTCGACTGGATCTTGGTGTTGGCGACGCTCGAGGCTTCGAGCTTGAGGAAGGCCGCCATGCAGTAGCCGCCGAGCCCGAAGAACAGCCCCTGCCCCAGGCTCAGGATGCCGGTGTGCCCCCAGCACAGAACCAGGCCGACGGCGACGAATGCGTAGGTCAGGTACTTGCCGACGAGATTGAGCCGAAAGATGTCGAGCACCAGCGGCAGGAACGCCAGTATGAGCAGCGCCACCAGTGCAAAGCCGATCAGCTCGAGCCAACGTGAGTCGGTACGGACGGCCGTCATGGATGATTACTTTCTGACCTTGAGGACGAAGAGTCCCTGCGGGCGCAGCATCAGGACCCCAATGACGATGAGCAGCGTGAGCACCTTCGCCATCGAGCCGGTGAGGAAGAACTCCAAGGTCGACTGCGATTGCGAGATGGTCAGCGCCGAGGCGATGGTGCCGAGCAGGCTCTGCGCGCCCCCGAAGACCACGACCAGGAACGTATCCACGATATAGAGCTGGCCGGCGGTCGGCCCGGTCGACCCGATCATCGTGAAGGCGCTGCCCGCGACGCCGGCAATGCCGCAGCCCAGACCAAAGGTGAGCCGGTCGATCCGTCTTGTGTCGATGCCGGCCGCGCCGCTCATGGTCCGGTTCGCCATCACGGCGCGCACCTGCAGGCCCCAGCGCGACTTGTAGATCATAAGCGCCACCGCGGCGGTGATGAGCAGGGTCAGCCCCATGACGAACAGTCCGTTGATCTGGACCTCGATCGTGTCGGTGGCGTGCAGCGAGCCCATCATCCAGGGCGGCAACTCGACGCCGACCTCGCGCGCGCCGAAGCCCGAGCGGAACGCCTGCTGCATGATCAGGCTCAATCCCCAGGTCGCCAGCAAAGTGTCGAGCGGACGGGCATAGAGATGTCGGATCAGCAGCCATTCCACCAGCAAGCCGGCCGTGCCCGACACGATGAACGCGACCGCCATGGCGACGAAAAAGTACCCGCCATAGAGGCCCGGCATGTAGGTCTCGAACAGATGCGAGCAGAAATACGTCATGTAGGCGCCGAGAATCATGAACTCCCCGTGCGCCATGTTGATCACGCCCATCTGCCCGAAGATGATCGCCAGGCCGAGCGCCATGAGCAGGTAGACCGAGAACAGGATCAGCCCGGAAAAGCCCTGCATGACCAGGATCGAGGCGAGATCACCGATTGAATAATCGCCGAACATCGTGTGGCCCTAACGACAGGTTGAAGGGGGTGCCCCGGCGCCGGCGCGCCGAGGCACGGTCATTCGCTCACTGGTGGCGGCTCACTGATAGCGCTCACTGGTAGCCTTTGGGGAACGGATCCGGCTCCATCAGGTCGGCGGTCTCGTAGACCAGATCGTACTGGCCGTCGGTGCGCGCGCGTCCGACCCGGGTGCGGCTCCACAGGTGATGATTCTCGTGGATGCGCACATACCCTTCCGGCGCACCGGTGAACTCGACGCCGGGCGAGGCGGCGGCCACCTTGTCGATGTCGAAGCTGCCGGCTTTCTCCACCGTCAGCTTCCACAGCCAGGGTCCGAGATAGGCGGCCTGGGTGACGTCGCCGATCACGGTCTTCTCGCCCCACATCTTGTGGAACGCCGGGACGAAGGCCTTGTTGTTGGGATTGTCGAGCGATTGGAAATACTTCATGCACGCATAGGCGCCGACGATGTTCTCGCCGCCGATGCCGTCGATCTCGTCCTCGGTGACCGAGATCGTCATCAGCGTCTGCTTGGTGAGATCGATGCCGGCGGCCTTGAGCTGCTTGTAGAAGGCGACGTTGGAGCCGCCGACGATGATGGCGTAGATCACGTCGGGCTTGGCGAGCTTCATCTTGTTGATGACGGAATTGAATTGCGTGTTGCCGAGCGGGAAGTACTCCTCGCCGAGAACTTTCAGCTTGAGGACGTTCTCGATGTGCTTGCGCGCGATCTTGTTCGACGTTCGCGGCCAGATGTAGTCGGAGCCGAGCAGGTAGAAGGTCTTGGCGCCCTTCTCCTTCTGCACCCAGTTGAGACCGGCGAGAATCTGTTGCGTCGCCTCCTGGCCCGTATAGATGACGTTCTTCGACTGCTCGAGACCCTCGTAGAAGGTCGGGTAGTACAACATCCCGTTGTATTGCTCGAAGACCGGCAGCACCGCCTTGCGCGACGCCGAGGTCCAGCAGCCCATGACGGACGCGCATTTGTCGTTGACCAGGAGCTTCTTCGCCTTTTCCGCGAAGGTCGGCCAGTCGCTGGCGCCGTCCTCCTGGATGAACTTGATCTTACGGCCGAGCACGCCGCCCTTCTCGTTGATCTGCTCGATCGCGAGCTTTTCGGCTTCCACCGATCCGGTCTCGCTGATCGCCATGGTGCCGGTCACCGAATGCAGGATGCCGACCGTGACCTCGCTGTCGGTGACGGCGAGACCGGTCGTATTCACCTTTGCGGTGGGAAACTCGTCGGCCAAGGTCGGCCGCGAAACCATCGCGGTGGCGGACAAGGCCGCCGCCCCGATCAGCAGCTCGCGGCGGGTGGGGGTGAGGAGATTGGTCGTGCGTTTTTCGCGAGATTTTTCGTGGGACATGCGACGCCTCGATTCAGCGGGGTTTGTTGGCCGGCGGGGCAAGCGGGGCTCGCTCCCTGGCTCGAAGACTGCGCCGAATTGCTGCAATGCAGCATACGTCGATTGACGTATATGCGTACGTCTGATGCCGTATAAAATGCCCGTGAACAGGGGAGATACTGGGAAATGCGCCCAAATCGCGAGTGTGACCTCGTGTGCATTATTTTGCACCGCACACTGCTCGGTTTTTCGTCACGTGCCAACCGCCGCACAGCGCTAGACTTGGCGCGAGCAGGCTTGCGACGAGAACGCTTGAGACGACAAGGTTTGGGCGGCGCACCCAAACAAGAGCAACAGACGGCGCCGCGGGGGTAGGAAAGCTAAAGGGAGAGCACCGGCCGGCAGCGCACGAATGCGAGACGGATGAACGTCCATGACAGCGCAACAACGCATTGTTCGCGTCCGGCGCAACTATAATCAGTGGGTCGCCAACCAGACGCTGGAGGACTATGCGCTTCGGTTCACCGCCAAGACGGCGCGGCGGTGGTCGAGTCTGCGGGTCGCCAATACCGCCATCGGCGCGGTCTCGTTCCTGGCCTTGGAGGCGATCGGCGGCTCGATCACGATCAATTACGGCTTTGCCAACGCGACCAGTGCCATCCTGATCGTCGGCACGCTGATCCTGCTTACCAGCCTGCCGATCGCCTACTACGCGTCCACCTACGGGGTCGACATCGATCTGCTCACGCGCGGCGCCGGCTTCGGCTATCTCGGATCGACCATCACCTCGCTGATCTACGCCTCCTTCACGTTCATATTCTTTGCGATCGAAGCGGCCATCATGTCGCTCGCGCTGGAAATGTGCTTCGGGGTTCCGCTGTTTGCCGGCTACGTGCTCTCCTCCCTGATCGTCATTCCGCTGGTGACGCACGGCATTACTTTCATCAGCCGCTTTCAGCTGTGGACGCAGCCGGTCTGGCTGGTCCTGCACCTCATTCCGTTCATTTTCATCGCCGCCGTAGACCCGGCATCGTTCCGCAGATGGACCGACTTCGCGCCACCCGCCGACCCCGGTGGGCAATCGTTCAACTTCATCCTGTTCGGCACGGCATCGACGGTCGTGTTCTCGCTGATCGCGCAAATCGGCGAGCAGGTCGACTTTCTGCGATTTCTGCCGGCCCGCAATGGTCGCGGCGGAGCCCAATGGTGGATCGCCTGTCTGGCGGCGGGACCCGGCTGGATCGTGCCGGGCGTGCTCAAACTGCTGGCCGGCTCGTTCCTGGCGGTCCTCGCCATCGAGCACCTTGTCCCGCTGCAAAAAGCCGCCGAGCCGACCCAGATGTATCTGGTCGCCTTCCAGTATGTCTTTTCCTCGCCCCAGATCGCGTTGGCGTTCACCGGCGCCTTCGTCATCATCTCGCAGCTGAAGATCAACGTGACCAACGCCTATGCGGGCTCGATCGCCTGGTCGAATTTTTTCTCGCGTCTGACCCACAGCCATCCCGGCCGGGTCGTCTGGGTGGTGTTCAATGTGACGATCGCGCTGATGCTGATGGAGCTCGGCATCTTCCGGATGCTCGAGCACATTCTCGGTCTCTATTCGATCGTTGCGGTGTCATGGGTCAGCGCCCTGGTGGCCGATCTGGTGATCAACAAGCCGCTGGGGCTCAGCCCGCCCGGAATAGAGTTCAAGCGCGCCCATCTGCATGACATCAATCCGGTCGGCGTCGGCTCCATGCTGACGGCGACCATCGCCGGGGTCGCCGCCTTCTCGGGCATTCTCGGGACCCACCTGCAATCGCTGTCGGCGTTCGTGGCGCTCATCGTCGGCTTCGTCATGGCTCCAATCATCGCCTACGCCACGAAGGGGCGGTTCTACGTCGCACGCACGCCGCGCCAGAGCTGGAGCGGGCAAGATGTGATTCGCTGCGCGATCTGCGAGCACCATTTCGAGACCGAGGACATGGCGCATTGTCCGGCCTATTCGGGACCGATCTGCTCGCTGTGCTGCTCCTTGGAAACCCGCTGCCGGGATTTCTGCAAGCCGCAGGGGCGGATTTCGAACCAGATGCTCGCCCTGGTCGGGCAGGTGCTGCCGCAACGGATGATCCGATCGCTCAATACCGACGTCGGCCGCTATCTCGGCGTGCTGCTGCTGTTCGCCGGCGTGATCGGCTCGGTCCTCTCGCTGGTCTATTTCCAGATTTCGCTCGATCTCGACGCCCCCAAGGCCATCCTGAAGTCGATGCTCTGGACCGTCTTCTTCATCCTCACCATCATCGCCGGCGTGGCGGCCTGGCTGTTCGTTCTGGCGCAGGAGAGCCGCCGCGTGGCCGAGGAAGAGACCCGCCGGCAGACCGACCTCTTGATGAACGAGATCGAGGCGCACAAACGCACCGATGCCAAGCTGCAGAAGGCCAAGGAAGTGGCCGAAGCCGCCAGCAAGGCCAAGAGCCGTCACGTGGTCGGGCTCAGCCACGAATTGCGCACGCCGCTCAACGCCATCCTCGGCTATGCGCAGATCCTGGAACGCGACCCCGCGTTTCCTCCGGGGCGGATCAATGCCATTAAGGTTGTGCGGCGCAGCGCGGAGCACCTGTCGGGACTGATCGACGGGCTGCTCGATATTTCGAAGATCGAAGCCGGCCGTTTTCACCTCAGCCGCAACGAGGTGGATCTGCCCGATTTCCTCGATCAGCTGGTCGACATGTTCCGCCTGCAGGCGACCGCCAAGGGGATCGAGTTCCGTTACCTGCGGCCGCCGCACCTGCCGCCGGTGGTCCACATGGACGAGAACAGACTACGGCAAATCCTGATCAATCTCCTCTCCAATGCGATCAAATTCACCGACTCCGGCCAAGTGACATTTCGGGTCGGTTACCGCCATGAGGTCGCCGCGTTCACGATCGAGGACACCGGCATCGGCATCCACAAGAGCGACCTTGCCCGAATCTTTCAGCCCTTTGAACGCGCCCGCACGGCGCGCGCCAAGGGTACGGCCGGGACCGGGCTCGGCCTGACGATCACCAGCCTCCTGATCAATGTCATGGGCGGCGAGATCACGCTGTGCAGCGAGGCCGGCAAGGGCAGCACATTCCGCGTCAAGCTGCACCTGTCGGAAGTGTCGCGCCCGCGCATCGCCTCGACCATGGAAGATCGCGTGCGCGGCTATGCGGGGCCGTTGCAGACGATCCTGGTCGTGGATGACAACGACGTGCAGCGCGAGCTCGTTCGCGAGCTGCTGGCGCCGCTCGGCTTCAATATCGTGACCGCTTCGAGCGGCCGGGAGTGCCTGCAGCTGGCCGAGCGGAACAAACCCAATCTCATCCTGCTCGACATCGCGATGCCCGAAATGGACGGCTGGCAGGTGGCGCAGCGTTTTCGCCGCCAGTCGCGGGAGCGAACCGCAATCCTCATGCTGTCGGCGAATGCCATCGATCCCAATCACATGCTGGACGCCGGGCGGCTCTACGACGACACCCTGATGAAGCCGATCGACCTGCGCCAGCTGCTCAAGAAGATTCATGCCCTGCTCGATATCGAATGGATCCACGAGACCGAGCCGGCGTCACCACCGGTGCCGGAGGCGGTGTCTGCGTCCGCGGCGCCTCCCGGCGGCGACATCGATGAGCTGATCGGCCTCGGCGAGATCGGGCACGTGCGCGGCATTCTCGAGAAACTGGCCGAGATCGAACGCAACTTGCCCGATTGCCGCGCCTTCGTGGCGCGGTTGCGCGACATGGTGAGCACCTTCGAGCTGAAGACATACGCGGCTGCATTGGAGAAGATTCGTGAGGGCCATGCGTAAGGGCGAGACGCGCGACATCGTGCTCGTGGTCGATGACTCGCCCGAGACCTTGAGAATGTTGACCGATGCGATCGAGGACGCGGGCATGACGGTGCTGGTCGCCCGCGAAGGCAAGCATGCGCTGTCGATCATCGAGAAGGTGCTGCCCGACGTGATCCTCATGGATGCGCTCATGCCGGGGACGAACGGTTTCGAAACCTGCCGCCGGCTGAAGCAGCACAAAGCCCTCGCCCATGTGCCGATCCTGTTCATGACCGGCCTCAGCGACACCGAGCATATTATTGAAGGCCTGGAGGCCGGCGGCGTCGACTACGTCACCAAGCCGATCGTTCCGGGCGAGCTCTTGGCGCGCATTCGCGTCCATCTCGCCAATGCCCGCATTGCGCATAGCGCGCGCACGGCGCTCGACGCGTTCGGCCGGTTCCTGCTGGCGACCAGCCGCACCGGCAGCGTGCTCTGGTGCACGCCGCAGGCCGCCAAGCTGCTCGGCGTCGCCTTCAAGGATTTCGACACCGAGGACTATGTCCTGCATCGCGATGTCCAGGTCTGGCTGCACAATTGCGCGGCGGCGCTGCCGCCTTCGACGTCGACGCCGATCGATCTCAAGACTGACGAATCCTCGGTCAGGCTGCAGCTCGTCTACATCGCTCAGCTCGGCCCCGACGAGTTTCTGCTTCGGCTGATCGAAGGCGATATCGGCGACGACCAGACGCTGCTCAAGCAGAAGCTCCTGGTGACCGAGCGCGAGGCGGAGGTGCTGTTGTGGATCGCCCACGGCAAGTCCAACCGCGACATCGCGCAGATTCTCGAGCTCAGCCCGCGCACCGTCGACAAGCATCTCGAGCAGATCTACGCCAAGCTGGGAGTTGAAAATCGCACCGCCGCCGCAGCCTTGGCGGTGCGGACGCTGGGGATTCGCTAGTGTTGGGTTCCTACACTTGACCCATATTGTTGTCGTCGCCTGTGAAGGCGGGCGACCTTCGGGTGTGTGGGCGGAAAGCGTCCTGTCCGCTCGTCCCCGCGGACGCGGGGACTCAAGCCTTTGCCTCAATCAACGTCTGTGGATTTGGCAAGGGCTGTTGGTGTGGACGGCCCCCTAACTAACGGCATCGATGTGCCAGGATGAGGTCCGTTGGAGATCTCAAACGAAGGGAGCCGTCCGTGAACCAGATTATCCGCATTGGTACGTCCAAGAGTGTTTTTCAGCTGCATGGGGTAGATGCAGCGGAAAAGCCGGTGTTGCGCCAGCAGTTGCGGCGTTCGCCGGTGCTGGCATTGTTCGCCAAGCTGCCGCCGACGAAGGTTGGCCTGGAGGCGTGTGGCGGAGCGCATTACTGGGCCCGTGAGCTTATCGCGTTGGGGCACGAGGT
>Ga0179587_10001656_pt1 | contig 10301 bp, 9 predicted proteins | sample CZODoug2_1_08_16_FD_185932 | JGI IMG/M metagenome (GOLD analysis project Ga0179587, IMG submission 185932) | Vadose zone soil fungal communities from Angelo Coast Range Reserve, California, USA - CZODoug2_1_08_16fungal | ecosystem: Environmental > Terrestrial > Soil > Vadose zone | place: USA...
CGACGACCATCAAAACGGCTGTAGATACGAAGATCCGCCACGTCTTGTAGTTCATTGCAATCCCCTCCCGCCCACTCACGCCAATCAGCCAAGTCTACGTGTCCATGTATTGCGGCCCTGTGACAGTGGAGCGCCGACCGCCCGCCTGAGCCATTGGCCTTGCACCGCGGGCCTATTCGGCTCGAAGGGCCTCGGATGGCGGCAGGCGTCCGGCGCGCAGCGCCGGAAAGAGACCCCCGAGTAGCGAGGTGATGAGTGCCCACGCGAGCCCGAGCACCCAGAGGGACGGTGACACGTGCAGCTTGAACGCGCCCCACACCCACACCTCGCGGCCGTCGAATACCAGCCAGGCCATCGCGGCGCCGATGAGTGCACCGATTGCACCGAGCAGCGCCGCTTCCACGAGGACCGACAGCGCAACCGGTGTTGCGCCAAAGCCGATGGCACGCAGCGTGCCGATCTCGCGGGTGCGCGCCCGGACCGCCGCGTACATGATCTTCACGACACCGAACAGCGCGCCGAGCGCCATGATTGCGCCGATCACGTACGCCATGCGTGTAAAGAAAGCGGTATTCATTCCGAGCTCACGCCGATCGTAGTCCGTCTTGCGCTCGACGGAGACCGAGAGCGCGGGATTCTCCGTGAGCCACCTCTGGAATTCCGGGTAGGCCCTGGCATCCACGAGCTGCGCGATCACCTGAGCGAAGCCCGCGCGTCGCCTCGCCGCCATGACGGTAATCGCATCTCCCACGAGATAGCTCTCGATGATGTCGGCCCCGCAGCTGAAGACCCCGACGATGGGCCACTGTCCGTCCCGCAACCGTACCTCGCTCCCGACGGTGAGACCGAACTTGCGTGCTGCACCCACGCCCACCACCAGCTCGCGCGTGCCGGCGCGGAGCATATGGCCCGCCACGATCCTGAACGCGGGGCGCATCGCGAGGCCGGCGGGTCCGACGCCTCGCACCTGGAGCGAGCCTGCGGCAAAGCCCTCGATCGGCGGTATCCGCATCAGGAACTCGGGGTCCGCAAGCGGCGCCCCATCGGGCCCCCGGGCTATCCCCGGAGCACCGAGGATCGTGCCGATGGCGTCCGGCTTAAGGCTGCGGCTCTGGTCGAAGGTGGCGCGTCCGGCCCATACCATGGCGCGCGTCGCGTCCTCGGGCCTTAAGTAGGCGCGCGCCAATCCCGCGGTCAGTGACAGCATCGAGGTCAGCACCCCGACGACGCACGCCATGCCGATGACGACCACCAGCGCCGTGGCATACCTCCCCCGAAGGCTGCCGATGCCTACGAGACAGACTGCCGTGATTTGACGCAGCTCGTTCATCGTCCCGCCACCACCGCGGCAACATCCATGCGCCTGAGTCGGTACAGCGGCGCCACGGCGCTCACCAGGGCAATGAGCAGCGCCGCCGCGAGCGCCCAGCCAAGCGCCGCAGGCGATGCGCGCATTTCGGGCATGTCGATCACCCCCTTTAGCGCGAGATGTTCAATCAGGGCGTCGACTTCCCATGCGAGCGCACCGCCGATCAGGGCGGCGAGCAGCGTCGGGATGGCGGCTTCCAGGACTACCAGCAACGCAACATGGCTATCCCGATAGCCCATGGCCTTCAACACTCCGAACTCGGGAAGCCGCTCGCGCACGGATTCGGCGATCCCATTCGCGCACAGAAACAGGATCATGAAGAGCCCGGCAGCCCCGATGCCGAGACTGATCTGGCGCATATTGATGTTCGCATCGGCCATCTCCTGCGCGTCCGCCCTCGCCGGAACGCAGTAGAGCGCGGGAGTCGCGTTCGTGAACCTCGCTTCGATCCCCCGGCACACCTCGCGCGCGTGCTCCGGACGATCGACGGCGACGCGCATGACGTTGACTATGTCTCGCTCGTCCAGATGAGCCGAATTTTCCCAGTAACGCAGATTCCCGACGATCGTGTCCGACGGGCCGCCGACACCGGATTTCCAGCCGGGCGGGTCCGGCATGAAGCCGAGCACGGTGAAGTACCACGTGGGATTGCCGTCCGCGCGGTTGCTGCCAAACGTCGTGTTCACGGCTACTGTGTCGCCTGTTCGCACCTTGCGGCGCGCGGCCGCCTCGCGACTCAGGAAAATGCCCGAGGGATTGGCGTCGAAAGCCCGCCAGTCCGCCGGACTCATTGGGAGCTCCGGCCATGCCGAGCGCATGCCCTCATCCACGAACATGACCGTGATCGGATGCTGCTCGTCCTGCTCGTGTCCGCCGAGCCAGAGCTGGCCGCCGACGGCCGTGACGTGCGGGACACGGGCCAGCTGCTCACGGTACCCCAGCGGTATCGCGCCGCAGTCAAAGGCGCACGCGACGATCAGCCGATCCATCCTGGCGTCCTCGATAGCCCGCTCGTAAGCCGCATTCAGCGTGATCATCGTGCCGAAGAGCGCAAAGGCGACAGACAGCGCAAGCAGCGTGAGCACTGACTCGATGCGGTTGCGCCAGAGGGCGGCCCAGACCAGGGGTATGAACTTCATAGTCGCGACGCGTTCTGGATTGCTCGGCGGGCCGGTTTGGGTGGCTGTCAGCGGCCAGTGAACTCGGAAAACGTCGCGGACCGGCCCGGCGCACTCGGCCAGAGGTAGATGGGAGGAAACTTCCAGTGCCGGGGCGGGGGAGTCAACTGATCTTCTGCGCCCGGCTCCCAGGGTCTTGAGGAGATTGTGACTCTACGAGGTACCCACACTTCCGAAACGACTGGCGCGAACATAGGGGGACCGTTCGTGTTAGTACTCCGCGCCGAGCGCGTACGCGAAATATCGTAGAACAAAGCGACGTGACCGATGACGATTACTGCGACCACGACATCGGCTTGGCTCGCGCTTCCGTATCAGGCGTTCCTGCCAGCGGGTTCGCCAAGCGCGATAGGCTGCAGGCGGCCCAACACCGGTCACCGAGCCAAGTGAATTGATTGCCGCTAAGCGTCCATTCCTGCGATGCCGCTTCGGCTAAACAGCCCGGAGTCGCAAGACAGGTGGCGGCGCGCAGGCCCTGCGTTGCGCGCGAGATGCCGGCTGGCAAGAAGCAATATCATATGCGGGCAGGGAGTGTTGGGAGAAAGACCCGAATTGGGAGGCGGCCAGCCGATTGACCCGGTGTCGGCAGTGCACGTCCCGAACGCATACGCTTCCAGCCACGTCTTCATCAGCTATGGCTCTGAGGAACGTCGCCATCGCGAAACCCTCGTGGAGGCCGTGGAACGTCACGGTTTGATGTGCTGGATCGCTCTGCGTGATGTAAGGCAGGGGCGCTGTACGCCGACGCTATCGTCCGAGCGATACCAAGCCCAAGCCGGCGATGCCTGAGTCAGAGTCTTTCATCGGCACACCGCAGCGTGCGAGCACCGCGCGCAGAGCCCGCAGCGGCGGAAACACCTCGTTGTTCCAGTCCGCGCCCTGCGAGTCATGCGCGCGCTGCTCGTGCTCAACGATGTCTTTGTCCTCGCGAAAGATGTTCTCCGTAAACCAGGTTACGAATGGCCACACCGCGTGGATGAGCCCCGGGATCCGCGGCTTCTTGACGGATAGATAGCCGTAGGTGCGATTGGTGCGCTGCTCGGCATCCAGGGGCGTGTAGCCGAGCCACACATCCAGTACCGGGTCGCTGGATTGCTGAATGTCCCGCCCGACCCAGACCTTGAGGTTCTGATTCGGGTAGTCGGTACGGATACGCATGTGATCGGAGAAATCCTTCTTCGCAACGCGACGCTTGCGCATCAGATCCACGATCACGTGCTCGGCGAGGGAGGGCTTGCCCGCGGCGCGGCTGAAGCTGTATTCGACCTCTGCCCAGTTCTCACCGTGGTTGCAGCTGAGGCACCGCGCCCGGATGGAGCCCATCTGCTTGCGATGCATGAATTGGTGGTTCATGTCGAAGAGATTCTCGTGCATGAAGGTATAGTGGCAGGCCACCTCGCGATTCAGCCGCCGCGTCTTGTAGTCCTTGCGCTGCGATGAGCCCAGGCTGCCGGGCAGACGGCTCTGGGCCAGCGCAGGATCGCCGGGGAAAACGAAGATGAGGCCGTCGATCTCGCGGGCCGGGTAAGCCCTGACGCCGCCGAGCAGTCGATCCGGCAACATATAAGGGACCGACACGCACTTGCCGGTGCAGCTATAGGTCCAACCGTGGTAATGGCACTTCAGTTCATCCCCATTGACCACGCCGAGGTGCAGCGGTACCTGCCGATGCGCACAACGATCTTCCAGTGCGAAGACTTTGCCGCTCGCGCCGCGGTAGAGGACGATCGGTTCACCGGCGAAACGGCGCGCCAAGGTTTTTCCCACCTTCAGTTCATCGCACCAGGCGACCGGATACCAGTAATCCGGATGCGCGCCCACGCGGCGCAGATCGATGGGGTTGGGCGAATGGGGGGTGCTCAGCGTCATCAGGCTCGGCATATTGTCCGACATCTGAAGGCTCCACCGGCAAAGAACTCTCTTGGGGGCAGTTTGCACGGAATCGGCGCCTCGGGCACACAAACCTGTGCCGGGCGGCTTAATCGTGCGGGCATCGCGGCCCGACCGCTCGGGCAGTACCCTTGCGAGAATCACCTCGAAGAACTCGGCTAAGACCGACCGGCATCACCACCATCATGCCGGACGAGTTCTTCAATGTTTACGACAAGACCGGGCGGGTTACTCCAGCTACACACCCTAACCTCATGGCTTGATCGTAAAGATGACACCGCAAAGCTGCCGTTCGCGGCCGGCAGCAATGGGTCAAACTGAGACACACTGTTCTTCTGGAACGATTCGGCGCGTTGATGGACACGCGCTGATGCCCATGTGGTGGACATGCCGCGCGCTGAGCACGGCAAAGGGGCGTGAGCGACACTCACGCCCCGGCCACCGTCGCGCGCTTCCTTATTGCTTGTCGAAAACGAGCGTATCGTCGTACGGTCTGCCGTCGGAGTGCGTACCCTTGTTGTTGATGGTGAGCGTCTTGCCGTCTGTCGATACGACGCGGTGCACAGTGCCGACCACTTTGGTGCCCTTCTTGATCGTGAAGTCGGTGGTGTGCGCGTCGATCACCTTGGCCGCGACGCTGTCGCCGTCGGGATTGCCGGTAACCGGGTAGTCCTTGCCGTCGTACTTTATGGTCACGTGCATCGACATTTCTTTGCCGTCGGCGCTGACAATCTTCTGATCGAGACTCGTGCCGTCGGCGCTCGCTGCGTACACGCGCGTCGCGCCCTTCGGTGGCGTGCCGCTGAACTTCGACTTCGCAACATTGAGCTTCCAGGTCCCAACCACAGCATCGGCCGCGAACGCGGTCGCGCCGAGGAACAGCGTGCTCAGCAGAGCGATCGCCATAATTCTTCGCATGGTCTGTCTCCAGTGGATGTTTTGGTCTTGCTTGGCGCCCAACCCGGTCCGACGGGTCCCGACGCGGAGCGGAGAATATGCGCGTCTGGTTCTGCACCCACAAGCTGCGGTTCCTTTGCGCTGCAGCACGGCGGCGTGTGTGCACAGGTGGCGTCCGATTCGCGCTGCGAACAGAGCGGTGGGTGAAGGCGGACGGAGGGGCAAGGAGTACGCGTCGGCGGCAACCGGCCAGAAGCCGTCAATGTGTGTACAGCCGCTCGCGCCGTTTCTGGCCCGGGGGCGCGGACAATTGCGCCAAGGTGCCACAGGATTCGATTGAGGACAGGTACCGCGGCTGCGCACACGCGTCTAGCGCTCGCGACGTGGGCGGCGGAGACTCACCATTCGAAGGGATGCCGCTGTAAACTGCTGCGATGCCTTCGCGGGCGTACCTCCTGTCGCTTCCTGAACGCGTGATCCGCTCCGCGCTGGGCTTCAGCGCCGGACTGCTGCGTGAAATCGGCGAGGTCGCGTTGCCACGGACCGTGCGCCGCGGCCAACTTTACAAGAGCCTCGTTGACACGACGCTGCGCTACGTGATCGAGCAAGTCGGCGGCGCCAAGGGCGTCTATCCCACCGAAGTGCCGCAGGCGCAGGACTTTCTTGCGCGGCGCGGCGTGGGTCATGCCATTGAGCTCCTCGGCATCGCGGCGTTTCGCATCTCTCCTGTATGGGTATTCGCGGCACTTGCCGATCTCAGTGGCCTCGGGCGGCGCCTGATCCCAGAGATCGCCGAGGCATTGAAGGAAGAGGGCCTCCTGGAGAAGGAAACGCAGTTCGAGAACGTCGATCAGTTGCTCGACAGCATTGAGAAAACCTCATCACGCCTGGCCCAGACGATCAATGCGCCGCCCATTGATGTCGCCCGCCTTCGCAAGGAGTGGACGGAAATTCGATCGCAGGCGCGTGGACTCAAGGCGGTCGACCTTCCGTCTGTCAAGGTCATAAGCAACCGATGGGAAGAACTGAAGGACGAGGCGGCAAGACAGGGACGCTCGATATTCGAGACCTCATCCCTGATGGCGATCTCTGCCGTACGTACGCTGCCCGATCGGGCGCTTTGGCTCTCCTCGTCAACACGCGTGGGCGCGGCGCGCACCGGAAGACTCTTCTCGGCGGCAATCCTTGAGGACTACACTCACACCCTCACCCAACTCCGCGACGTCGGCTATGGTACGTATGCGAGACGACAATTGAGTCCGTATCTGCGCGCCTCTATGGATCAATTCTCGCGCCGCCAGCGCTCGATGACCGAACGCGTCATCGAGAGAACCCGCAAGAACTGACGACAGTGCCGCTGCGGTTAACGGCCATGACCCGCCAATCGCGGGTGAAGATTGCCCCCTTCACAGCGGTCACTCGAAAGTAAACCGCGCGAACCCGTCGCGAGTTCCAAGCCTCTGCGGCTGCTGATCCTCGGTGGAACCGGAAACATCGGTCCCTATCACGTGCTGGGATCAGGCGGCCGCGACGCGCAGGTTGTTGCGCGCTGCGTTGAGCGCGATGCGGAGCTGGTGGGGGTCGCGGCGGACCTGAGTGAGGAGGAGTCCGCCCTGGATGCTGGCCATAGTGGCGGTGGCGAGCGCGGCGGGGTCGGCGTCTTTGCGCAGTTTGCCACGGGTTCTCATGCGGGTGAGGCCGTCGCGCAAGTGCTCTTCCCAGCGTTCGAGGCCGGCGGCGATCGCCGCCCGGGCGGCTGGGTCGCTCTCCGCAAGTTGGCCGGCGAGCGAGCCGATCGGGCAGCCGCCGCACGCTTGCCGGTCGGTCTGATGCTGGACGAGTGAGTCGAACCAGCGGTCGATAGCGGCCCAGGAGTCCAGGTGATCGAGGAGCTCGCCCTGTGTGTCGAGGACGGCGTCGATGGTGACGTCGATGACGGCGTGGACGAGGTCATCGCGGTCTTCGAAGTAGTGGTAGAGCTGGCTGCGGCTGGCGCCGGTGCGTGCGCGGACGTCATCGAGGCTCATGCCGGCGGTGCCCTTCTCGGCGATGAGCTCGGCTGCGGCTTGCAGGATCCGCTCGCGTGTCTCGCGTCCCTTCGCCGTAGCCGGTGCGTGCGTGTTGGCCATGACAGAATGGTAGTCTCTTTGGACTTTACAGTCCAATTTAACCGAGTATATTGGACCGTGAAGTCCAATACAGGAGTCGCAGCGATGAACGAGAGGCAGCAAGTGACACAGGACGCGAGGCCGAGCGGCGCATCGATCCGTCAGCGCGTATTTGGTGAAGCGAACGGTCAGCGGACGGCACAAGGCGACCCGTTTCTGGCGCCGTTCTTCGAGACCGCCATCGAGCACGTCTGGGGTGGAGTGTGGAATCGGCCTGGTCTGGACCTGAAATATCGCAGCCTGGTGGTGGTGTCGGTGCTCGCCGCCACCGGACACAACGAGGAGCTCAAGACGCACTTGCGCGGCGCGCTGAACCTCGGGTGGACCGTGGACGAGCTGCGCGAGGCACTGCTCCAGATAGCAGCCTACGCGGGATTTTCGGCGGCTCACGAGGCGCTCGACGTGCTGAGTGAGGTCGTCACACCGGGCTGAGATCGCGGTCTCCACCCGCGTCAGGGCTCGGATCGTATGACTGCCTGTCGGCCAGGACGGCGGGTCACGGAAACTCCGGCGCCGCCCGAGGCGCACCAGTACCCTCAGGCGAGACGTTTGGTCGCAATCCATGAGACATCAAAAGACAAAGTGGCTCGTGGTCTCTACCGCTGGCCTCCTTATCATCGGATCGTGGGAACAGGCGATTCCGGAGTCCCACGCACCCGAGGAATATGCTCGGCCCGAGGTTCGGGTCGCACAGGGCACGGTGCTAGGAACTCTGGTAGAGGGTGGTCTCGCGTTTAAAAACCTGCCCTACGCGGCACCGCCGGTCGGGCCGAACCGATGGCGCGCACCTCAGGCTGCATCTTCCTGGAGGGGTACTCGCGATGCGTCTGTCTTCGGGCCGTCATGTCCGCAAGAGCCCATGGGTTGGAATGATGTCGACGCGAAGCGCGCCTCCGAGGACTGTTTGTCACTGAATATTTGGACGCCTCGCGTCGGTCACGGCACCGGCCAGCCGGGCTGGCCCGTTATGGTCTGGATAAACGGCGGAGGATTCAAAGGCGGGTCAGCGAGTAACAATTTCAACGATGGTACAAAGTTGATGCGCCATGGCGTTGTCGTGGTCACGATCAACTATCGCCTCGGCGTGCTTGGTTTTCTGGCCCATCCGGATCTGGCACGGGAGACTTCTGATGGCGCCACTGGAAATTACGGTCTCATGGATCAGGTGGCCGCCCTCCGGTGGGTGCACGGTAATATCGCGGCATTCGGCGGCGATCCCGCCAACGTCACAGCCTTCGGTGAATCAGCAGGCGGTATCGCGATCTCGTGGCTGATCACATCCAAAAGCGCACAGGGTCTTTTCAATCGAGCCATACTTCAAAGCGGTAACGCTTTCGGGAGCGGGCTGATCACCCGCACGCGAGCCCAGGCCGAGCAGGTCGGCCAGCAGTTTGGTGCCATTGCACAGTTGCGTCTGCTTCCGGCGCAGAGGTTGATACAACGCTGGCAGGCTTTCGAGGCCCAAGCGCCCCAAGAGCATGTTGCTGACGCAATCCTGGATGAGCATTTGTTTCGGAAGCAACCTGCAAAGGCTCTCCTGGACGGGATAGGGAGCAATGTCGCCATCATTGTCGGTAATAATTCGCAGGAATTCCTGGTCGATCAGCCTGCGGACCAGCTGCGCCCCTACATCTTGAAATTCTTTGGCGATCAGGCAGAGAAAGCACTGGAATACTATTTTCCGGAAGGTAATGCACGTTCGGCGGATCCGCTCCTCGGCAATGCAGGTACGCAGCTGGCAGCTGATGTGACGTTTCGTTGCGGTTCTATTCTCTCCAGCAGAGCATCCAGTCTTGCGTGGATTTACCAATTCGAACAGCCCCGGTCGGGCGAGGCCGTGACGGCCCACGCGCACGAGCTGGTCTACGTGTTCGGAAATTGGGGGCCGGAGTGGCCCCTGAAGCAGCCGATGTCGCCAGCCGAACTCGCTCTTTTGGATCAAATGCAGAGCTACTGGAGCAACTTTGCGCGCACGGGTGACCCTAATGGACCCAGTCTTCCGCCGTGGCCCCGCTACAGCCGCACGGACGATCCGTATCTCGCGATCTCGGCGGCGCACACGACCGCGCGCACCCATCTCAGAGGTGAAATTTGCCCGCTGTACGTGGCGCACTGGTCTAACGCAGCGTCATACGAGACGCTTCCTACGGACTGATCACACTGTCGGGTTGCTGGCTGTCGCCTCCTTTTTCGGATTTCTAAGCGGCTGGACTACTGGGATGAGAGTAGCCAGCGCCATTCCATTTTTCACTGCGTTGTGTGAGTTGAAGGTCTTCCGACTCTGGCGTGGATTGCGCAAGTAACCTGCCACGAAGCCGTATCTCTGAATGGCTGGTTAGGTTCCGGCAGGTAATCCGTCAGCTGGCGCCAGAAGCGGTCAATCCGAGGATGAGGGAGGCGCCACACGGGGCGCTCTCGCCAAGCACGGTGCGCGAATACCGGATGAGCGTAGACTTCCGAACCCGAAAGAAAAGCACTTATGTCAGTCGAAGTCGCCATCCTTCCTGCGCGGGAGGAATCCCTACCGGCGATAAACGCCCTAATTGCGCGCTCTAAGGGGCATTGGAGCTGGCCAGCAGGGTATCTCGAACGGGCGCTTGCGTTGCTTACGATCGATGTCGACTACCTGAGAACGCACCAGAGCTTCGAGGTGTTGGATGCGCGGAGTGATCTAGTCAGCTTCGTCGCGATCGCTGTGCTCGACCTGAGCGTCGTGCTGGACCATCTCTGGGTAACGCCAGAGCGGATCGGCCGCGGGTAGACGAGTGCCTTCGCGCGTGCCCGGCGGCCCCTTGTTCT
>Ga0179587_10001657_pt1 | contig 10301 bp, 7 predicted proteins | sample CZODoug2_1_08_16_FD_185932 | JGI IMG/M metagenome (GOLD analysis project Ga0179587, IMG submission 185932) | Vadose zone soil fungal communities from Angelo Coast Range Reserve, California, USA - CZODoug2_1_08_16fungal | ecosystem: Environmental > Terrestrial > Soil > Vadose zone | place: USA...
GACGCAAAGCGCCCGGTGGGCCCCGGTCAGACGCGCCTCGACGCGCTCGCGGAAATCGAAGCCAGGCCGCCACATCAGCGAACCATAGCCGAACACCCAAAGGTCCTCGGGGGCATCTTTCAGGTCGGGGCTCATGGCGGAAAAGGCGATCCGGTTCGGCCGATCCGGCGCATCTCGCCGAACGATCGGCTGCGGCGCGTGTGGCGGGTTCGAGTTTCAGTTAGAGCATGAGTCGGGCGCGGTGAAAACCGCTTGGCAGCCCTGCAGCGCAGCCGATTGTGGTCCGGCGAAAGGAACATTGCGGGCGACTTGGAAACGCCGCATTCGGACGCTTGTGAAGGCCAGAGCGAAATCGCTTCAGATCATCACTTCAGATCATCAAATGGCGATTTCGCTTTGAGCATTGGTTCGGTCGCTTGATCTTGTCCGAAAAGTGCTGTTTGCGGGGGCGGCTATTTCGGGATGCGGCTATTTCGGGATTATGCGTAGGTCGCAATATGCGTAAGTCCCAACAATATGCGTAAGTCGCAACAATATGCGTAAGTCGCAATATGTGTAACTCCCAATATGCGTAACTCCCAAGGAGCGTCCCTGATGCGTGATTCCGTCATTGTCGCGCGCCGGCGACGCTGGCCGGTGCTGTTGCCGGTTTGCCTGCTGGCTGCTGTCGCCGCGCTATGGGCCGCGGGATGGTTCTACATCGCCGCGCAGGTGCCGGGCGCGATCGCTGACTGGCGAGCGCGCGAGGCCGGCGCCGGCCGCCGCTATGGCTGCGGCATGCAGTCGATCGGCGGCTTTCCGTTCCGGATCGAGGTGCGCTGCTCCGATCCAAGCTTGGAATTGGCCGGCACGGCGCCGCCGCTTGCGCTCAAGGCTGCGGATGCTTTTTTTGCGTGGCAGGTCTATCAGCCGGCCCTGGTGATCGGCGAATTTGCCGGGCCGCTGGCGTTCGGTGAGCCCGGCAAGCCGGCGAGCTATCTGGCCCATTGGGGCCTCGCGCAAGCCAGCATGCGGGCATCGCTGGCCGGTCTGGAGCGCGTGTCGATCGTATCCGAGCATCCAAGCGTCGATCGCAGCGATGCCGGCAACAGCCCCAATGTGCTCAAGGCCGACCGCATTGAGCTCCACGGCCGCAGGGCGGCGGGCTCACCGGTCGACGATCCCGCCATCGATCTTGTGCTGCGGCTGAGCGCGGCTTGCGCGCCGGGCCTGCATCCCGTCCTGGCGGAACCGCTCGATGCCGACATCGCCGGCGTGCTGCACGGGGTCGCCGGGATTGCGCCCAAGCCCTGGCCGGTTCTGTTCAAGGAATGGCAGGCGCGCGGGGGCAGCCTGGACATCAGCAAGGCGCGCGTGCAGCAGGGCGACGTCATCGCGGTCGGCACCGGCACGCTCCGCCTGACGCCGCGCGGCGGTCTCAGCGGCCAGATGCAAGTCACCATCGTGGGTCTCGCCACGGTGCTGCAGGAGCTCGGCATCGATCGCGTCGTCTCCCAGGGCGACATCGGCTCCGCGATCGACGCGCTCGATCGCATGGTGCCTGGCCTCGGCGCCGTCGCGCGCCAGAATGCCGGTCCCGGCATCGTGGCGGGGCTCGGCGCGGTCGGACAGAGCACCATGCTCGAAGGCAAGCCGGCCGTCACGGTGCCGCTGCGTTTCGAGGATGGCGAGGTGCTGCTGGGGCCCTTCCGGCTCGGCCACGCTGCGCCGCTGTTCTGAAGGCGTCTACTTACTCGTCGTTCACCGCGTAGGGGCGCGGCAGCGGCTGGTGCGGTAGCTCGGGATGCGGGCGGCCGAAATCCGGCGCAGGCGAATCCTGGCCGACCGCCACGATGCCTTTGCGGATGGCGCGGGTGCGCGTGAAATGCTCAAACAGAGTCTCGCCATCGCCGCAGCGGATCGCTTGGGTGAGCCCCGCGATATCCTGGTTGAAGCGGCCGAGCATCTCCAGCACCGCTTCCCGGTTGGCCAGGAAGACGTCGCGCCACATGGTCGGATCGGAGGCCGCGATGCGGGTGAAGTCGCGAAAGCCGCCGGCCGAGAACTGCAGCACTTCCGAACGCGTCACTTGCGCGAATTCGTCGGCGGTGCCCACGATCGTATAGGCAATCAAGTGCGGCAGGTGGCTGGTTACCGCCAGCACGAGGTCGTGATGCTCGGCCGTCATCGTCTCGACATTGGCGCCGAGCGCGCGCCAGAACGCGGTAAGCCGCTCGACCGCGGCGCGGTCCGCGTCTGGCGGCGGCGTCAGGATGCACCAGCGGTTCACGAACAGCTCCGCGAAGCCGGCGTCCGGCCCGGAATATTCGGTCCCGGCGACCGGATGGGCGGGAACGAAATGCACGCCCGCCGGAAGATGCGGTGCCATATCGCGCAGGACCGCGGCCTTCACCGAGCCCACATCGGAGACGATCGCGCCGGGCTCGAGATGACGACCGATTTCCTGCGCGACCGCGCCGCTTTGTCCGACGGGAATTGAAACAATGACCAGATCGGCGCCCGCAACGGCCGCACCGTTCCCCTCCACCACCTGATCGGCGAGGCCGAGCTCGGCAACGCGGGCGCGCGTGGCGGCGGAGCGGGCCGTGGCCACGATCGAACGCACCGCCCCCTGGGCGCGGGCCGCGCGCGCGATCGAGGAGCCGATGAGCCCGACGCCGATGAGCGCGAGGCGGTTGAAAAGCGGCGCGTTGCTGGTCACGCCGTGCTTCCGATGAACGCGGCGAGCGCTTCGACCACCAGCCGGTTCGCTTCTTCGGTGCCGACCGTCATGCGCAGCGCGTGCGGCAAGTGATAGGCGGCGACCCGGCGCAGAATGAGACCACGCTGGTTGAGAAAGGCGTCGGCCTCCGCCGCCGTGCGGCCCCGGGTCTGCGGGAAATGGATGAGCACGAAATTTGCCACGCTCGGGGTCACCTCGAGCCCGAGCCTGCGGATTTCCTCGCTGAGCCAGGCCAGCCACTTCTCATTGTGTGCGCGCGCGGCTTCGAGATGGGCGCTGTCCTGGATGGCGGCGATGCCGGCCGCCATCGCGGCCGCATTGACGTTGAAGGGTCCGCGGATGCGATTGACGGCATCGACCACATGCGCCGGTCCATAGAGCCAGCCCAGGCGCAGCGCCGCCAGGCCGTAGATCTTCGAGAACGTCCGGCACATGACCACGTTGTCGGATGTGGCGACCAATTCGATCCCCGATTCGTAATCGTTGCGGCGCACATATTCGGCATAGGCGGCGTCAAGCACGAGCAACACGTGTGGTGGCAGCGCGCGATGAAGTCGCTTGATCTCGTCGAACGCGATGTAGGTGCCGGTTGGATTGTTCGGGTTGGCGAGAAACACGACTTTGGTGCGCTCGCTCAAGGCCGCCAGGATGGCATCGACGTCGGCGGTATAGCTCTTTTCCGCGGCCACGATCGGCTTTGCTCCCGACCCCAGCGTGGCGATCGGATAGACCAGAAATCCATGCGTGGTGTGAATGGCCTCATCGCCGTCGCGCAGATAGGCATCGGCGAGAAGGTTCAACAAGTCGTCGGAGCCGGCCCCGCACACGATGCGATCGGGATCGAGCCCGAAGACGCCCCCGATGGCCTTGCGCAACGCCGTCGCGGCGCCGTCCGGATAGTCCGCCAAGTGGTCGGCAACCGTCCGATAGGCTGCGATGGCGCGCGGGCTCGGCCCCAGCGGCGTTTCGTTGGACGACAGCTTGAACACCCGGCTGACGCCCGCAGCGGTGCTCCTGCCCGGCACATAGGGATCGATGGCAAGCACGCCGGGACGAGGTTGCGGATGTTGCATCGACATGAATTTGTTCCGACGGCGCTGATCAGGGGCACTAGCTAAAGCATTTTCAGGAAAAGGGGAAACCGGTTTTCCGCCCGTTCTCGCCGGTTATGGCGTGGCAACCCGGTAGCTGGTGGCGTGGCTGCCGATCCGCGCGCAAGCCCGCACCGAGGCGCCGGCCTCGATCAGGGCGTCGGTGATCGCCGCGATGCTGCCACCCTGCGGCACCGAGATCAGCAGAGCCGCCCCATCGAACGCCTGGTCGGGCGCCGCCACCACCTCGGCGAGCGGGCGAAGCGCATTGGCGGCGGCGGCACTCCAGCCCGCGACCCGCATGCTCCAGATCTCGACCTCGGTCACCATGACATCGCCGGCGATCCGCGAAAGGACGAACACCGGCAGGGCGGCCGGATGGTCGGCGCGCTCCACGAAGGGCAGGCGAGCGATGATCTTGGGCGCGCTGTCGAACTCGAGCGCGTTCCACCAGGCGCCGGCACCCGGCACTGCCGAGGCCGGCACCAGCCCGAGATCGCCGGTTGACTCCGACACCGCGGCGACCACCGCGGAGGCCCCCATATGGGCCACGAACGGCACGGTGAATCCGAAATGAAACCGGGTGGAATCGCGCATTTGCGCCGCGCCGGCCGAGAGGTCGGCATGGACCGAGAACGGCGACTGCACATAGGTGAAGGTCGCGATGATGACGCGCCAGATGCTTTCCGCGGTATCGAGCGGCAGGATGCCCCTATGGCGTTCGACCAGCCGCCGCATCATGTCGGCCTCGCGGGCGGGGCGAAAGGCCGAACCTTGCTCCTGCATCTTCTTGACCTTGATCAGACGATCGATGATCTCGCTGCGCTCGATCAGAAGGCGGTGCATCGCCTCGTCGATGCGGTCGATCTCGCGGCGCAAATCCGCCAGTGACGGCGTGTCGGGATGGGGGGATTTCGCCATGGCGCCTTGATCAAGCCCGCGGTTGGGTCGCGGCCATTGATAGGAGGCGGGCGGTGCGAAAGCAAAGAAAACATTGACAGCGCAGAGCGGCGGCCTATCTAAATCGGTCCCAGCTGCCTACATTTTGCGGTTGCGCCATCGGCAGCGATTCCGCCGTGCCGGCGCGGAGCGAGAAGATGGCCGAAGCGGAAGTAAGCGCTACGCTTGATACAGCAGATCGCGCGCGTGAAGCCGACGATCCTCGTTCTTTCGTCGTGAAATTCGGCGTCGACAAGCCGCTCAAGCTCGATGCCGGCGTCGAGCTTGCTCCGTTCCAGATCGCCTATCAAACCTATGGGGTGCTGAACCCCGAGCGCAGCAACGCCATTCTGGTATGCCACGCGCTCACCGGCGACCAGCATGTCGCCAACGTTCATCCGGTTACCGGCAAGTCCGGCTGGTGGGAGACGATGGTGGGGCCTGGCCGACCGATCGACACCGGTCGGTATTTCGTGATCTGCCCCAACGTGCTGGGCGCCTGCATGGGCAGCACGGGCCCGGCCTCGACCAATCCGAAAACCGGCCAGCCCTGGGGCCTCGATTTCCCGATGATCACGATCCGCGACATGGTCTGCGCCCAGGCCATGTTGCTCGATCACCTGGGTATCGAATCGCTGTTCTCCATCGCGGGCGGTTCGATGGGCGGCATGCAGGTTCTGCAATGGGCGTCGAGCTATCCGCGGCGCGTGTATTCGGCCCTGCCGCTCGCGACTGCGACCCGGCATTCCGCGCAGAACATCGCGTTTCACGAGGTCGGACGTCAGGCCGTGATGGCGGATCCCGAGTGGAGCGGCGGGCGCTATTTCGCGGCCGGCGCCAATCCGCGACGCGGATTGGCGGTGGCCCGCATGGGTGCGCATATCACCTATCTGTCGGACGTGGCGCTGCACCGCAAATTCGGCCGGCGGTTCCAGGACCGCAACAATCCGACCTTCACATTCGACGCCGATTTCCAGGTCGAGAGCTATCTGCGCCACCAGGGCATCAGTTTCGTGGAGCGGTTCGACGCCAATTCCTATCTGTATCTCACCCGCGCTATGGACTATTTCGACCTCGCGGCCGATTTCGACGGCGTGCTGGCCAAGGCGTTCAAGGATACGCCGACGCGCTTCTGCGTGATCTCGTTCACCTCGGACTGGCTGTTTCCGACCTCGGATTCGCGCGCCATCGTGCATGCGCTCAATGCCGGGGGAGCGCGCGTTTCGTTCGCCGAGATCGTCACCGACAAGGGCCACGACGCATTCCTGCTGCAGGAGCCGGAGCTGTTTGCCATCGTGAGCGGCTTTCTGGATGGTGCCGCCAAGGCGCGTGGCCTGCCGGCGGTGCGACGATGATGATGCTCTCGCGCCTCAAGCACGACCTCACCATGGCGGAGGCGGCCCGCGTTCCGGGGGGCTCGCGCGTCGACTTGGTGGTGGTCGCCGATATGGTCGAGCACGGCGCCAAGGTGCTCGATGTCGGCTGCGGAGACGGCGAGCTGCTGCGGCTGCTGGCCGAAACGCGCAACGTCGACGGACGCGGCATCGAGCTCTCCCGCGAGGGCGTCAACGAGTGCGTCGCCAAGGGACTGGCGGTCATCCAGGGCGACGCCGATACCGACCTTGCCGACTATCCCAACGACGCTTTCGACTACGTCATCCTGTCACAGACCCTGCAGGCGACCCGCCAGCCGCGCGTCGTGCTCGAGCACATGCTGCGCATCGGGCGGCGCGCCATCGTGTCCTTCCCCAATTTCGGTCATTGGCGCATCCGCATGCAGGTTCTGTTCCGCGGGCGCATGCCGCGGACCGACAATCTGCCCTATGTGTGGTATGATTCCCCTAATATTCATTTCTGCACCATCAAGGATTTTCGCGAGCTTTGCGTGGAGGCCGGGGCCAAGATGGAAAAAGCGGTGGCGCTCAATCCGTGGGGCTCGCCGCTTCGCCTGAATGCGCCGTGGTGGTTCTGGAACATGCTGGGCGAGCAGGCGGTGTTCCGGCTGAGCAGGGGAAAGACGAAGAACAGCGAATAGAGCGGCCGGCGCGCGGCCAAGACATTGCACTCGCTATTCGTCACACTCGCTATTCGTCGATGCTTACTGGATCGTCGAGCGCGATCTCGCCCGGCATCACCACCTCGGCGTAGATGCCGCAATCGGCGTGCCCATAGGCCCGCTGCAGCGCGGCCGGGATCGCCAGATCGCGAATGCCGGTCTGCGGATCCACATTGGTGGCCGCGCAGCGGACGATGCGTTTGACGACGCGCAGGCGGGCGCCTGATCCGATCGTGATCTGTTGGCCGAGCAAGTCGAGCTCGCGCCACGCCGGCCAGCCGCTCACATGGACATTGCCGCGAAATCGCAGCGGATCGATCGCCGTGCCGATCACCTCTTCAAGCGCTGCCACCGAGGCCAGATTGATGATTGACACTACCTTGCGGGCGACGTCGGAGAAGCTGAAGCCCGGCGTGGCCAAGAGCTTCGGCGCTCCGCGCAGCTCGTCCCGACAGAAGCCGGCGAAAAAGCGCTCGATCGCGGTGCGGCCTTGCGCGGTGCCGAGATCGCCCCGCGCCGCCTCGCGGCCGTCGATGGCGATGACCAGCGTCTGGCTCGGCGCCTCGAGCCGGGTCTTGAGCGCGGCCAGACGCTCGTTTCGCATCAGCATGAGATAGTGGGTCTTGGGTTGATGGCGCGGCGCCGCCGGGTCGAACCGCGACGGCCCATTCTCGATGGCATAGCGCCGGTCGTCCGGCAGGGTCTCGCCTACGGCCAGCCGCGTGCTTGGCATGGGCTCGGGGCTCAATCCCTTGACCGGATACCGGTAGATGGCGTGGATTTTCGCAGCCGTGGTCATGATTTTTTGCCGGTTCCATTGCTCGGCCAGCGATTGTTAGTCGCCCGAACACTGGGCTGCAATCTCCGGCCGGGCGCAGCCGCGAGCGCCGGACGGAAGCGGGATTCCCGCCAGCCCCTCTTCCGTCCGTGCGGCGGCGCCACCACATGAAACTCGGCGGACGGCGCGCCGATTGAGTTAAGTCAATGACGGTCCGCCGACGACGCACGAGCAATCCCGTGGCGATCCGACCCGGAGAGGCAGGCTTGAGGGAACGAGCACATGGATTTCGAAAAGTTCACTGACCGCGCCCGCGGTTTTGTCCAATCCGCGCAATCTTTGGCGTTGCGCGAAGGCCATCAACAATTCGCCCCGGAGCATTTGCTCAAGGTGCTGCTCGACGACCCGGAAGGGCTCGCGGCCGGGCTGATCGACCGCTCCGGCGGGCGCTCGCGCGAAGCCCTGGCGGCGGTCGAGAAGGCGCTCGGTGCTCTGCCGAAAGTGTCGGGCAGCGGCGCCGGCCAGGTCTATCTCGCGCCCGCGCTGGCGCGCGTCTTCGACCAGGCCGAGAAAGTGGCCCAGAAGGCCGGCGATAGTTACGTGACGGTCGAGCGCCTGCTGCTGGCGCTGGCGCTCGACAAGGACGGCGAGGCGGGAAAAATCCTCGCCCGCGTCGGCGTTTCGCCGCAGAACCTCAATGCCGCCATTGAGGCTTTGCGCAAGGGCCGCACCGCCGATACGTCATCGGCCGAGAACGCCTACGATGCGCTCAAGAAATACACCCGCGACCTCACCCAGGCGGCGCGCGACGGCAAGATCGATCCGGTGATCGGACGCGACGAGGAAATCCGCCGCACCATTCAGGTGCTGTCCCGGCGCACCAAAAACAATCCGGTGCTGATCGGCGAGCCCGGTGTCGGCAAGACCGCCATCGTCGAGGGGCTGGCCCAGCGCATCGTCAACGGCGATGTGCCGGAAAGCCTGGCCGACAAGAAGCTGCTGGCCCTTGATCTCGGAGCCTTGATCGCCGGCGCCAAGTACCGTGGCGAGTTCGAGGAACGTCTCAAGGCGGTGCTGCAGGAAGTGATCGGGGCCGCAGGCGGCATCGTTCTGTTCATCGACGAGATGCACACGCTGGTCGGTGCCGGCAAGGCGGACGGGGCGATGGATGCCTCGAACCTGCTCAAGCCGGCGCTGGCGCGCGGCGAGCTGCACTGCATCGGGGCGACCACGCTCGACGAATACAAGAAGCACGTCGAGAAGGATGCGGCGCTCGCCCGTCGCTTTCAGCCGGTCTTTGTCAACGAGCCGACAGTGGAGGATACGGTCTCGATCCTGCGCGGCCTCAAGGACAGATACGAGCAGCACCACGGCGTGCGCATCACCGACAGCGCGCTGGTGGCGGCCGCGACCCTGTCGAACCGCTATATCTCCGACCGCTTCCTTCCCGACAAGGCGATCGACCTGGTCGACGAGGCGGCCGCGCGTCTCAAGATGCAGGTCGATTCCAAGCCCGAGGAACTCGACTCCATCGACCGCGAGGTCGTGCGTCTCAAGATCGAGCAGGAAGCCTTGAAGAAGGAGCACGATCCGGGCTCGCGCGCACGCCTAAAAGTGCTCGAAACCGAGCTGGCCTCGCTGGAGAAGAAGTCGGCCGATCTGACCTCGCGCTGGAAATCCGAAAAGGAAAAGCTCTCGGGAGCCCAGAAGGCTAAGACCGAGCTTGATCAGCTGCGCGTCGAGCTCGCCAATGCGCAACGCCGCGGCGAATACCAGCGCGCCGGCGAGCTGGCCTATGGCCGCATTCCCGAGCTTGAAAAGAAGCTCAAGGGCATCGAGGCCGATGCAGGCAAGGGCGTCGTGCTGGAGGAAGCGGTCACCGCCGATCACATTGCGCAAGTGGTCTCGCGCTGGACCGGAATTCCCGTCGAGCGGATGCTGGAAGGCGAAAAAGAAAAGCTTCTGCACATGGAGGAGGGCCTCGCCAAGCGGGTCATCGGTCAGACCGAGGCCGTCAGGGCGGCCGCGACTGCGGTACGGCGCGCGCGGGCGGGCCTGCAGGACCCGAACCGACCGATGGGCTCGTTCATGTTCTTGGGGCCGACCGGCGTCGGCAAGACCGAGCTCACCAAGGCGCTGGCCGAGTTCCTGTTTGACGACGAGCAGGCGCTGGTCCGCCTCGACATGTCCGAATATATGGAGAAGCATTCGGTCGCCCGCCTGATCGGCGCGCCTCCGGGCTATGTCGGCTACGAGGAAGGCGGCGCGCTCACCGAGGCGGTGCGCCGGCGGCCTTACCAGGTGGTGCTCTTCGACGAGATCGAGAAGGCGCATCCGGACGTTTTCAATGTGCTGTTGCAGGTGCTCGACGACGGACGGTTGACGGACGGGCAGGGCCACACCGTCGATTTCCGCAACACGCTGATCGTGATGACCTCGAATCTCGGCTCTGAGTTCCTGGTCAATCAGCCCGAGGGGGAGGACATCGACGCCGTCAGGGATCACGTGATGGCGGTGGTGCGCGCCAGCTTTCGGCCCGAGTTTCTCAACCGGGTCGACGAGATCATTCTGTTCCATCGGCTCAAGCGCGACGAGATGAGCAGAATCGTCGACATTCAGATGCGGCGCTTGGCCAAGTTGCTCGAGGAGCGCAAGATCACGATCGTGCTCGAGCCTTCGGCGCGTGAATGGCTCGCCGACAAGGGCTGGGATCCA
>Ga0179587_10001658_pt1 | contig 10299 bp, 5 predicted proteins | sample CZODoug2_1_08_16_FD_185932 | JGI IMG/M metagenome (GOLD analysis project Ga0179587, IMG submission 185932) | Vadose zone soil fungal communities from Angelo Coast Range Reserve, California, USA - CZODoug2_1_08_16fungal | ecosystem: Environmental > Terrestrial > Soil > Vadose zone | place: USA...
CCTGACGCAGGACGAGGTCGGTCCGATCGCTCGTACCGTTACGGACGCGGCGCTGCTGCTCGACGTGATGGCCGGCTACGACCCCGCCGATCCCATCACCGCCTTCGGCAACGGGCGCATCCCGACGAGCTACGCGCGCCTACTGAGCACGGACGCCCTGAAGGGCGCGCGCATCGGAGTCATGACGAACATGTTTGGGACGGCGGAGCGCCATGGGCAAGTCAACTACGTGATGGAGGGCGTGATCGCCAGGATGGCGGGGCTCGGCGCCACCATTGTCCGCTTCGACCTTCCGGACTACGACGCGCTCGCTCCGGCGGTAAGCACATCGCTGTTCGAGGCCCGCACCGTGATGGACCGCTACTTCGCGACGCTCGGCCCCAATGCGCCGATCAAGAGCCTTGCCGAGCTGGTGGCCGCCAGGACCTCGGCGGTGCAGAAGACGCTGGAGGCCGAGCTCGCGGTCGCCGACGGCATGAACAGCCAGGACTACAAGGACCGGACGCTCAATCGGGACAAGCTGCGGCTCGCCGTCGCCAAGACGATCGCCGACCTCAATCTGGATGCGATTCTCTACCCGCTCCAGAAGATCCTGGTGGCGCCGATAACGGCCGAGGAGCAGCTTGAGCGCAACGGCACACTGTCCAACGGCACCGGCTTTCCGGCGGTCACCTTTCCGGGCGGGTTCTCCACGCCGACCGCGTCCGCGCCGCTCGGGGTCCCGGTCGGTGCCGAGCTCCTGGGCCTCGACTACACCGAGGCCAAGCTGCTGAGCTACGCCTACGCGTTCGAGCAAGCGCAGGCTCTTCGCAAGCTGCCGAAAAGCACGCCTGCGCTTGCGAACGAGCAATAGCGGCCAGCGCGAGGCGGCATTTGGCGAAGACTCCTCTTTTTGGAGCCAGTTTCGCAAGGCAGTTGACGCGCGAGAAAAATCTCGCGTGCGGGCGACGGCTTCGAGTCAACGAACTCGGCGCCATGAAGCGCGCACGCGGCCAGAAGGGCGTAGGCGCTGGTTTCGGCCGGCAGAAGGACCAGCCCGCCGGGTTTCGTTCCCCATATCTGGCCCCGTGATTGCGCGTTCCAGGCGATCGTGATCACTCATTCCAGACCCTCGTGATCACTCATTCCAGGCCATCGTGATGAAAGAAATTGTGAGAAAGCTGGTCGGAGTGGCAGGATTTGAACCTACTACAACCCCTTGATTCCGCTCAAGGTGATTCTGAGAAAGGGGGCCGCGAGGCGGTCAACCCCCCACCAAAGGCACGCCGTTCTCGGCGAATTTCCTGTTCGCATGGATTGTGGGCAGCCGGTATTGCGGCGCCAGCTCAAGGATCGTTCCGGCGTCGATTCGGGTAGTTGCAGGCCCCACGATCAGGCCACCGCTTGGCTGCGTGCCACATGCCATATTCGAAGTTGGATTTCTGAACTCACCTATATCTGCCTGCCGAATTGGTTCAAGGAAGGCCTAGCGGTTGCGGTTTCATGTGGCGATGGTGCGGAAAGCGCGAGCGAGACGCAAGCTATGGCGGCTATTCAACGCGACGATCATATCGCTATTGCTGGCTCGGGGTCGCGTACCGAGCTCAGCGGCGTGAAGTTCGAGCATGAGCAGCCGTACGCCTCATTTCGGTTCGAGCTGGCTTATCGACAAGCCGGAATGTTCGTGAGCTACCTGCGCGACGCCGACCCTTCGGGCTTCGCGCGAATGATCAATTCCATTCTCGCAGGGCACCAATTCGAGGAAGCTGTAGCTGTTGGATACCAAGAGAACTTGCAGAACCCGCTTACGTGGGAGCGCGCTGCGCGCGAAGGCGGAGGCAGTGGCGCCGACGGAGTGACCAAGTGAGCGGGACGGGGTGCGCCGGCGTATGATCGAAGACATGACCGTGCGCAACTTCGTCGAGAAGACGCGCAACGACTATATCCGGCACGTGCGGACGTTCACAGCCTTCCTCGGTCGTTCGCCGAACACCGCCATGCCTGAGTCACCGCGTCATCGGCCAACCGGTCCAATCACCGCCATCAGGATCGACTCGTCATGACCACGATCGTTGTGGTGCGATGACGCAGTGACCGTCGTTCAGCGCCGGTTCCGGACCGACGGTGACCACGCTCGGGCAGATGCGCCTCCCGCCATCGAAGCAAGCCCGCAGCTGCAACAATCAACGACAATCTCAATCAGCAAGCCAAACTGCCGCCGCCTGTCAAGCGCGTCATCAGCTGCCTCGAAGCGCTCTGCGCACCAGCGCTCACACCTTCCGCGTCAACCAAATCCACATAGCTGAGTGCGCGGCTCTCCGCGTACCGTTCCCCCGCGGGTTCGTTCCTTGGCGGCCTTCGGACGCCGGCTGCCGGTGCATGTCGCATGGCTCTCGCTGGCCGGCAGCCGAAACCCAGCACATTTGCGGACTCGCACAGCCAAGCAGTCCTGTCTGTGGGCAATGTCCGACTTATGAAAAAAGGTCCGACGTTCCTGGAGGTTAGCCCGACGCGGTGCGGTCTATGAGACGCGAATTTCTTAATTTTCAGCTACGCTGGCCAGATTCCGGGCGCCAGTCTCTGGTCGCCAGATTCAAATCTCCGTATTGCTTTGGCAGAGACTCGATTTTATTGCACTGAGACAGGTTCTATCTCTATGAGCAGGCTCTGACCGGCGTTTTGCGCAGAAATCACTGTGCAGGGGGCCTGCCCACTTGTCGCCGGAGGTCCTGGATGAGGGCGGTCAAGTTGGAATCGACAGGTGAAATTCGCGCTAGCCGCTCGGCATATTCCAGCGCGGGACCGACGGCGCCGGAATTCCGACTGAATGTCATGAGCGCTTGCAAGATGTCGCGATCGTCTGGATGCCGCGCCAAGCTCTCCTTGAGAACCGCCAGGGAATCATCAATGCGCGCAGCCGAATTTAATGCGACTGCGTAGACATACGCATATCTCATCTGGCCGGGGTCGAGCTCAGCGGCACGGTGCAATTCGCCCAGCGCCTCGTCGGTTCGTTTGAGCCGCACGAGCGTCAGGCCGAGAGCATGATGAAGGCCAGCGTCTTGTGGAGATGCAGCGAGCGCAGCCAGCAGCATGCTCTCGCCGTCAGATTCCCGCCCGAGCCCCCGGTAAAGGTCGGCAAGGTTGACCGCTGCCGGCGCATATTGCAGGCTCAGCCGCAGCGCGGCCTTGTACTCGGCCTCTGCGTCGGCAGCACGACCGCGCTTCGCAAAGAAGCCGCCGAGCGCGGAACGCGATTCCGGCCGATCGGCATTGAAGCGTTGCGCCGCCATGAATTCGGCCGCCGCGCGCTCAAATCGTTCGCGGTCGGCGGGAGGTTGGCTTGCGGTCGGAAGCGCGGCGAGCAGTGAGGCGACCCTGATGCGCATGCCACGGATAGGATCTGAAAGCAACGGCGAGGCGAGCGGCCAAATCTGCGCCACCGGCGCGCCCTCGAGCATGTCGAGGGCACCGATCCGCACCATCGGATCAGGATCCGACAGGCCGGTGCGCGCCAGGCTGATATTCGAGGGCGAGACCCGCGGGGCAAGTTCAGTCAGCGCGCTGGCGCGCGCTATCGCCGGCGCATTTCGATCGGCAGCCACGATCGCAAGGAGCTTCTCGGCGTCCGGTTGACCGGATCGCACGGCATGGAACGCCTCAGCGTAGTTCTGGAAGCCCTTGCGGTTCGGCCCGTGCCACCCCTCTACCGTAGCGGCAGCCCACTCAGCCGATTTATCCGTATGACAGTCGTTGCAAGCGTTGGGCGTACCGAGTTTTGCCGACAGGTCGGGCCGCGGAATCCGCAGGCTGTGATCGTGCCGCGGGTCGACCACCATGTAGGTCCGGGTCGGCATATGACAAGACGCGCAGGACAGCGGTGGGGTCAGTTCCGCGTGGCGGTGGTGCGCGACGGCCGCGTACGTGTCGGGCGAATGGCATTGCAGGCAGACGCCATCGCCGGGCGCGCGAAGCTTAGCGCTGTGCGGATCATGGCAATCACTGCAGGTGACGCCCGCCGCAAACATCTTGCTCTGCTTGAACGGACCGTAATTGTAAACCTCGTCCAACATCTGCCCGTCGGCGTGATAAAGCCTGCGGTTGAGCGGCGAGACCACGTGAGTGTCGGAAAGCCACTGGCCGGGGACCCATTTCTCGGAAAACTCGCTGCGACGCGCGTGGCATAGCCCGCAGGTCTCGACCTCGGCACGCAATGCGCGCGGCGCACTGCTTCGGCTTGCGTTTCCGGTTGTCGCATCGCCTGTCCAGGTGGCGTCGCGCCGTTCGCTGAAGCGCTCAACCAGCCCCATGCTCGGGTCATCTAGCTTGCTGAACAGCGACCAACGTTGACGTTCTTGCGCCCAGCCGACATGGTTGGATCCGGTGCCGTGGCACGCCTCGCAGCCCACATTGATTTCCGCAAAAGTGGTCGCGTAGCGGTCGTTGGCCGCGTCATAGTTCTTTCGCACGCCGGTCGAATGGCACTCGGCGCACATGAAATTCCAATTCTGGTTCAGCTTGGTCCAGTGCAGCACATCGTCGTGCTTGATCTCTTCGCTTGGGTAGAGATGGAACCAGCGCTGACCGCCCTGCTCTTTCGGACGGCTGTCCCAGGCGATCGGCAGCGGCTGAATGCGCCCATCCGGAAACTCGATCAGGTATTGCTGGAGCGGATAGACCCCGAAAGTGTAGTTTACCTCAAACGTGGCAAGCTTGCCGTCGGGGCCGTCGGTCTCGACCAGGAACTTGCCGTCTTTGCGCAAGAAACGCGAGCGCACGTCATAATGGTCGAAGCTCGCGTCGTTGAAATCGCCGAGCACCGAGGTGTCGGTCGCATGGTCCATGGCTTGTTTGTGGTGCGACTCGCCCCACCGCTTTGCCTCCGCCTGATGACATCCTGCACAGGTATCGCTGCCGACAAAGGTGGCGGCGGCGGGATCAATGCCACGGAGCAAATCGCGCATGCCTCCAGCCGATAACTCAAACGCCAGGCTGCCCGCCACTGTCAGCGCCACGATCGCCAATGCAACGATGAGGATTGTCCGCCCCCACGATCGTCCGACGTTAGCATTGTCCTGGCCGCCGCCCGGTGTTCTGGTACCCGTCAGTGCGGCGGCCGCCTTCTGCGGTCCGCGCTTCTTCCCGGAACTCTGTTTGAAACGCGGCACCACTGTCACCACTCACGAGCATTTGGTCATTGCAGATTGTACATTAGCTTGGCATCGGTGAGTGCCGTCGTGCACCCGGCGCGATTGCGTCCGACGTCGAGCTTCTTAGCGCGCGCCAAGGTCGCCTCGAACGCGGCCTGTGCCCGCTCCGCGGCCCGTTTGACCGAACCGGGCGTCGGCTGGCGATCGAGTTGCGCGCCGATCGATTGCGGCGCGACCGGCCCGGCGTTCGGGTTGTTTGCGGACTGGCGCGCGGCCTGCTCGAATTGAGCGATCTCAATGCTGCAGGGACCGGCTCGCGCAGATGCGGCGCCGAGGCCCAAGAAGGCGGTGGAAGCGATAAGGACTGCAATAACTCGTCTGTTCATGCGTGCGCTCCGGCCTTGGCCGCGCTAGTCGCTAGACACCGCGTTCGGCTTTGATCGGCTCTCCTCAGGCACAGGGTGATGTGGCCAAATTGCTGGACGATGCGTTCCTAATCTTCCTCATGACCTGATCAATCGAGAAGGTATCGGGATTCTGCCGCGGCGGGGATGATCTTGCAGGTTCTTCCCTTCATCTTGGGGTGGTTATTTGCGGGCGCCCCACAAAGGGGCGCCCGCCGTCACATCAGGCTCGTCTCGCACTATTATTCGCCGACATGACTCGCGGTTTTGGCCGACTTCATTTCCGCGACAACCTGGTCCAGGTTGTAGGACTCCGGCGACTGCAGCGGCGGAAACTCCTTGTAAGTCTCGAGCTCCTTCAGCCATAGCAATTGGCCAAGGGGCAGCATGTTCCAGTCGTAGAGATAAGAAGTCACTGGGGCAGCTAATGCGCCGCCCAGCTGCAGGGCGGTTTTTACATCGTCCAACCCTCCAGCGACCTCGAACGGATCCCGCTTGATGTTGTCGACCATGGTCCAGGCATAGCTCTGGGACCCTGCCATTGCAGCAGCCGGGCTGGTGCCCACCATCGTGTAATACATCTTCCAGTTCTTGTACCGCACCGCCGACGGTTTCGGGCCGGTATAATAAAAGAAGACATTACGCGCCGACTTGTCGCTGTTGCCTTCCAAGTAATCGCGCTGGTCCACACCGTCGAGCGTCGTCTTGACGATCCCGGGGTATCGGCCGGCCTCGATCTGCTTCTTCAGTCCGTCACCCTTGGGGCCACCAGCGATATCAACCAACGTCGGCAACCAGTCGAGAGACGCGAACAGCTGGTTCTTGACCGTGCCCGGCTTGATGTGTCCCGGCCAGCGAACAACCAAGGGAGCCCGCATACCGCCTTCCCAGGTCGTCAGCTTTCCCCCTTTGAAGGGGGTGACGCCGCCGTCCGGGTAGGTGAGGACCTCGGCGCCGTTGTCGGTGGTGAAGACGATGATGGTGTTATCGAGCTGGCCCATTTCCTCGAGCTTCTTGAGGACGAGGCCGATGTTGTCGTCCAACTGTTTCATGCCGGCTTCGTTGACGCCCCAGTCCTTGCCGCCCGGCTCACCCACCATGGCCAAATACTTGGGCGACAGCAAAGTCGTGACATGCATGCGCGCTGGGTTGTACCAGACGAAGAAGGGCCTGTTGGTCCGCTTGGGATCGTTACGGTCGAGCCAGTCAACGACGTGGGCGGAGATTTCCTCGTCTACTGTTTTCGAGCGCTCCAGCGTCAGCGGTCCCTCGTCGGTGCACCTCTGGTTCTGTTCCGTGCCGTCAGAGGACTTGCACCAGAGCATATTGCGCGGGGGCGTCAGACAGATCGTTGTCTGGGGATCGACGGCGCCGGGAACGTCCGGCACACCCGGAATCGGCGTGTTTTTGCACGGCGGCGCGAGAGTCTGCTCTGTCACACTCTTGTTGATGTCGGGGAAGCTAACCCCCTGCATCGCATCAAGGTGGTAGAGGTAGCCCCAGTACTCCTGGAAGCCGTGCGCGGTCGGCAGGGCCGCGACGTGGTCGCCGAGGTGGTTCTTGCCGAACTCGCCGGTGTTGTAGCCGAGGTCGCGCAGGAACACCGCGAGCGCCGGCGTGCCGGGCCGTAGATATGAGGGACTGCCGGGGAGTTGCGGCGGAATCATGCCGGTGCGCAGCGGATGCATGCCGGTGAAGAAAGCGTTGCGCCCGGCCGTGCAGCTCTGCTCGGCCAGATAGTCCATGAAGATCGCGCCTTCCTGCCCGATGCGATCGATGTTCGGCGTCTCACCAACCATCAGGCCCCGGTGGTAGATGCTCGGCTGCATCCAGCCGATGTCGTCGGCCATGATGAGGAGTATGTTGGGCTTTTGTTGCTGTTGCGCGGAGGCCGGCGCGCTTGCCATTGTCGCGGCGGCAAGCGATGCCCACAGACCGATCCAGACCTTTCTAGCCATACTCATGGTCCGCTTCCTCAGAGTTGGCTGCCCGAGGGGGGCCGGCAGCGTGCGCCCGCTCCTAAAACCATTGAAACGCTTTCTTGCTCTTAAGCTGATCATTATGTGGAGGGCTATTGCCCTCTGTTACAAAACAGTGGGGAGGCGGGCGGCCCATATTGGCCCGCATGCCGTTAAGGATCATTTTTATTACTGGCTAGGACCTTTGCTCGCCGCCTCGGCCTCGGCCATCCTTTTCGCCATCTCCGCTTTGACTGCGTCAAGATTGAAGCTTGCGCCGCGCTGCATCGGCGGGAAATCGAGGAAGGTCTGGAGTTCCTCGCCAATTTTCTGCTGGACGAACACAAAGCGCCAAAATTGGAACTTGAACCAATCGAAGTATTGCTGCGCGCCGTCTTTCGTGCCGTTGGTCGGCCAACCCGTGCGCTCGAACGGATCCAGGCGCAGGTTGGTGATGTAAGGCACGTCCGGGTGGGTCTTTTCGCCCAGCCAGCCGGCGGGCTGGTCGATGAAGCGAAACTTATAATCGTCAATGCGCACCGCGCCGACTGTGCTTTCACCGAGGTAGAAAATCTCGTGACGTGCGGACGGCCCTTTGCCGGTAATGGCGGCCAACTGGTTGTAGCCATCCAGATGGTTCTTGTAGGTCCTGTCGCCGATCGTCTTGCCCTTCAGCAATTCTTCGGTGATGTTCGGATTGCCGGCTGCGGCCACGAAGGTCGGCAGCCAGTCCAGGCCGGAGAAGATGCCGTTCTGCACCGAGTCCGCCGGCACATGACCAGGCCAGCGAATGATCGCGGGCACGCGGAAGCCGCCCTCGAGTACCGTTCCCTTGGCCTGCAAAAACGGCGTCTGACCGCCATCGGGCCAGGTAAAGACTTCGGTGCCATTGTCGGTGGTGAAGACGACGATGGTATTGTCGTCCACGCCAATGTCCTTGAGCTTCTGCATCACCAAACCGACGTCGTCATCGAGCTGGGCCATGCCGGCTTCCTCTTCCGACCACCCATTCTCCGAGTTGCGCAGTGCTTCATACTTGGGGGATAAATGCGTGACGATGTGCATGCGCGTCGGGTTGAGCCAGACGAAGAACGGCTTGTTGTCGGCCTTGGCTTTGTCGATGAACTTGAGCGCAAAGTCGCGAATCTCGTCATCCACCGTTTCCATGCGCTTGGGATAGAGCGTGCCGGCATCCTCGATCCTCTGCTTGCCGATCTTGCCCCAGCGCGGCATTTCCGTGGGATCATCTGTGTCGGTGGCATAGCTGTGGACCATGTTGCGCGGGCCCACGACATTCAACAGATTCTGCGGATAGTTGGGGTGTGCCGGGTCTTCCATCGCATCGAGGTGATACAAATAACCGAAGTATTCGTCGAAGCCGTGGACGGTCGGCAGGAACTCGTTCTTGTCGCCAAGGTGATTCTTCCCGAACTGCCCAGTGGCGTAGCCCATCGATTTCAATATCGTCGCAATGGTTACTGCCTCGGCCGGCAAGCCGACCGAGGCGCCAGCTTGGCCGACCGTGGTCATGCCGGTCCGGATCGGCAGCTCACCGGTGATGAAGTTCGCGCGACCCGCCGTGCAACTTGCCTCGGCGTAGTAGTCCGTGAACAACATGCCCTCCTTGGCGATCTTGTCGAGGTTCGGCGTCTTGCCCGCCATCATGCCGCGATGGTAGGCGCCGATATTCCACATGCCGATATCGTCGCCCATGATGACGACGATGTTGGGTTTCTGTTGCTGCTGCGCAGCCGCTGGCGTGCCCGCCACCATGACGGCGGCGAAGAGCGCGAGCATCCCGAGCCATGAAATCGAAGAGACCTTCATGCTCCGTGAGATCTTCATGACCGACTCCTCATTTGCGATGTTTATCGGTTGAATCGTTGGCCATTACCGGCGGCACGACGAAGTTGATGCGTCTGGTCGTCCGCTTCTCTGGAGGCTTCCGACTCGAGGGGGCCTCTCATTCATCGAGCAGCGAAGCGCGGCGAAAAGACAGTTTCTATCGCCTGAAATCGCCTATGCGACAGTTGGGTATCATGCTCCAATTGCCGTCCGGCCCGCGAACGACACGTTATTGGGTTCTGGCCACTTCGGGGTTGTCAAAAATAGCGGGATGGTCAGCCGGATTAACTCCGGCCAGGCTACACGCCACCACATCGCCCCCTGGGGCCCACCCCCCTGCTGCGCCCGCGCCGGCGCTCCAGTCAACGAAAGCGCGGCTGCAAGCGCGATCGCAACCAAGCCTATTCCATGAACGCATCATGTTAGCCTCCACTAGGTTCACGGGATGTTAGGCGGCAAGTTTGCTATCACTGCTGCCGCGAGCGCTATTGACCTTTGGTGCAATCAACTATGACAACGAAAAGGGCAGCACCGACTTGGCGCGCGGTATCCCGCTGCCATTTGAACCCTTCGGGTAGATATCAGCTAGTGCCTGCTACGGGTCAAGCGGCGGTCTCGGCCACGGCCACCGACCGTCCGGTGTTCCACCGACAGCGGCCATATCGCTGCACCGCCGCGAATTGACGCTTGAGGCCACACCAGCCGACATTAGGGCGGTTTGATCCGTTCGTGTTTCTCCTCTGCTCGTTCCGTCTAGGTCTTAGCTGCATGGTTACGGTGCTTTGGCGATGTCGGGTAGCTTCCAGGTTTTGTCGAACAGCGGTTTCTCCGGCCCGTAAAGGCGAAACATCACCTCGAACCCACTATCAATCTTGGTGGGAACCCAATTCGCTTCCTTTCCCGGAGGCGCTTTCGGGCCGAAGTAGACGTCCATTGAGCCGTCAGCGTTCTTCGCGAGCCCCG
>Ga0179587_10001661_pt1 | contig 10292 bp, 9 predicted proteins | sample CZODoug2_1_08_16_FD_185932 | JGI IMG/M metagenome (GOLD analysis project Ga0179587, IMG submission 185932) | Vadose zone soil fungal communities from Angelo Coast Range Reserve, California, USA - CZODoug2_1_08_16fungal | ecosystem: Environmental > Terrestrial > Soil > Vadose zone | place: USA...
CCGGCCAACTCTTCGCTCGGTGGCACCGGATAATTCTCGGCGGTGTCGAAAAAATTGATTCCGGAATCGAACGCCTTGTCGAGGATCCGCATCGACGTTGCCTCGTCGGCCTGATGATCGAACGTCATCGTGCCCATGCAGATCTTCGACACCACAACCGCACTTCTGCCTAATCGCTTGGTTTGCATTCCATCATTCCCTAAAAGTTTGCCACAATGGCGGACCGCATCGCGCTCCTCAGCCTGCTATTGACCCGACGTGCGCCGGACTGGAGTACAAGGAGCGCTAGACGAGACCTTCCTACATCGATATATCCGATGATATATATTGCAATCAATCATGACGAGTTCGCGAGCCGGTATCTGCAGGAAAATACTAATCGGATAAACCGGTGGTGCGGCGGGGGATCAAGGGGTTGAGGCTAATTTGCGAGAACGCCATCTGCATATAGGGCACCAAGCGTGACAGAGCTCAACTCCACATCCGAACAAAACAGGCGGACAGCGCTGGTCGCGGCCGAGAAGCGAGCTGAAAAGCTGTTCGAAGAAATCGAACAACGTGGCCTCCTTCAATCCGGCCGGGACGAGCGCCAGATCGAAAAAGACATCTATTCCGTCGCCCTGCAGGAATTTGGTGTCGAGAAGCATTGGCATAAGCGTATCGTGCGATCCGGCCCGAACACGCTGACGATTGCCGCCGACAATCCGCCGTCGCGCACGATCGAGGCGAACGATATCGTTTATGTCGATCTTGGACCGGTGTTTGAGGATTGGGAGGCTGACCTCGGACGGACCTACATCCTGGGAGACCATCCGGGCGCTCCGTTAGTTGCCGATCTTCCCGTCATTTTCGACCGGGTCCAGGCGTACTACCATGCGTCGCCGGATATTACCGGCGCCGAACTCTATAGCTTCGCGGCAAAGGCAGCCGCGGACGCTGGATGGATTTTTGGTGGCGTGATCGCCGGGCACCTGGTCAGCGAGTTCGCTCACGCACAGATTCCGGGCGATAAGGACTTGACGCGCATCCACCCGCGCAATCCCAAGCCCATGCGCGATCCGGATGATCTCGGTCGCGAGCGGCACTGGATTCTGGAGATCCATCTGGTCGATCAAACGCGATCATATGGGGGCTTTTACGAATGGCTGTTGTGAGTGAGCGTTTCCCGTTCGCATTCGACCGCAGCCCAAGGTGCGCGTCGTTTTCGCTCCATTCATCCAGGCGCTCATACTCGAGCCGCAAGGCCGTTTGGGTATATCGTTAATCCCGTGCCTGAGAGAATCCATTGGGGGCTTCAATATGCATTTGGACCATCTTCTAGATAAGGGCGTCGGGAAAATGAACGAGGATGCCATTTTCCTTGGGAGAAACCGGTTTGGCGTTTTTGATGGTGCATCGAGTCTCGATGGCTATGTAGACGAAGAAGGTCGAACTGGCGGATATCTTGCGGCAAATATTGTAAGAGATACCTTCGAAAATTCTATTGGTTTGTTGCGCGACACCGCCCTCATAGCAAATCGAAAAATTGGCGAGGCCATGGCACTAAAGGGAGTAGACATTAGCAGAAAGGAGAATTCATGGTGCAGTACACTTGCAGTGGTCGAGATTGATTTGGAAAAAAAGGAATTCGAATGGGTGCAGATTGCCGACTCGCTGATTGTGGTCATCGGTAAAGACGGGACGGCGAGGGCGTTAGTGCAGGATTACGATCACGACAAGAGTGTCATGGCGCAATGGAAGGAGTTGGCGGACAATCACACTGACGACATTCACTCGAAACTACAGGACCGAATGGTGGAGCTTCGCAGGACCGCCAATGTCGCCTATGGTGTACTCAATGGAGATCTGAACGCGGAAAGGTTCCTGCGGACGGGCAGAGAGTCACTTGAAAACGCCAAGCACATTCTACTTTTCAGCGACGGCTTGACCATCCCTAAGAAGGATCCGCGAGCTGACGATGACCTTTCTTTGATTGCAGAACTATTTCTCGCGGGTGGCCTGAAACGTAGACGCGATTGCATTCGCGAGATCGAAGAAAGTGATCCAAATTGTTGGCAATATCCGCGATATAAGAAATCCGACGACATTGCTGCGATCGCTATAAGTTTCTGAAGGTGATCCTCTCTGCCTAAATTATCATAAGCGTTCCGTCAAACCGCGTAAATTTCCAACTGGCACTTTCGTTGAAGGTCGCTTTTTGATCGCGCAGCACGCTGATGGCAACTTCCTCTCCGAGTATCACTGACCGCTCGTAATCCGACCTGAAGTTAACTCCGGCGTGGCTACGACCCAACGCGATATTTGCGGCAAGTTTGTTCGCTTCCCCTCCGACTGTCAGCATTTCCTTATCAGGCCCGGGGTAGTCCGCCAGCACATCGGCGCCGGACTCATCAAGTTCCCGGCTCGTCACTTTCGGGTCGGCGATAACAGCGTTTTCGTCGAACACCGCTTTTAGAATTGTTGCGCAAGCGCCTGCAACGGCGCCGCGGCCTTGGCCGTATGACGGATGGCAGGGGGATCCCTCCGGAAAAGCCTGAGGCAACAGACCGTTGCCATGTCTGGCGAGCGCCCGCTGCACTGCCTCAGAATTCAATACATCCGAGTGAACCGGATACATCTTGTGTAAGCGCTTGGAAGCCGGCAGCATGGTCTTATGGACCAACGCGCCATAGGCCTCCGGCCGCAATACCCGGTGGACAAACCATTTTTGGAACCAGACCGCTTTAAGCGTCAGGGCCGCCACTGTTGCGATTTGCGTCTTGGCATAAGCTGATCCAAAGGTTCCGAAACCCGCCTGCGTCGTGTTCGCGTTGTACGGGTTGCCCTCGCTATATGGTGTGGGCGGCTGTTGGGCGAGCAGCACCATGCATGCGTTCAAATAGGGTTCGAACGAAATGTCGGCGTGCACATATGCAGAAAGCCCACGCCCGTCTCGAAGATACCGGGCAGGTCCGACGACGTTCTCTCCGAATGGTCGCGTCCGTACCGCCAATGGGTCCGTTGCTTGCCCGTTTTGCACAGCAAGCCAAGCGGCGAATTCGGTCATGTAATCGAGCTGCGGACTAAAGGTCTGGAACGTCTGATCGATTTTTAATGCGCCATAATCGAACGGCTTTAGCAGAAACTGCGAAACATACGGCCCCACCAGATCGCCTGGCGTGAATCCCCTGAACAAGGTCCTGGGGGTGACCGTTCCCGCATTCTTCGGTCCGCGAAAATCCGAAAGCTTGTTGATATCCGAAATCGCGGCCTGGGCCAGAGGGTGGTTGTCATATTCGCTGAACGGCACGTCGCGGAGCAGCGCCATCCAGTATGCTTCGACAGCTTCGCCGGCGCGCGACGCAGAGGCGAGCGGCGGAGCTGGTTGAATTTGGAAGGACTGGGGATCACCGCCCTCCAGCGTGAAAGCCAGGCCGGCCTGCGGATCAACCAGCGGGACGGCCCCGCCTAAACCAATCTTATCAAATTCAGTTCCGACGCCGGTCCTTAGTGCACGCAGCATGCCGTTATAGGACCTGATCCTGACGTCACCCTTGGCGTCGTGCGCGAGCCCTTTCGAGTAGCTGCCCCATTTCTCCGGATAAAGAGCCTCGTCGCCATTATCGTTCTGCGTCGCAATGTACTTGTCCGCTTTCGCGGCTGCGATGCGAATCTTCTCTGCTTTCTTGGAGCGCGCAGCGGGCTTTAGGCTCGGCATGTTTCCTCTTTCGTCCGGATGGGCTTGGCGAATTTACATGAGGTTCGCTCGTTAGCCCCGAAAATTCGTTATAGTTACATGAATATATCGAGTTCCATGCAGAGGTAAAGCGGCAGGCGGCCTGTCAAGCATCTCTGAAAAAGAACCCGGTATGCTTTTCTCGCGGAGGTCCTGCAAGTTGACCTTTAAGCCACTCGGCCGATGCTGAGTTTCAGCGAACCTTCGAAATGAGCTTGTTTGCGCAGATGCCCGTATCTCGCATCCCATTTGCCGCTTCCGAGATCGCGACCCAGCTCCTTCACAAAACGTGCCTCCACCGACGGCCCCACGAAACTCCAGGCTAAGCATGCCAGCCGGGCGGCGGGGTCGAGCAGGCATTCCGGTCGACCGTAATACGCTTCCCCGAAGCCGTCGGTACGATCCAACGGAATCGGAACAGGAATGATCTCGGTACGGTCGCCTAATGCCGCTGCGATCGCCTCGATCCGAGGGTATCGACGCGCTTCGACCGAAATGACTTCCGGTGCATAGTCATGAAGCCAAAAACGGTTCAATTCGTCAGGGTCGCAAGTCAGAATGAGCAGGGTGTCTCGGGTGACCCGGCACATCTCGGTAAGGCCGGCTTTCAGATCGGGCTATTGATGCACGGTGAAGGTCGCCATGCTGGCGTCGAAACTGTTCGCCTCAAACGGCAAATGTTCAGCCACGGCATCGATCGCGGCGGGCAGGGAAGACGGCCTCTGCGCGCGCATCGAAGCAGACGGCTCAACGGCTGTGACCACACGATCGACGGGTTCGTAGGAACCTGCACCAGCGCCAACATTGAGCACCCTTCGGGCACTTCCGAGCGCCCGTCCGATCATCGCGGCAATGCGAGGATCCGGCCTGCGGTATTGCGCGTATCCCCCGCCGATGAGTCCGTAATTCGCGTCCCCGGCGCTGCCATCATCACGTCTACTCACGCCCAATCCCCAAGCTCTACGGCCCGCCTACCAGGCACATCACGTTATGCAGCCCGATCTATCTGATTTTGGCGGTGTCTCACAGCCCAGACCAGCAAAGAACCGGCCCCATGCGTATTGCAAGAAAACGGAATGCGGGATAGCGTTATATCCGTATAGCTACAGCGTGTCGGAAAAATCCGGTGTCAGACTTATCCGTTGTTCACCAGAATCAGCGCAGTGCGACGAGCACGCTGCTGCTTCGCGGGCGAGACGACCCGCCGCCGCTCGTCGTGACCGACGCAAAGGGCCGAAGATCCAAGCTTTGGGATATGGCGCCCTCGCTTCGCTGCTCGATTATTGGCACATGCCTGTCGGCTGCCGAGTTGCGTCAATTCTTCGTCAAGATAGGCGAAGTCTCCGCAAGAACCGCCTCGGATCATACGCTGCACAGTTTCGGTGTTAACGCCGCGGGAAAACACGATCTGATCGGTAAATTACTGAACAAGGCGCTGGATAATCGCCACGAAGCGACCATCAGGCGTTTTTCGAATGCTTCGAGCAGTGCGCAGGTCAGAGATCTCTGGCTTGAGGCGTTCGAACAAGGCGGCATTCCCGGCGGCTACTGGGCCGTTCTGACTCATCCGGCAACCGACCGTCCTCTTGTCGAGGAGGCCTTCGGACAGGTGCATATGCTGTCGCATATGGTTGGCTCGTCCAACCGGACGGACATTGTCCGATTGCGTACGCTTGAACGTGAACTCGGTGAGCGCGACGAGAAGATTTCCCGGCAGGAGGCCCGTCTCTCAGAGAGCTCTCGTGAACGCTCGGAGCTTTTGCGTAGAGTTGAAGGCCTTGAAGCGGAAGTTCGCCGGCGGGACATAGCCGCGCGGACGGTCTCCGAATCGATTGCGGGCGCGTCCACGGCGTCCGCGCTTCTACAGCGGCTGGATACGGAGAAAGCTCATTCGGACAAATTGGCCGCGCGGGTTGTGGAGCTGGACGACCAGGTCAAAAAGGCAAACAAATTTGCCGCGACCCTGAATAAGCAAAATGACCAGCTTCAACGCGAAGTCATCGCGCTCGAAGTCGAGCTCAAGATCGATGACGCAGACGAACCTGGCTTGAACGTCGAACATAATCTGCACGGTCTCACGGTGCTTTATGTTGGTGGTCGCCCCGGATTGATCGATCAATTGAAAGCGATCGTCACAAAGAGGGGAGGCACGGTGCTTTCGCATGACGGAGGCATTGAAGAAAATTTGGCCGCACTGCCAGGACTGATCAGCCGGGCTGACGCGGCTGTCTTTCCTGTGGACTGCATCAGCCATGCCGCCGTTGGGCAAATCAAGAAGTGCTGCCGGGATGGAGACAAGCCGTTCATTCCACTGCGGACTGCGAGCGTCGCAAGCTTCGTTACCGCAATCGGCAATCCTGATGTTTTCCAAAATCGTCGGCTATCTCGTCCATAGAGAAATTTCACATAGTTGAGCCGATAGCGGTAGTCGCGTTGTGGCTGCGGTCGGGTTTATAGTTCCACGACACGGCTGCATCACGCGGCCCGTGATTTCGACGCCGTCGCAGGAATTATGGCCCCGGGGCGACATATTCAATCGAATATAACGTTGACGGGAGATTTGGCCGGGAGCACACTCTTTGGCGGCCCCGCTCGCAATAAATTCGAAGACGGCGACGCCCGAGGTCGAAGTACCTCAAACAGAAGACTGGTCCAGTTGAAGGCCGGCTCGCGACGGAGGCACCTGGCCTCGGTGATACCGCTCGGAATTAGCCAACGCTACGACGCCAACAGGCGCAACAATCAGGGAGAAATGTCATGTACCAGCAGGCGCTAGATAAGGTCTCGAAGCAGCTTCTTGTTCGCACCGGTACGATAATTTCATCGGCGGCAAGTGGGTTGCTCCGGTCGAGGGAAAGTACTTTGACAATCCGAGTCCGATTACCGGCAAGAAGCTCTGCCAGGTTCCGCGCTCTTCCGCGGCGGATATCGAACTCGCGCTCGGCGCCGCTCACAAGGCCAAGGATGCCTGGGCCAAGACGTCGGTAACCGAACGCTCGCGCATTCTGAACAAGATCGCGGACAAGCTGGAAGCCAATCTGGACCTGATCGCGCTGGTCGAAACGCTCGACAACGGCAAGCCAATCCGCGAGACGACCTATGCCGACATGCCGCTTGTGGTCGACCACTGGCGTTATTTCGCCAGCGTCGTGCGAGCCCAGGAAGGTGGTATCTCCGAGATAGATCACGACACCGTGGCCTATCACTATCACGAGCCTCTGGGTGTCGTCGGCCAGATCATCCCCTGGAACTTCCCGATTCTGATGGCAACGTGGAAGCTCGCGCCTGCGCTGGCTGCGGGCAATTGCGTGGTGCTGAAGCCGGCCGAGCAGACGCCGCTTGGCATTCTTGTCGTGATGGAACTGATCGCCGATATCCTGCGTCCTGGTGTCATCAACGTCGTCAATGGCTTTGGCATCGAGGCGGGCAAGCCTCTCGCGCAGAACAAGCGCATTGCGAAGATAGCTTTCACCGGCGAGACGACGACGGGGCGCATGATCATGCAGTACGCATCGGACAACATCATCCCGGTGACGCTGGAACTGGGCGGCAAGTCGCCGAACATCTTCTTTGCCGACGTCATGGACGCCGATGACGATTTCTTCGACAAGGCGCTCGAAGGCTTTACCATGTTCGCGCTTAACCAGGGCGAGGTCTGCACCTGCCCGAGCCGCGCGCTGGTGCAGGAATCGATCTACGACAAATTCATGGAACGAGCCATCGCGCGTACCAAGAAGATCAAGCAGGGCCATCCGCTTGACGCCACAACCATGATCGGCGCCCAAGCCTCCAACGATCAGCTCGAGAAGATTCTGTCTTATTTCGACATCGGCAGGCAGGAGGGCGCCAAGACGCTCACCGGCGGCAAGCGCGCGAAACTCGAGGGCGAACTTGCCGAAGGCTATTATGTCGAACCGACGATTTTCGAGGGCCATAACAAGATGCGTGTCTTCCAGGAAGAGATCTTCGGACCGGTGGTTTCGGTCACGAAGTTCAAGGACGAAGCGGACGCGCTCGCAATCGCCAACGACACGCTTTACGGCCTCGGCGCAGGCGTGTGGACCCGAAACGGCAATCGCGCCTACAAGTTCGGACGCGAGATTCAGGCCGGCCGCGTATGGACGAATTGCTATCACGCCTATCCGGCGCATGCTGCGTTTGGCGGCTACAAGCAGTCCGGTATTGGTCGCGAAAACCACAAGATGATGCTCGACCACTATCAGAACACGAAGAACGTCCTGGTAAGCTATTCGACCAAGGCACTGGGGTTCTTCTAAATTCAGTATCGAGCACGGGCGCGGGGATGACCCCGCGCCTATGCTCCTTGTCCACGAGGATAGTGCGATGGTCAATCGGGTCGAGATAACGGACAAGGCCGCCGAGGTGCTGGCTCGGCTCAAGGTCCAGCACGGCGCTCTCATGTTCCACCAGTCTGGCGGCTGCTGCGATGGATCGTCCCCGATGTGTTACCCGGTCGGCGACTTTCGCGTCGGACCGCAAGATGTACTGTTGGGAGAAATTGCCGGTTGCACGTTCCATATCGGCGCCGCCCAGTTCGAATACTGGAAGCATACCCAACTCATCATCGACGTGGTGCCCGGACGCGGTTCCGGCTTTTCCGCGGAAGCGTCCGAAGGCGTGCGGTTTTTGACGCGCAGCCGCGTATTCACCGATGAAGAAGTTGCCGAACTGGAAGCGGCCGGGCCGCCCGCGCGCGCGGCCTGATCCCTCCGGCTCGAAGTATTCGCGCCCCAACTGACTTCGTACGCTAACTTGCTCGATGGGGGCGTCGAATCAGAGCGCTTCCGTGAGCCTTCGCTTCGATATTTGTAGGAGCCGGAGGTCTTGATGAAAGGGCCGAGAGGGCGCGCGGTTGGTGCCGGGCGGCGCAGTTGCATGGAAGCCGCCTGATATCTTGCTCGCCAAAAAGCGGCCAAAAATTACCGCTCAATGCCTCGGACCGAGATGGAATAGCTGGTCTGTTTCAGGTATTCAGATTGTTGCCCACTAGATACAAGCAGGACACGGTATGAGCAAAGTCGAGGCGAAATCTCTGCCTTCATTGAGTGTCCGCATCGATCTTGATCCGGAAAGCCGAATCGGGCCCGGCAAGATTGAGTTGCTTGAGAATATCGAGGCGTGTGGTTCGATTTCGGCGGCGGGTCGCGCGATGGATATGTCGTACAAACGGGCGTGGGACCTGGTTGATGAGATCAATCGCATCTGCGGGCAGGCCGCTGTGGAGCGGCAGACCGGCGGTAAAAACGGCGGGGGCGCGATCCTTACGCCATTTGGCATATCCTTGATCGACCGCTACCGCAAAATTGAACGCGCCGCGGCGAATGCCGCGCACAAGCAGCTTCAGGCGCTGAAGTCCGACATTCGACGCTCTCGGAAAGTTTCCGGGAGTTAGGATACCGCGCTGCTCGGGCACCGGCGTTCGCCTGGCCTCAACGATTCGGCTTCTAATTTAGCTCACCTGCAACGTCGCTCCAGGGTCAGGCTGGGCTACCAACGCCTCGCCGAGTGCGCTCTGCTGCTGGTGCGGGACAGAGAAGCAGGCGCTGAAGCCGCCCCCCGTCCGCAGTGTAATCATCACTTCAGTGGGATCGGACGATTGCTCGAGCGCCCATGAGGACAGCGGGTAGGCGTGGCGAAGACTTTGATCACCGAAACGGGTCTGCAGCGCCCTGTCAATCAGCCCCGGCAGCGTCATGGCGAGGGAGCCTGCCTGGGTCAGGGAAAGCCGGATCGTCGCCGGGTTGCCGGTGGAATCGACAAATCCGAGCGAAATGGCGCCGCCATCAACTGCAATCTCGCAGGCCGTGAGGGCCTGGGTGTCGATCTCCACGGTCAATCTCCGGACAATTGCACCTTATATTCCGAATATTCCAAAGAATTTATCCCTGCTGCGGGCGGCGTCCAGCCTGGTTTTTAGGCCGTCGATGTGCGGCCTGGGCTGTAGTGCGCTGCATCAAGACGTGATATACACTGAAATATAACGAGACTTTCAAGGGGGTTCATCACCTCCGATTGTCGACTGCGAGGCGATCGCAAACAAAAGGTGCGGCGTGTTCGACTCCCAGTGCGATCTGGCGGCACTCGTCTATGAGCAGCATCAGGATCCGGACGAAATCCTGCGCGATTTCGCCGCCGTCTTGAATGCGGGCGGCTATCGAGCTGTGGGACTTGTTCAACTCGGCCATCATTGCCTCGATGCACCAAAACTGTCGGCCATGCTGGTCCATACCGGCGAAGAGCTGCAGTTGTTCCAGAACCTCGGCGCGTGCGCGACGGGCTGCCGGCTGGATGTCGGCCAGTTGCTGGACGCGGGCGCGCAAGTCGCCAGCGCGATCGATCAGGGCGCGGACCTCGTGATCGTCAACCGCTTCGGACGGCAGGAGCGCGAGGGAAAAGGCCTTTCATTTCTGGTCGAGCGCGCATTGAGCGCGGATATCCCCGTGGTTATCGCCGTGCCGAGCCATCGCTTCGCGGACTGGATCAGGTTCGCCGATGGCATGAGCGTCAAGCTCCGCTGCGACCGCCAGGCGCTGGATGGGTGGTGGCAAGCCGTATC
>Ga0179587_10001663_pt1 | contig 10290 bp, 10 predicted proteins | sample CZODoug2_1_08_16_FD_185932 | JGI IMG/M metagenome (GOLD analysis project Ga0179587, IMG submission 185932) | Vadose zone soil fungal communities from Angelo Coast Range Reserve, California, USA - CZODoug2_1_08_16fungal | ecosystem: Environmental > Terrestrial > Soil > Vadose zone | place: USA...
TGACAAAGGACTGGTCAAATTCTATGCAACGCTATATGATTCGTTCGTGACGCATATTCCATACGGAAACATAGGGCTTAGGGCGGTTGTGATTGCCAGCCCAGGATGGGTGAGAGATACAGTCCTGGAATATATGATTGGAGAGGCAGCGAGGAGGGGTGATAAAGTGTTACAACGAGTACTGAAGGAAAAGGTAATCAAAGTACATGTGAGCAGTCCACATGTGCATAGTTTGGTGGAAGTTCTGAAGAGTCCAGAGGTACGTCAAAATCCGCATCTCGTCCAGGATCTTTTGACCTTGTGCCATAGATTGTATCGCAGTTGAAAGAGACCAAGTTTGCGCGAGAAGGTATCATGTTGGACAGGTATGACGTTTTACTTCGTTCTCAGATCGAGATTGTCGACATTTTCTTCAGATTTTTTAAGATGCTCGGCAGTGACGAGATGCGGGCGTGGTACGGTCCTGATCATGTGTGCCTCGCAGCTGATCGAGGCGCTATTGGTACTTTGCTCATCTCTGATGACCTCTTCCGGTGAGACTCGTTGCGTCATGTAAATGTAGGAGTTAATAATCTTATGATGTTAGTGCAAGCGACCCCACGACTAGGAAAAGATACGTGGGCGTTGTGGAAGCCGTTCAACAAAGGGGTGGCGAAGTGCTCATTTTTTCAAGTATGCACGAGTCTGGGCAACGTAAGCATGGTTATTTGACAGTAACAGATCACCAACTTAGTGGCGGCCCACAGAATTGAATCAATTGACAGGAGTAGCAGCTATATTGACGTTTCCGCTGGATGTCGAGGTCGTGGAGGCGGAAGAACGTGAGGCAAAGGAGGAAAGAGATGGACAATTGCAAGCAGCATAGTAGATGAAATGTCACGTGGTAACACGATCACGTTGCAAGGACACCACGAGCGCGTCATCGTGAGTTATTAATAACTGAGTCTTGCACCTACTACTATGTCCAAACATCCAAGGTCCCCCTCCGCCGTCGTTCCAGCTCTGCACAAACGATCCCGCATAACTCAATCTTCCTTCTCTCCCAAAAAAGTTGCATCTGCTGCATCTGCGGCCGCTGTAGATGTAGACCCCCCCTTGCATAAACTACTTCAGGCTGTACGCGAAGGCGTTAAGGCACCCGCCAAGGGTGATTGTGTTGTATATTGGATGCGTATGGCCGATCTTCGAAGTACGCCCAATCTATTCCATGATTCGGGCTTGATTCATTCATTCGTTGGCGTAGTTTCTGATAACAGAGCTTTGTTTATGGCCTCAGAGCAAGCCAAGAAGGAGGCTACACCTCTCATCGTGCTGTTTGCCATCAGTCCGCAGGATTACATCGCACATGATAGGTCTGCTCGCAGAATTGATTTCACCTTGCGAAACCTCACGATCGTCAAGGCGAGTAGGACATATCCCAGATTCGAATCTAGCTCACACTCCAACCGCAGACATCCTTAGAGAATTTTCACATCCCTCTGTATACCGTAACCCATACACCCCGGCGAACACTGCCATCGCACATTTTATCACTTGTATGCAGCTTAGGATCCACAAGGCTATATGCCAATATCGAATATGAGGTTGACGAGCTCCGGCGCGACCTCCGGTTCTGCCAACTCGCCAAAGGCAAGGATGTCAGCGCCACTTTTGTTCATAACAGGTGCATTATAGAACCAGGAGTTATCCTTGGGAAGGGAAAGAAGACCTACGCTGTGAATCACATATATTCTTGTGGATTCTTGTATTCATGACGCGCTTTAGGTTTACACGCCGTATCAGCGAAATTGGTCAACTGCTCTGAACCAGAATATAGCTTTTTACCTGGAAAACTGCCCAAAGCCGCACGCAAATTCGGAGTCTATTCATAGGAGGGAACAATTTACTTTCCTATTTGACACGCCTATCCCAACTTCCGTTCCTGGATTTGAGCTTAACAATGATGACCGCAAGAAAATGCAAGAGGTGTGGCCGGCTGGTGAAGATGTTGCTGAAAAGGTACTGCTACATGTAATGTCGGGTCAAATCTTACATACTATTTTCGCAAGATTTTACACCAGTTCTTGCACACGAAGGCGCGGTCTAGTCAGCTGGGTGACGTCAATCCGCTGGCCCTTGGTGCACAGGAGTCTGCCAAAGACAATCGTATCTCGAAATATGACAAGTTTCGCGACAGGGCTGACGGAGATACTACGAGCAGGCTTAGGTATGTGACTGCCTGAACATAGTTACAGACAGTTGACGTTCAAGTCAAAAGTGTTTACTTATCTGCAGGTGTTATATCCAGCCGGGCTTGTATCCGAGCTACACAAACCCTTCTCAGGTCCGACAAGGTCGAGGGAAATGGAACATCTGGAGTTGGAAGATGGGTTCAGGAAATTGCCTGGCGCGACTTTTATACCTGTGTCCTTGCTGGGTATCCCAGGGTTTCCATGGGACGCCCATTTCAAGAGAAGTTTGCATCTGTTATATGGGAAGAACATCAAGCGCCCAACGGTACCATTCACGATAGCGGTAAAGGCGGCGAGGATGGCGAGATATTGAGAAAATGGAAGGAAGGTATGACGGGTGTCCCCATTGTTGACGCAGCCATGCGATGCATCAACGAGATGGGCTGGGTTCATAATCGAATGCGGATGATAACGGCTATGTACTTAACAAAGGACCTGATGATTGACTGGAGGGTAGGGGAAAGGGTGCGTCAACATAATTGAAGATTCCTGCGAGTGCCTGCTGATGATTTGCTGACCAGTATTTCATGGAACAGTTGATTGATGGGGATCTTGCATCGAACAACGGAGGATGGCAATGGAGTGCAAGCACGGGAGTGGACCCTTGTCCATATTTCAGAATTTTCAACCCTTACACTCAGAGCAAGAAGGTATTCGGTGTTGTTTACTGTTTGCGCCATTTTCCCTGACCAGGATGTAGACCGACCCCAATGGTGATTTTATCAAGCATTGGGTTCCAGAGCTCCGATATTTGAGTGGCCCCGGTAAGAGCTTTGTGTGGTTTCCCTTTTCATTGACTTAGGTCCTAGCCTCAGACCTACATCATCCTCCTGCGCAGGTCGCGGACGAGCTAGGATATCCTAGGCCTGTTATCAGCCACGAAGATGCCAGGCAGCGAGCATTGCGAAGGTATAAAAATCCTGGAAGTATGTAGATGAAAGGCTGGTTCAGGTTGTATGTATATTTCTGAAATAGGCCAGCTTGGAAGGGCAGGGGGGAAGATTGAAGACGAGGTAGAAGAACTTGATGTTTGCATGTCATTGCACACGAAGCTCGTGCCTAAGCAATCCAGTTTTCAGTTTTCGTCTGCAATCCGTTGCCAGGCAACTCTGTTTGCTAACATTTGACCTTGTGGGCGCAGTTCCCTAAGCTGGGAATTTTGCATGAACAACAGCTATGAATTGGCTCTGAATCTGACGTCGAGGTCAAGTTCGTCTTGCTATTTAATCTACTCTGAAATGAGCGCTATACCCAATCCTCAGTACTACTTCAGCCCTCTGGAGGTCAACACACCACCTATCATATCCTCGCCGCCACTTTGAGCGGCCATCGCATCCATTTGTAAACGTGTTGGTACTTTGCCATGTCTTGCTCCACAGTAGAAACCTCTTACGCTTTCTTCTCTACACCCCCCTCCACCCCGAACGCATTCAACCTCCTCATTCACGCACATTCTCCCCGCGACACCCATGTCACGTACGAGGACCTTCGGGAGGTCCTCCGTCCCTTGAATGGGAATAGACCTATATCCCAGAAGAGCACGTTGAGCGGGTCTTCTGTCAGACTTGGCTTCAAAAAGTTCTGGCGTGGGGCTTGATGAAAATCGGATTTTGTTGGGTAGAACGACACGTACTGCGCTCAACGCTGGGACACGGGCTTACGCTAATCCCGCTGCAATACGAAGGGCTTCAGACTATCACTCCCCTGGATGAACATCATCCAGTATCCCTCCTAACAAATGATGGCAATCCTTGACCCTTGTTGCCCCATTTTGGGAGAAATGCAGTTTTCGGCGTAATCGGATGGATGATTTACGTGCCAAGTATGCATATGTCAAACAAGCCTGGTTATATTCAACCCAAACTATACATTGGTACAAAAATGTGTAATACAAATTGCAGGGATTGTTGAAATCCCATTTTGTTCCCAAACATCTCCCTCCATCAAACGGCTCAGATGGACATAGCGACATCCGCCCCCTACCTGATGTTGGCTTAGCGCTCAGCGACGACCATCGCCGAACTACCAACAGTCAAAACAACAACGCAGCTTCTGTATAGCGGCTTTGTTTTAAGTTAACCATTCCGCGAGCGCTGTTGAAGCGGAAAACCGGAAAGCTTTTTAAGCAGTGATCCCACGAGCCCACTTCGCAGCATTGACGAGATTGATCAAGGAGGCTAACGAAAGAAATATTGGTCGCGGTCAGTGACGGGATGAATAGGGGTACAGACCTTCCGTCTCTTTCCAGCCACGAGTCTTCAGCCCGCAATCCTATGTAGCCAAAGTAAGCACGATGATCCTATCCACAATTGGTTACAACGAACAGGGTTAACAAAGAGCAACGAATCTGGCAGAATTTCACGCATGGCCTTGAGACGATCCTTAATTTCTTGATCGCCAGGAACACGAGGGGAGTGAATGTCGTAAACACCGGGGCCAATCTGGTTAGAGTAACCGTATTGCTTGAAAGTTTGGATGAGCTTCATGTCACTCTTGGACGCCTCAATAGAGATGACGTCAGCGTCAAGACGCTGGATGGAGGGGAAAATGTCGCCGAAGTCAGAGTAGCAGAAGTGGGAGTGGGTCTGCAGCTGGTCAGTAACGCCGGCTGTAGCAAGCTTAAACGAGTCAACAGCCCATTTGAGATAGGCATCCCAGTCAGCACGGCGAAGCGGCAACTGGACGCAGTTAGCCTTCGTATGCAAGGTCACGCATAAAAGACACGTACGCCTTCGCGGATAGCAGGCTCATCCACTTGGATAGCGTGGATACCGGCCTTCTCCAGGTCAATGACCTCGTCACGAAGAGCGAGAGCCAGCTGTTTGGACTGCAGCTCGCGAGAGACATCCGCGCGAGGGAAGGACCAATTCAAAATGGTGACCGGGCCAGTAAGCATTCCTTTCATGGGTTTCTGAGTAAGGCTTTGAGCATAGCTGCTCCATCTGACAGTCATAGGTCCTGAGCGGCTAACATCCGAGACGATGATCGGAGGCCGTACGTAGCTTTTCGGGAGATATTTAGATGGATTGCCAGCTTGTTATGAGATCAGAGCCTCACCGAGAACCATAGCTTTGAACCCAGGCGTTCTGAGTGAAGACAAAGCCGTGCAATTGCTCTCCAAAGTACTGAACCATGTCGTTTCTCTCAGGTTCACCATGGACCAGAAGGTCAAGGCCGATCTTTTCCTGGAAACGAACAACAGTCTCAATCTCTTTCTTAATAAAGTCCTCGTATTGCGCAGTCGTAAGCTCTCCCTTTCCTAGCTTCGCGCGAGCCTGACGTATTTCTTTCGTTTGCTAGAAATTTATGATTAGCAGGTGGCTTTGAAGAAACCCTCAAGAAACTTACGGGGAACGAACCAATCGTTGTAGTGGGAAACTTTGGGAGATTCATGTGCTTGGCTTGGACCTCCTTTCGAGTCGCGAAAACACTCTGACGTTCAAGTTGGCCTGGTGTGATAGCAGCTACACGTTTACGAACGGTATCATCAGAGCCGCTCTCGAATTCACGTCGCTTGCTGATGGAAATCCTGTTATCCTCTAACGCCGCTGTGATCCTGGGGTCCTGGGAGCCAGAGAGAGCTGCAGCGATTATGGAGACTTCGGAAGCCTTCTCCAAAGCGAAAGAAAACCAATCCTTCTCCTCTGGGGTCAACTTGGTCTCAGATGCTAACGTAACGGGTGTATGGAGAAGGGAGGAGGATGTCGCCACAATGACACGGTCTTGGCCAAGAGCATCAACAGCGGTATGCGCCAATTTTATGGCAGCAGCAAAATCAGTCTTCCATATGTTGCGACCAGAAACCAAACCAAGGGAAAGGACGATGTCGGTACCCTTGATAGCATCAACAACCTCCTCAAGCTGGCCGGGAGCACGGTCGAGATCGATGTGGAGACCAGCGACGGGCAGCTTGGCTACGTATGTGAGGTTCGAATCAAGACGAGAGAAGTAGGTAGTAAGGAGGATCTTGGGTGCGATGGGTGCAAGCTCGGTATAGGCAGCGAAAAACTGCTTCTCCAGACCAGCGGCGGTGTCCAAGACGAGCACCGGCTCATCAATTTGCACCCATTCAGCGCCAGCAGCCTTGAGGTCAGCCAAAAGCGTGTGATAGATGGGAAGGAGCTTTGGAAGCAGAGAAATGGGTTGGAAACCGAGGCTGGCATCTTTAGAAGGTTTGCCTAGAACGAGGAAGGAGATCGGCCCTAGAACAACAGGTCGAGTGGTTATACCAGCAGCCTGTGCCTCCTTGAACTCCTCGACAGCTTTGTTGAAGTTCAGCTTGAACTCAGTCTCGTCCGAGAACTCAGGGACGACGTAGTGGTAGTTCGAGTCAAACCTAGAAAACGTATTATCTTAGCGAGTGATGGAAGTTTATTGACGGCTAGCTCGACAATTCACCATTTCTTCATCTCTGATGCGGGGACATCAACACTGCCAGCCTGTCTACCACGGCCCATGGCAAAGTAGACATCAAGAGGCGACAGTCCAAGGTCAACATATCGCTTGGGAATGACGTTGAACGCCGCAGAGTGATCAAGGACGTGATCATACAACGAAAATTCACCGCTAGAATCTTGATCAACAAGGTGTCTCATAGCATCGATAGTGATGTATTTGCGCACCTGGGTACAAAGTCTACGCCATGAGCATGCACGCTGGTCCAGCTCGCCTTCCTCACTTCGGCAGCAGCCTTTGTAAGGTCGTCGGCAGATTTTTTCCCCGCCCAGTAGGCCTCGACGGCCTTTTTCACTTCACGATTTGCGCCTGCAACCACCAAGCATAAACACCAAGCATTGAAAAGCGAACAGAAAAAAACAAACCGATGCGCGGGAAACCAAGAACACTGGAAGAGACCATCTTTGGAGATTCTTAGGATGTTATGAGATGGTAGATGGTGGTGCGATGAAGAGATGCAGCTGGACAGATTTGCAATTTTTACCGAACGAGCACGTGGCGATAATCGATCACGATTACAGACTACCATCACCACAAGCTTGCACAGCAAAAATGAAAATGTATAAGGACTACCAAATATATGATAAACAAAAGATCTACATAAATATGGTCCATTGGATTCAGCAAAACAACTAGATCAGAATGTTTTTTCCTTCGCGAGACAATCATCATCTCCGGCCGTGAGACGAGTCCATCGCTGTTGTAGTTATTTTCATCGAAGATATAGGAAAGGATGAGGATGACAAATGAATTTATTTTTTCCTTCGCGAGACGATTTCCCAGTCAATCGCAAGTTGATGTTTTTTTTTTGAATGGAAGAGGGACGGAAAAAGAACGATATGAACAAAGGGGAAGGAGAAAAAGCGACGATGCCCGCATCGACTTCACAATGACCTACTGCCGAACGACAGGGATTTCAACCGCTGAAGCGCCATGCGAATTTTGTGAGAGCCGATCCAAAGAGGCCTCCTGATCCTGGCAGCCGGGGGGAGCTTAGGCATATCGGCCACAGAACCATGAAATGCGGCTGAATGATCAAGAGTCTCACCCAAAGGAAAATCAGGGACCTCAATAGCAGGATCGATGGGCCGGGTGGCAGGTGTGATGGGTCCTTCGCTGTCCACACTGGAGCTTGGTGAATCAGATCCAGATCCTTGGCCACCAGAGGAAAGCGCAGAGTCAACAAAAGGAGCCCCCAGATTATGAAGACCCTCGATATCTTCGATAGAAACAGGTACTGTATCGGGTAGCAGCATGTGGTCATCGAGTGGACTCCTAAAGACATAGACTTCATCCGAACTGACTGAACTGCATGTGCCTTCGCTGCTGCTGTCTCCAAGCAGAGTATCGTCGATCGAGACCACAGGAACCTCCTGAGAGACACCATGCGGGGAACCTTTCAGAGCCTGGCGAACAGATAGGGAGGCAACAGCAAGCTCCTCCTCGGACATGAAGAACGTATCCAATTGTAAAATCTCCTTGCGTAACCCGGATAATGGAATGCGACGTAAAGGATTCAAGTGCAAGATCCGCTTCAATATCGCATTGGCTCCCTGTGATATTGGTAGCGCTGTGCGAAGCCAGTCCTCATCATGCAAGAATTCAACGAAGCACTCGTCCTGAGTCGTGGCATAACGCCACGGATTGCGGCCAGTGATCATATTGATAAGAATGATGCCAAGAGACCAGATGTCGCTATGCCGAGTGGAGTATCTGCCTATATAGATATCCTTCCCAATACACTCTGCGAAGAGGCGATGGATGTTAATGACTAAGAGGTCGATAGACAGAAGAGGCTGACCAGGACTCATGTAGTAGGCACTGCCACATCCGAAGGACTGAGATACATAACCTTGGCTGGAAAGGCCGAAGTCAGCCAGGAGGAGCTTGCCATCCTTAGAGAAAAGCACATTCTCAGGTTTCAGGTCACGATGAAAAACACGATTTCGATGGCAATAGTCGACCGCATCGATAAGCTGAACGAACGCCTCCCTGATGAGGGTGTCGTTGTTGAGGAATGTCCGGGATTCGGCGATAGCAGCGAACAAATCACCTCCGTTGCATAGATCAAGAACTACGAAGATGAAAGGACCATCATAGATGACACCATGAAAGGTGACGATGTTGGGATGATTGCAGACCAGCGGATGATGAGTGAATTCACGACGTTGATGTTCCTCTTGACTAGAGCCGGGATCAGGCTTGAGCAGACACTTCACAGCAAAGTAGGCGGGGCTATGGGAGGGGGATGATACGTCGAGAGCACGGTAGACCTTTCCGTAGGCGCCAGCACCCAGGTGTTCCAGAAGTATGAGACGACCGCCGATAAGCCAACCGGTGAAATCAGGCATTTTGTCGGTGTCGGTGATTCTACGAGGCATTGTGAATAAAGAAGTAGTAGTGAGAGAAAGAGGGTATGTAGTGCAATAGATGAAAAAAAGAAGATGAGAGTACTGGGGAAAGAAATGACGTTTCAGCGCTCTTTTGAGGCTAACGGGGTATAGGAGTTAGAATAGTCAGTCAGGTCGTTGAAGTCTAGACCGAGCTAATCCGACCCAGGTCCAGATCAAACGCGCAACACGACGAGGAAGAGGGTGGGCGCGGTTATTTAATTGCAAACGCGGGAGACGACCGACTCAGCTTCCCGCTTGCTGTCAGATCCAAACTTACCATGTCCGACAACCCGTCTTTTGTCTTACGTGCAATTGAGGATGTTGTTTATGAACAACGTCCCATTCCTGAAAGTAAGCTCACTCCCACACTACCTCAGACCTATTGAGAACGTTCGTAACAGTTTCGGATGATGAGGTTCTTGTCGAAGTGAAGAAGACCGGTGAGTAACTTACATGTTCAGTCGATCTCATTCTCTTCGCCTCCACAGGAATCTGCGGCTCAGATGTAAATCTCGTTCTGCTTGTTAGTAGTTCTGGAGCTGAGCTTCGTCATCAGGTACATTATCTTGTTGACGGGCGAATTGGAGACTTTGTCGTCAAGGAACCTATGGTGTGTTTCCATCTCTTTTTTTGATATGGTCCCACATTCGTGAGTAGGTCCTTGGCCACGAATCGTCTGGCATTGTCTCCAAAGGTCAGTCTCACATACCCTAATCGTATTATAATTTGGAAGTGCTCTCCATAGTGGGTTGCAAAGTCAGAAATCTTAATGTTGGTGATCGGGTTGCAATGGAACCAGGCGCGACATGCCGTGCGTTGTATTGCATCCAAGCACTTTTTATCTCGATTATTTCTCAACGCCAGGAAAATGTGTGTCATGCAAAGCTGGACGGTATGAGGTGTGCAATGCTATCATTGTGTCATCACCGCGTCTATCCCGACCGTTTATCTTTTTGTAGCTATGTCCAGACATCGTCTTTGCCGCCACCCCTCCTTACGATGGAACCCTCGGTCGTTACTATCGTTTGCCGGCGGACCTTGCCTACCCATTGCCTGATAACGTCTCCCTTGAAGACGGTGCTATGGTATGTTTTCCGTTTCTGACGAGTCCACCATTTAATACGGGTTCAATAATCATAGATGGAACCTCTATCAGTTGCCATTCACTCCGTTTCCAATCTAGGTCAATTCCGTGCCAATCAATCTATAGT
>Ga0179587_10001667_pt1 | contig 10281 bp, 10 predicted proteins | sample CZODoug2_1_08_16_FD_185932 | JGI IMG/M metagenome (GOLD analysis project Ga0179587, IMG submission 185932) | Vadose zone soil fungal communities from Angelo Coast Range Reserve, California, USA - CZODoug2_1_08_16fungal | ecosystem: Environmental > Terrestrial > Soil > Vadose zone | place: USA...
TCCTCTCACCACCTCCCCGTGGACACGGGTCGTCGTCGCACCAGGACCTGCAGGTGCATACGCGGGGTCGGTCGAGCACACGCACGTCGTCGTCAACCTTGGACCGGGAGGGAGGCAGGGATAGGTCGAATGTAGGGTCGCCAATGGGCAGCTACTCTCCTGATGGGATTGGGCTGGTCAGCGTTGGAGGGGTGTATGCGGGTGGGAGGACCGATCGCGAGAGGGAGAGGAGGAGCGTGGACAGGGATAGGGAGCTGTCAAGGGGGAGAGATAGGACAGGGAAGAGGCTAAGCCACGGTCTGAGCCCCGATGATCCTCCTGCAGCTTCATCTCAAGTTCTCTCACGGGCTGCCCACGACACACCACAAGTCAACGTTGTTATACCTGCTGACGAAGCTCCACCAATACCCAATTCTGCAGCAGACGAAGGAAAAGCCGAAGAGACACAACGCTACCCCACACCTACACCCTCTAATTCACCTGTTGTGTCGATGCAGTACATTCCTGCTGCTGTCACCTGTAGTGTTGCTGCAAGCAACACGCTCACCTCTCCCAAGGGGAGATCTCCGCCACTAACTGTCCCCGCGCCTCACCCAGCCGAGCCAAGCACTTCATATAGCATATCTCCTCCCGGCACTTCTGCAATCCCTGTCTCCCCGTCGCCCATGAGTCCGACGAATATCACTAAGGGCGAGGGCACGATCGTGGGCAAGGCGGTGGAGATCGTGTCGTCCGCTGGGGCATTCTTGGGGCTCTGGCAGCATGGTGGCACCGATGATAGTGGTCCCTAAGTATGTTGGACTGGTATTCTCCGACCACCATTTATTGACGAATTTTTTAATTCTAGGTTCGCTTCTCCTTGTTTTATCGCGCATCGCATGGATTTTTCGTCTTCTGTCTTCTGCCTCTCATGCCGGCATACTAATGTCACCTTCTGCCCAACCTCAACTCAATCCCATCCCATAAAGATCTTGTCATGCCTAATCCCGCACCACATTCTTGAACATTTGTACCTCTGTTGTTTCCAGATCATGCACAATTTGGAACTCTGTTACCTCCTGCCTGATCTTATCTTATTTTTCTTTCCCCCCACACCCGTTACCCTAATAGCATATATTCACCTATACATACAACAGCAAGCATGGACCGCTATTCATGTTGCTTAGTCCAGTCTCGTACTGATATTGTGCTTTTTCTTAGCATGCATTTCAGCTTTTGTAATGAAGATACATTGTTACTTTTTTTTGTAGTAAATACATGTCCCCTTCTGTGAATATAAATTTTTGAAAAGCATCCGTAAAAACATCCGTAGGGCAAATATAACATTGACAGCTTCTAGCCTTCTACCACAATTTCATCCGAACTCCAGATTGATATTGATGCCATATATTTTATGCACCAGCATGCAGCTCCAACGTCTCTGGATGCACGCTGTGGCCGTCAAGATCACGACGCTGTAGCATGTATCATAGTTTGACCTCCAGGTTTACCTGTTCCATATGATCATTGAATGCTCCGTTGTCTCCTGAATCGATGAGAACACTTACATCACTGGTCACTCTATCCACTTCGGCAGCGAAGGCTTCGGAGAATATTCTCATCTCCTTGAACGCCCGGCCACGACAACCCGAACACATGTTTGCCTTCCTCAGAGCTTCATCTGTCAAGTCTACATGCATCACAGAAGCGCCAGACGGTCTCTCCCCAAGTGCTGTTGTCGCTTGAGTCATGTACTCCGCCCACCACTTCGACATGACCCACTTGCGACGATGTCCTGAGATTGTTACGTAGGTTTGACTGCCATGGCTCTGCGATCTGCATTCTAAACATTCGAACCAAGTAAAGTTGTCCGATGTCAGCCATTCCAGGCTCTTTGCTACTTGGATCGCAACATCCGAACAGAGCACGTGGTAATCCTGTAGGCGGTAAAGGGCCCCAGCTGTGATATCCTCCAGCTCATCGATGTATTCCCTCCCCAGAAGAGGTAGCCGTAATGTCTCCCTAGCAGCCAACTTGGCTTCAGGCACTAGACGATGCCGGAGTGCTATAGCGTAAACACGCATTGGTTGCTCTGTTAGGAACCGTGCGGCAACTAGCTCTGTCCGTATGCACTTTTCAACCTCTTCCATCTCGTATTTGATTGACGCTTCAAGGACGAGAATGAGACTCTCCAAGTCGGGTTTCTTCTCCGATTGAGAATGCCACCTAGGATAGCAGCATCTAAGCAGCAGATCCAGCGTCTGCTCGTCCTCATTAACCGGTATAATTGGTAGGCCATCTTTCGTTGCCTGATCAACTCCCTCCTGTGGCAAGGTGAACATCTGTTTGAAAAATGGAGATGCGTACGAAAGGAACATCTTGAACACATAGAAATCTACGTTGCTTTTCACAGACCGAAGGATTACATCCGCGGTTGGATCACCAAACGGAGCATAGGCAACTCTTATTGGAGCGGAAGTGGGGTCTACGTTGGTGTGTGTGGACATTTGTGTAAGCAAACCAGCCGACCCGCTGTCAACTTCGCGTCCTTGTGCCACATAAAGTTTGAGACAGGCTTGATCCAAATGCACTACGATAGTCGCTGGGCTGATTCTGCTGTAACATATCTTTGGTTCATGTCACTTTCCCATATCATTTGCTTCCTGTGTACCGTACGCATGGTAACAACCCTGCCAATCGTGGAATTTGAAAGCAGTCCAGTTGCTTGCTACTTCCCTCCAGACTATTCATCTGAGCTTACGATCGTACAATATAGGTAGCAGCATCTGGACGTGGTGTATTTCGGCAGTCGATTTCACATAGCTGGCGTACAACCATGCTACGGAGCTCAGTACGATCGTCGTACTATTTCTATGTGATACTTTCCCATTCGATATTTCTCATGCGGAGCTCCGTACACTCCACGATCGTGTCAATACACCTCATTCGTATTGCCATCCTTGTATGACGGATAAACTGTTTAGAAGCGCTAATGAATAGCAGGACAGTGTCATGTGTCCCCCGTGGCCCCTATGTTGGCGCGACCCCCAGCATGGAAATACCCTTAGATGATAAGGCTGTCATATTTGAAGCGTTCCCATCGCGAAAGCCACCCCCAGACCGCTGCTCTTATCCGCTGCTAGTATGGCTACCGCTTCACCAGTAACTTCGGATCACCTTTCGGACAAAGAGGCATCCCTCGAAGCTGGCGAGATACAGAAAACGCCTCTCTACAATTCCCATATCGATGTCAGCGGAGTGGATGAGCGCAAGCTGCTATGGAAAATCGACTTGACATTGATCCCATGGTTGTCGCTGTTATATCTTCTCAGTTTTCTCGATCGTACCAGCATTGGAAAGTACGTGCTTGATTCTCATTTTTCATCGCTCGACTTGGCTAAACATGTCCGACAGTGCAAAGGTATATACGACGACAAAATGGATTTCTCCATCTCACCTGCTCTCCACAGCTTTACGGCTTGGAGAAAGATATACACATCACTGACAAGCAGTACCTCCTTGCATTGACGGTACGGTTTGTCACAGACCACCAGCACAGTAGACTGAATTTAAGATGCAGATATTCTTCTTCAGCTACGCAATCTTTGAAGTCCCATCCAACGTGTTCTTGAAACGACTTCGCCCATCAATATGGCTTTCTTTTCTCATGCTCGCTTGGGGAATTATGATGGTATATTGTTTCCCACTGACACTGGAAATTTTCTGATCAGCTTGTTTTAAAAGACTGTTCAAGGTCTCGTGCACAACTTTGGAGGCCTCATGGGTTGATATTTTTTCGCCAGTGGTATCTTACTCGTTCTCATCTCTCGTTCATTCTCCAGGCATGCGATGGATGCTAGGTGTTTTTGAGGCAGGTCTATTCCCTGGCGTCAACTATTATTTATCATGGTGCGTACTGCCCAATAGTCGCTAGCCCCCAGCTCTGATTAGGAACGTAACAGCTGGTACAAGCGCTCCGAGTTTGGCGTTCGCGCTGCCTTGTTCTTCTCAGCGGCTACAGTCTCTGGTGCATTCGGTGGCTTACTTGCGGTCAGCTAGTTGTCATGTGAGCTTGATATCAGGGAATAATAGCGACAATTACAGGCTGCAATATCGAAAATGGAAGGGATCGGAGGTAAACCAGCATGGGCATGGATTTTCAGTGCGTCGCAGTTTGTATACTCCGAATTATTGCTTGATGCCGCTGCTCCAGTCCTCGAAGGGTTGGTCACTGTTCTTGCTGGCGCGGCCTCGTTTTGGATCATTCAAGATTTTCCTGACACCGCTAAATTCCTCACGGAGGCTGAGAGGACGGTCGTCATTCGACGTTTGCAGGGAGATGACCAATTTAGTGCCGCCGGTGAGAAGTTGAGGATGAAGTATATATGGAAGAGCCTGTTGGATTGGAAAACGTGGATCGGCAGTATGTGATCAGTGCATTGTCCTTATACGTCATCTTAACGTTTAACCCGGGCATTCCTAGTGATCATGTATGCAGGTTCTGATGAACCACTCTACGCCTTCTCCCTCTTCTTGCCAAGTATCATCAACCAGGTAGAGAGTATTCTTCTGAAATTTCTGGTCTGAACTAATTCCTTACAGCTCGGTAGGTCGTAGCCGTACTCAAGTGAAGCGGAAGGTAAACGTCCAGAATAGGTTTCAAGGCAACACCAGCGAATCTTTTGACTGTCCCCGTATATGCCTTTGCGTGTCTCGTTACTTGTGTGGTCGGCTTTTCTGCCGACCGATATGGACACCGAGCATACTTCAACTTGTGCGCAGAGTTCACTCCATTCCGCCTGTGCAGTTTATAATACGATGGCGACATACAGAGGCTTCTTGTGCATCGGTCTGATTCATTGTTATCATCGATTGTCAGGCTTTGATTAGTTCGCAGGTGGTGTCGGGTACATTATACTGGTATCATCAAGAAATGCTGCGCTATCTTACTTTGCTGTCTATCTCGCTGCTTGGTGCGTATTATGAATTCAAGATTTTGCGTTCCATGACTAATTTGTGCAATGTTACCAGTGGCATATATCCTGTTATTCGTAAGTAGGCGTTGACTGTCAATTCAACACAAGTAATGATTTCTTGCGTTTTCAGCCAACACTATGTATGTCGTACTGGTGAAGTTCCTCATGACCCTCACCTTTTAACCGTCAGTGCGTGGGTGTCAAACAATGTAGAAGGGTCGTACAAGCGTAGCGTCTCTCTCGCTATGACAATCAGTTTGTGCGTAACTCACTATCTGCCATTGGTACCCTTCCTGAATTCGGAACACTTCCAGTGGAAATATTAACGGAGCAGTGAGCTCCAATATTGTACGTCATATTCAGTCTCGACGATACATTATTACATCTTCTTTCATTCAAGTATCGTGCGACTGATGCGCCTTGGTATCCTCTTGGTATGTTCGCAAATTCTGAGGTGAAAGCCTAGCTAATCATGATCTGCAACGATGCAGGACATGGTACGAAATTTCTTCTTCCAGAATCCATGTTGCTAAGAAAACTTATCGACCATAGGACTTGTGCTCATGTACATTGCTCTCGGCCTCAGTACCTCCCTTGTCTACTTGTTTTTCATCCGAAGGGAAAACATGGCCCGTGACAGGGGAGAGAGGGAGGAGATTGTTGGAGATGGGCCCAGTGATGGTAAGGACGAGAAGAATGGAAGATTTGCTACCTTGGAGGATGCAAAAAGAGAGAAGGGAGATGAATGGAGCGGGTATAGATACACTTTATGATTCTAGTTTTTGCACGAATAACCGTTTTGATGTGGAAAGCAATGAGACACTGAGGACAGGCCGTTCTAACTTCTTGAACCGCGACGTTACGCATTAACACGGAAACCGGCTGTTCCGGGACCGCTCAAGCTCCCTTTTGTTTGAGGTTAAGTTATTGGCTACAATTATACCTCAAGGAGGGAATCCAGGAAAATAAAAATGTGATTCCCACACATTGCAACGTGCGAGTCTGGTGACGAAAAACTTATGAAGAGGTGAACATGCAACTCGAGCATGGGCGTCGATCGCCTGGGCATTGTTTCATTATATTGACGATCTAATTATCGAGTCCAGAATCCAAAGAATCGAGGAACGTTAATGTCGACTTGAACCGTGAGTTTCCGTGCCTAGCCTCAGAGCAGGTGTCTTCCACCATCTATGTCTTGCGGCGGGGAAAAGATCTATGGTTCTAACTTCTCCACTGTCAGTACTAATATCACTTCGATCGACCGCTTCAACTATTCACTCGCAATCGTTTTTCACGATTACGATTGAACCCTATCACTGCACTTATTCGGCTCAAAAGTCGAGATATGACGTAGAACATCCAGGGTATTAAAGAGATCCTTGTGAGCGGGGTGCGCCTGGTTAACAGGATGCGAAGTGAACGGTCCACTCTGGTCTGCAAGCAGATGCATGTCAACAATTTTCTTCAAACATATTCAACACACACAAGGTCGGTGATTTCTATCTCTTATCAGACTTGGCATAAACACCGGTTTGCGGCATTTGTTCGCAGCGTTAGACGTTAGACTGCCGGATCTGCCGTTCGCCCGGGTGTACACCGGCGAAGGGAATACGTGAAGTGAATAGACGCTGTGAATCCCGGGTGTCCCGGATATCATATCCGCAACATCTCACTCTGGATATCCCATCGCTGTTTCAACCGTACGCGTTCGTGGTGCTCGGTACTAGATATATTTATGCGGGTACGATTCTATTCTGATATGGATCATGAGCAACAGAGAAATGAGATAGCGCGCCCGTAGAAAAGTGTCAGCTTATCTTTGAATCCTAGACATCAGGGTCAAGCGAACAGTGGGACTCATCCTAAAGGCGACTTGATGAGGCAAACTCACGGAGATTGATAGTGATACAAGTGGATATCTCCATGGATCTTGAATGTGGATTTAACAAGAATCGGATCGGTGTGCTATATTGATCGTACCACATTTTCTGGTCGAATCATTTTTGATGTCATCTCTCACTGCATGACATTTATAAAGAGTTTATCCAGCCATTTTTATTTATTCATCGCCCACTATTTCCCTCTCACTCCCCACAATGACTATCTCTGTCCCCTCTTCTTCCCTTGACTTCGAGATTCCTCGTCCAAAAGATGTCGGTGTCCTCGCAATGGAGACCTACTTCCCCCGCAGGGTCTGCATCCCACTCTTCGGTGTTCATTCCCTACACATGGACTCATACACTCTCAATAGTGCATCTCCGAGGCCGATCTGGAAGAATTTGATGGCGTCTCCAAGGGCAAATACACTATTGGCCTTGGTCAAGAATACATGGCCTGGCCTGATGATCGGGAAGACATCAACTCGTTCGCCTTGAACGGTGAGTGGATATATCAACACTCTATGCATATCAACTCAATATCACGATCCAGCTGTCGCTGGTCTTCTCGAGAAATACAACATCGATCCCAAGTCGATTGGTCGCATTGACGTTGGCACTGAAACAATCATCGACAAGTCCAAGTCCGTTAAGACTACCCTCATGGATCTCTTTGCCGAATCCGGGAACTACGACATTGAGGGAATCGACTCCAAAAATGCGTGCTATGGCTCCACTGCCGCCCTTTTCAATGCTATCAACTGGATCGAGTCTAGCTCATGGGATGGCCGAAACGCAATTGTCGTCGCAGGCGACATTGCCGTCTATGCCGAGGGTGCTGCCCGTCCCGCTGGTGGTGCTGGAGCGTGTGCTATCCTAATTGGCCCCGATGCTCCCGTCGTCTTTGAGCGTGAGTTTCGTGCTTGTCATGCCCGTCATCCACCCTAATATTCCTCCGCATAGCCATCCACGGCAACTACATGGCCAACACATATGATTTCTACAAACCCCAACTCTCTTCAGAATACCCCGAGGTGGATGGTCCCGTCTCTGTCGTGACATACATTGCCGCGCTGGACGCTGCTTACTCACGCTTCCGGGAAAAAGTGGCAAAGGCGAACAAAGGTGCCGCCTTCTCGATAGACGACGTGGACTATGCCCTTTTCCATAGCCCGTATGGCAAGCAGGCTGTTAAAGGCTTCGCTCGCATGACATTCAATGATTTCCTCTCTGCACCTACATCACCCCGCTTTGCCAACATCCCAAACCCAGAGGGTTTCCTTTCTGCCACTCATGCCGAATCCCTCACTGACAAGAACGTCGAAAAAACATTCATCACCGCCAGCAAAGCCACCTTTGCCAAGAAGGTTGATCCTTCAATGGCGTGCTCCCGTAGGTTGGGCAATATGTACACTGCGTCATTATATGGATGCTTGGCATCATTGCTTTCAAGTGTCGAGCCTGCTCAGCTGCAAGGCAAGCGTGTCAGCCTGTTCGCTTTCGGCAGTGGATGCGCTGCCAGCTTCTTCACTCTCCGGGTAAAGGGCGACACATCCGAGATTCGAGAGAAGATGGACCTCCTCAACCGCTTAGCTAACATGAAGGTTGTGCCTCCCCAGGCGTTCGTCGATGCGCTTGCTGTACGTTTCCCCCCCTTGATTGATCTTCTTAAATGGGTATTGATATCTCTTTCAGCTCCGGGAGAAGAACCACAACGCGGCATCATACACGCCAGAGGGTTCAGTCGACAACATCTGGCCCGGTGCGTACTACTTGGAAAGCGTGGACTCGAAGTACAGGAGGAAGTATCTCAGAGCCCCGAAGGCATGAGCGCCGTGCACATCGTATACCCCATCTCGTCGCATTCCCATTATCGCTCAGGTATTACATCTGATAATCATCTAACCTGGGCCGTTGTTTATGTAGAAACGTTAGAGACAAATGCCTACTACTAACCTTGTTTACCCATACGTGTTATCATATCATAAATCCATGGAGACATCTGGTGATCGAAGTTACGATCGCGACGAGTCTTACTGTAATCGACATCCATGAACGTTCCTCCGCTAGAGCGTCGCCGCATGAAAATTACGACTACATCGTCCAATGATGCAAAGCTCGAACACCTTGCAGCCTCGCATCCATTCACCCAACAGGAATGATGTTCCGACCAGTTCACAATCTTACTAAAACTTAAAATTCTTCCGCATTTCCACAGCTCGATGTAGTCTTTCCGTCGTCCGACACCCTAGAATCCGCCCTTTCGAAGCTCCAGACGCGTTATTTCAGAGGAAAGGCAAAGCTTTCAGAAATGGTTGATTATGCTGCTCCGTTGGCCAGCTCCTTTCCCGGTCCAAATATGTCAGTACTTCCAGTTGCGCTTCACGTTATAACTTACACTGATCGCTGCTCAGCCCGTTCATGGCATTGAGTATCAGTGAACACGAAGACGATGTCTGGTGTATCGATCCGTGCGGCCTGTTGACTTTGTCACTCTCGAAAGAGACATATGAAAAACTGGGACTGCTTGGGAAGAAACTTCCATTCAAAAACCAGTCAGACAAGCATGGTATACGGGTTTTTTCTTCTTGCTATATACTAGAAGATAAAATGACCAAAACTCAGACCTGTAGTTGTCCGTCTACCCCTCCAACAGCATGCCGAATCTGCAACTAATCGCACAAGACGCAATGAAGCACTTCGGGCATGGGATGTGAGGCGGGAGGAACAGGGTTTGGGTCCATGGGATGTTTTATTTTGTTCTCAAGGTACGTTCTTCGAACGCAAACCTTTTTACTTTTTATTTATTAATACATTTCCCCTTGATCTGCGTTCTGCAGAGTTGACAAGCGCAGCACATGTACCTCAATTCACCGCTAGCCGAGACGTGAAATGCCAAGCGACGAGGATTGCCGACGTACGCATACCCGTGCCACCGTTTACAGGTCAACCAGACAATGATGATGATGATGACGATGGGCTGGAAGATTGGAATGCCGACATGGCTGCCCTGTTCGAGTGGGTTGGCATGGCGTGCCTTGGTTCGCAAAGGTGATTGTCATCAATACGTTATGGCTTGTTCGATGCATATCATGCTCACCGAGGGGACAGATTGTTAGCAAACGACCGCGTGGACCCGTATGTTTCCGTGTACGAGTGCCCTGCACCCTCCTGTGTGGGAAATATCACACACCTGCAATGGAAAGGATTTCTCGGACCAGAGTTCGTTCAAGCGGTCATTAACACCGGAATGCATGTTGCCAAATATACATAAACGCTGTTCTGACTGATGTTCTTCATGCAGCGATTCGGTACGGGCTCTTTCCACCACTACCGCTACAACCGGGACGAAGCCATTCATCGCTATCACGTCAGATGCCTTTTCTACATCGCCTGTTTCGTACATCCCACCATCCACGCGGATGGGGACAGCCCCGTCTATGGAAAGG